>Ga0123357_10000671_pt1 | contig 34183 bp, 13 predicted proteins | sample TergutEmb28metaG_FD_89873 | JGI IMG/M metagenome (GOLD analysis project Ga0123357, IMG submission 89873) | Embiratermes neotenicus P4 segment gut microbial communities from Petit-Saut dam, French Guiana - Emb289 P4 | ecosystem: Host-associated > Arthropoda: Insects > Digestive system > Gut ... | reverse complement strand
TGGCCATTATCTCCCAAACCGTTCAACTTTGGATATAGATGTTTTGGGGTTTTTCGGTATAGTTTAACATAAGGAACACCCTCCCGAAGTCTGGTCCGTTCCTCCTGTTACACCCTGTATATTACATATTCCTGTACCGAGGGTTGGCTGTGTTAAAGGCTGTCAATTAGCAGATGCGACACAAATGTTACAGCAGTCCTTCCGTTACATGGCTTCAACGAAAATAAGTCAACATAACGTACCGAATGATTGCCTAGAATTTTATGATAATAATCGAGCATAAAAGTGGCTAGAAATAAACAAATTATTATGATGCATATGATGCTACATACAGACATTTGGAAATGATTTTTATCTATGTGTTTACGTAAAAGCATGATACAATTACGTTGTTGTTTTTCTGAAAAAAATGACATTGAATATTTGTGCTAACAAACATTATGTGTGTAGCGGGTGGAAAGCTGTTGAGTTGTGTTTTTAAACACGAACACAAAATGTTAGCTTCAGAAATATGGACATTAGTTCATACGAGAACGCGGGAACTCGTTGTGGAATGGGAAGTGGTAAAGTTAAATGGAACGTTCGAAATTGGCTAAATAGAAATATTGGTGATTGTCACAAAAAATCCGATCTGTGTGCATTAAGGAAGCAGAATAATTGAAATAAGCCGTTCTTATGAACAAGGTAATGAAATTTACGATTGCTTGTATTGCGTGGAATATCTTGCGTGGCAGAAGAGACCTTGTTTTCAATACAGCGCAGTTTACTGCAATAATTGTTTTAGTTAGTGAAGAAAAGGGAAGATTTTTTTAATTTTGGGAAGAGTGGTTCAGCGTACTGAGTGTAAGAAATATGATAGAACTGAAACTAGTAACTAACTAGTCATTAATTTTTATCAACTACAAACGAAACATGAGAGATTTATAATGACAAATTAAGTTCAGTATTTAAATGGAATAAGTGGGAGTCACAAATACTTACGCACATTTGAATATAATATTTCATTACTGTGAGATTATATAGAGATTCCTCATTTTATATAAAAGTAACTACAAGCAGTTGTCTTGTTCGTGCTGCATAAGAAGTAGCAATGGAAACTGAAAATGAAATAAGATATGACACACACAGCCTGAAAGGTAATAAATAGTGAGTATGTCATGAGTATCTCATAAGGTTCACTTTTTATTTAATTCACTTACAAACACCAAGAAGGAAATTTGCTCATTTTCTAAGTAGTCTTCTAGTATCAGTAATTTACTATAAGCCGAAGGTACAGAGCTATATCTTAGAACAGAAAACCGCGCTCTTTCCCTGGAGTGTGATCTAAAAATTTTAACTTTAACTTAACTGAAGAATGTCCTACGGGACTCACTGTCTCATGACAAGTGGAATTCAGACGTACGTTTCCATTTGATTCATATTAACGAAAACAAGTCTGACTTTGAAACCGAGATATAGAAGACATGGAAATTTAAATTCACGGCCTTTGACATCTTAATCCCTTGATTCTTATGCAGCAGTGTAATCGTCTTCCAGGTCAAGTTTTGACACCGAGAATTCTGGTTTACCTCGTATTCGAAAGTAGGTTCATTAGAAAATGAATGTAGAAATGATGGGTTTAGCCTAATTTCTCCTACACTTTCGTGTCCATTCCAAGTTCTTCGGAATGTATGACATTTAGTGTTAAGTTGTGATTATATTCACATAAGTCAATATGTACTGAATATTGTCAAATTTTTTACCAATGTGGGATGACCGTATACTCGTAGAATGGTTCCAAAAGTTCTATTTATTCATGTGTGATATGCAGCCACAAAATAAATTGTGACACTATTATTAAAATATTAACTTATATATAGACAATAAGTCATATATTTTGCACTATCCGAATCCAGCGTATAATAAATTTAATTGAATAGACGGCACAGACATCAATATTTATGAATGCTAAGCGTTTTGTTGTTTACGTCATTCGACCTGCCTGTCTTCCTCACTCTTATTTTTCACTTGAAGCAGAAACATGAAGAAGGACAGCGTCTCTTTCATAATCTGAGAAAGAAAATTATTTGATTATACACGGTTATGTGTGTATGAGTAAGAAGCCGCAGTACCTGTGAAAATTGAGAGACAACTGTGTAGTTATGACGTTTCGGAAAAGAGCACCCAAATATCTCGTAACGCAAGCTTCAAAACTCCATAAACTTATGGTCATTTTACATGTTCCTTAGCTGTCGCAGAAACGACCGAAACATGTCAGTGAATAGCAACATATAAACAAAAAATATTTGAAATTTGTGTATTTGTTGTTTTGTAAGTTGAGTGCTTATCTTATGACCCATTTGAGATATCTTTGTCTATTCTTCATTTCTTTTATTCTCAGTAAGCCTGGGATTCAACCCATGTAACTTCGTTCATCAAGTTGATAGAATTGAAAATTTCTCAATACTAAGAATATATTTGACATTACTGATTTCCGCTGATGTTGAAAATTTCCTTTATGTGTTTGAAAACAATTTTTAATTAGTTTGATCCCTGGTAATAAAAACAAATCTGTATACAAATATAATTTCAGGAGAAAGAAATGTGACCAAGAAAGGGAACAAAAGTTTTTTAAACTATAACAAACATGCAATGTACGTGCAGCATATTTGGAATATCAAGAACAAAGGCACTTGTTTATTAATAGAGGAAACTGGTACCGTCTTATTATCGTTCACGAAGAATTTGGGTAGATTACCTACAAAGACACTCCGAAGAGTCGTGACGTAACCAGGGTCGGCGGGAAATTTATTGGAGCCTCTCGGTAGGGTTTTGATTTGGCACCCGGACAGCCTAATAAGTTCGCGCACATTGCAACAGATATTCTTTAAACTCGACTAAGAGTTGGATAGCAAAATTGAAGACAGAGAGTCCCCGATTTGCATATAATTTTCGGATAAGTGATTTTGCAAGAGGAAAGCCGAGTTTGATTTTGCCATGACTTCCTTTATTCTGGCCGTGGGCGTAATACAATTTATTCTTTTTAATAATACTCTTCATCTAATATAACATTATAAAATTTAAAAAATTTTCACATATTATTGGGTATTGAATAAAAATTTCAAATGTTTCACCTGTCCAAATTCATTAGGAATTTTATTACAAATGGCAGTACACCGAAATGTACTGGATATTAAATAAATACGTTTTAATTGGTTAATTTGTTGATATTTTACAACACTTATTAATTCTTAAATTGTAATGATGGGTTTCAAACCGTTCGAGATAATTTGGCAACTTTACATTATAATATATTATTTGCATAACATTCGAGTACCATCTTATTATTAGTACAGAGCATTTGCAAATCCCGGTGGTCGCGCGGTCTAAAGCCTGGTTTTGTGTCAGCTCTCTTGCTGGGATGGCGGTTTCAAATTAAGCCGGAGTCATGAAAGTCTATCTCGTGTGAGTGGTGTGTGTTATCAGTAAGATACCTCTGCGTCGGTCTGATCGCCCGTCCAGAGGAGTCCTACCGAGTGTGGAGTGTCTGAGTGTGACAGGGAACGCTTAACACTGAGAATGCCAGGGCCGATAGGGGCGGTTGACATATGACCAAATAATGCAGAATATTTTTACTACCTACACTCATCATAGTCAAATTTGATACCGGAACAAACTTTCCCGCTGTCAGATGGAACTCCTTGTTAGCTGTAGCGATGATGAGCATTATACATCGCTGAATTGGGATAGGAGTTCCCACCCAGTCGCACCCGAATGCCGCGTCTCTCACACTCTCCGCCTGAAACATTTCACAATTAATTTTGTAGCTCCTTTTAAGTCGTTCTGTTTGGCATAGAGGGACTTGTAGTGAATATTTGTCTTCCCTACTACGGTGAATTTGCGTCATAGCAAAATGCATCGTACTGAAAATTACTTAGAATTTTTCCAAATATTTTCAGTGTTGAAGAATTTATTTCTCGCAACCTTTATTTTTGTAAATATAATTTTTTTTTAGATTTGAATTACCTTGGTGTTTCTTGTCTCCTGTACAATGAGTACTGAGTTTTTTCCCGTTTAGTACAACGGCGAGCGCGGTACGTACCACCCACCATTTCCCAGCGACGGGGTTCAAAATGGGTACTTCTATAATTCTGTCTCCCTTCTGTGTCTACTTGCCTTGTAATTTTCACCCCAAAATTTTCCTTAAATACTTTATGACATCCACTCTGCTATTCGTGAAACAGTAATATTAGTTTAAAATAAAACTGCTCAACAATCATTTAATGTAAAATACGGGTATATTATTTGTGTCCAGATATATGTTGGGATTTTTAACAATTTCACGATTACTGAATTTATTCTGCATTTGACTTGCTGCCAATATTTTCGTGCATAAGGGGAATTCAGTTTATTTATGAATATATATAAAATTTCAGAAACATAAATTATAAACATTAAATAAATAACACTAAAATGTATTTGTTGATATATAATGTCTTCAGTCGTAATTCTCCGATGGTTTTGTAGTATTAAAAAATCAGGTGAATAAACAGAGAACAGACACTCTTTTCACAAATTCATGAAGGGTCTTCCCGTTCAGCGTAACCTGTTCATGTGGGCTGAAACACACTCACTACATTATTGCTTCTGATCTGAAGCTTTGTGAGTTATCGAGTAATAGAAATTACCTCAGGAAAATTTCCTGCAAATAAGGCCTTTGTCATTTAGCCATATTTTCTTTACTTCCGTAGTTTCCATTAAATAATGTTATAATATTAAAGTTGGCCCTGATGCCTCCTAATTCATAATATTACATACACAACCTCTAAGAACTTAAATTTTTGAGGCCAACATAAAATAATAACCACACATATTAGAATCGGAGAGTGTTTGTTATACTAGAATTAGTGAAATCCAGATTGTTTCTAATACCAAAATATTTTATATTTCCCTAATTAGAAATAATTACGTTCTTAGTTACAAAATTTAAAATAAGATTCATATATTTACAGTTAGCGCTTAGGATATGCAATAGTTAATAGCGGGTTTTATGCTTGTGGTCAAAACTGTAAAAACCTGACTGTAATGGATGGACTTGCTTTGTTACGAAAATACAAACAATATTTATTTTTTGTGCCATGTAACTGTAGGATACCTTCAAAAAGCCGGAAATCATGTTTTTTTTTTTAATTCTGGCGAAGAAAGGATTTTAAGTCATATTAAGAAGCAAATAATGATATACAATATCTATAAAAATTCAAATAATATTCATAATGCGTACAACAAACACGATTGGAAGACCTAATCAATTTTGAGGTAAAAAGAATAGAACGTACAGAAAAGTATCCATAACTGAAAGTAGCTCTGATTTTCTAATCTGTTGAAACCTCCCCACATTTTCTACTTGTGGTTTTAAGAACGATAATTGGACCACCAGTGCCTAAATGCATTGAATATTATCTATGCCCCACATGCGTTGAGGTGGAACTGGGTCCCTGGAAATGCTGGGTTACGAGGTAATGAGATCGCCGACAAACTCGCAATGGACGGTTCTGTTCTATAGTTTGTCGGACATGAGCCGAACTTTGGAGTCAGTAGGTAGGGTATACCAAGAATGATTACACGTTTGTTAGTTAATCAATACTGGTTATGTTGTCGAGTTCTTGGTGACCCCCAAAGACAGGCTCGAGGGTAAATTTCGCAACCCTCTCTGGGTGCCACAGTTAGATTCCTGTCCTTTAACAGGACGCAACCCAGGGCTGTTACTGGCCTTCTCAATACCCTGAAGATAAATCTTCACCTAATGGGGCTGTCAGACAGTGCATTGTGTAGGAGGTATGGTGCAGAGGATGAAACTTCTGTTTCCATTCTTTGTGAGTGTGAAACTTAGGCTTCACTCAGACATGTGTATCTGGGCTCCTTCTTCTTGGAGCCAGAGGACGTTAAGTTTATTAGTATTGGGGCCATCCGGAAATTTAGTAAAGCCACAGGGCGCCTATAAATCGATAAAATGCACAATAGGCCCGTCATTTAAAGCGTAGGTGCAACGGGAACATAAATTATCGAACCAAATCACAAATCAATCAAAGAACAACAGCAACAATAATAGGCCATTCACTCTTACGTGCTGTGTCAGCTGGTTTCCAAACCAACAAATCAGAAGTAGGTCAAAAGCGAATTTCACATACATTGCCATTCCTTGACTCATACTTGCGTAGTCTCCCCAGTCCTGGAACAAAGCACTTAATAATAGCAATATACAAAGAAAGGATGAAAAAATTTAAAAACATTCCTTCACAAAAGTAAATTTCCTCAAGTTAAATTAATATGAATCCACATATTAATTTTTGATTTTTTTTGATTTTCTATCACATAGGATTGCACAATTCCGGCAGAATGTGCCCCTGCAGGTCCGTGAAAACAATAGAGAAACTGCGAGTTGTTCTGTCATTCAGTACTCGCGAAAAACTCCATACTTTTTGCCACTATTCGAAAATAAATTTTCGAAATTTTCCTTATATCTCACCGTAGAGGACATATTCGTCTGCTTGTGGTCTACCGACAAATTCCCAAAACAAATTACTGTACACTCTTCGAAAAATTTCTTGAAAAATATTTGAAACAGCTTCGGGATATGTGACGAAATTTTTCTATTAACGCGGAGTAAAAATTGATAAAAATTAAATCTAAGAAGAATGGAATTTAGGGATCAAAAAATTGTTCAATACACACTTGCCCTCAGCTAATGCCTGCGGCGGTAGAGTTGCCGTTTGAGATGTGGTATTTTTAAGCAGTTCCAGAAAATTGCGAAAATTGACTATTAGTTTCGTCGTTTCCATCCGTGTGGAACACCACCCACATTGGACAGATTTTTATTAAACTTTTATTTCAATATTATTTGAAAATTCAAATCTAACAAAAATAACGCGTGCTTTACCTGAATACCTAATTATATTTATGATGATATCTCCTTCGGTTCTTCTTAAAATGGGAAATATTTCAGAAAATTTTTGTAGAGAAAATAAAACAAGCACTTTATAAACTAAAAACCTTTTTAAAAAATCTACCTTTCACGAGACAATGTGAAAAATTTCAGTAGATCCAAACAAGACACAAATTATAATTATAATACAGCACAAGCGTATGGCATGATTTACACCCAATAACTAACATTCGGAATATGTAAAAGTTCTTTTTTTTTCCACTGCAAAACGAAAGCGTCTGAATGTTACATTATAGTATAGAGCCTGTATTATTTTGAGTGAAGTAACTCTTTCTAATAATTTTTAAATTCTTTGGATATCTCTAACAATCAACTTTAGGTTAATTTCGGAATAGGTTTTTATTAAAAATGTTTGTCTCAACTATTCCTTTGCATGCAACAACACACCGGGCACCAATTTGAATATTATGAAGATGATGTTTAACCGACTGTTGTGCATTTTCTTCACTCCACTATAGACTGTTGGGGGTTTTAACATATCCCATTGAACATGGCCTTGCTTCGCACTACAGTTGTCCCTTCTAGGTCAACATTTCCAAAAGAAATGCAATTATAATTTACACCTACATTTTCCTCAGTGCTCCATGTTTCTATACCCTCATGTTACTTTGCATGTGGCTGTTGTGAGAGATACCTAAAATGTTGAAATGGCATATAAAGCTGAAAAGTGCGTAAGACTATTTCGCCTGTAGTGTCGCAGAATATACGTTTAGAAATAATTTCGTCATATAGGCTTATTAAACCTGAAGATACCGATGTTTATATATCGCTTGTTTTAATATCAGTATTGTAGGCATAGTTATTTAAAGCAATATAATGACACAACTAGAGATAGGGAGATTTTCAAAATTTAATATATTTTACACGGAAAAAGTTAAGTGATCCCGTTACCGGCCCGGTGTGGCCCAGAGGATGGGTAGACGTATAACTCTACTCTTCCATGACTGCGGCACTAGAAGGCAGTGAGTGGTCAACGGCACAGTCCGACCGAACTTTAACCCCCTGAAAGAACGGTACCCATTTTACAGGATCCTTAGTGGAACCCAGAGCCAGTCTGGACTGTCGGAAAATCTCGTCACCACCGGGATTCGATCCCGGAACTTCCAGCCCGTAACTGAGCCACCCGGCCCACAATTTTTACACGTATTCCCATGTAATTGCCTCATCCATTCGCCATGCGTTTAAGAAATTTTATTGCATCTTCTGGTTTGATGGGATTGCGTTTTGGATTCCTACCTGGGACATAGATATTTGTCCGTTGTGAGTGTTGTGAGTCTTCAGGGAGAAATCATTTGTCGGACTGTACAATAGTCCAGAGGGGCCCTTCCGTTTTTCTTATGTTTGAGTGAGTACGGCTGCAAAATGAAAGTTTTCCTGAAATTCTCAGCAAAATGTTCATGTAACCTACTGCGATAGAAAACAGTGTAGCGTTGCTCTTCGTGTGTTTATTTGAAAAATAATAAGGATAATAACAAAAGTTTTATGAATAAGTAGTTTAATACAACTTTATACGGAACATCACAAAGTACTACTAAGAAGATATACAAAAGGCGCAACAGAATGCAGATATTTTTTACTGCTAAATTACTCTACAATTACATAAAACCGTAGTTGCAACCTCTGCCTCAGAGGCTGCAACTACAATTTTATTTACACCTGGTGATGGGCACAACGGAAAACCGAAACATTTATAGTAATTTAGCATTAAATGAATATCTGCATACAGTTGCATCTTGTTGGGTTTCTTCAACCTAGATTTACGATGCACGGAACAGGAAACATAAAAATCACAAAGTAAATTTCACACATTCTCTGTGCTAAACACAGTGAAGGAAATGAAAGCGCAGGTCGCTGTGTCATCCAAATATTCGAATTTCAAATAAGAACATCACATCATGTAAACTGTAGGAGCTTCTGTATTGTATTTATATTTGATAGTGTGACAGTAATATCTGAGAAGGAATTTCAGTAACAAAATTGTGGCTTTCAATGCTCCACAGTGTCATAATTAACGTTCTAACACAAGGATGATAATATTGAAAATCAGTGAATTTACTGACAGTAGTTTTTTTTCAGCTTGAACAGCTGCCTTCTAGGATGTAATGACATGTGAATTGGTTCTTTTTCATTTTGGAATCTTTCATATTAGATATAAAAACAAAGATAAATGTTACACATAACACATTAAGGAAAACACCAACGCCATATCAGACTTACTGTGTTGGGAAACTGAAAGATACAACAAAAAAGTAATAAGATTGCAGTTACAGAAAACAAAATATTTAAATTAGTAGTAGAGTATTGTAATGGAGATTAAATATCTTGGTTTCAAGATGGTTAAACACATTGCACTCCTTTTACTAACAGTTAGTACCTGACGAAATGTTGGACAAGCAACACCTAAAAACAGCAGAACCATCTGGACAACATTACATACAGCCACTCCTTATTAAAAGTAAGACAATCAAGAATTGAAAGAATAACAATAAAGCCAAATCTTAAGAAGCACCAAATGAAATATATTAATTTTAAAATTAAGAAAAAATATCACGAAAATAAATCCACAAATCACAGATGACTTTCCAAACATTCACGAAACCTGTGTTTTATAATTTTTATCACATGAAGATACTGTACTTGAACTCAAGAACCTTCCATTAGTCATTAAAATATTTTAAAATCCTTTTATATTTTATTTGTCTTGAATAAAATGTTTTCGACAGAGGAAAATTATTTTATGAAATTTAAAATTAAAATATTCTTTCAATATTAAATACAATGATAAACTATTCTGTTTATGAACGTTTTACTGTTGGCTTGAAAATGACATTGTGGGGTCTAAGAATTTTGTCAAAATAAGAATATAAAACTTACCAGCTGAGATGAACGCAATTTTTCTGGTGTAATTTAATATTAAAACCAAAACGTTGATAAGAACAATATGCAGTTTTCACGGCTGTGCATGAAGATAAGCGACAGATGTTCTATCGTGTCGGTGCATGCAGCATGTGGGTTCACATCTTCCGGACTACACAGCCTCACATTCCACAAAAATTGTTAATTTAAATGATAAAACTCAAATATTTGTTATACTACCGTAACTACTGAAAACGCAGCGAAGCACATTGCAGCCAGTAAAATCACAAAGTAGCCGCACAGATAGACATTCAGTGCATCTTCTAGTTGTTGCAAGAACCTGTGGGACAGAGGTATACTGAAATTACTGAAAGATTTATGTGACTGGCTATGTCAAGGTTTTAAAAGTATTACTACCCTTTATATTTGATGTAATGTCAGAATATATTCTCAGAGGGGCCCAATTTATTGCACTTTATTTGATAGAAGACGTTCTAAATATATTTTCGTAATTGATATTGCGTGATATATTACTCGCAGGTAATTAAATATCCACTTACCCAATAATTTCCTGATGGTGCCGAATGCACGCGTTTAGCTTTGATTGTAAGTTACACTTTGCACTTTTATGAAACTGTTCATCTTCCTGCAGTTGATGAGGCATGATATGTTGCTGTCTGATATCCAATATGGCCGCCTTCACTTTTTGAAATTGAGAACAGCCCACGGCTATCAAAACGGTATTCAGACAGGGGATAACGAAGGAGAGATCCATTAGGAGTAATGTTGTGAAACACTGCGAAGAAGTTAATAGAAGTGCTAAGTTTTGTCATAAAATTAGGTTATTTAGGGATGCTGATGTAACTAATTCCAGCCTAAACCAATGAGAGTGTAGGAAAAATATATTTGTGCAAAAACGCATTACCAAACTTCACCTTGTGTTTCGACGTATGGGATGTAAGTTTCCACCTAAACAATAACACCATTATGTTGTGAATGAGTTTCTTTCAGAAGTGTCTGCACTCTGAATGGAACATATTCTGACTATTTTGTGACATCCTCCCGTGTCTGGGTAATTTAAAAATCAGCTACTTTCAAATTATGCATCAAGGAATTAGATATTGCTTGAAATGTGACTACGTGTCATGAAGCAAAAACAATATTTGACAAAGAAGATGTGGGCTACTTAAATGGGAATTGAGGGCTTTGTAGTAAATATTATGTTTAAGGAAGCATTTTGTTTTAAAAATTGTGTTGTTGGATACAGTGTATGAATTAGAATTCTCGTTTCGTATATCGAATTACTGTATAATTTTCATTATTTAATTCATATATTAATGTTATTATCCACCAATCTCAGTGGCCGCGCGGCCTAAGGCGTGGTTCGTCGACTGCTCGTTTGTTGGGATTGTGAGTTCGAATCCTACCGGGGTCATGGATTTCTGTCTGATTTGAATGTTTTGTGTGGTCAGGTAGAGGTTTCTGCGTCGGACTGATTCATCATTCAGAGAAATTCTCTCAAGTGTGATGCTTCGTTTTGTGTAATCTACAGACCTCAAAATGAGGAAACCATGGCTCGCGTTGTGTCGCAGCGCCACAGGAAATCAAGATATTGTTAAAATCCCACGTTCGGACGAATTGCCAGCAGGACATAATCTGTCACACTCCACATATATTAGTCCCACAGTGCCCTGATAGGTACAAAAGTTTATTTCTAACACTAAATGAACTAATACACTGCAGATATGTATTTTACGAAACAATATATATATATATATATATCGCTTTGTTTACGAGCGTCACTGCGTATTTCCTGCTTTAATTACTTGCATTCTCTAGCAGTTTGCACAAAAATCATGTGATGTTCGATATCAAACTGACTGTACAAATGGAGGGGAATTTCAGGTATTGGGAGCCATTTAAAAGTTGCCTTGAAACATGCGACGATTCAGTTTCGTATTTTTTGGAAGCTATTTTATTAAATTTTCTTCGGGTTCTTATTTGATGCAAGATAAATTTTTGTCACATTTTTCTTAGTCACCATTGATAGTGGTACTTACGCAATTTAAACTGCAGTTAAACTCAATAATTTTTACTGCGGTAGCCATATATATATATATATCGTTGCTAGTCATACCACCGGCTGTATCACGGATTTTTAATGTTTCTTTTTTCAGTTCTAATCAGATTTCTTGGTTAGGACAACGATAAGTTGGAAAGAGTTTTATTGAAAATTCTTTCCAGATTCTTATCAAGAATATAATGGAGAAGCAAGAAAGAAAGTAACTTGTCTGTCAGCTCGAACGGTTAATTTAAGGAATGATTCGAATTTATTTCTATTTTTTTTATATTGAAGAATTGTTACCTGTGCGATGTTAACCAGTTCATAGAACGGTGAAACAGTCCAGTCGAAAGGATACCACGCAATTAGTACTGTTTCGTGATTTGTCACGATGCGTATTGCTGACTGGACATAATGAAAGGCTATAGCCGCAATAGCTGCAAGGGTAATGTATGTCTGAATGAGTGGGATCCATCCTGCCGCTGTCAAGTGTCCGGTGTCAGCGTCTCTGGTCGGCAGATCTTCCCACGTGAAACTGTCTGTTAGGTCCATCGCACGTTCAATACTGTGTTGTTGGAGCCTGAGGAAGGAACCACATCAGTGTATAATGTTAGATAAACATTAAAATTTTTTAAGAACAAAGAGGTGGATGATTTTTTTTCAATAATTGACAAAAGTATCCAATCCTTGTCTTACGTAACTCTTTAATCAATATTTTTTATACGTAGGCTACATGCTTTCAGTGTCCTTGGACCATCATAACATGTTGTGTAAGAATTGTTAAAATATGTAATAACCTAAATACGACTATAAAATTCTTTTTTTTAGAATTTGACAATTAAATATCATTAATTACAAATTTTTGCAAATGCAAAACTTCATAATAACTCTTCATATCAATTATAAAGTGTCATTTACTGAAACAAAATATTGTCCATATATTGTTGTCCAATTTTTGTCTAGGTCTTAATTTTGTTAAATATTCTGTCGTTCGAAATTGATTCTTGAGATTTATGTATTTCTGTCGTTATTTTTATTATTTTGTATCCTCTAACGAATTTTCTGTTTAATTTTGCTCACAGATTTTGCATATCTAATCATAGTTAACTGTAATTTGTACTTGAAAATCTAAACAAATATGCATTCCAAAAATTAAACATTATTTTACAAAAAGAACGATAGTAGAAATCTTCCTGTTTGCATTATATCCAAATACCTTAAAAACGAAGTGGTTCAACAGTTAAAACTTTTACATCACAACGAATACGAGGCGTGATTTGATTGAAATAGTTAACGAACTTAAAGTTAAAAATCATCCAAGAATATTGAAAAGGTTTCACAAGAAAAATTCTAGCTATCTGTTGCTCAGTTCCAGAAATTACGTCTGTAATGAACAGAAACTTCATTTTATATACACAAAATAAAAGCAACGTAGGAATGCGTGAACTTCTCACGGTTGTTAACTTTGTTTCACACGAACTTTAAACAACTAGAAGAGAGATTCAAATAATTGTACCCCAAATATTGAACTTATTCAATTTATTAACTGATAATATTATTAAAAACAAAACACAAATAATTTTTATATTTTGTTTACCGTGCATCTCAATAGAATCTAGTTCCATCTACAAATGCATAACACACGGTCACCTACATAGAGTTATATACACAAGAGGCCATATTTATAAAATTCTCTCTCCTGATGACGAGCTCTTTTTGCCCGAAACATATAGGATATCGGAATAAAAAATGTAAAAAAAGATTTGTGCATCAAGTTGGTTAATTATAAAGAATACAATATATATAATTTTTATGAATACTTACCACGAAGGGATCAATAACATTTGGAAAAAAATTCGTAAAGATAAGAAAGGGTGAGATGTTTCAAAATAGTGCACATTAACATTTAGGTTTTCACATTTACTGTAAAAAACATTTCATAAAAACCCGATGATGTTTGAAGAGGACGAAAAAATGTAGCTTGTTTGTAGTAATAGAAAATGTTCAGCTGTTTAGATTGGAAAATGAATATTTATTTGTCAAGCGACAACACAAGGCTCTGGAAAAATTATAAGAAATAAATTTCGTAGATTTAATTTTTCCGAAGGCACTTCTAACGTTTTTCTCTTATGTAAAGAGTGATAATTTCTAACCTTTCATCATTGCATTAGCGGAACAGAAAATTCGCCCCTGTTGTCAAACACTAACATTTGAACAACACACATAGCAAACGTTGCATTTTCACCACAGTAGTTAATAGAAAAGAATCAATTTTAAGCTAAATTAACACACTCTTCTACCAAGTACTCTCTTACCCGACGTATTGCTTATGAATTTTATAGGTTGCCAAAAATAAATATCTTGATTTATTACAATATTTGTTTCAAAACATTTTATAGCAAGGCACTAGCAAACAAAGAAGGCTTCATTTGGATCACACAATTTTGATCACACAGTTTGAATCACACAATTTTCGGATGATAGACTGTTCCACAGATTTTTAAACAACTATTTTTTAAATGTATCTAAACTAATTATTAACCATTCAATTAAAATTAATGCTTTTCATAAGCAAGTACTTGTGGTGCTGCAATTGAGAAGGTCAGTTTTTTGACGTACCTGCAGGAAAAGTAAATCCATACAACACAAGTAATCCCTGTTAGGACACGAATATTCGTCATAGTGTGTCGCATATCATCCCTATGTAGGTACACATCGACAAACATGCCTAGAAACGTACTGCAAGTGCAGACATTCGCCGTTATCATATAAATTGCGTAAAGAGTGGACATTTTCTTCATCTTAAACGGAACCCCTGCTAATCTAAGGAAGAATATAATCCGACTGAAACGAATCTCCGAGAGACCCTTTACTTTTGTTTCTTCTCTTTCCATTCAGAAATGTGCCGGAAACAAATATATTTCGAAGTTTAAATTTTGCTTTATTCTCTAGGCAGTCACCGATCACTTTGGATAGGTCACTTTCACAGTGGAGTTATGAGAGTCCGACAGTCAGAACATTACGCATCACACTGAATTCTTGTAGCCATGTTTAGAAACTATCCTAATCGAAATAATCAATACCGTTTTCAACTGCATTATTAATGGGATATGGAAGTTAGTATTTCAGAATATTTAATATGGTATTTCTAGATAATCGCAAATAACTAGGTCCCCTGTATGTTTAAGTCATCGTATTCTGAGAAATTCGTAGAAGGAACGTGACTAGTCCATTGGTGTCACTGGATAATTCACGATGTAGAAACATTTAATTTCCTAAGGGACAGAAGTTCCACTTCGCATCTATTTCGTTACAAGCATTTAAGTGTCGGAACAATACTGTAAGTTGGTGCGTTTATATTCTGATTTTTCAAAAATCAATTAATTATTTAAATTTAATTTTAAATGAAAAAGTCGCCATTTTACTCCAGTAACCTAAGACGAAGTTTGTTGCTGACTGTGTGCTATGATTCTCTTGACTCTTATAAAGCCTTTCATTAAATTTGTTGCAGAATGAAAATCATTGCAAAATCCCTAGACAGGAAATAAGGATTTTTTTTATGTTGGCACTTTTATTTTCACTGAATATCCTCTGTTTCTTCTACCTTTTTTTTCGAAGTATGGTCCCTTTGCAGTTTGGATAAATCCTTTCCCACTCACTGTAAACGAAAACCAGAAGAAGTGATGATTTATATCAACGCCTTCCCCATATCTCCACGCCTTAATTAAAAGGCAACACGGAAATTTTTCTTAGATCATATTTTAGTCTCCGACTTTGTTTCGTTAACTATAGGGTTCAGTGTTCTTTGCGAAAATAGCAAGGTCCAAAATTTACTCGAAATAATCCGGTTCAAGTTTGGGCTTTCTTATTTGAAATGTCCATGTTGGAATCAGCCATGTCTTCCACTAACTGAAACACACAATTTTTTCTACAAAATTAGCCACAATATTGTTTTTATTTGTACCGATTCCAGGTGTCACGCGGTCTAAGTTGTAAATATGCAAATGTAAGCTTGCTGAGTTTGCGGTTTCGAGTCCCACAGGGGGCATGGATTTCTGTCTGTTGTGGATGTTGTGTGTTGTGTGGTGGAGGTCCTTTCTTCTATCTATTCATATTTCCATAATAGTTCTACCTAGTGTGGTGTGTCTGAATGTAATCGTGAAGCCTCATAATTATAAGCGTCTGGCCCACCAGGAGGTTTTGCTATATGAAAAAAAAAATATTTGTTTGTTAACAAAAATTTTCTTATGTTATAAAAAGTATAAAAATCAAAGTTTGATATTAATATTTTACGCTGAATTGAATCCCCGTAACGTAGTTATTTCTCAAATATCCCCGCTTATTTTATTTAAATGGTCTCAAAAATAATTATTTTTATAAAAACGGAATTCTTGATACAAATATTTGTAAAAAATAATCTACACATTGAAATGTTTTACTTCACTATGTGATACCACACACAAAAGTGATATAAGTTCCATTCCTTCCATAAGTTTTCAGAATGCATGTCTTTACTTCTCCATTTAAAACTAAAAAATTTTATTAAATAACATTTGTTTCAAATATATTCCACGTCATTTGTTTATAAATAATAGAATTTTATCAATTATAGCCTATATCCTAATCCATTAAACTCTTAGTGTCTAGGCAGTCAGGCACAGATTTATTGCAGAAATGAATTCGTAACTGAACGCCACGCAATTAGCACTTCAAGGGGTTCAAGTTTAGACCCGCAATTGTGAATGTATGCAATAAGTGTGCGTTCATCTTCGTACAAAAACAAGATACAATTCGTGTTATTGGATTAAGCAGCTGATCTGAAATTTCTGTTTTCAATAGAAGTGAAATTTACAAAATCTTAACTTTGGCCAGACAACATTAATGGTTGCTTGCTAAAGAGAATGCAGTTGCACGCCAAATTGGATAATTTGCAGGTTGGTTTATAAGAGGCATTTTAAGTAAGGAAAATATTTTTATTTTTCATACACAAATAATTTCTTCTACGTTGGTAAGTATCCACTTACATTTAAGTGATGCTTGTTTTTGCGCACTTTGTATCCTGCAACAAAAGTAATATTCTGAACGCACGAGAAATATTTTTCTTTTTTTCAAGCTCCCCTATTCAGAGCTGCTAAAATTTAAGCTTTAATGCCCTGTCATGTTTACTGTAGTTCCTTACCTGATGAAATTTATAGATGAATTCCAAGGAACTGTGATCCTAATTTTGCATTCATAAGTTTCAAGATTTATTGAAGTTTAGAGGCAAAGGATATTTGAGTATGACTGCGACAGGAAATGGCAGATTGCATTTTATTATTTTGTTCAAACTGCAAAATAAAGCAGAGGATTACTCTACAGAGCGGCCAAAATGTCTTTTTACACCTGCAGATTTGTGAACACAAGCTAACATATTTTCCTTAAGCAGCTAATAGAAACGAAATCACCAAAGATATGAGCAATCACGCAATTGCGCAAAGGATTTTTGTTAGTGTCTGGACATCCGAGCAGCCACAAACAGTGAAGAAAATGAATGAAGTGCATTAATTTTTCCAACAAAAATCGATAAAGGAACCTTTCTAAACAAACACTTCTGCAATTGGAATATAAGTATTTGGAAAAAGGCAACATAAAATATATTTCAAGAACTATAAGGCTATCAGAAAGACCGGTGGCCTTCCGAATTAATCTAGGAACCTCTTGCGAATTCACCATTCAGTAACACATGGAACTTGACATAATGTGTATTACAATGCAGAAGGATGAGGAGGTTAACTTAAAAATTTAGACCCCTATCGCCTAAGTGTAATGTTTTGTCATGTATGTTCCATATACCAAGCTGTCGAGTACGCAAAGTTTTGTTCTGGCCCGAGGAGAAACTGTTTATTTGCATGGAATTGAACACAGTCTTCCACAAGTAATAAGTTGGACTGTTCGGCCGTACTACTATCATAGTCCTGTTAATCAGCATATGTAACTGGACATGCCTCAAAACTGGTTCCTGCCCCAAATGGGAAAACCTAGTATTAACAACGATGTGTGATTCCAACAGGTTGGGATAATGGAACATTACAAACTCGCTGTTAGACAATATCTTCGTGAGGTTTTCAGTGATTGTGAATTCCCCTTTGGTCACCTGTGCCGCCCGCTCCACTTGAATTATAATCTCAACGCCCAGATCGGTCACCATATCATAATTCTATGTTGGGGGTTTCGTGAAAGGTAATGTTGCACAACAGCGCAATCTACCCTTGCAGACATTCAATAAGGCGCGATACTTGTTTTCAAAAGTGTAACTGCAAACGTACTCGGGAAAATGTCCAGAAGATTATGCATCAGACCTATAATCTGACATGAAGATGATGGAGCACCATCGAATCGCCTGGAAACTAGAAATAAGTAGCAATGTATGACGGTAGTGCCGTTGTAAGGGGAACAAATTGTAGAACAAATATCAGTATTTCTGCAGGGATAACAATACTTCGTTGCTACCATGGAGGTTAGCTTCCCGAACGGCCATCAAACAGTTAGAGCACTTTAGATTTCCAGTCCTACATTTTTTACCACATGTTTCATTCTAGTCTCATAGATGTGTCGTATTATTACTGTGTAGAGGAAATGTGTGTGAACATAGACACATACATAATATTCTACGCATAAATTTGTGTTTGCAAATCCCGTTGTTCGCACTGTCTAAAACTTTGTTTGCGTCAGTTCGTTTACTGGAATGGCGGATTCGAATTCCGCCGGAGTCATGAAATTCTTTCTCTTGCGTGTTTTCAGGTAGAGGTCACTGCGTCGGTCTGATCGCTCGTCTAGAGAGTCCTATCGAGTGTGGTTATCTGAGTGTGATAGATAACCTTCAACACGGAGGAAACCAGGACCACTAGGGGGCGATGACTTGTGAAGAAATAATGTAGAAAACTTATTTTATCTGCATTCATCATCGTCAAGTTTGACAACGGAACAAACTTTCCCGCTGTCAGTTGGAACACCTTGTTAGCTGTAGCAATGATGAGCATCAGACTTCGCTTAAATTGGATAGCAGTTCCCACCCAGTCGCACCCGAATGCCGTGTCTCTCACACTCTCCGCCTGAAACATTTCACAATTAATGTTGTTACTCCTTTTGAGCCGTCCTGTTTGACATTTTGGTACTTATAAAGAATATTTGTCTTCCTTACTCTGGTAATTTTGTGTCATAGCGTGGTGGCATCGTACTGAATCATACTGAGTTTTTTCTCGTATATATTCATTGTTTAAGATATTCTTACTCCCCTCCTTGAATTTTGCGAATGTAGTTTTTCTTAGATTTGAAGTAACATGGTGTGTCATGTCTCCTGTACAATGCGTACCGTGTCTCTTTCCCTTTTTGTGCAACGGCAGGGCGTGGTATAGACCACCCACTATTTCTAGCGACGGGGTTAAAATCGGTAGTTCTATATTTCTGTGTCTCTTCTGTGTCTGCTTGCTTTGTAATGGGCAGCTTTAATTTATGTTATGTCATTATTTTGAAATTAGTGAAAATACTTCTTTGACCCAGGCAAATTTTCGCCCCAGTATTTTGCTTAAATATTTTATCACATCCAATCATTTATTCTAGAAACTCTAATATTAATTTATATTAAAAATGCTCACCCATCATTTAATATAAAATAAGTGTACACAATTTTTGTGTAGAAATATAATTCCGGAATTTTAGCAATTTAGCGATACCTGAATTCATTCTTCACCTGACTTGGTGTCAAATATTTCTTGTGTAAGAAGAGTTCAGCTTTTTTGGTGAATATATAAAATACAACATTTCAGAAACATAAATTTTCCACATTAAATAAGAGTCTCTAAAAGCGTTGGAGCTCTACTGGGTCCCTGGACATGTTGGGTACGGAGTAAGGGGATCGCCCGCAAGTTTGCAAGGGACATCCGTGTTTTAAGTTTGTCGGACCTGAGCCGGCCTTTGAAGTCTCTAGGTAGGATATACGAAGAAGAATTACACGTTGGTTGGTTAACCAATACTGGATAAGTTGGTGAGTTCTTGGTGACACCCAAAGACAGGCTCGAGCGTTAATTTCGGGACCCAGTCTGGGTGCCAAGGCTAGGTTGCTGTCCTTTAACAGGACGCAATCCAGGGCTGTAACTGGCCTTCTCAATAACCTGAAGAGAAATCATCACCTAATGGGGCTGTCAAGCATTCCATTCTGTAGGAGTTGTGGAGCAGAGGATGAAACTTCTGCTACCATTCTTTGTGAGTGCGAAGCTTTGGCTTCAGTCAGACAGGCGTATCTGGGATCCTTCTTCTTGAAGCCAGGGGACATTAAGTTTATTATTCTGGGGGCCATCTGGAACTTTAGTAAAGCAACAGGATTCCCATAAATTTATAGGAGGCAAAAAAGTCGGTCAATTAAGACCTAGGTGCATCGGGATCTTAAGGTGTCGAGCCAAATGAAATAAAGTAATCAAAGAGAAGAAGAACAACATCAGCAACAACAATAATAGGCCATTTATTCTTACGTGCTGTATCAGTTGGTTTCCAAACCAGCAGATCAGAAATACATTAAAAGCGGATACCACATAAACTACCGTTGCTTGACTCATAATTGCGTAGTCTCCCCAGTTCTGGTACAAATCCCTTTATAATAGCAATATACAAAGGAAACAATGTAAAAATTCAAAAGCATTCCTAAACAAAAATAAATTTATTCAAGTTAAATTAATCTGAATACACAATTTGTTTTGTTTTAATTAAATGGCACTGCGCAAGTCCAGAGGAATATTCCTCTACAAGTCCGTAAAACTAATCGAGAAATATATATAAATATATATATATATATATATATATAGAGAGAGAGAGAGAGAGAGAGAGAGATTTTCGAATGTGTACTCTGTATCTGAGTTCTAAGAGGAGGCCTTATTTGTTATATGTGAAAATTTATATATTTGACTTTCTATCTGGTAAAACCACTTTGGTGTATTGTAAAGCTGTTGTTATTGTGGAACATAATACGTTACGATTGGTATTCGTGAATCGGAATGTAATTTTGAGAAATGTATTACGAACGAGATGTGAGAGACTTCGTATTAGATGTGTTTTGAATGTAAAAGTCACGCATATATTCCTTTTAGATCTACGAGTGTAAGGCATAATTGGTGATGTTGTCTTAAGGAGCATTCCTATATATAGTTTCAAAAGTAAGATTAGCGGGTATTCATTTGTTTTAACAACTTTTAGTAAAGTATTCCATTTTTTGTTCATTCCTTGTGAATAAGTGCAATAAATTCTTTCTGGTTAAAAGAAATCGAAAAGCATCTGATTTATGTTCTGTAGGGTGTTTGGAGATGGAACGAATCAGCGTTTATTTGGAAGTTATCTTTCTGCGAATGGTGTCTACCATCCATGAGTTTTTCCACGTAAACAGAGACCTAAAATCCTGATGTTAGCATGTATTTCTTGAGTGTATCTGAATTATGACATACAGTGGATTGATTTGGCAACGTTTAGTGTCTGTGTTTGAGTGACTTTTATGTAGCCATAATTTATTATTATTTCATCAACTTAACGACCTCCCGGTATGACAGATTAGTTGTCTATATTATGTTTGGAAACAAATGTTCAAAATAAAAAAAAAAGTCTGATATTAAACTTGACGTCGGTGACCGCATTTGTTACTCCTTTTGATGTATTTAAAATGTTGTGCTATGTTCCAAAATTTATCCGAATAAAGTACGACTATGGAACAGATTCATTTCCTGGTAACTAGTCGTTTGGTGTCAGAAAGCCCTATTTGAACAGAAACCGCTCTATCTCTCTTTCAGTCAAGTGTTCCACAGTGTACAGCTATCAGTCATTAATTAAAAATAATTTGTATGAAAGTATAACTGTGTGCCAGACTGTACTGACTGTTGGTTATTGTGGACAATAGTCTTTCTATTTAGCCATTTGTCCGATATGTTTGAAATAATATGTAAATATATCACGAATCGCGCCGGAGCGTGGGGCTGATCCCCACACCCATCTAGAGTGCCGAGGTCCTAGAAAGTGTACAAGTATACCTCTACTGACAAATAGGAAATTCGTGGCCTTTAAAAAGTGGAAAGCTACCTACATATCACACCACGCTGGGCTGAGGGTTGTGGATGACGGTGGTGTTGTTTTGTTGTTGTTGTTGTTGGTGGTGGTGGTGGTGGTGGTGGTGGGGGTAGTGGAGGTGTTTTTGAAGGTGCTGTTGGTCGTGTTGGTGGTGGAATTTGTGGTCGTGGTGGTCGTGGTGTTTGTGATTTTGGTGGTGGTGGTGGTGGTTGTGGTGGTGCTGGCGGTGGTGGTGGTGGTGGAATTGTTGGTTGTGGTGGTGGTGTTGGTGCTAGTGGTGGTGTTGGTGGTGTTGGTGGTGATGGCTTTTTGTTCTAATTTCGTGTTATTTTGGGTCAGCTGCACGATAATATCTTGTTCAGCTGACCTGAATGGGCAATGCTTTTACGTCGAAACTCTCTTTTGCAGGACGGCTGGAATGCATGATATTGTTTTGATGTAAAACAATGACATTCCAGTTAAGCAAGTTTCTTTATAAATTACGTTTTTCCGTGATTAATCTTCGTCAAAATCTATGTAAAGTAATTCTTTCTAGTCCCAAAATAATGCAGACCGAATATTACATACTGTTGCTTTATTTAGATAGCATTACTAGACTTCAAAACACACACAACTTAAATGGTGATGGAAATGTTATATCAATCATTCAGCATAATGTTCTATTCAGGAAGAACAAAGATTGATGTTTCGGTAAAAATTGAAAAGCCATCCTTCTTTGCTTCTTATCCTGTCCATTTTAACCCATGCTTTGTAAGTGTAGACCATGTACCTACAATATACACTCTATGCTGTATTGGATTAATAGTCCATTTGATGATATTAAAAAAAAACACCACACACGTTAGGACCCCTTTTGGCTAGGGATCAGGCTCTAACAGAGACCGCTACCTGAAGACAAACAGCAATCTGAAGAAAACGACATCCATGGCCTCGCGGGATTCGAACCTACAATCTCAGCAGATAATCGGCTAAAGAATCCTAATTTTTGTAAACACCCAAATGACGGCATTACAAAGTCACTCACAAACCAAATTTCGAATAATCCAATTTGCCGTGCAGCTCCATATTGTTTACAAAGAAATAATTTTTGTTGATAGGTCTAAGTTGGGACGATGTAACTTCCAACACCACTAAATACAGCACTTTCAGAACAGCTGCAGAACACAATAAATTTAATTGTCCTTTTTATTAAGAAGTTGAACTCTCATGTAATAAAATTACGGGCTTCCCCTGTAACTACCTTAACCTGCTAATGAGCGTGGCGTTTAGTTGTAAATTCACTTCTGCAATAAATCTCTGCTTGGCTTCCTAAATCACTAAGTACATTCAATTAGGTTATCTGAAAAAATTTATGCTTTTCGATTATTTATAATTAAGGTCTTATTTTTTTCAAATAGATGTTATTTAATAATATTTCGTAGTAATAAATATAGAATGAAGGGATAAAAAGTCTACAAAATTAAGAAAAAAATTGAACACTAATCTATTTCGTGTTTGAAACATGTAATGAAGTCAACACATTTCTATGTTCGGATAACTTGTTACAAATACTTTATCACGAATTCCGTTTTATACAACTAATTATCAGTGAAAACATTTAAATGAAACAAGCAGGAATAGTCGAGACAAAGTCACCGAATTTCAATGTGACTAATTTCCTCCAACCATTTCATCAATCAATAAAATTCCACTGTTCGGTTTCCAGACTAGGGAAAGAAGTATGTCTCGAGGCTTCAGGCCAACTTAATAAATTTAGTTTCAAACTTTGACTATTTATTCTTTATCTAACACAAGGAACCATTTGCTAACAAATCAAAGTTTTTTTTTTTGCCACAGCCCCTAATGAGCTATAGCCTTCTCATTAAGAGATTTTACGATCAGGTTCAGACAAACCACAATCAGTAGGACTCCTCTGGAAGAGTGATCAGCCCGAAGCAGGGGTCTCTACATGACAACACACAACAAACAAAACCGATTGAAAAACATTTCTTCGGTGGGTATCGAACCCGCAAAAGTAAAGCTAGCGGCTGCAGTCCCACAACTTAGACCGCGAAACTACTGGAATCGGTACAAATAAAATAATGTTAATGCAAATTTATTAGATAAAATTCTCTGTTGAAATTAATGGAAGAAGTAGTTGGTTCCAGCAATAAAGTTCCAAATAAGACTGTCCACAATTAAACGGAATACTTCACGTACAAACCTTTACCCTGCTGTTCGGAATATTGAACACTATAGTTACTACAGCAAAGCCGGATATTAAAATTTGACTTAATTACTATTTTCGCGTTGCCAAAGAAACAAGGCATGAAGACATGAGAAGATGATGTAAATGTTCATTTCCTTTTGATCTCGGTTACAGAAACGGGAAACGGATTATTATCACACAGCAAAAGAAGCATATTCGGAAAATTTAAATCGAAGAAAGAGAGCATATTCAGGGATAATTAAATGGGCCTTTTCAAGGATTAGACCATGCTCTCCATTCTGCAACAAATTTAAACATGTTCTCTATAGGAGGTGAGATAAACCTAACAAAAGGAATCAGCAACAAACTTAATTTTAGTTTACTAAAGCAAATATAGAGCCAGGTTTCTTTTATGTTAAATTAAAATAAATCAATCGATTTTTGAAAACTCTGAGTAAAATCTCACTAATTTGTAGTTTTGTTCGGATACTTAAATGCTTGGAACGAAAAAGATCCAGAAGGGAACATTTGCGCCTTAAACAATTAAATTCTTCTACATCGGGAATTATACAGTGACACCAAAAATCCAGTCACGTTCCTTCTAATTATTTCTTAGAATACAATGGCTTAAACTTACATGTGAACTAGTTACAGGTGAACTAGTTATCTACGCGTATCTAGAAATGCCAAATTAAGTATTCTGAAATACTAACTTTCATGTAACATTAATAATGCAGTTTAAAACGGTATTGATTATTTTCAGTCAGGAAAATTCCTAAAAAAGGCTTCAAACGCTCAGTGTCATGCCTAATATTCGGACTGTCGGACGCACATAATTGCACTGTGAAAGTGACCAATGCTAAGTTATCGCGGATTGCCTAATTTATTGAGCAAAATTTAAGCTTTTAATATATTTTTTCCAGCATATTTCTGCATGGAGAGAGAAGAAACCAAAGTAAAAGTACTGTCGGAGATTCGTTTCAGCCGCATTATATTGTTTCTCAGATTAGCGGGAATTCCGTTTAAGATGAAGAAAATGTCGACTGTTTACGTCATCTATATAATAACAATGATTATCTGTAGTTGCAGTACGGTTCTATGCATGTTTGTCGATATGTACATATACCGGGATGATTTGGGTCACGTCATGACGAACCTTCGTCTCTTAACTGGGATAATTAGTGCCCTGTGGATTTATTTTTCCTGCAGGTAAGTAACAACAATAGCCACCATAATTACAAATTCACGAGGACATTCATATTACACACAGAATCAGTTTTAGAAGAATGTATAGTAATTAGGTTACACAAATTTAAAATTGGTGCTTTAATATTGTGTGAAACAGTCAAATATCCACCAATTATATGATATGATTTAGTCTACTTTTTTGCCGGTTCCTTTCAGTAATGTAATAAAGCACAAACTTCTAAGAAATTCATGGCATATATTGCTGACGACCTATAAAACTCATAAGAAATAAGGCAGGTTAAGAAAGAACTTAGTAAAGGAGTGTGTTAATTTAGCTGGCAATTGATCCTTGGCTCTTACGTACCGCGGTAAAGATAAATGTGCCCTTTATGGGACGTAAATTTTAGTGTTTGACAACAGAGACGAATTTTTTGTTCCTGTGTTAGGACTGAGAATAAACTGTTAGTAATGGTTATTCTACACACCATAGAAAATAGTAAGAAATTGAATTTCGGAAAATTAACTATAAGAAATGTATTTCTCATAATTTAGCAACAGCTTTTCCCTCTCGTTCAACAAATAAATATTCAAAATTTCCGTACAATATCACAAAATTTTCTGTCATTAAATAATTGTTACTTCTTTCTATCCTCGTGAAATATCATCAGCTTTTTTATAAATTTTTTTTACAGTAAGGATGTAAGCATGAATATTAATATACACTGTCTTGAGAACCCTCCATTTCTTACCGTTACGATTTTTGCTCCAAACATTATTGATTACTTTACAGCAGGTATTCTTAATTTTTTAATTTCTATAAATTAAGAAAATAAATTATTCAATATTAGGAATACAATTATATATATCCCTCTTCTAATTGTTTTAAAGTTTTTGTGGAACAAAGCTAACAATCATTAGAAGAATATGATTCCTTCGTTGTTTTTATTATTATTTTTTGTATTTTTTATATAATTTCTTTTCATAACAGGTACAAATTTCTGGAATTGACGCAATAGAAACATGAAATGTTTCATTTGGAAAATATGTATTTTCTCTAATTATTTTTCTTTAAAGTCATGATTTGTTTCAATAAAATTACGTTTCCTTTTTTGTTGTTTCCTATGCTTTTGAAACTTTAAATCATATCTTTGTAAAGGTAATCCGATAATTTACGAAATAATGATTTCTATTGAAGTTTGTTTGTTAACACATCCTTTTTCTTGTTTTGAAATATATATTTGTAAAGATTTTTAAGTACAAATTAGAATTTACAATGACTAGAGATCCAAACGCTGTTAGCTAAACACAAAATTCGTCACATGATACAGAAAAATAAAAACAACGGCAGCAAACACACAAATCTCACGGCTTTCACCTTCGAACAACAGAACATTTAACAAAATTAAGACCAATCCAAACAATTGGACTATAATAAATTTATAAAATTTTATTTCACGAAATTAAGTTTATAATTGATAAAAATATTTAATATGAAGGTAAAAACAAAATTAAAAAAATTGTATTCTATTTTATTTGATTGTCAAATTTTACAATAAAATTTATAGCTGAGTTTAAGATATTTCCAATATTTTAACAATTTTGTGCACAACCTGATGATGGTCCAAAGGGACGGAAATATGTAGCCTATATAATAATATATGAATTAAATATTTGTGTTAGATTGTGTTTGACTGTATTGTTAGTTACCAAAAAAACAAAAAATCACATCTATATCTTTGTTAATACAAACCTATCCTTCCTATAACAGTATGTACTGATGTGGTCTGTTTCTTTCAGATGGCGACAAAAAGGGATTGAACGTGCGATGGACCTAACAGACAACTTCACGTGGGAAGATCTACCGATCAGAGACGCTGATACCGGACAATTGACAGCGGCAGGATGGATACCGCTGATTAGGATGTTCACAAGTCGTATAGTTGTTTCGATATTAACGTTTGCCTGTGCCCAGTTAACAATACGCATCGTGACAAAACACGAAACACTGTACAATACGTGGTATCCTTTCGACTGGACTATTTCACCGTTCTATGAAATGGTTATCATCTCACAGGTAACACTTCCTGTTTGTTACAAAAATAAAAAATCCCCTCGATACGGTTTTTTATTATTTTTAATTTAACCGTTTTTGTTAACCTGTAAGTTACTTTCTTTATTGTTTTTCCACAATGGCGTTGATAAGGACCTGGAAAGTATTTGCAATACATATCTTTCTTGCTAGTCGTTGTCTTATTCCAGAAATTTGGTTTGAAGGACAGAAGGAAAAAATGAAAACCCCTGGTGCAGCTGGAGTCAAGACTAGTATCTGCCGAATACAAGTTTATGTCGATATCGCAGTACAACCTGGTGGGTTTAATGGCAGTTTAATTTTCTGATTTCATATGCAAGAACCACTAATTATACTGACTCATACAGATGTGACAAATAATCATCATGCATTAAATCAAGACACCAAAGAACATGAAATAAAAACTCTTCCAAAAAATACGTCCCTAATATTCGCATGTTCCACGATATAATTCTAAAATTATCCTAATACTAGAACTCATTTCCATTTGTACTTCCCCTTCAATATCGGACATCAAATGATCTTTCTGCCAAACTTCTAAAGAAAGCAACAGATTTAAAACAGGGAGACCTGCAATGACGTCCGTGATCAAGGCGATATAATTTGTTTGTAACAAATATATCTGCAGTGTGTTAGTTCCTTTATTATTACAAGTAAGCTTTTGTACCTATCGCTGCACTATTGGACTAATATATGTGAAGTGTGACAAATTATACCCTGCTGGTGGCTGCTCGACAGAACGTAGAATTGTTACAATTATTATAAAAAAAATAAGTAATGAAAATTAATGACACATTTTGCAGTAGGTTGAATTACGAAAGAAACCTCTGATTCATATATTCTATTCAAGAATAGAATATATTAACACAGTGTTTTCCTATATAAATAAAATCTTTAATAAAAAGGCTTCAATTCCATTTAAGTAGCCCACTGTGTTTGAAAATATTGTTTCTTGCACCAATGTACGAGTTGTTATATTTCTCACAATATATAATGCCTTAGGACATGAATGAATTTAGCTATATTTTACAAGTACCGTGAGAAAGAAGGATGTCACAAAATATTCATTAACTGTTCCATATACAGTGCAGATACTTCAAAATGCTACTCAGTCACAAAATAAAGCTGGTATTGAATTTTGAAAAATTGGCATAACATAAGACGAAACACAAGATGAAATTTAGAGCAGAATATTTTCAAAAAATATAGTATTAATTCACTGGCATTGGTTGAGCCTGATATTAGTTTCATCATCATCCCTAAACGATCTCATTTCATAAAAAAAAACTCAGTTTTTCTATTAAATTATTCACAGTGTTTAGCAACGTTATTCTCACTGGCTCTATTCTTCGGTTTCCCTTATCTGTGTACTATTTTGATGGCCGTGGCCTGTGCTCAGCTCCAAAAGGTGAAAGCAACCATAATGGATATCAGACAACAACATATCACGGCTCATCAGATGGAGGAAGATGAACAAGTTCATGCAACTGCAAAATATACCTTGCAAGCAAAGTTAAACGCGTGCATTCGACACCATCAGGAAATAATTGAGTAAGTTCGCAAATAATAACCTGTGATTATTGTATTCACAAGACTGCAAGTACGAAAAATATATTTAGAGCATCGCCTGTAAAAAGTGCAATAAAATCATTCCCCCTGAAAATAATTTCTGACAACTACATCCAATATAGACAATAGTAATACTTTAAAATGTTTTACGAAACCCGTCACTTATATCTTCCAGTATTTTCAATATACCTCTACTCTTCACTCACAGGTACATGCAACAACTGGAAGATGCACAGAATATAGGTCTTTGTGGCCACTTTCTGATTTCTCTGGCTGACATGTGCTTCGCTGCTTTTTCTGTAGTTACGGTACAGTATAACATATCTTGGAGCATGTATCATTAGAAATCACAGTATTGTGAAATGTGAGGCTGTTTGTTCCGGTATATTTGCACGCCCAATCTGCCTCCATCCTCAGGGTAAAATATCTCAAAATTATCTTCCATCAAGACCGTGACAACTGCATATCGCAATCAGCAAAATTGAAATTTCAGTATCAAATTTCACGGGAAATAAGTTACACTAGATAAAACTGGTAAGTTTATATCTTTATGTTTGGAAAATTCATCGACTTCAGAAGGTCATCTTCAGGCCAGTAGTATAAAATATATAAAAGGAATTGTTTATAACATTTTTAAATTCAGAATTAAGATTTGAATTTCACAGTTCGATAAAAAAACATATTCCTTTGTCAAAACAACTTTATTAAAGACAAATTTAAAATAATAAGAGTTTCAAATATTTTAATGACTGTTGAAACTTTCTTGAATTTTACTACCATATCTTTAGTTTGTAGATGAGTACGGAACTTTGTGTGTGTAGAATGTTTCGCAGGTCTAGTATATGTTGTAGATTCTTTGTCTGAGTTTATATTATTCCTTTGAAATTTAAAATATTTTACCTAATGTTGCTTCAAGTGTCAATATTTTTGCTAATTAGGTTGTGTAGAATGTTTCGCAGTTCTAGTTCATGTTGTGGAATGTTTCTCTGAGATGTATTCTTCCTTTGAAAATTGAAAATTATTACCTGAAGTTTCTTCAGGTGTCACCTTTATTGTTATTCATTCACACTGTGTTGTTCCCACTTTATAATGTAGAAATGGCTGTAGATATTGTTGTCCAGATGGTCCTGCTGTTTGTAGGTGTTGCATGTACAGGTATTGGGGAGATACTATCAGTAAGAAGCGTGCAAAATATATAAAATTTGGTGACATTAGTTCATTAATCTAATTTTAAATTGTACTACCAATTTATGGATTCCCTTTTCTGTACCTGAAATTTTATTAACGAATTTGTGCTTTCTCACGTTCCTGATATAAAATGTAATTTTCCACATTGTATGTATTTATTCCTTAATGATTTATGTACAGTATTCAAGGTGTGTATTTTTAATGTGTTATGTATAACGTATCCCTTCTTATTTTATCTGCCATAAAATATTACAAACGTAAAGAAACAATTTACACATTCTCACATTCCAGAAAACTGAAATATTACGGTCAATAATTTCACAGATTGTCAATATTAACATCTTTATTTCAGAACTTTCAAGTATGACATTGTGTAGATTTGGGAGCCACACTTTGTTACTGAAATTCCTTATCTAACTTTAAAGTCATGATTTAAAATTTAAATACAACAGAGAAGAACCTATAGTTTACATGATGAGACATTTCTAGTTGGAGATCGAATACTTGGATGACACACGGCGGCCTATGATTTCATTTCTTTTAGCACCGAGAATGTGTGCAATGTACTTTGCCAAGTTCCATATAAAGTTGTGTTACACAATTTATTCAGAAAATATTTATTATTTTTGTAAATACACACGCCAATAGCAGCCCTACAATCTAATCTATCGCAGTAGGTCACATTGATTTGTTCCCAATTTCAAGGAAATTTTCACGTCGCAAGCCTACTCACTCAGAAATTTTAAAATCATTAAGCCCCGTCTGGACTATTGATGAGTCCGACGCAAAAATCTCTGCCTGACCTCACACAGCACTCAAAATAGACAAAATTCATGCCCAGAGCGTGATTTCAAATAAAAATCCCACCAAGCCAAAGCTCGCAATCTCAATTTTTAGGACACTGAAATAAACAATTCCATGAGAATATTTGTAAAATTATTAAGTTAGGGAAACTCCCCACCTCTTGTAGCGTCATTATGTTGCTTTGTTTAGCCATAACTAAAATTATGATATTAAAATGACTGATACATAAACGTCAGAAAATTCATGTTTAATAGATCTCTCTTTTGAAATTTTACCAAAACATACCTACAATGACACAATTCGTTTAACAATATTACACGTTTTTCAATGTAATATATTATTTCAGCTGTTTAATTATCTCTCGTAACAGCCACAGGCAACGTAACGGGAAGATAAAGGAATGAATAAGCACAAATGAAAGTGTAAGTGTAAATTAGAATTGCGTTTCACTTGTTAATTTTGGCACGGAAGGGACAATTCTAGTGCGAAGCAAGGCCAAGATTGAGTGGATAAGTAAAATCCCACAACAACCTAAACAGGAATTAATAAAATACACATCTGTCGGTTGAACATCTTCTTCATAATAGTGAAGTCGGTGTCTGGTGTGAGTAAAGTTATCTGAAAAGAAAATTGGGACAAATATTTGTAATAAAAATATAAATTTCGAAATTTACCTAAAACTGATTATTAGAGAAAACCAAAGAATTGACAAACTATTAGAAGAAGTTACTTCACTCAAAATAATACTGGCTATAATATAACATTCATTCACATTCTTGCAATCAATGTTGAAGTGAAAAGGAATATATTTTAAATATTGTGAATGTGAGTTTTTAGACTTATGTATCAAACAAGAATTGTGAATGTGCTAGAAATTCATTTCCGACCTGTCCGCCTCTAATATATTTTTTTTTCAAATTGTCTCAATCACGATAAATTTTTTGAAAAAAAAATCATTGATATAAAGTGCATGCTTTGTTTTCTCTTCTAATTTTTCCTGAAACATTTCTCATTCTAAGAAGAACTGGTGGAGATATCACCATATATATACTTATGCAATCATGTAAAGCCTAAATACTTTTGTTAAATATAAATTAAATCCGAATATTCTCGACACTCTTCCAAGTTTGAAAACCGTAAGGTTTTAGTCCCAACACTTAAAGATAAAGTTTATGTCACATTCCCGAAAGGCTTTCCAAACATTAACCAAGAAGAACTTCGATAAGTGTATCGTAATTTACTGGTGGCATGTGAAGGTTACCATCAAGGTAAGAAACATCAACAGTACAATTTGAAGTAACGAAATATTGTCAATGTACTGTCAAACAGTGGCAGAAAATACGCCTATTTCGATCCTAGTGGACAGGGTAGCTTGCAATTTCACGATTACTGCAATGGAATTGCGCCCGGCCATATAATAAAGCAACTACAAAAATTAAATGTTAATTCAGATTAATGTAATTTGACTGAAATACTTTTGTGTAAACATATATTTATTATTTTATTTTTTCCTTTGCATATTACTATTAAAATGTTTTATTGTTCCAGGCTTGGGGAGACTACGAAGATACGAGTCAAGCAGTGGCAGTTTATGTGACATCGGCATGTAACGTGTTTCCGATCTGCTGGTTTGGAACACAACTGTCACATCATGTAAGAGTGAATGGTTTTATTAGTCTTTTTATTATTATTATTATTATTATTATTATTATTGTTGTTCTTGTTGTTGTTCTTGCAACGAAATATGGAGAATGCGGTGAACTTCCAACCGATTGGGAACTTAGAGCATCTTTCATTTGTGGATCCTGCTCTGTACTTCCTGGCCTCCTTTTTTCAAAATAGATATAATTCAAAAAGTGTTATTTATACAAATTATGAATATTATTTTGAACTTTATAGTCACTACATAGCAACATTTTATCTCATTAGTCTTTAATACTTCTTCTTCGCCAGAAATACAAATAATTATTTCCAGCTTATAATCATATCCTACACGTCGGGTGTACAAAATATAAAAATGGACGTGCTTTTCCTTAACAAACAAGATTTTTTTTAGATTCGGGTTTGTACAAATTTTGAGCGCAAGCAGAAAATTTGGTATTATCCATTTCTTATCATAAGTGTTAAGTATAAAAGCATAAATTTTGTTTTAAATTTTGTAACTAGGGACGTAATTATTTCTAATTGTGAAGCATAAAATACTTTGGGTTTAAACATTAACTCGATTTCAATAATTCTAGCAAAAAAAAAACATTCCCCTTTTCATAATAACTTTGGTGATTATGTGATGGTGACAACAAAATTTTACGTTCTTAAAGCTTATGGATGACGATCGTATTTATGAGGTGGCATCAAGAACAAGAACGTTACAACCGTATTAATGGAACTAAAGAAGTAAAAAAAATCTAGAAAAATGAAATTTTCTTATTTTCCAGGAAATATTCTGAGAAACTGTTGATTTCCCTATTCAAAAATCGATACCTTACAAAGCATCAGATCAGAAGCAATAATGTAGTGTGCGTGTTCCAGCCCACTTGAGCAGGTTACACTGAACGACAGGACCCTTCATGAATGTGCGAACAGTGTGGCTGTTCCATGTGTTTACTGTCCTGTTTTTAATAGTAACACACATAGAGACAATTATGACTGAAGGGCAGTATATTTCAACAGACAATTTTAGAGACTTTCATTTTTTGTGGATAATTTTTTTGTCTGAAATTTTGTGTTTTATATTTTCACCACAATATCTGTAACCCACTTATGCTAGAAAATATTTGACAGCTAGTCAAATGCAGAACAAAATCCGGTATAGAGAAATTGCTAAAATTCTGGTCTTATATTTGGTCATAAATTAATAAACACTTTATTTAAAATAAGTGTTGGGTGAGCAGTTTTAATGAATAACGGCTTGGATATGATAAAATGTTTAAGCTAAAATCGAGATGAAAATGTACCTGTGTGAAAGACGTACATTCAGAAAATCGTGAAGGTACGATATGAAAAAAAATAAAGTTGCTTATTACATGCCAAGAAGATACAGAAACAAGGCAAAAATATACAGGGTGTAACAGGAGGAACGGACCAGACTTCGGGAGGGTGTTCCTTATGTTAAACTATACCGAAAACCCCCAAAACACCTATATCCAAAGTTGAACCGTTTGGGAGATAATGGCC
>Ga0123357_10000669_pt1 | contig 34238 bp, 25 predicted proteins | sample TergutEmb28metaG_FD_89873 | JGI IMG/M metagenome (GOLD analysis project Ga0123357, IMG submission 89873) | Embiratermes neotenicus P4 segment gut microbial communities from Petit-Saut dam, French Guiana - Emb289 P4 | ecosystem: Host-associated > Arthropoda: Insects > Digestive system > Gut ... | reverse complement strand
GGGCGTTCCGGGAGGCGATGCCTTCGGCATCCTACCGCCTCCCTGCACTCTGGGGCCCTCCTACACCGGCGCTCCTACGGACCGCCGCGGTGATACCCCCAAGCCCCCGCTCGTGGAAAACCTTCCCCCCGACGCTCCACCTGTGGCTAATAGGCGGTCCGTAGCGCAGCGGAGGAGCGGCGGTATAGCGGGCGGAAGCAGGTTCGAGCTGGCGACGGCGCAGACGCCTGCAGTCGTAACCACCCACCCAGACCGTGCGTCGAGTACGGCGTCTGTGTGCTCGGGCCTGCTGGAACCCGCGTCTCAAACCGATTGGGCACTGCGCTGCATCGATTTGGCCATCGGCTATGCGCCCGGGCGACCCGTTCGGGAACACATCAACATCGACATCCCGGCGGGGGTCAGCACCGTCATCACTGGGCCAAATGGTGTCGGGAAATCCACGCTGGCGCTGACTTTGGCGGGGCTGTTGCCGCAGTTGGGCGGGCGAGTCGAGGCGGGGGACGGGTTGCGCCCGTCCGCTGAAACACGGCGCCAACGCGGGCTGGTGCGCCGTGACACGGACGCAATGGCCGACCCACACAATTGGACGTCCCGGCAACTTTTGACGCGGCTGGGCACCGTCTTCCAGCAGCCCGAGCACCAGTTCGTCACCGCCAGCGTGCGGGCGGAACTGGCCGTCGAGTTGCAGGCGTTGGGTTGGCCAGCGTCCGACGTGGCGGCCCGCGTCCACGAACTGCTCGGCGTCCTGCACCTCGACGGGCTCGCCGACGCTAACCCTTTCACCTTGTCAGGCGGCGAAAAGCGACGGCTTTCCGTCGGGACGGTGCTGGCCGCCGGGCCTAACGTCATCATCCTGGACGAGCCGACCTTCGGCCAGGATCGCGCCACCTGGTGCGACCTGGTCGGCCTGATCGGCACTTTGCTGGACGAAGGACGCACGGTGGTCAGCGTCACCCACGACCAGGCCTTGATAGACGCGTTGGGCGAGAACCGCATTGATTTAGGCGGTGCAGAATGAGGGCCAGATCCTGCGACTTCGCGCAGGATGACGGAACAGTAGGGGCGCAGGATGACGGAGTAGGTCTGGACAGGCTCAACCCCGTCGCGCGGTTGGTCTTCGCAATCCTGCTGGCGGTGCCGGTGCTTGTGACGCTGGATTGGGTGAGCGCCGCCGTCATGCTGGCCCTGGAAATCGTCGTGTTCGCCCTTGCCGGTGCGGGGTTCGGACGGATGCTGCGTGGGCTGGTGCCCGTCACCGTCGTCGGGCTGATCGCCGCCGTCAGCATGGCGCTTTACGGGCGGCCGGGCGGAGTGACGTATCTGCAGTGGTGGCTGGTGGACGTCAGCCAGCGGTCGCTGCTGCTGGCGCTGGCGGTGTTCTTGCGCATCCTGGCGCTGGCGCTGGCGGCGATGGTGCTGGTCGGACGCGTCGACCCGACACTGATGGGGGACGGCCTGGCCCAACTTGCTCACCTGCCGGCGCGGTTCGTCCTTGGCACGCTGGCGGGCGTCCGGACGATGGGCCTCATGGCGGACGATTGGCGGGCCCTGGGTTTGGCGCGGCGGGCCCGCGGCCTGGGCGATCACGGCTGGCTGCGGCGCGTCGCGTCCATGGCTTTCGCGCTGCTGGTCATCGCCATCCGTCGGGGCACCGACCTGGCAACAGCCATGGAGGTCCGCGGGTTCACCGCCACCAACGCGGCCAAACGCACCTGGGCACGTCCGTCAAAACTGACGGGTGCAGATGCATTTGGCCTTGTCATCACCTCGATGGTGGTCGCGCTCAGCCTGCTGGCGGCCATCTGGGCGGGCACGTTCTGGCTGATCTGGCGGGGGGCGCCGTCATGAACGATTTCAACATCGACGAACTGGCCGACCTGGCGCTGGCAAGCAGCGAAGGCTACCGTCTGGTGGTGCTGATCGACGGACGCTCAGGCGCCGGCAAGACGACCCTGGCCCGCGACCTGGCTGACGTGCTGACGAAGCGCCTGGGCAAGCCCGTCCAGACCGTCAGCCTGGACGACGTCTACCCCGGCTGGGGCGGCCTGGCGGCGGCCGCGGCGGCCGTCCCCCAGATGCTGGCATCCGTCAGCGCCGGCTACCGCTGCTACGACTGGGTTGAGGCGCGTCAAACCGGCTGGGTGCCCCTCGACCCCAAGGCCCCGATCATCATCGAAGGCTCCGGCGCGATCACACAGAAGTCGGCACCGAAAGCCACGCTGCGCATCTGGGTGGACGGCCCCGAGGCCGTCCGTCGCCAGGCGGTAACAGCACGTGACGGTGACGTAACCGCCTGGTGGGCAGACTGGTCGGCCCAAGAGCAGGCCCACATGGAAGCCGACGACCCAATCCACCAGGCTTCCGTTATCCTGCACGAGCCATAACCCCGTCATCCTGCGCGAAACGAACGAAGCGAGTGGGAGTCGCAGGATCTGCCTCCGTGTTCGGCACCAGCATTAGGGGCGCGCTACAGCCGGCCCGAGCACACAGACACCGTACTCGACGCGTGGTCTGGGTGGGTGGGCACGTTGGGTAGGCGTCTCCGCCGGTGCCAGCTCAAACCGTCTTCCGCCCGCCATACCGCCGCTCCTTCGCTACGCTCGGACCGCCTATTAGCCGCCCTCGGCCTACCTAAGCCTCGTATTCGACGACTACCGGGGCGTGGTCACTTATTCGCGTCTCGCTTGTGTTGGCACGATCAACCCGGGGTTGACTTGCTGTTTTAGCTAATTCTGGGGACGCCAGGTGGTAGTCGATGCGCCAGCCAACGTCTTTGGTGAACGCCTGGCCCATCCACGACCACCAGGTGTAGGGGCCGTCGGCGTCGGGGTTTTGGGATCGCAACACGTCGATGAGTTGACGGGTCGGAGATCGCCATTCGAGCGTCGGCGCCAGGATCGTCCGTCCTGCCAGGCGGGGGTGGGACGGGGCGGGGCCGAGGTGGGCATCCAGCCAGGCGCGCTCGCCGGGCAGGAAGCCCTCGTGGGCGAGGTTGCCGCGCCAGTTGGATATGTCGGCCGGGCCGTGGGCGATGTTGAAATCACCCAGCACCAACAGATGGCGCCCGTGGGCTTCGGCGTCGGCCTGGCGGGCATCCAACTCGTCGGTGAACAGGCGCAGAAAATCGGCTTTGCGCTCGTAGCGGGCCTGCTGCTGCTCAGGGGTGTAGCCCTCGCGTCCCCCGTCCGTCGGCGCGACCTCTAGGGGCACGCCACCTTTCGGGACGTAGACGCTGATGACGTCCAGCGGCGCGTCCGCCAGATGCACGCCGATGAGCCGCCCCTCCGCGGCAAAGGGGTTGTCGTCGTCCATCCAAGTGAACTGGTCGGCGGGCCGACGGGTCAGAACGGCGACGCCGTTGCGTCCGGCCAATTGGCCCGGGTCGTAGGCGAGGTGGTAGCTGCCAAACGCGTCAGGCGGAAGGTCGGCGACGCGGCAACGCACCTCCTGAAGGGCGACGACATCGGCGCCCAACGCGTCCAGCCAATCGCGGAACCCCCGGCGCATAGCCGCCCGGATGCCGTTGATGTTGAAGGTGACGACGCGCGTGATCAGCGATCCCGGGTGGCGGCTTCGAATTGCTTGCTTAGTTTTAGCTGGTCGATGATCTGGCGAACCAGATCGCCGGAGTCTTCTTCGTAGTCGCCGGCTATTGCTTCCATGTCGAAGTCACTGACGCCCTGATCGGCCAAGATGTCGAGGTCGCCGACTATCTCGGAGTCGTCGTCCTCCTCGGGGACGTCGAGGCCAAGCATATCGACCACGTCGCGCGCGATCGGCCAATCGCCGGCCGCGACGGAGTCGTTCAGAAGCACTTGGACATTCTTGCCGCGGACCCGCACGACGACGAAGAATTCGCCGCTGATCGAGACGAAGGCGCAGGCGCCGGCATCGGCGGGCAGGCGGCGCAGTTGGACGATCAATTCGTCGAGGTCGTTGGCCAGCGCCAAAGCCATCTCGCTGACTTGCGGCTCGCCGTCCTCGCGGTACAGGGCGACGACGAAGTCGATCTCGTCGTCGGTGGCGTCGTCGTAGTCGTCGTCAGTGGTGTCTGAGTCGTCGAACGCGTCATCGTCGTAGTCATCAACGACGATATCGTCGGCATCGAATCCGTCGTCGTATTCGATGTCGTCTTCGTTGTCCGGCATGATCGGTCTCCTTACGCTGCTCGTTCTCAACTTTAGACGATCGACGCCGATGCCGCGTAGGTCCAGATGGTAGCGATACAGTAAATGTCATGGAATTGCACGTTGCCGATCATCCGTTGGTGGACCATAAATTGGCCCATTTGCGGTCGGCCGATACCCCGAGCCCCCTGTTCCGCGAATTGGTTGACGAGTTGGTGACGCTGCTGGCCTACGAGGCGACGCGGTACGTGCGCGTCGAGCCATGCGATGTGCAGACGCCGGTGGCGACGACCAAAGGTGTGCACATTGCGTCACCGAAACCCCTTGTGGTACCCATATTGCGGGCTGGGCTGGGTATGCTGGCGGGCATGATGCGCCTGATGCCGACGGCCGAGGTCGGCTTTGTCGGTATGGTGCGTGACGAGAAGACACTGCAGCCTTTTACTTACGCGGAGCGTCTGCCGAAGGACCTTTCGGGGCGCCAATGTTTCGTCCTCGACCCGATGCTGGCGACCGGCGGGTCGCTGGGCGGGTGCTTCAAGTTTCTGACGTCCCGCGGCGCCTCCGACGTGACGGGCGTCTGCCTGCTAGCCGCCCCTGAGGGCATCGAAAAAGTGCGCCAGCAGGTCGACGAAGCCGGCATCAACTGCACACTGGTTGTCGCGGCAGTGGACGACCACCTGAACGATCATGGCTACATAATCCCCGGCCTGGGTGACGCCGGCGACCGTCTGTATGGCATCATCGATTGATCGTCGTCTAAGGTAAGCTAAGACTCCGGCATCACTGCCGACGCGGGCGTAACTCAATGGTAGAGCGCTAGCTTCCCAAGCTAGACACGCGGGTTCGATTCCCGTCGCCCGCTCTTGAGATGCGGGCTCGTCCCCATGGCAGGAGCGGTCAGACACTGTTGGAATCGAACCCGTCTTGCATCCATGGGTTCGGCATACCCAGTTCACAGGGAAAGTCCTAGTCAATGGGCAATAGGTGACAATTTCTCGACCCATACGGTACCCTTGAAATCATGGCGGAAGAAGCGTGGAGACCCAAGGCCCTGGCGGGGCTTCTATTCATCGTTGGCAGCATCGGAGCCGGCTTGTTGGTTGCCGGGTTGGCTGTGCCAACCATGTTGCTCAGCGCCAATGCGGTGAACGCGGCGTCGGACAATTTCAACGAGGTGCCGCTTCAGTTGCAGATTCCACCGCAACCGCAGGCCACGAAGGTCTATTTGTCTGACGGCTCGCCGCTGGCGACTTTCGCCGACGAGTACCGCGTCTATGTGCCGCTCAGCGAAATTTCGCCGTTCATGCAAGAGGCCCAGGTGGCTATTGAGGATAAACGTTTCTACGAGCATGGCGCCATCGATCCGACGGGTTTGATACGCGCGACGATCGGAAATCTGGTTGGCGAAACCGACCGCGGCGCGTCATCGATCACCCAGCAGTACGTCAAGATGGTGCGCGTCGAAGCGGCAAACCAAGCCAATGACCAGGCGGCGATGAACGCGGCCACCGAGTTGACGCTGGCTCGCAAAATTATCGAGATGCGTTACGCGCTGCAGCTTGAGAAGCAGTTGACGAAAGACGAGATCCTCGAGCGTTACCTGAACATGGCCTACTACGGCGACAACGTGTACGGGGTTGAGGCTGCTGCCGAGCACTATTTCGGCACCACGGCGGCTGCCCTGACGTTGCCGCAGGCGGCCATGCTCGCCGGCATCGTCCAGCAGCCGACCGCCTATGCGCCGACCAATTACCCGGACGCATCTATACAGCGCCGCAACACGGTGCTGGACGTGATGGCCGAGTCGGATGTCGCCGACATAACCCCAGCTGAAGCCGATGCCGCGAAGGCTGTGCCTTGGGATCCGACCGCGGTGCAGCCGATGAACCAGGGCTGCCCGACGTCCCGTTACCCCTTCATCTGCGACTATGTGGAGCGCACTTTGGAGAGCGACGCGATGGCGCCGTCCTTGGGCTTGTCGCAGGATTCGACGCAAGCCGATCGGTTGTTGGCCATTGAGCGCGGCGGTTATAGCGTGCAAACCGTCATCAACCCGACCGTTCAGGACGCCGTCCAAGCGGTGGTTTCAGGCAAGGTCGCCCCGCAGGATCCGGCGATCGCCGCGATGGCTATCGTGCAGCCTGGCACGGGTCTGATCTTATCAATGGCGCAGAGCCGGCCCGTCATGGGAAGTGATGCGTCACAAGGGCAGACGTTCTATAACTATGCCGTCGACAACGACATGGGCGGCGCCGAAGGCTTCCAGACGGGCTCGACGTTCAAGATTTTCACGATAGCCAGCGCGTTATCGTTGGGTGTGCCATTCAGCACGGAATACATGAGCAACGCACCCATGCAGTTCGGCGGCCAGGTGTTCCAGAGTTGCAACGGCCCGGTGAAAGCGCCAAAGTCGTACAACGTCCGCAACTCTGAGGGCAGTGCCGGCCCGATCGACTTACCGACCGCGACGGCCAACTCCGTCAACACATACTTTATGCAGCTTGAACGCGACACCGGCATCTGCGGCGCCGTCATGATGGCGCAGGCGGCTGGCGTCAAGCTGGCCATGGCCGACCCGACTTACGGCACCACAGACCTGCAGGGTGCCCACTTCGACTCCATCCCCAGCTTCACCCTTGGCGTCACCGAGGTGTCGCCGCTGACGATGGCTGACGCCTACGCCACCTTTGCCGCCAACGGCGTGCACTGCGACCCGATCATCCTGGATTCCATGACGGACGCGAACGGCAATGCTGTGACGGTGCCCAGTGCCAACTGCCAGCAAACTATCGATCCGAATGTCGCTGCCGGGGTTGACGCGCTGCTGCAGGGCGTCATGTCGCACGGCACCGGTGCGGGCGCCAACATACCTGGTGGCTACCCGCAGGCCGGCAAATCTGGGACGACGAACTCCGGCGAATTTATCTCGTTCGGCGGCTACACACCTTATGTGTCTGGCTTCGCAACCATCGCCTACGACAACATGTCGAGCTTCTGGCAGGGTCGCACAATTACCCTGCGAGGCTTGAAGCTGCCGTATTCCGGCACATATCTGAACGGTTTCGGCGGCCCTGACACCGGCCAGATCTGGCGGTACGGTATGGCGGCGGCTGTCGCCGGCACGCCACCGACGCCCTTCCCGGCCTACACGCCGGTCGATATGCACTGGTCGTCGCCGAACACCTACCAGCCCGATCAGCCGCCGCCGGACCCCAACGCCCAACCATCCCAGTAGCGGGCGACCTTTGGTGAGGGCTTCAGGTGTGGCCGGTGCCGTTTTGGGCACTGGTGTGGCAACGGTCGTCGCCGGCCTGCTTGAGGCGCGAGCTTTCCGGGTGGTTCACCACCAATTGACGCTGACGGGTCAACCGTCATCGGGGCGGCTGCGGATTCTTCACATCAGTGACCTGCATTATGTGCGCGGCCAGGGCGCCAAGGCCCGCTTCGTCGCGTCGCTGGCGGGGCTTGACCCGGATGTCGTCATCGCCACGGGCGACTTGCTGGCTGATGACGCGGGCTTCGACGAGTTCGCCAGTTTCATGGGGCCGTTGTTGAAGCTGCCGGGGGCTTTCGTCTTCGGTTCCAACGACTACTTCGGCCCGTCCCCCGTCAACCCGGCCTACTACCTCACGCGACGGACGGGGCCCGTCCACCCGAAGGGGCCGGTGTTGGATTGGCGACGGGTGCGTGACGCGTGCACAGCGGCCGGTTGGGCTGATCTCAACAATGCCCGGGCGCGTCTGAGCGCCGCCGGTTTGACGCTGGAACTGCGGGGTGCCGGTGATGCGCATATCGGCATGGACGACTATGGCGCCGGCGCCGCCACGGCCAATTTGGGCGATCAGCCGGCCGACCTGCTGTTGGGCGTCACCCATGCGCCGTACCGCCGGGTGCTTGACGCCATGACGGCCGACGGTGTGCCGTTGATGCTGGCCGGCCATACCCACGGCGGGCAGATCTGTCTGCCAGGCAGGGCGCTGGTCGCCAACTGCGACCTGCCGACAAGCATGGTTAAGGGTCTTCACCGCTACCCGCCTGACGGGGTCGGGTTTCCGGCGTCGTGGTTGCATGTCAGCGCCGGCGTGGGGGCAGCGCCGACCTTCCCGCTGCGGACCTTTTGCCGTCCCGAGGCCTGCTTGCTGGACGTTGCAGTCCAGAAGAAGCTCTGACTACCGTCTTCCCCATCATTCTGCGTACTGCGACTTCGCGCAGCACAGGCTCCGTTGCAGGATCTGCCGTGCCGGTAGTGGAGTTCAAGCCCTTATATTGGCACAATTAGATGCGGTATGGTCTGTCCGGGCCGCTTCCGGGCTTGCCTTGCCCCAATAGCGAAGGAGCTCCAATGGCTACAAGCACATGGCGCACGACCTATACGCCGGGTTCGTGGATCGTCCTCAACGGGCCGAAGGCGCTGGTTGCCGCGCAACCGACGTCTGCTGACATCGCTGAGCGCCTGAGCGCGACATGGAATGACGTGGTGGCAGCGACCGACCTGGAATCCCTTGTCGGCAAGCTGATGCGCTGGGGTATGGACGTCGTGCCGGACCTGATCGTGGTGTTCGAGGCCGACCGTTTGCAGTGCGTCGTGCGAGGCGACATCACCGTCACCGACGTGGACAATGGCGAAGTTATCGCCAACGGGCACGGGCAGGCAGCCTGGCGCTCCGTCAACCTGGACGCCCGGCACATTGCTGTCAGCTTGCCCGGGCAGGCTGACAGCGGCACGTGGCGCCTGCCGCTGGCGGTGGGCGTTGTGACGGCCGGCAGTATCGATATTGACGCCAGTGACGACGTGCGGGTGGGCGTCGGGGACGCCACCTTTGCCGTGGCGTCGCTAGCCGGGCTTCCGGTGGTGGAACCGCCGGCGGCAGCGCCGGTTGAGGCCGTCGAGTCGGCTGTGCCGGAAGCGGTCGAGTCTGCTGAACCAGCCGAACCAGCCGAACCTGTTGTGGCCGCCGAACCCGAGCCGGAAGTTGTCGAGCCGGAAGTGGCCGCCGAGGCCGAGCAGCCTGTTGACGCGCAGCCGGTGCCTGACGCGGTGGAGGTGCCGGCGGATCTGCAGGCGCCGGGCGCTTGGGCCACGGGTTTCGGCGACGGTATGCCGATGATCAACACCCCGGTGGACGTGACGGACGAGTTCGAAGCTGGCGCTGAGGCCGTCCCGGCTGCCGACGATGCCGAGACATCTGACGCGGCAGAGCCTGAGGCGGCCGTTGACGCGGAGTCGGTTGTTGAACCAGCAGCGGAAGCTGTCGCGGAGGCCGAGGCCGAGGTCCAGGCCGAACCCGCGGCAGCGGTCGTGGTCGAGCCCACTGACGTGACTGCCGAGTTGCCGGCTGTGCAGGAAACTGATGCCCAGGCCGACTCTGAGGTGGCCGTTGACGCCGAGCCTGAGGTTGCGGTTGATGCCGAGCCTGCGGCAGATCAGACAGTGGCTGAGGCGGATCAGACGGTGGCCGAGGCCATACCGGACGACTCGTTGGCGTCTGAGGTTGCGCAGGCTGATGACGGGCTGGACGCCCAGATTGAGGCCGCCAAGGCGGCCGTCGATCAGGCGATTGCCGACAGTCAGGTCGTTCCCGCGCCGGAGCCCGAGGTGGCCGTCGAGCCGTTGGCTGAGTCGGCGGCAACCGTTGAGGCGGCCACTGAAGCGGTCGCGGTCGAGCCCGCGCCGGAGCCCGCTGTCGAGCCCGTCCCGGAGCCAGAGCCCGTCGTTCAGGTGGAACCCGTCCCTGAGGCTGCAGCCGCCGAGATTGTCGCCGAGCCAGAGGCCGCCGCGCAGGCGGATCTCGACAAGGTCGATTGGCAGCCGGCTTCCGAGCCGGCGCCCGTCCCCGAGCCCGAGCCAGTGCCAGCGCCTGAACCCGAGCCTGCCCCTGAGGCAGTTGCCGTGCCCGTCCCCGTGCCAAAGCCGGAACCCACGCCGGCGCCTGAGCCGGTGGCTGCGCCGGAACCGACGCCCCAACCGGCCCCCGAGTCTGTTCCGGAACCCACCTCTGAACCCGAGCCTGAGCCCGCGGCGGGTGCGGCGGTCACCGGGTCGCCGCTAGGCGCTACGCTTCTGGTGTTCTCGGATGGTCAGCGTTGGCCCGTCAACGAGCCGCTGCTCGTTGGGCGTGCCCCGCAGGCGTACCCTGGCGAGACGGCGCACCTCGTACGGGTCGTCAGCCCGCATCACGACATTTCGCGCACGCACGTCCGCGTCGAGCTTTATGATGGCGCCATGTGGGCGACGGATCGTGAATCGACCAATGGCACGACCGTGCACAACCCTGGCCAGGCGGCAGCGACTGCCCAGCCAGGCCAGCCGATGCACGTCTGGGTAGGCGGCATGATCGACATCGGTGACGGTGTCACAATCCGCGTCCAGTAGTCATGGAAGTCATCATCTGCCCGGTTGCCGAGCGGGTCGGGCAAATCGCTGCCGCGAAGGTTGCCCAGATTGCTAACCAAGCCGGGTCGACGGCGGGTTTGATGAGCGCGGGTAAAAGGTATGAGGACGCAATTGCGGGCGTCATCGAGGGTCCGGTGACGGCCATGTGCCCCGGGTCTGTGCTGCAGATGCACCAGTTCGCCACGGTCGTCATCGACGAGGCCGCCGCTTGTCATCTGAAGCTGGCCGACTATTATCGGCAGGTTTACGCCAACCTTCCGGATTGGCAGAGGCTGGAGTTGTCATGACGATCATCGCCGCCAAGCGTTTGCTGACGCCCGCGGGTTTGCAGGACGACGGTTGGCTGGAGATTTCCGGCCAGGTTGTCTCAGCCTGGGGGGTTGGCGAGCCGCCAGCGCAGCCTGACGAGGTGTTCAGCCTTGTCAGCCCGGGGTTTGTGGATGTACACAGCCATGGTGGCGGGGGCGTCAATTTTGCGGACGGTATTGATGCCGCGCGCACGGTGCTGGGCGCGCACCGGGCCCATGGCACGACGACGATGATAGCTTCGCTGGTGACGGCGTCAATGGACGCGTTGACGGCCCAGATTGGCGAGCTGGAACCGCTGGTGGCGTCGGGCGAGCTGGCGGGCGTCCATCTGGAGGGCCCGTGGCTGGCGCCGGCTTACAAGGGTGCCCATGACGCGTCGCTTCTGCGCGACCCGTCTTTGCCAGAAGTGCACGAGCTGGTGACGGCCGGGCCGGTGGCGATGGTGACGATTGCGCCCGAGCGTCCGGGCGCCATGTCGGCGATTCGGTGGCTGGCGGCGCGCGGTGTCGTGGCGGCGGTTGGCCACACCGGTGCCGACGATGCTTGTGCGCGGCAGGCCATTGAGGCGGGCGCCAGGGGGGCGACGCACCTGTTCAACGCCATGCCTGAGATGCTGCACCGGGCGCCGGGGCCGGCGTTGCCGTTGTGGCAGTCGCCGGATGTGTGGGTGGAATTGGTGTGCGACGGCGTCCATGTGGCCACCGATCTGGTGGCGGCGGTGATGACGTCGAAGCCGGAACGTTGCGTGCTTGTGACGGACGCCATGGCGGCGGCCGGTGCGCCGGACGGCGACTACCTATTGGGCGGGCTGGCCGTCGAGGTTCGCGGGGGTGTGGCCCGCCTGACGGGCACCAACACGATCGCCGGGTCGACGCTGACGCTTGACCAGGCTGTACGGGTGGCGGTCGGCGCCGGTGTGCCGCTGGAGTTGGCGTTGAATGCGGCCACCAGCCATCCGGCTGACTATCTGGGCATCGCTGGGGTCGGCCGTCTGGGTGCGGGTGATTGTGCCGACGTAGTGGCCATGGACGACGCCCTGCAGGTGGTGAAGGTGATGCGCCGCGGCGTCTGGGCGTAGAAGGCATCAGGAAGAAGTCGGCCTACCAGGTGTAGGGCCTTATCGGCTAGACTTTGAGGGTTGTAGATAAGACCGCGGTATGACTGTGGCGGGTACTGTTTCCGCGCGATGGAGATACGAATTGTTGCTTAGGCTTAAACAACCGATCATCTGGCTGAAGGCACACAAGTTGGTGCTGATTCCGCTGGCTATCGTTGCCTACATCGGCTTGTTGGCCTTGCTCGGGTTGGCGACCAGCCATGGCGGCCCGTCAAGTAACCCCACCACACCGGCCAGTGCCACACCGGCGCACGCCAGCAGTTCTCATTCGCCGACGCCGACGCCCACGCCGTCCCTGACGCCGTCCGCTTCAGCTAGCCCGACACCCACACCCACACCGACGCCTACCGTCACGACGCCTACTGTCACGACGCCTAAAGTGACGGTCGCGGCCCAGAACCCGGCGCCGGCGCCCAACCAGGGCAATGCGCCGGCGGGCAACGGCGGTCAGACGACGCAGCCAGGCCTGGGCGCCAACGTGTCGACCTCGACAGCCTCGCCGCAGAGTGTGCCGGCTGACAACAGCTCGTCAACTCAGCCGCAGGCGGATCAGACCACCGGTCAGCAGCCGGCGCCAGCGACTACGACTACAGACGATTCAGGTGCGGGGGCGGTGACGGACCCCGGTGTCCAGCCGGCCGACACAACGGTAGCCGACTCGGGCACCCAGTAGCCTCAATCTGTCGACGAACCCTGAGAGATATTGGTCGCATATGCCGCTGCGAACAAAGTATGCTGGTGCGATGACCTCCCCCCTTGGTCTTACGATTGTGGTCGTAACGTACCAGCGTCAATCGTTGTTGCAGTTGTTGCTTGATTCGCTTGCCGGGTTGCAAATCCCGCCTGCTCACATTGTTGTGGTCGACAATGAGTCATCTGATGAAACCAAAAAGATTGTCAACGCACTTGCAGCGCGGCTTGATCAGACGACGGTTCATTACCACCCGTTGGAGCAGAACGCTGGCGGTGCGGGGGGGTTCAGTGTCGGTGTCGAAGCGGCGTTGCAGCTTGACGCGGAGTGGCTCTGGCTGATGGACGATGACGTGAAAGTTCTGCCCGAAGCGACAGCAATACTAGCGCCGTGGTTGGCCAGAGCGGTGGCGAACGATACGCGTGTGCTCCAAGTTGGCAGACGTGACGTCAATGGACGAGATTTCTATTGGCAGTCGGATTTCAACACAGCTTTCGGTATTCCAAACCCACTGTCGCCGGCCCGTTTCAAGGTGGGTAAGAAGAGCCATGTCATCAATACAATGTGTTTTGAAGGCGGCATTGTCCATCGCAGTATTGTCGACGAAATCGGCCTGCCTGACGCGCGGTTCTTCATATATTGGGACGACACCATTTACGGATATCTGGCAAGCAAACACACGAAACCGATTCTGATTGACGAGCGGCTAATTCAGCGCACCCGCAGCTTGAATAGCATCAGGATCGGACGGATACGTCGTCTGAATGAGACCAGCGACATGACCCGTTATTACATAATGCGCAATCGTGGTTATATGGCGCAATACTTCAAATGGAACGGTGATTACCAACCCGTCTTGTTTGGCATCGGGACGGTGATAACTTTGGCGAAAGAAATCATCAGGCTGAGGCTTTCAGATGATCGTCGTTACGGCCTGCACCAACTGCTGGACGGGCTACGAGACAGCCGCCCCCTGATGCGTGACAAGACCTGGAAACCAATGCCAACAGTAGGGGCGTGACGCCCCAACCCCGTCATCCTGCGCGGAGCGTAGTGGTGTCGCATGATCTGACCATCGGCGGGGCGTGAAGAGATCTGATGGCTTCTTGGCGGAGGTGCTCTAGTTTGTGGGCGATGCCGGTGTGGGGGATGGGTTCTCTTTTGTCGATGTAGACGTATTGGCGTCGCGCCCAAGTGTTTGGGCGCGCGGGTTGTGGCGTCTGTCGCAAGAGTATCCGTTCGTCATGACTCTTTGTAGCGATTTTTCGACGGAATCGTCTCAAGCACCGAGGTGCCTCACGACAGAATGTGATTCGGTATTAAGAGTTATGGCCGGCAGTGCTGCCAGACCGGGTCATCGCCCAACTTTCGGAGTTTAGCTGGGGGCTACTCATACTGGATGTTCGCGAGAAATCCTCAACGCCAATCGAATGTCTGTCTCGTATTGACTTGGCCTAGCGCCGCCAGGGATCAAACACTTCAAAGAAAGCGTTCAAGTTCAGGACCATGAACTTCTTCCAGCCAGACAGCCAGCCAATGTCCTCCGTGGCGAAGATGTGTCGGTTAAGATGAAACTCACTCGAGGCACTGAACCAACTGTCGAATGGCACCGGAAAACCATACTTCCTCCGGTACACGATTTGAGTAGGCAGATACTTTTCCGCGACTTTCTTCAGAACGTACTTGGGACAGTCGAACTTCTCACTAACATCCCGATAGTCCAGGCTGCCCATAGTTGCGGTATCAACCCCCTCATTCCAATGTACCTTATAGTTGAACGGTAGTGAGTTGGCGTAATCCACTAACTTTGGGAAAACAAACGGGAATCCGCCAGCGATGTTGTTAAACCGCAACGCATTCCAGGCGCGTCCAATTAAGCCCGGTGTATGCAGACGTTGAATAAAATAGAACATCTGATCTTGCGGGTCCTCCGGACAGTCATGTTCGGAAAAAACGGAAGCCACCAAATCGCAATCATCGACTAACCATTCCGGTCGAACAAGTCGTCGCCGCTCTACCAGAGAAAAGTAACGATACTCCCGAAGTATATGGCGGAAATAGTCGGCGTCGCTCCCGCTATAGTTCAGGTACATCCGGAGATTCCGTCCGTAGCCACCAAACAAATCGTCCGCACCTTCGCCATTGAGCACAATGTCGCATCCATCTCTTTTCGCGAGTCCCTCAAGGGTGGCCAGTGGAAGTTCATTGGGATGAAGTGGCGCCCCTTTATGCTGGATAAGCGGCTTCAGTATCGACGTCTCGCTGAGAAAATCCGACTTGTCCAGCACAACTTCGCGATGCTGGGAGGCAGAAAGCTTGGCTACCTCCCGCGAGTACTCAAACTCATCGTCCCCGTAAAAACCGCAGCTGTAAGTGTGTAGCGTTTTGGTGGGGAAGTGTCGATGAACCATTGCCACAAGCAAGGAGCTGTCAAGTCCGCCGCTGAGCGTGAAGCCGATTTCCTGTTTTCCTCGGATCAGACTATCTAGCGCTTCCAATAACAGAGCCTCAACAGCGTCAATTGCCTCATGGAGTGGCACAGGTTGCTCCCGAAATTTGGGTCGCCAATAGGCATGCTCCTCACCATGCACAACCTCAGTCCCGCACTGTAAGGCCCGATAACCATCGAACATCGTGTTGGCTAGTACGGGATAACGGAATGTCAAGTATGACGTCAGCCCGGCTGGGCTGTAATCTGCGAAAGCCTCTTTTGCAATTGATTCCGCAAGGGAATTGGTAACAGAACCAGATGGCGTGAAACAGTACTGAGACTCGAAATAGTCAGCGCGAATTGGGGCTACCTGTCGTCTCACTTCTCACTCTCCATCCCGAAGTCGGCGTAGCACATCGTTCAACAAGGTGGACGAGACCCCTTGGGTGTACGGGAAATATACAATTCGGATGCCGGCGATCTGGAACTCCTTCTCGTAGTCGTTCCATTTGTCGGTGTCGTACCAATCGTCGCCAACGAATAACACCTTCGCCTTTAGCTTCTTACACATGACAAGTTTGTCCATATCATCTTGCGCGACCACCGCGTCGACATAGCGCGAGCTACGAACAATCTCAACTCGCTCACTAAACGGTATGACCGCGCGTTTGTTTTTATATGCGACAAGTTCGTCTGTTGTAACTCCCACCACTAGGCGATCGCACATCCCCCTTGCGTTCCGTAAGAGATTCAGGTGACCGATATGGAACAAATCAAACACCCCAGCTGTATAACCAACCACGGGGAACTCTCTTATGGTCACATTGCCACCATCATCCGTATCGAGAGGCACACAAGCTGCAGCATCGGAGTTGGGAAATGACGGCTGCCCAGCGCTAAGAACATCTTCAATGTGATGAACGATCTTTTGCGCGGAAGAACCAAGGCCGGGGAACATTTTGCGGGAAAGTTCCTCGCGCTTTGCGCGCTTGGGGTCTAGATGGTCGTGCATTAATTGATCGAAATAGGCTAGTATCTCGTCGCCGTTCGTACAGCAATAGTACCCATCGTTCAGGATCTCCATCGCTTCCGAGGTGAAGAAATCATTCAGCCTGTCTTCACGGTTCTGGTTAAGTAGATAGATACACGGATGTAAGGATGGCAGGTACTCCGCGATGAACGATCCGGAGTCAGTGATGAGCAAAGCACTCTGGCGGAACAGGCCTATGTACTCCCCATCGTCAATGTAGAGGCCATTGTCGCTTTCGTTCCAATTCTTCAAGTATTGCAGATAGTCGTCGAATCCAATTCCAATTGTTTGGCCATTACGCTTCAACGAGCGGAGTCGGTTGGGTAGGTCTGGGTGTGGTTTGAACACGAAATTTACGTCAGGATGATCTTGTCGAAGGTGCTCGAAGAGTGAAAAATAGATGTGAAATGTCGCCATCTTGAGGTCAGTTTCGACAGACCAGTGAGGCGCGATGATCACGATGGGGTTGCCGTTTTGGAATTTTGTCGGCACCTCATCTTGAGCTGTACCAGCTTGCGCGAATACATCAAGCTTTGGGTCACCGCCAGAGAACACGTTACGTGCCCCACGCTTCGAGTAGGTTTGCCAGCGCTTCAAAAGGTAGTCAGAAAAGGCAACGATCATCCACGATATGTTGACAACACTTGAATTGAACTCATAATCCCGGTTCTTATTCACAACATGATATGAGTACGGCTCGTAAATTGAAAGGTATTCGTAGCTTAGTATGACGTTATTATAGGTTGAAAACTTGTACATATTCGGGTTATTGATGAAAAGGATGTCGATGTCCAGTTTTGAAAGATCAAGTGGCGAGTCGTCGGTAGCATAACCCCACACCGCCGAATAACCATTGTTGAGTAATCGCTCATAGGTGTCATGGGCCTCGGGAATTGCACCAGCATATTCCTGGTCCTTAGGGCTGACAACCAAAAGATGTGGAGCGAAGTGATCTGAAAGGGCCATTTCGCGATAGACGGTGGAGAACTCAAACTTGGCAGCGTAGTTCACGACAAAATACACGTTTATACGTTTCCCGCTCGCGAACTTGGCTTTGACCTTATCAAGTTTCTCGCCCTCTTTGGCCAGCCATTCTCCCTGAATGACTGGGTCATTGTTGATAGCTCGCGCTACCTTTTCGGTGAGTTCTCGTCGCGCCTTGACATCAGACGTGTGTCGCAAGTCTTCAATCAGTTTTTCGAGCATGTGAACCTCCTCTGCATCTAGTCATATATCTCCGCATATGTTGTTGTCAGGCAATACAGTTTATACGATCAGGAGATCATCATGGTCGGCTGAATCACTGTTACTGGTCGTGAGCGCTGCCAAGCTTGCTGCTGTTTAATGCTTACTTGGTTAATGCGGCCGTGTTGGGCAAGCTGCTTCCATGAGCGATGTGCGGTCATGCTATTTCCCCGCCTGATGTCGATAGGCGGACTCATCTTGCGGCGTTGATGGTGTCACGGATGACATCCCCGGATCGGCGGCCTTGGTATTCGAGCTGGTGCGTTGGCCGTGGCTTGAATGGAGCAGGATGAGTCGTTGGATCGCACGAAAAGTCGTCTCTGGTTGATGCTTCTTGCCGCGTATTGCGCCATGATAGAATCTTGGCAAGTGCTGGCGTTGAGGACCCTCGCTCCGCTTTCAAGTGTCGTCGAGGACCTGTTGGAGCCGTCGTGTTTGCCGCTTGCTACACAGATGCTGTACCAGCCTAGGGACCGTAAATATGATCACAATAGAAAGGCTGAGCGATGGATCAGATCAAGCTTGTAATCTGGGATCTTGACGACACGTTCTGGTCGGGCACTCTCTCTGAGGGGGGTGGTGTCTCGATATCGGAAAATCTTGAATTAGTGAAGGAACTCTCAGATCGCGGAATAGTCAACTCCATCTGTTCGAAAAACGATTTCAAGTGTGCTTGCGATAGGCTAGTTGAACAAGGCGTTTGGGATCTTTTCGTCTTCCCGTCCATCGACTGGACGAACAAGGGTGGCCGCATTAAGCAGATCGTTGACGATATGCAGTTGCGACCGACGAATGTTCTGTTCGTGGACGACAACGTTAACAACCGAGAGGAGGCGGCTTTTGCTTGCGACGGAATTAACGTCGCTGATCCCAGTGAGTTGCCGGAGCTGGTTACTTCGCCTGCGTTTGAGGGTAAGAATGACAAGGCGCACTCTCGTTTGAAGCAGTATAAAGTGCTGGAGGAGAAGACAGAGGCTAGGAAAGCCAGCGCGTCAAATGACGAGTTTTTGATGCAGTCCGAGATCAAATGCGAGATCGTCCGTGACTGGCGTGGGGAGGTCGATCGGGCACATGAGCTGATAATGCGGACGAATCAGCTGAACTTCACGAAGGATCGAATTTCGGCTGAGGAAACGGCTGCATTGTTTGATGTGGCAGATGACAGTGGTCTGGTGCATGTTTCGGACAAGTATGGTGATCACGGCTTCGTTGGGTTCTTCGCGGTGGTGGGTGGTGAATGCGTTCAGTTTTGCTTCTCGTGTCGGACGATGGGAATGGGGATTGAACAATACGTCTATGCATCAATCGGCTTCCCGAAATTGAAAGTGGTCGGAGAAGTGGCTAATGAACTGAACTCCTCAGATATGCCGACATGGATTAATCAGCACGAGGTTGCACCTGCCGACCGCAGTGAGGTTGTTGATCACGCAGCGGAAGGTCAGCTGGCCAGCTTACTCATCTATGGAGGTTGTATCCTCCGGCCGGTTCAAGCGTACTGCGAGGGGGAGTTGGGCGCCTCAGAAGCCATTTATGATACCCCGGGGAACTATCTTCCTGCGACGAACATATCAGGTGTTTGGTCGATCGGCGCAGAAGACCGACAGCACATTTTAGACAATGTTTCTGCTTTGAATGCGCAAACGTGGGACACGCGATTGGCGAGTCCCCAATTCGGATTCATGCTCATCTGTATGCAGACAGGGGCGACCCGCAACGAGCTTAGTTTTTATAAGTACGTGAAAAAAGATGGCTCGGGTCAGCACTTCTATACGGACAAGCTGACGGAGATGAACGCAAACACCGACATACTGGAACAATACGTTGAAACACAGGTGACCGCCGACGACATCTATACGGAGTTGTGTTTCATTTCGGATCACCTGGATGGAAAACTGGTAATCCTGACGCTTCCTGACTATGAGCGACTTGATGCGGGGAAGGATCGCGAGTATTGGGATAGACTCAAATTGAACGAGGTCGCTGAAAGGGTCGCCACCGAGAAGGACAACATTCTTCTCCTTGATATGCGCAAGTATATGAGGAGTCCTGCTGACTCGTATGACGGAAACATAGCGCACTATAACCGTGAAATTGGATGGAAGATCGCTCTCGGTCTGATTGAGTTGATGGGAGTTCGGTCTCAGGCCATTGCTCCTTCGCTCCCGTCAACTGCTCCGAAGAACGCGGTGAGATCCAAGGAAAATGTCCAAAGTTCGGATCTAGCTGATACGCCGGAGTATGTCGCGTTCATTAGGAACGGATACTTTCATATCAACTGTGCGATAAGCCATCCGGAGCGATATGAAGTTCGGTATGTTTGCAGACTTGATCGGCGTGTTATTGAGAATACTGAGTATGCGTCTATATTTGACTTCAAACGGGCTCTGACGCAACCAGGGCGATATTGGGCGACGGTGTACGTTCGGCCGGTCGCTGATCCGTCGAAGGAGTACCGGTTCAACACAGCGAAGATCCTGTTCTCTGAGTATGTTGCCGTCAATTTCCTTGACCCATCTCAGCCTGATTTCACTGACTCGTTGAAGGGGGTCAGCGCTTTCTTCTCGAAATATCCAGCTGCCAGGTTATGGTATCGGCGCATCGCTCAGGAACTCTTGTTTTTGAAGAGCCATGGCGTCACGATTGGTGACTGGTTCAAGAAGAAAGGCGTGTCAGATGTAAGCCTTTACTGCGATGAAGATTTATACCCGCTAATTCTGCAGAGTATTGAGGGCACGGACTTCCACCTGAGATATAAGTTCATCGACGAATTAATGCGGGACTTTTGCCCTGATAGTGGGTTCGGCAGTTGGTATGGGTTCACTGAATGGACTGGATCGTACGTTGGGCCGCTCGATACCGTCCTTGTGGGGAAATCATTGGTGGGAGCGCAGGATGATGCATATACTCGAATACGCGCGGCTGGTGCGCGCCCAGTCACATTGCCTGACGTTATCAATGGATTGGTTACGGATGTGATTTTCAACCAAATGCTACCGCAACGGCTGAGCGAGCGAGGGCTGAACATTCCTGTTGTCGTCTTCCAGACTCCCACTAGTGCACAGCAGCTTGTTGTATGCAGCGCTTCCGATAAAGACGTAGTCGGTTGGGGAGAAGGCAGAATACTTCGCGCAAAGCGGAATGGGTCCGGAGATCTACCGCGGATATTTCGGGGTATTCCACTGGAAGAACTTGAGGAGACTATGACGCGGCCAGGGTTCTACCGTCGTAGCGATGCCGTGATGACGATTCGTGACAAGCGCGGCGAGTTTCTAAACGTCAGTGGGGGGCGAAGGGTGACAACTGGACAGCCTGATGAATCGCATGGAAGGATCTTCATGTTCGGGCACAAGGGCCTATTTGGTGCCGGTGTTCGGGACTCGGACACCATTGCGAGTAAACTTCAGAGCCTCGTTCCCGGCTATCGAGTTGAAAATTGCGCGAACTATTGGAATCTAACTGACTGGGAGCAGAATATGCTTGGTGGGCTAATACGATCGATTGAGTTCCGCCAGGGCGACATTGTGTGCTTGCAGTGCCAGGACTGGGCGCCTTCTGCCGACCCACTATTGCGCGCGATGCGTTTTGAGGCGATTGCTTCGCCGCTAATTAAGGTGGACTGCAATCGGTTGTTCCAGACGCCGAATGCACCAGATCTGTTCCTTATGGACAGTTCATCATTGGCTCCTTGGGGCAATGAGAAAGTGGCCGAGCTGCTTAGAGACACATTCATTCAACACGACTTACTCGAGACTATTTCCGAATGAAAGGGACTACTGTTGGCGCCATGGCCACACTCAGCGCCTGGCTGGCGGTGGAGTGAGACGGCGGGTTCATTTCAACTTCAAGGCCTTTGCCCAGAAGTTACGAGAATGGAGACTTGGTGACGCGCGCTGATAGCGTGCAAGTATGGATGAGTTCTCGCTCGCGTAGCGGCTCATCAACTCGTCATGTCGCGCGATAAGTTGCTGATATCTCCCGCGATCCATGGTGTGAAGGATAGCAGTAGCGTTTGCTGAGTCGACAGCAATTAGCTGGCGCCGAAGGAATTCCTTTCCTGGCGAACTGAAGAATATGTGACCCACCGCTGGAATATCGTCATCGCGAAGTAGTGAATCCGGCAAAAGGTGACCGTTGTCGGTGCGATCGTAAAGCTCGAAATCGTCGTCATTTAGGGCTATCCACTCGTGCGCAGTATCGGGCTTGAAGCGGGTTCCGAACAGTCGGGCGTACTTTGAATACGGATACATCTTCTCCGTCTTGCGGGCATGTTGCCTTAGCAGTGCCTCACCGTCGAGGGTTGAAAGAAATTCTGGGCCTTTCAGGTAGTCGTCAAGTGCATCTAGTAAGAATTCTGCTGAGACATAACTGAATCTTCTAATCTCTTCACGGAAGAGTTTCTCAATCCGACCTACATAGTCGACTCCGGGTGCGACATCGCTCAAGGCCTGGGTGACCAACGCATTTCTCAAGACAAGGTAATACTCAAGCGCGGGGTTTTGTTTGGCTGAGAATCCCATGTGCCAAACACAGATCCCGCCAAGTGTAATGAAGCCAGGGTCGTTTCGCAGGCTGAACTCAATGTCGTCGCCCCGGTAGAATATCGGCACAGACAGCGTGTCGGGCGTGACATACCGAATAGGGACGCAGCAATACCACCAAGCCGCATACATGTCGGAGAATGGATATTCAACTTCATTTCGAAGGACTTCATCGGCTAAGTGCAGATAGTGTTTCGGTTTGACCGGCGTGTACGAGCCGAGCTGACTAGACACAAAGCCAAGATCCTCAAACTGTTCGTTCATCTGATCAATGTCAAGCATCGCGCCTGAGATGAACCTATCTCGGAATTCGGGCTTCAGTAACTGAAGTAGCGCGTAGGTTCGTTTGAGACTTTCGGGCAGCACCCTAACGTCGTCGTCCATAAATAGCACGTGGGTTGCCTGAAATTCACCTCGATCAATTTCTGAGAGTGTTTCAATCATCCCACGAGTAAAGCCGCCGGCCCCGCCTGTATTTGGATTGTTGAAGCAGCGCATGCGGGGGCCAGAGAATTCGTCTGTTTTGAGCGTCCCGCCATTATCCACGATATTAATAAACAGGTGGTCGCCTAGATCGTTCAGACCACCCCGATGGCCACTGTCAAGAATTTCATCGCGAATTGCCGAGACGGTTCGCGAGATGTATCGCTCCTTTTTGAAAGTAGTCGTGCAGAGCGAAATATTGACAAGGTTAAGTTTCTTTGCATCGCAGTGGGCAGAGTACCAGGCCTCATAAAGCGTACAAGGAGTCTTTGCCCGGATTTCAAACGCCACTACGGAGGCACGCTCAAATTGGATAGGAATGCAAATTTCCTGTGGCTCGCCATCGTCCTGAGATTTCGTGGTGTCGAACAATTCTGGCTCGGATATTTCCTTCATGAGATTAGCTTCGCGAACTGTCTCATGGGAGAAACGCTTTTTCGCAATGTCACCCACGTCTAGACTCTGAATGTCTTGAAGCACATCAACCACTGATTTGCCCGATGGCGTCGGGCGTTCGTCGTTGGGCTCCAGCCAGCGTCCAAAGCATTGAACCGTGAAGCGTCCCGTGATGCGCAGGTGAAGACAGAAGGTGTCTGCCATTGTGTACTTACGCCATTTGGCAACAGAGAGAGCATTGAAGTATGTGAAAAATTCCGCTGCACCCGACTGTGCTAACAGCCATTGCGGGTCTTTGGGGTTTTCGTTATAGCGCAACTGATTGCCACGATTGAGCATCCACCAATGTTCGCGCTGCCAGTCGCAATCTGGAAGTAGGATGTTCTGAATGCGGTAATGGCTCTCTCGCGCGCGGGGACGTTTGGTTGAGGTCGTGGGCAGCGGTATGAGATGTTGGGTAGCCTCGTTTAGGTGCTGAACCGATGACTCGTCTGCGCGCTGTGTTGGTTTTTCGTTGGTGTGTGGCGCTGGGGCCTGCGGCGGGTTGGTGGCGCTTTCGTTCGGGATCGGTATTCTTGTCTCATTCTGGGGGTGATTCTGAACCTCCTGGTGGGTAAGCCAATTGCGGATCGGCCTCGTCAACACCGCTAGGCCGTGCGCTAGTGGGTTTCTCAGTGCCAATGCGCGCAAACTCGGATTATCGAACCATGTCAGCATAGGACCCAAGCATACTACGCCATCAATCGGCGCCTTCGTTCATGCGACCTGCTAGGCTGCCCGCCTCGGTGTTGGGCCTAAGGCGGACCCTTGGTTGGGTAATGGCGCCCCCGCATCGACTACTTGCGGGGTCGTAACTGGGGCAGTCGTATTCGCGGGTGGTTCAGGCGGCGCTATTGATGTTGCTTGCTGAACCTTCAATTGCGTGTCGACGGGTTTTGGCGGTAACACTGACGGCGCTGACTGTGGGTTCGTTTTCTTGCTCGCCTCATAGGCTTTGGTGACTTCCTTGGAGGGCCCATCCATTTCCACTACGCCGTCATTGATCCAGATGGCGCGTGGGCACGTACTCCGAATGGAGCCCATGTTATGCGAAACCAGGAAGACGGTACCGGCGGCTTCCCGAATCTCCCGAATGCGAGCTTCGCTTTTGTCTCGGAAGTTCTGATCACCAACTGCAAGCGCCTCATCGACAATAAGTATTTCCTGGCTTCGTGCAGCAGCGATCGAAAAACGCAATCTGGCCGACATACCCGACGAGTACGTGCGCATCGGCAAATCGATGAATTCGCCGAGCTCGGAGAAGTCGACAATCTGTTGGAACTGCTCATTTGTTTGTTCACGCGTAAGACCGTTGGCCAAACAGCCGAGTACAACGTTCCAAGCGCCACTGAGTTGCGGCATCAGCGCAGCACCAACGCCAAGCAAACTGGGCTGCGAACTTGCATAGACGGTGCCGGAGGTTGGCGAAAGAAATCCGGCAAGGGCACGCATTAGCGTGCTCTTGCCAGATCCGTTAATCCCAATGATGCCGATTGATTCGTTTTTGTGGGCAACAAGCGAAACACCGCGCAACGCATGAACAGTCCGGATGCCAGTGTGCCCGACCTGCGCATGGAGCAGACCACCGGCGTCGTTCCCCACCCTGCTGCCAGCGGCATACACTTTGTAGTCAACGAAGAGGTTATCGACGATGACCACTGGCTCATTCTCGGGCATAGCGCTCCTCCGCAACCCAGAAGAAGACCACACCAACAATGGCGATTAGGATTGACCAAACGGTGAGGTACTCCCAGTAATATCCAGGGTAAGGCACACCCATCAAGAGACCTCGAGTGATGCGAATGATCATGTAGAGGGGGTGAAAGTCGTAGAGCCTCATCACCAGCGGATGGCCCTTGAATGTTGTGTCTATGCTGTAGAACACCCCTGACGTGAAGAACAGGATACGGGAAATCACTGGGACGAGTTGCGCAAAGTCTCTGATATGGATAGTGATGCGGGCTGCGATCATGGAAACTCCGGCGCAAAACACCGCAAATATCGCAATCAACGGAAGCATCAAAAGCCATTGTATAGTGACCTCGTGGCCCAGCGCGATCAAGAGAATTGGCAGAATCGCGACGGGTGGAATGAATGCCAGGAAGTTCTGAAACACGTGTGATAGCACGAGCGTAAGTCGGGGGAAAGCCATCGATTGGATTAGTGCGCGTGAATTCACCATGCAACCCGCACCATCAGAGAATGAGGTTTGAAAGAACCGGAACATGATGGTGCCGGTGAGAACATAAGCGATGTAATCAGGCGGACGCGATGAACCCTGCACAACACCGAAAATAAAGCCATAAATGGCCGCGTCAAGTAGCGGTTGGATGATGTACCAAACGATGCCAAGGCGGTTCTCGGCAACCATCGCGCGCAGGCGGTAGGCGGCCATCGTCACGATGAAGTCGCCACGGTGCATGGTATCGACGAGATAGCGACCTAGCGGTGGTCTGGTGCCCATTTTCGTCAACCCGTAGGCGGCGGCCAGTTCGGCAGGGCCCATCTGCGCGGCTTCGGCGTCGGTGGGGGGCTGCGGGGCTGGGGCAGGTTGTTTCATCGACGTCTATGGTATCAAGCCTTGCGAATGGCTTGTTCGGCCGCCGCGCCAGCGGTTTCGGCAACAGACTGTGTGAATGAGCGGGTGGCGGCCCATTTGGCAAAGAAGGCATCCCGCTCGGGTGGGGCCCAGCCGTGGGCGTCACCTTGCGTGAAACCGTTGCCACCCAGCCACTCAAGGGGGCGTTCCACCAGGTGATCGGCCTGGGCACCCAACGACTGCGCTAGATATTGCGCGCCGTGCGAGTTGTTAACCAATATGACGCTCATACCGGGTTGCATATTTACTGACCGGTCATGCTGCTGCAGCCCCCAGAAATCGCCAATCGTGATGTCGCCATACCTGGGTAGCGCCTGGTATTGGCAGTTTTCGCAGTGCAGCGGGCACATATTGTGTGCATGAAAAGCCGTCTGAAATGCGTCACCTTTGCGGGGCCGTAACACCTGCGTACCGTCAGCCAAGGTGACAAGAGACAAGTATGGATCGTGCGAATCAGCCTCTTTATGACGAAACTCGATGGCGGCCACACCCTTCGTCCAAGTCTCGCGCACATACCCCCGAAGCATCGCCTGCCCTGGTGCATTACCACACAACAGGTCCACCGCAAGCAAGTTGTCGGAAGCACCCTTTAGGAACCCGCGCAAGCCGGCCACCTGGCACGGCAGGCCCGAGAACAGCACCTGCTGGCCATCCTTCAAACGGCGCCGCACCTCGCGGTACACGCCCGCTGTGTTCGACTCGCAATACTTCGACTTGTGCAGCTGCGGCAGGTCGTCCAGATCAGTGACCACCACTTGACCCACCGTCAACCCGTCACCCCAGGCAGCGCCCACCACGGCACCTCCGTCGGCGATGGTCCGCCGCGCCAACAACCCAAACACCCCACCCGACGCGCTAGCCATCAGCAGCGCCTCGTCGTCAGTCTGGAACGAGTAGCACGCCTGCGGTTGTGCGGTGGGTTTTTCAGGGGCGACTATCGCCGGGCACATGCGCACGCACAACCCACAATCTGTACATTTGCCTGGAATCAGCTGAGGGCGCAACAGCCCATACTTGTCGGTAGCAGCCTGCAAAGCGTCAAACGGGCAAGCGTCAACACACGCCAGGCACCCGCTGCACAACGGATTCATCGCCAAAGTGGCCGGCACATACGGGGTACGAACCCCTTTAGCCCTACGCCACCCGGACTTTGCCGGATGCTGTTTAGCTAACTGTTGCGCCGCCACCGGCACAATGGAAAGACGATCGGCGCTGTAAGGAACATCAGGTTCTGGCAATGGGGCAGCAAACGGGCCTTCCAGAGACTCCTTCAGCCTGGCAATTGACTCGGCGCCATGCGCCTTCAATTCGGCCATCACCGGCGCATAGTCGATTGCGTCCAGGCCCTTTCCGTCAAGATTAGCCGGGCCAGCCAGAAGCCTGCCGCTCAACCCAAGCGGCCCCAACACCTGCTGAAAACGAAACGGAGCCCGCCAAGGATGCTTCAATGCCCAAAAATCACGCTGGTAAACAATCGAGAAACAACAACCATGAAAAGAATCAGTCACCACAAACTTGGCGTGATCGAAACACCAAAGAAGCTCGCCGACAGTCGCGTGATCGACTATTGTCACCTGCGGATTGTTGTCAAGCCCGAGCTTCTTGCGGTTGTTAGCGGTCTTTGAATCCAGCTCATCCAGAACAACCACCACGGCTAGGCCATTGTCTTCTGCCAACCGTTTGATCTGTTGGCCATGCGCCGGTGTCGGGTCAAGCACATAGGCAAACAGAAACTCGCCAGGCACCTCAGCGGGCCGCTCTGCTAGCGAATCAAACTGTGCCTTTTCACACAAAAAGACCGGGTCAGTCACCTGTTGCGCCGGCAAATCGAATTCTTGGTGGCAGATAGCTTGCGACTCGGGGTCACGCACCATCAAAGTGGCAAACCTAGCCAATTCGTCGCGCACTTTGCCACGGTAGTCGATTGGGCCATTGAAGGCAGGTGCACCGAACGACGTGCCATATGCGATGCGGCGTTTCGCATCATCAGTGAAAGCCAAATAGTAGGAATCACCGTAGGCCCGGCTCAAGTCGTAATTCCAAAGCTGATCGGAACCCACCAAGAAAGTATCAGTAGCAGGGTTCAACTCATTCATCCGCTCAAGTGGCAAACGCGGCGCGATCGCGTAACCGTTGCGGCGGGCAAACCTGTACGGGTGCGAACGTACCCGTGAAGCATCGTCAATTGCGCCTGGCTCCAGCGGGTTATCAATCATGATCACCGAGTGTCCCAAGCTTTGCAGCACCGCCCGCAACGCGAAATACGTCAACTGGCTGCCGTAGTTGCGGCCATACCACAGCCCATAAAGCGCAACATCGAACCGTCGCGCCTCATGACGGCGAAGCACCCCGAAACGTGGCATCAATCAATCGTCCCATCTGCGGTGGGTCGACGCAATGCTGCCGCCCACGCCTGCCCGCTGACAAGGCTGTCAGCCGCATTGCCGAAAGACTCTACAAGCGCTGCCCAATGGCGGTTCAGACGGTAATTCAGCATCAAAGTCTCACGAATCTGGCGTAAAAAAAGCCGACGCGAGCGCCGGTACCAGCAAACGCCGGCGCCGTTGGGTAATACCACCAGGCACGAATCGAGGCCGGCCAGCTTAGCCCACTGATCATTCCAGCCGATATGCGGCGGCCGCACAATGTCAGTCGGCGCCGCCGAAGCCCGCGTCGGTCGCAGATTCGTCAACCCCAACAACACCAGCCAAAGCCTATTACGCACATTCTGCGGCAGCGGCAGCGCGCGGCGCTTCTTCAGTGTAACCGGCGGAAAACTATTGGCCGATGGCATGATCTGCGCATCAACAAAACCAACCTGTTTGGCGCGCACATCCGCCAAACGGGTGCCCAATGTGGCTTGGATATACTCAGGCCCGCGCAGCACATCAGCCACCGCCAAGTTACGCAAATCAACTACCGAATACTGCTGACTGAACAGATGCTTCACAGTGCCCGTCAGCGTGCCGCGCGTCTTCTTTGAATTGTCTGAAGGGTGCAGCAGCGCCGCAACCAAACGGTTGCGCGCGTGGTAATAGGCCTGCCAATCCAACGCGTCAATCTTGGCCGTCCACGGCAGATGCCAAATGGCCACACCCGGCAGCGTCACCGTCGGAAAGCCGTGCTCTTTGGCACGCAAGCCATATTCGGCATCGTCCCATTTTATGAAAAGCGGCAACGAATAACCCACCTTGCGAATAACCGCAACCGGTATCAATTCCATCCACCAACCGTTGTAATCAACGTCAAGGCGTTTGTGCAGGGCAGGGCTTGAGCGCAGAGGGCGGTGCGCAAACCCGTGACCGTTTTCCTTCGGCAAAATGGCTTGCCACCAAAAGCGCGTGGGCTCAATCATCTCGCCCCATGAATGCAACCTCGTCGGCTCAAGCAACGACATGAAATGGGCACCAATCAGCGTCGGTTGCTTGCAGTGGTCCGCAAACTCGACCATGCGCAGAATTGCTTCCGCATCCACCTGCACGTCATCGTCCATGATTATGTGATAATCGCTCACACCCTCGTCAACCGTAGCCATCATGCCCCGGGTCGCACCACCCGAACCGCCCAAGTTTTGCTCGTGGACTATTGGCGCCAGCTTGGCGCCACACGCCGCCTGAACCTTCGGGAATTCAGGCAGATCCTCGACGTGCTGGGTGCCATGGTCAATAACATGAACACGGTCGATGCGCGCCGCCACAACGTCGTCCGCTGTTATCTGGCGCAACACGTCAAGCACATCACTTGGCCGGTCAAGTGTGGTGATACCAACACTGGCCGTGCCCACCGGCGCCGCCGATTCAACCTGCCACGCGGCCTCTTCAATGGTCACTGTTGTGCCGCGCGCTGCGACATCAAACCAGGCCATGCCGCCCTCTTCAAAACCGGCCAGCGGCAGCAAGAAAACGTGATTCAAATGGGTGCCGTTGAATGCCCACTCGTCGGCTTGGGACGGGCTGCCAGCCGCGTCCGTCTTGAAAAGCCTGACCACGCCGTCCCCAGAAACAGTGACATTAAGGCGCACCGCGTCGCAGGACGTCCAAGCCGCCCAGAAGCTGGCGGGGAAAGCGTTGAAATACGTGCCGAATGAAACTTCGCGGTGAGGCTGAAGCTGGTAGCTGCGACGGGAAACCACGCCTGTCGGGTCGGCGGCTTCGGCGGTGGGACCAAATTGCCCGGGCGTAAGTGGCCCCTCGACGTATAAACAAAGATCATCACGCGGTGACTGAAATGGCAGAACGACGCGAACCACGCTGCGCCATGCGAGGGGGGCCAACAACTCTAAGTACTTTCCTAGTCAGTCACATATCAGTGCTTGTCAAGCACAAATAGTATAATTAGGCCATGCCCGAACCGACAAACGTGCCGTTCAACGCGCCCCCGGTACCCCACGCCCGTCGCGGCATTGATGGCCCGATTGTTGCTACGGGCGAAACTGCGGACGTCACTGGCATGGTGCCCAAGGTGCCAATTGCGCCGGTTGAGCCGGTTGTGCAGCCGGCTAGCCAGTCGCCCTATTTTCTGATGCCCGGGCCGTTTGCCCTGCCTGTCGAGCTAACCCGGCCTTTGCCGCCGCTACCCAATCTGACGCCGACTAAGCCCGAGGAACCCGCAGTTGCGCCCGTTGTTACGGTTGCGCCGCCCACTCAGAGGCCGGTAATTCGCCTACCCGAAGCGGCACCCGGCCAAGAGGTTTTGGCAGATCCTGCGACTACGCTTCGCTCCGCGCAGGATGACGTGAGGGGGGGGCGTTCCGCGCAGGATGACGGGGTTGGGGTAGCGCAGGACGACGGTGTGGGGGCAGCGCAGGGTGCGGCGGCGGTTGCGCCAGAATCGGCGGTCCAGCCGGTTGTTGTGCCCTGGCCACCTAAACCACCGGTTGAGGCGCCCGACCACACTTTTGAGTTGCCCGTCGAGCAGGTCACGGCAGATCCTGCGACTACGCTTCGCTCCGCGCAGGATGACGTGAAGGGGGGACGTTCCGCGCAGGATGACGCGGTGACGGCAGCGCAGGATGACGCAGTCACGGTCGCGCAGGATGACGTGACCGTCCCTGTGGCGCAGGATGACGTGACCGTCCCTGTGGCACCTATTCAGCCAGCGCCGTCACATGCTGATGAGCACTCTGCGTTTTTCGCTGACGATGCCGCGCCGGCGCCCCGCATTGGCGCCATGATCACAGCCGAGCGGGACGAGCCGCCCACCAAGAAACGCAGCATCCTCGCATTCGTCGTTGTCGGTTTGATGATTGTCAGCCTGGTTTTGATGTTCATCGTCCTGCTACATATGAACATTTTGTCCCCGCGGCTGCTGGTCACCACGGTGGGCCTGGACGCGGCGTTGATCGCCTGTCTGGCGCTGCTTCTGCTGACATCACGCATCGCCGCGCGGCAAACGCGTTATGTCGTCGGACTTATGGTTTCGGTTCTGCTGATAATAGCCAATTCGATCGTCGCCTGGGTGGGCCACGGCTATAACCAGATGGTCAACAACATTCAGGCGCCCACTGTCGACACAATTCAATACGACGTCGTCGGCATGACGTCCGGCCCGGCGTCACTATCCGCCATCGCCAATTCGCCCATGGGCTGGGACGGCACCGACGTCAACCAAGCCGCAGTGAAAAGCCAGGTAACCAGTTTGGTGACGGGCGTCACCCTTGTCAGCGAAGCTGATTGGTCGACGGCCGTAAACAATATGATCAACGGCCAATACCCCAGCGTCGTTATTCAAGACGCCTATATGCAGATCTTTTCTGACGCCGACCCGGGCGATTATGCGAACGTGAAGATTCTTTCGACATTCGAAATCACCGGCACAGCCGAAACTCCCGGCGGCACATTCACACCGATGCCGCCATCCGGCGCCGACCAACCATTCATCGTGTATATCAGCGGTATCGACACGTCCGGCGCTATAGCCAACCGTGCACGCAGCGACGTCAACCAGTTGATGGTCGTCAACCCGAAGACCGGCAAAGTATTGCTGGTGAACACGCCACGCGACTTTTATGTCACACTGGCTGACATGCCCAATTGCAATTTGAAGGATAAACTGACACATTCGGGTGTTTACGGAATTGGTGTTTCAGTCGACACGATGAATGCGCTTTATGGCATTAATATCAACTATTACGTGCGGTTGAATTTCTCGTCCCTCGTGACGCTGGTCGACGCTCTCGGCGGTATTGACGTCAATTCACAGTGGGCATTCACGGCATCTGAAGGTGCCTGCCAAGGGTTGCCGTCGTGCCCCAGTTTCACCGTCGGTATGAACCATCTGGACGGCGCGCACGCCCTGGCATTTTCGCGCGAGCGCCACAATGTGCCAGGCGGCGACAGGGGACGCGGCACCGACCAGCAGGCCGTCATCACCGCAATTTTGAACAAGGCGGTGCAGCCAAGTTCGCTGTTCAACTATTCTGGCATCGTCTCGGCGATTTCCGGGTCGATACAGACATCCATGACACCCGATCAGATTTCGGCACAAATCAGGCAACAGATTTCGGACGGCACTAAATGGAAGGTCACATCCATGAGCGTCACCGGGGCGGACGATTCGCAATACACCTGCAGCTACCCGCACCAAAAGTTGTACGTCATGGACCCAGACCAGGCGTCGGTTGACAAAGCCAAGCAAGCGATCCAAGACACCCTGAACGGCAAATAGAAACGCCTGTGCTAAGCGGCACGGATGGGTGGCATACGTTAGCCTTGAGGCATGGAATATCCACTGTTCGGGCCGGGGCGCCATCTGCTTTCAGTTTCACAATTCGACCGGGCCGGCCTGCGGGCTTTGTTCGACCTGACTGACGCGGTGCGTCCGCTGGCGCTTCGTCAGGGCGTCTGTACTGTGTTGGACGGCGCCATGCTGGGCAGCCTGTTCTTCGAGCCGTCGACGCGCACCCGTCTGAGCTTCGAGTCGGCGTTCCTGCGGCTCGGCGGCGAGGTGACGACCACCACCGGGTTCACGTTTTCGTCGATGGCAAAGGGCGAGTCCATCGCCGACACCGCACGCGTCGTCTCGGGCTATTCGGACGTGCTGGTCGTCCGTCACCCCGACGAGGGGTCCGTCGCGCAATTCGCCGCGGCGTCCGTCGTCCCCGTCATCAACGCCGGTGACGGGGCCGGTGAACACCCTAGTCAGGCGCTGTTGGACGTCTACACACTCGAGCGCGAGCTGGCCGCCCGCGGCAGCGGCAGCGACGAGGTGACGCTGGCCATACTCGGCGATCTGAAGTATGGACGCACCGTCCATTCGCTGATCCGGCTGATGGGCCTGCGGTGGGGTTGCACGTTCCGGCTGTTCGCCCCGCCGGGGCTGGAGCTGCCCAATGACCTGGTCGCCGAGGCCGTCGAGCATGGGCATCGCGTCGTCGTCTGCGACACCGTCGTCGAGGCCGTGACGGGCGCCGACGCTGTCTACGCCACCCGCGTGCAGCGCGAACGCCTGCCCGAAGGCATGGACGGCCCCGCCGCCGGCGACCTGCTGAACAAGGCCATGCTTAAGAAAGCCCACAACCTGGACATCGTCATCATGCACCCGCTGCCGCGCGACTCGCGGCCCGGCTCGTTCGACCTGAGCCCCGACGTGGACGACCTGCCCGGCTTGGCCATTTTCCACCAGACGGACAACGGGTTGGCCGTCCGCATGGCGATTTTCCTGACGGCCTTGGGCGTCGACGCCGATCAGGCGCGTCTGACAATAAAGCAGCGCCCCTGGCGCGCCGACCTCCACTGGGAGGACGCAAAATGACGCTGGACGAATATCAGGCCGCCATCGTCGGCTTCGACACCAATACGACGCAGAATTACGACCTGCGGGACGGCACGTACGTTGACAAGATCCTGGGCCTGGTTGGCGAAGCCGGCGAGTTGGCTGATAAGTACAAGAAGATTATCCGCGACAAAGGATCGGTCATAAGCGACGCCGATAATGCCGAGCTCGTCAAAGAGCTGGGCGACGTCCTGTGGTACGTGGCCACGCTGGCCCGTTACCTCGGCACAACCCTGGACGACGTGGCGAGCCTGAACGTCGCCAAACTGACGGATCGTCAACAAAGAAACCTGATCAAAGGCGAGGGCGACAACCGCTAGCTCAATTTCGTCATCCTGCGCACTGCGACTTCGCGCAGCACAGGCTCCGTCGCAGGATCTGGCCAAGTGTTGGATTGGTCATTCAGTTTGGGAGGCGGGTTCCAGCCGGCCCGAGCACACAGACACCGTACTCGACGCACGGTCTGGGTGGCCACCAGGCCTGGGCAGGCGTCTCCGCCGGCGCCAGCTCCAACCGTCTTCCGCCCGCCATACCGCCGCTCCGTCCTTCGGACGGACCGCCTATCAGCCAACTAGTTCGTGTTGACCGGCGTCATTGCGTCCAGGCCCATGTAGGGGCGCAGCACCTCGGGGACCGTCACCGAGCCGTCCGCTTGCTGGAAGTTTTCCAGGACGGCGATGATCGTCCTTGTCATGGCGCAGAGCGTGCCATTCAGGGTCGCCAGGGGGCGGACGCCGTCCCCGTCCCTCAGGCGGATGTTGAGCCGTCGCGCCTGGAATTGGGTGCAGTTGGACGTCGAGGTGATCTCGCGGTATTTGCCCTGGCCGGGGAACCAGGCGTAGCAGTCGTACTTGCGGGCGGCCGACAGGCCGAGGTCGCGTGACGCCACGTCCAGCACCTCGAAGGGTATGCCCAGGGACGTGATGAAGTCCTTCTCGCAGTCGAGCAGGCGCTGGTGCTCGGCTTCGGCCGCCTCGGGGGCGCAGTAGACGAACAGCTCGAACTTGTCGAACCAGTGGACGCGGAAGATGCCGCGGGTGTCCTTGCCGTACGAGCCGGC
>Ga0123357_10000667_pt1 | contig 34305 bp, 23 predicted proteins | sample TergutEmb28metaG_FD_89873 | JGI IMG/M metagenome (GOLD analysis project Ga0123357, IMG submission 89873) | Embiratermes neotenicus P4 segment gut microbial communities from Petit-Saut dam, French Guiana - Emb289 P4 | ecosystem: Host-associated > Arthropoda: Insects > Digestive system > Gut ... | reverse complement strand
TTTATGATTTGGAAATTCAACGCTAATGTAGTCATTTTCAATGACATTAGCAAAAAAATATGCTACTTTTTTTATCTATTTTCCCTTTTTTGCAGGGTTATTTCATGTGCGAAACATTAGTAATATAGAATACAAATATACGGCTTTTTTTGCAATTATTCAAACAAAAGAATCGGAATTTTTATTTTAACATTTTAGGTTTGATTTAAGAGGTTTTTTCATAAAGTCAATAAGTACATTTTATTATAGAAAGTCGCTTAAAACGAAAATAAATTGGTTAGAATTGCCAAATTATTTCTTTCGCATTGGTTTGTCTTTGTCTTGTGCCTTATAGTATCCTTACCAATAATAAGAATCAAGAAACTGTATGGCTTTGTCTTTTGTAACTTCTTTATGTGTTTTCCAATACGCTTGATATCCTGAAAGTCCGGTAATAATAAAGAATAATTTTGTGGCGAACGATATTCAAAGAAGGTGGATTGATTCGACGATAAGATAATTTAATCGCCTTGGTATATCGCAGTAGTCCTGCTTTTGGAATAGGCGGCGAAAAAACCGGATATTCCGGGACTTTGTCCTGACGACACACAACTGATATTGGTTTCTACGTTAGCAGGAGGACCTCCGAAAAGCGGGATGGGACCTCGTAATTCCGATTGGGCATTTTGTATGAACGCGGCATAGTCGGAGGTGAGGCTCTCCACTTGCATTGTCAGCGTATCTCCCCCTAATAATTTTTCGTCGTCTCTATCCTGATTTAGCAGGAATACAGGCAGCGCTTCGATTTTTTTAGTTGCAATATATTTATCCTGAGTAATTTGAAAGCCTTTCAGAGAATCGTTAATCGCTACGCCATTGCGAAAAAGATGGAAACTGAAATTGTTGTTGCTTTCTTCAGGAAGAGTTCCCCAAATAAGCACTTGGAGAAAATTGTCAATCATGGAAATATGCGTTGCGGCAACAGAATCAAGAATAGCAGGAAAAGGGAGGTACGACGTCGCTTCGTATTCTTCTGTCTTTCCATCGCCGTAGAAGTCGAGCGTAGCATGAAGCGTATAAGTTTTGCCCGGTATTCCATAAACGTCGGGCGAAGTAAGATACAATCCGGGATCATCCGGAGATTCGCTTAACGGAAACGTTTCATTATCATCGGAATTGATGCTGACTGTCGCTTGCGGGATGCCTTCCGGTTTTGTAGTGTCAAAATATCCGGTCGAACGGGTGATGCGAATCTCATGTTGGGTAGTATCAGTAGAGATATATCCGTAAATCACCACGCGTGGAGGCGATGCCGAAGTGTTAATATCTATGCGTTCTCTGCATGACATGAGCGATAAGAGCGAGATGCCCGCAACAAACAGAATATAATTGAAATATTTTTTAGTATTCATAATGTTTTAAAAACTAAAGTTCCACGTAACGGAAGGTATAAATCTGAATAGATAAATCTTTTCGGCATACATGTTGTCGGGATTGTCTGGATCCTGCCGGAACATTATTGTCCAAACATTCTTACGCCCATAAGCATTGTAAAGCGAGAAATTTAAATCCGACTTGAAGCGTTTGCCCGGAGGCGATAACTTCAAAGTAGCCGAAAGGTCGAGACGATGATAAGCCGGATAGCGGTATTCGTTTCTGCCGGAATATATGGGAACATAGTTGCCTTCTATTTGAAAACGACCGGTAGGGTAGGTGACCGGCGTTCCGCTGCCATATACCCATGATGCAGAAACAGACCATTTGGAGGACAAATCATAAGTTACAAGCGTCGAAATGTTATTTGGTTTATCGTAAGGCGAACGATACCAATTGTTTTCGTTGATGCCATCTATTTGCCGCATACTCTTTGAAAGCGTATAGCTTACCCAGCCGTTGAGCTTTCCGACTGTTTTACGGAGCATAAGCTCTAATCCATAAGAATAGCCGCGACCGAATAGAAGTTCTTCTTCCAGATTATCGTTCAGGAAAAGGTCGGCATGGTCTTTGAAATCCACAACATGCTTCAGGTTCTTGTAGTAAACTTCGGCGGAAAATTCGTATTTGTCGGAAGCGAAATTCCGGAAATAGCCTGCGGCAAATTGATCGCAGATTTGCGGCTTCACATATTCGGATGCCGGAAACCACAGGTCGAGAGGCGAACCTGCCGAAGAATTGGAAGCTAACTGTATGAATTGGGTTGTTCTTGAATAACTTGCTTTTAGCGAATGCAAGTCGCTAAGAATAAATGTTAAGCCGGCGCGGGGTTCAAACTGTTGCTGGCGGTGCGCGATTGATCCTTTGTCCACATTCTCAAAGTCGGTATAGCGAAGACCATACTTAAGTTTGAATTTATTACCAAGGTTTGTTTCATTCGACGCATACAGTGTGTTTTCAATAGCATACTGTTTTGGGAATGAAACAGTTCCGAAGATAGACTGCGATCCGATACCGCCTCCGTCGCCGGGGCGAAAAGTATGAAAAGTGAAGTTATAACCGAATTTGATATTATTTGCAGGGTTGGGAACATAGTTGAAATCCGCTTTCAGACCATAGTCGCCAAGACCCGACTTCAGTTCTTCTCCGAGCTGGTCGCTTATCTGGCTCTTTAAATAGTAGTCATACCAACTGCCTATTAATGTGAAGTTGGAGAATAACTTAGGCGTGAATATATGATTCCATCGCGCCGTTATCGTTTTGTTGCCGAAATCCATTCCTCCCAAGCTGCTAAAGCCGAAATTATCGCGTCCCAAGTATGCGGCTAAATAGATGCGGTTATTATTGTCAATATGATAATTCACCTTTGCATTCATATCGTAAAAATAGAGCGACGATTGGCGTTGCGATGCGTCGTTAGACAGTTTGAGAAAAAGGTCGGCGTATGTTCTCCTGAACGATACGATAGCCGATGCTTTGCTTCCCAGCGGACCTTCGGCGGTAAGCCGGCTGGAGATAAGCCCAATGCCGCCGGTCACAGCATAATTTTGATTATTTCCGTCTTTCGTCCGTATGTCGAGAAGCGAAGAAAGGCGTCCGCCAAAAGAAGCGGGAATGTCGCCTTTGTAGAGCGTCACATCTTTGATAGCGTCATTATTAAAGACCGAAAAGAAACCCATCAAATGAGACGCATTATAAACAGACGCTTCATCCAGCATTATCAGGTTTTGATCGTAGCCTCCGCCCCGAACGCTGAAACCCGATGAACCTTCCGAAGTTGCCTGTACTCCGGGCAACAACTGAATGGTTTTCAGCACATCCACTTCGCCCATCAGAGCTGGAGCCGACTTGATAATCTTGGAAGTGAGTTTTTCAACGCTCATATCGGGTTTCACAACGTTTGCATTGTGTCCTTCTGCCGAAACAACCACTTCGGCAAGCGCCTTCGTTTCGGCTTCAAGTCCGATATTCAACCTTGTATCAGCCGTTAGCTCTACGGGGATTTCCTTTTGGCGGTATCCCAAATAAGTAACGGTCAGCGTATGTTTACCCTTTGGCAAGCTCAACGAATAATAGCCGTAAGAATTTGTTATTGCTCCCCGGTGTGTGTTCAAATCGCTGATAGAAGCTCCAATAAGATCTTCGCCGTTGCTGATGTCGCTTACCGTACCGCTCACAGTATAACTCTTCTCTTGTGCATCCACACCGGAACATACACATAATATCAGGATGGAAAAAATAATGTATTTCACCGGAAATAGTTTTTTATCGGACAAAGATAGTCTGTTTTTTCCTTTATAAGCTAAAATAGTGAAAAAAATGATTTACTTGCTATTTATTAACTACAGTTTCCTCAGATTGTCGAAACATTGGTTGTATTCCGCGACTAATGATTTCATAATTGTTTCTACCGGTTCAATTGTTTGAATAAGCGAAGCTATCTGACCGATTTCAAGTTCTCCGTTTTTCAAGTCTCCTTCAAAAATTCCTGTACGTGTACGTCCTTTACCCAGCAGATTCAGGAGTTCGACGGCATCGGCGCCTTTATCTTCCGCCGCTTGTATCAGGTTGAATAAATCGTTCTTTATCAATCGGGTAGGGGAGAGCTTTTTTAGCGAGAGCAATGTGTCGCCTTCCTTCAGAGTAGTACATAAGCGTTTGAAATCGGCGTGGGCGGAGCTTTCTTCCGACAATGCGAAGCGAGTGCCTATTTGCACGCCGTCGGCGCCTAAACTCATGGCAGCCAGTATGCCGGCTCCGGATGCGATTCCTCCGGCTGCAATAAGCGGTAAGCTAACGGCTTTCCTCACTTGCGGAATCAATGCCATCGTAGTCGTTTCCTCGCGTCCGTTGTGTCCTCCGGCTTCAAAACCTTCGGCGACAACAGCGTCAACTCCGGCTTCTTCGGCTTTTTGAGCGAATTTGGAACTTGATACGACATGAACAACCGTTATTCCGTTTTCTTTCAACATTTTTGTCCATGTTTTCGGATTTCCCGCCGAACTGAAAACTACTTTTACCTCTTCTTCAATAATGACTTTCATGATTGCTTCCACATCTTGATAAATCAGAGGAACATTCACGCCAAAAGGGTTTTTTGTAGCGGCTTTACACTTTTGAATATGTTCGCGTAACAAATCGGGAGTCATCGAACCGGCGCCAAGCAAGCCTAATCCGCCGTTATTACTCACTGCCGCCGCTAACCGCCAGCCGCAGCACCATACCATTCCGCCTTGAATGACAGGATATTTGATGTTTAAAAGTTTAGTTGCTTTATTTTCCATTGATTTGATATTTAATTGTAAGTTTGTGTACTCTCAATTATTATATTATTTATTTCTGCATAGCAATTATTGGAATTATTACGATATAATTCTATTATTTTCTGCTTGCTATTTTTCGCTATTTTTTTCAAGTCCAATATCATTCCTTTATTCAAATCGTTTGGCTCAAATTTTTGCAGTCCGTTGCCATATTCTCGGCTGTTGTCTTCAAAAATTTGTCGGGCAGTATCAATCAGAAGATACGCAAACAATAAATCAATACTTACATCTGAAAAAATATCTGTTTGAGGATAGATACAATGAAAAGTCGTGAGGTTGGAAACATTGGCTTCGTTGCGGACAAAGCGTAACCCTGTACGGTTAAATACAGAAACCCAAATGGGTGCAGGCGGTCGTTTTTCCAACGAATACCAAGGATTACGGTTTGCGGTTAAAAATTTTTTGTTGATTTCTTCCCGCTCGCCTTTTATTATATATTTTGCAACATTTTCGCTATTAGAATTTATCGCATTTATTAGAAATATGTTTTTATCTCTTTTTTTCAATTCTTCAAAATCGGATTTAGTGAAAAAATTACCTTGTACATCAACAGAATGACACACGCAAGGTAACAAATACTGTTCATCAATTTTATATTTTCTCGCTTTCGACAAATTGAACGTAAAATAATCATTAGCGCCTGTCGCAATTCCTCTTACTACTTTTGCATAAGTAGAGAATGGCACAAGATTTTTAAATTTATGTCCATTTTGCGGTTGATAATAGGCTTTCCATTTGATTTCGGGATTGAGTTCTGAAAAAAAATAAGATTTTGAATTTTTAGAGAGTTTTGGATACTCTGTAATCAAATTTTCAATAATATTTAATTCATTTACAGATTGAATATTTGTAAACTGCACTGTATTTGTTTTGTTATCATTCGCACAAAGAATGATTGAAGCAGTTGTCAATGCATCATCAAAAACATTTTCTTCAAAATCAACGACAATAATATGCCGCAATGTACCTGTTTTAAGCAAATGCGTTTTTACTAATTTACCGTAATCGGAGTTCAAAAACTCTGAAGGAATGATATACGCACAACGACCATTGGGCTTTAATTGATGTATGGATTTTAACAAAAACAGCGTATAAAGATTGGTAAAACCATTTAATTTACATTTCAACTTGCTTTCAATTTCTTTGAGAATGCTCTTATTGTCGTAGTCGTGAAATTTGAAATATGGCGGATTACAAATAATGCCGTCATATTTATTGTGCCAATCATTGTACATATAATCTTCCAAAAGGAGATTTATTTTTTCTGTTTCCGAAAATTCTTTTTTTGCTTTCTCAAAAATCAGATTATCAACTTCAAAACCTCTAATTTGTACATCATCTTTCTCTAACAATAAGGCTCTTGAAAACACGCCCAAGCCAAAAGCAGGCTCTAAAACTGTTTGCAAACTTTCGTTCCCCAGCAGCCATTTTGTCATCAATTCAGCAATAGAATATGGCGTAAAAAACTGTGCGAATTTTTTACGATGTTCCAAAGAAATCTGTTTGGAATAATCTAATTCTATTGATTTTTTGCTATTCATTAAAAATTGCCATTTTTTATTCCTAATACATTTGTGAGATTGGCAATATCCAAATAGGCTGTACCGCCTTTGAAAGTAACATAAAACAGTAATCGTCCTCTATCCATTTCTTTGCGAACGCTTTCGTGGTTAGGTTCATCAACTTTTGAGGCAATTTCTATTCCCTCTTTGGATTTTATTTTGATTGTTGTTTTATTTTGGTTCTTAGCGTCTGCTTCCACAGAAAAAATCACACCGTCATTATCAGGGTTTGAAATAATTTGCAGAATTTGTTCAAACGAAATTCCGTAAACCTTATCGAAAAACACTTGAAAATAGAAATGAGGCACATTAAAAGTTTCTATCCATTTGTAAACTACTTTAATATCTTCTACTTTTGGCGTAATGGAAAGATAATCACGTTTTTGTATCTCTTTGATTGAGGATTTTAGTTGTTTGAAAAGTTCGTTTAATTGGATTAATCGTTCATTCGATCTCCAACCCGGAACTTTAAAGTCAGCAACACTCAAAGTTTTGGCAGTTATGCTATTCAGCAACTCAATGTAATTCTCTCTCAAAGGGTGTGATAAAATATCTTGATATTCCGTAAGAATTTTATCCTTTATTTCTATTGCAATTTTAGCAAATTTTTCCGTTTTGATTTGCATTGCTTCTTCGTAATGGTCAATCAAAAAAGTGCTTGACCGAACTTCAATTCCTGCAATGGCTTTTTTGACATATTCGGTTATTTTGTCGTGCGGAATATGACTAATATCAAGACCAAAATTTGTATCAAAATCCATTTTTTTGAAAATTAACAAATCCGGTCTTTTTCCAATTGTATCTAATTCATTTTGAAACTCTTGAAAAAAAGTGTCAAAACCCTCTTCGCCAGCAACTAAATCATCTGATTTCCCGTATTTCACAGCAACAAAATTTATAGAGGTTTCATTGATAGCACGAGTAATAAGATTTTCAGCCCAATCTCCTTGTTCTTTGTTGGTAATGAAATTTGACGAGGCTTGAGTAGGAGTACGCGCAGGGTCTCTCGGCTGTGAAAAATCAACCAATTCCGCAGGTATTCCTTTTGTTAGTTCTCTGATTTTCTGAAAGTATGCCATAAAGAATTAAATATTATCTGAAAGTGCAAATTTACACTTTTTCTCCGAATTAAAATTTGTGATTCATCTTTATTTTTCAACAGTGTTTCTATCGTGGTGTACGCTCAAATGGCATACATCCGTTCAATCTGCGTCATCTGCGTGCTGCTATTCAATCGAATTAAACGCAAGCGGAAGCAAATCGCCAATCCCTTCAATAATATATATATCGGTTTTCCCGTAAAGATAAATCCGAACCGGACATTTAAAACGTATTTCCGTTTCAAGAATGACTTGCCTGCAAGCGCCGCAGGGCGAAATCGGACGCTCAATAAAATCGCCTTGCGTATAAGCGGCAACAGCCAACGATTTAACCGCTTGGTCGGGATATTGGGAATTGGCATAAAACAGCGCCGTTCGTTCTGCGCACAGCCCTGAAGGAAACGCTACATTTTCCTGATTGCTTCCGGCGACAATCGCTCCGTTTGCCAATTGAACGGCAGCTCCCACCTGAAATTGCGAATATGGCGCATAAGCGCGGAAACAAGCGTCTTTTGCACAATCAATCAGCTTTTTTTCTTCCGGTTGCAACTCATTATAATTATAAATTTGTATCTTTGCCGTGATATTTAAATTTTTCATTCATGCAGGATTTAATTATGAATAGATTATTTTACAAATTTACTCTAAAATTTTAATAAATGAAAGTATCATTGCGTTTATTTTTTTTCAGTTGTTTTTTATTGAACTTTACCTTTATATTATCAGCTCAGCGAAAAAATCAAGCAAACGTCGATTACATTAAGCATTACAACTATTTAGCAGTGAAGCAAAAAGTTATGTATAAAATCCCTGCAAGTATTACTTTAGCGCAAGGAATCCTTGAGTCGGGAGCAGGTTCGAGCGAATTAGCAAGGGCGTCAAATAATCATTTTGGAATTAAATGCCATGCCGACTGGTCGGGCGACAGGGTTTACCGGCAAGATGACGCTCCAAACGAATGTTTCCGAAAATATAACAGCGTGGAGGATTCGTATGAAGATCATTCAAAATTTTTACTGCAATATCCGCGTTATGCCGTTTTGTTTACCTACGACATACGGGATTATACGTCGTGGGCTAAAGGATTACAGGCGTGCGGATATGCGACTAATAAAGGATATGCCAACAGTTTAATTCAGATAATAGAAACTTATGACTTGTACAGGTATGATACGAAAACCGTTTCCTTATCCGCTCGGGAAAAAGCTAAGAAAAAAAGCTCGAAAGGAAAACCTGTCTTGTTAAGGGATGTTTATATAACATACGACTTGCTTTATATTATTGCTAAAGACAATGACAGTTTCGACCAAATATCCGACGACACCGGATTTAAAGTGAAAGATTTAATTAAATACAATGAAGTTCCGGCAGATTTTCCTCTCAAAAAAGGCGATGTCGTTTATCTTCAAAAGAAGAAAAAGAAAGCGGACGAACCCAATTTCGAGTGCGTTGTGAAAATAGGAGAATCCATGCACCGGATTTCTCAACGGTATGGCATCCAACTGAAACAGTTGTATAAAATGAATAAAAAAGATTCGGAATACGTGCCGACCGAAGGCGATATTTTACGATTAAGGTAACAACAGTACCCTTTCGGCGTTAAAATATAAGAATAGTGTTAAAAATTGAAATTTTGTAAATTTTTTGAAATATTGAATAGAAATTGGAAAATATTATTACCTTTGCAACGGTTTCTTTTGCACATTACTCTATATGGGATTTTTCCTGTTTAGATAAAAACAGAAGCAATTATTGAAATACATCGATAATAATTTAATTCGTTCAAGTAAGTTAATTATGAAGAACCTTCTTGTTGAAAAGCTGAGTAGATATGATGCTCCACAAAAGGTTAAGGCATTAGGTCTTTATCCTTATTTTAGAGTTATTGAAAGCGACCAAGACACGGAAGTTACTATAAATGGAAAAAAAGTATTAATGTTTGGTTCAAACGCTTATTTAGGTTTAACCAATCATCCGAAAGTCAAAGAAGCAGCAATAGCAGCTACAAAAAAATACGGCACCGGAATGGCGGGTAGCCGTTTTCTCAATGGCACATTAGATATTCATTTAGAATTAGAAAGAAAATTAGCCGATTTTATAGGAAAAGAAGATGCAATTATTTACCCCACCGGATTTCAGGTTAATGCAGGCGTAGTTTCCTGCCTTACCGGACGCGAGGATTATATTTTGTGGGATGAATTGGATCACGCTTCTATTATCGACGGACATCGCCTGTCTTTTTCTCAAAAGCTGAAATTCAAGCACAACGACATGGAGTCGCTGGAAAGACAACTGCAAAAATGCGATTACAACAAGATAAAACTGATTGTTGTCGATGGCGTTTTCAGTATGGAAGGCGATATGGCAAACTTGCCGGAGATCGTTAAATTGGCTAAGAAGTATCAGGCAAACATCATGGTGGATGAAGCCCATAGTTTGGGCGTATTAGGACGGCAGGGACGAGGCGTTTGCGATCATTTCAACGTTCTTCCCAATGTGGATTTAGTGATGGGTACGTTTAGCAAGTCGATGGCTTCCATTGGCGGTTTTATCGCTTCTTCCGAACCGGTTATTAATTTCCTGCGCCATAATTCCCGTACTTATACTTTTAGCGCCAGCAGCACGCCGGGAGCAACCGCAGCGGCAAGCGCAGCGCTGGATATTATGATTAATGAGCCTGAAAGAATCGAGCATTTGTGGCAATTAACAAATTACGCCCTGCGCGGATTCCGCGAAATGGGTTGTGAAATCGGTCATACTTCTACGCCGATTATTCCTTTATTCATTCGCGACGACGCTAAAACATTCCGCGTTACGCAAAATTTATTTGATGAAGGAATCTTCGTCAATCCTGTTGTTTCTCCTGCAGTAGCCCCCAGCGATTCTTTGATTCGCTTTTCGTTGATGGCGACTCATACGTTCGAGCAATTAGATTATGCGATGGACAAAATTGAAAAGTGCCTGCAGGAAGTTGATGTTCTAAACAAAGTTTTAGTTTAAGCGAAAAGGTCAAATTAATTTTTTTTTTATACTGATTTATTTAATAAAAAAGGCTGTCTATTCGGACAGCCCTTTTTATTGAATGACGTTAAACCTATTTCTTCACAATCACTGTTGCTACAGCGCGTTTGCCATTGGTCAACGTAGCGTCGAACAGGTAAATTCCTCCGCGTAAACCGCTTACATCAACTTTCTTGTCTTTGGTTTGCATAATGAATCTGCCTTGCGAATCATAGACTTTGATCAATGTAAAGTCTGCATCCACAGTGACAAAGTCGCTTGCCGGATTCGGAGAAACATTGAAAGAAGAAACTTTAGCGCTAACGATGCCTACAAGCGTTTGAACGCAAGCTTGGGCTGATTGGTCGGACATTCCGCCGAGAGCGTTAAATTCGCTCACCGTGTAGCAATCGCTTGCCACGCCTAAGGTGTCGATATAGGTCTGTCCATAGTGCAGGGTAGCGGCGAGCGTTCCATTCTTATAAACATTGTAGCCTACGGCATAAACGTCGTTGTCGGGAGTAGAAGCAACGTTTTCATCGCGTACATTTCCGAAGAACGCCCACGAGCCGTTGAAGCCAACCCAGCCAAATGATGGATCATAGTAGTTTTCCGCTGCTGCGCTACTCCAAGTTTTCCCACCGTCGTAACTGAGCAATTTTGAATTTACGAATGTAGAATCCATAACAACGGTGTCCATTGGTATCGGCATACTGTTCATATCGCTCTGCGTAATATTCAAACCGATTATCATGCTCTGTCCGTCAATTGGAACCGGCGTAGGAAGCGTGAAATTATTCCATGCGTTTCCTGTGAACGAGACAGGAGTATCAACAATGCGTTCTCCGTTTTTGAATACTTCCAAACTTATCTTGGTAGGAACGGTTGCATCCGGTCTGTCTCCGTATAAATAAGCGGAAACTGAAGTCAGATATTTACCTGTAAACGCAGTCATATCTTCAGCTTCAAATCTTTGACCTATCATAAACGGTATTCCACTGTTGCCTACTGCTAAATCGGGATTAAGCGCTCCTGAAAAATAGGTTAATCCATAAGAACCGGTTGAATTTTTGTAGTAAACTCGATTTTGCGGTTCGTCATTCACTTTAACAGCCATAACGCCTTCGGGAGCAGAAGTTTTTGCAAGCCCTACGCCAAATTCGTCAATATCAAAGTTGAATGCTGTGCGGTTGCCTTGTGGAGCGCCCGATACTCCGTGAAAACGAACTTGGAAAAGTTTGTCCGCTGCAATATTTGAAATATCAAGCGAAACAGGAGTCCATTTGTAAACGCCGTTTATTGTTATTTTGTAAACATTTGTCCACGTACCGTTTACGCCAACTTCTACATTTATTGTATCTTTAACGCCGGCAAACAGCGCCGATTGCGATGCTACATTAAACAAAAACGACAAAATAACCGTATTCTTTCCTGTTGCGTCAAACGGTTTGCTTGTAAGGGAAAGGTCATAAGGCTGCATATTGCCGTAAGCATATAAATAGGCTGCCGAAGTTACTTGATAACCTATGCCGGGACCTAATATATAACTGTTGCCCCAAAACGCCGACATGGAGTTTGTCGTTTCAACATTCCAATAATTATTCGATAACTGCGTATATTCAAAATCATCATAATACGGCAAATCATAATTATCAATAATAATTGCTTGCGCGTCATTCGTTATGCCCGACTCGGTATAAGTGTTGCTATCTTGATAGTCAAACAAAGCCGAAACCGTGTATGTATGAGTTCCGCTCGGCACATTCGTATCGGTAAAAGTTGTAGCATTTGCATCGGTTGCGTCAAGCATATCTCCAACCAAATCTCCGTCTCGATATACTCTGTAAAAATCCAGCGTGTGCGTTCCGTAATCCGCCGGCGCATCCCACTTCAAAACAACTTTATTGCGCGAAGGCACATCTACCGTTGCAGTTAAATTATGCGGACGGTCGATCAAATCCAAAGCGTGCGGCACCTGAATAATCCACCCGTTGCGAGCCACCGAGCTATAACCGCTCCAACCGACAATAATCAATCCGTCAGCCGAAATTCCCATTATCTGGTCTATTATGCCGCCGCCTTTCGGAAAGTCAAAGATATTCGGATAAGCGGGGTCAACAGGCATTGTCATACCCGGGCAATATTTGTCAAGAAAATCGCGGAATATCATAAACCCAAGTTTATCCGACCAGATAAATGCCGATCTGCCTCCGTTATTATCATAGGAACCAACGACAAAACCGTTGTCCGAAACGGATTTGGCTCTTGAATTTTCGACTCCGAATACAATCAACGAGTCAAGTTGCGTGTCGTAAACAGCAGCGCGGTAATTTACTTCGAGAGCGATGTATCGTCCGTTAGGACTAACGCCCCCGCCTTCGCTAAAATTGGCGTTCTCATAAACTTTATAATCAGTTGAGGAGCCTAACCAGTTTATCGGTTCGCGCATTCCGCCATAAACCAAGCGGGAAATCCATCCTGTCGCATACTTGCCATCCGATGAAACATCGTTGATTCTTCCACCCTGGTCGCCTGAGATGCAAGGAGTTGAAAATGATAATGTGTCGGTAATATAATTGTCGTTGGTTTCATTATATTTCCAAGTAAACGGAGCGACAGTAACAAGACCTCCATACATTCCATAGGCATTTCCATCAGCATCGATTGCATAGCCGGAGGCTACCGCTCCGGAAGAACAAACTAAACTATACCATTTATCATCACGAAATACTCCGTTTTCTTCATTAGCGCCAAAAGTGCCTAATACCATCCCGTTGTCGTTCACGTCAACAGCATCGTCAGAATTTGGCAATGTGGTAGTTGTTCCGTTAACCAAATCTGTTAAAAATCCTCCATTCGCATTTTGACCTACAACATAGCGTCCGTTTGGAGAAATTTCTTGCGCCATGCCTGGACCGGTATTGGTGAACAAGCTCATTTCCTGATAATGGTCTTGATTATCGGTACCTGTATTGTAATACCAATTTTTCCATCCGATTGCAGTTGAATATGCGCTTTTGGTATTGGGCGGAATCTGAATCAACAACGTACCCGATTGTGCGTACTGGTTATTTAAAGAGTAAATAGAGTTCACGCAAACAGGCGGAACAACGGCGTTGCAAACCAATGTATCCATATTAAAATTGGCAGCTCCTAAATAAATCCCTGTTACCGGATCATACGTAGCGACCGAAAACACAACAGCGCCAAGTCCATAGCTATCAATCCATTTCAATGATGCAGGCAAAGTCATTTTCTTAATATTTGCTTGAAGATTGCTATTGAAAGCATAAGAAGCAATACTGTCCACCGTATTTGGCAAAACAATGCTCATTGGGGTGTGTGAAGATGGAATAAACCAAACTTTGGTTTTATCCTTGTTGTATAAAATTCCATCTTCCGACGAAAAATACGGATTGGCATCATCAACGGTAATTTTCGCATAAGTACCGGCAACAGGATTACCCATATATGCCCCAATTTCAAATGTCGCCAAACTTGCAGGAAAATTGAACGCATTAATCAGCGTATCGCTTGCAAAAGCCGAATAACCCAAAAAAACCAGATTTGGCGGTATTGTAACGTCCGATAAATTCGAACAACCCATAAACGCGCTATTATTTATAGCCATTACGCTGCTTGGAATAGCAATAGACGTTAAACTTGTGCAAGAAGAGAATGCGCCCGCCGAAACGGTCTTTAAATTCTGACTTAATGTAACATTTGCAAGATTAGCATTCATCCTAAACATTTGTACCCCCATCGAATCAAGCCCAGAAGCATTTACGGTAGTCAGCGACGGTATCGAGGCAAATATATCTGTGCCGAGCGTTTTTAAATTAGCGTTATCCGTAAAGTTTACGCTTGTTATTCCGCTTCCATTAAAAGCATAATCTCCAATGCTAAGCAACGTGCTTGGAAAATCGAACGAGGTAATAGGCACCTCTTGAAATGCGCGAGCGCCGATAGATGTTAATTGACTTTCTACGGTAAGGGAAGTCAATTTAGAGCAATATTGAAACATATTGTCGGGAATACTCGTCATTGTGGCAGGAATAGTAAAACTTGTTATGCCTTTTGGCAATGCCACAAACTGATCAGGGGTACCATATTTCCAGAGCGAAGTGCCATCGCTGTAATAAACGGTATTGTGCTCATCGCAAAGAATATACTTACCTATAAAATTTTCAAATGCGGTACTTACGTTTGTCACCGACGAAGGAACCCAAAATCTATCTAACTTTGGAAGTTGCATGGTCGGAGCGCTCGGATCCGAATACAGAAAACGAGCAGGAAATGTAGTAATCTGCGCAGGCTCCGTAAAATATACCGTATCCAAATTACTGCAACCATTAAAAAACGGGGTATTTCCGCCAATGCTTTGTAAAGATGTAGGAAAATTTACGAAAGTTAAATTCGCACTATTCTGAACCACCCATCCGCCAAGTGTTTGTAAACCTTCCGGAAAAGTAACGTGCGTAATACCCGAGCCCTCCAAAGCATAATCGCCGATACTGACTAAGTTGGTCAAATCGGAAAGATTTAAACTTGTCAGCGTTGGTATTAGAGCTATGGCATAATTGCCGATTGCCTTAGCGCTTATTGGCAGTTTCAACGTTGTAAGCGCCAGCATAGGAATTTCAATTGGAGTTTGCATAAACATGTTGCCTGTTACATGGCGGTCAAGAAGCGCATTTACAGGCACAGTATCGGCGGCATAATCCGCCTGAACGTCTCCTGTACCTAACGCGGGAGCGGCTGTTCCGCCCATACCAGAATAAGCGTCAATAGTACAGGCGCTCAAATCAAGCGTCTGAAGAGACGTACGCAGCGAGTCGCGAATAAAGCGGAAATCAGTCGCATCAATATTTCCCGTAACCGTCAATGACGTTACGGTTGACCAGTCGGAGCCGCCGAGTTGCGTCTGCAAAGCAGCCTGCAAACCGCCGGCAGTAGAAACTACAGTTTGCGCGCTCATACTGCCGATAAGCAGCAGCCACCCACAAATAAAAGATAAAATTCTTCTCATACAAATAATAATTAAAAAAATGATTTAAAAATACGTTCGTAACTAAAAAAATTATTTTGTAATAATTTTTGCAAAGATAAAACTATTTTGTAATAATTGTGTATCAAACAGAAAATAATTTTAAAACTCTCCGTTTGTTAAATAATTTGGAAAAGACCAATTGCCATTGCACATTTCAAATAAATAGTTTACATTTGTCAAATTTTTTACTTAATAGTGTATGTATGAAATATTTTAATTTAATACTGATTATATTTGTAACGAACATAATTTCCGGTAACGCCCAGCAAATACCTTCAATTCAATTGAAAGATTTGAATGGCAAAATTGTAGATACTTCTACCCTTAGTAACGATGGTAAACCTTTTATTATCAGTTTTTTTGCTCTTTGGTGCAAACCATGTTTAAGGGAATTGGAAGCCATCAAGGATGTATATGAAGATTGGCAAAAAGAAACAGGCGTGAAATTGTATGCCGTTTCAATCGACGATGCGCAAAACAGCTTAAGAGTAGCTCCGGAAGCTCGTGCTAAAGGATGGGAATACGACGTTTTATTGGATCCGAACTCCGACTTCAAACGCGCTTTGGGAGTCAACCTGATTCCTGCCGTTTTTGTTGTAGATGGAAACGGAAAAATTGTTTCTTCACGCACCGGCTACACCAATGGGGCGGAGGAAAGTTTGATAGAAGAAGTTAGAAAATTGCTAAAATAGCGATAGCGCTTTGAATATGTAGCCGTTATGAATAAAGCATTTTGTTTTTTAATTTTGTTTTTTAATTTTTATATATTATTGCCAACAAACGTAAAACCACAGTCGCCTGTTTCACTGCGTGGGAGCATTCAGTCGGATATTCTTTTTCCACAGAAAGATTCCACTATTATTCCTTCCGATCAGTATGAAAAATTATATAACAAATTTGCGCTAACGAATACTTATGTAGATTTGAATCTGTTAAGTCAATATGTAGATGCAGGAACTCGCTTTGAATTTCTGAAATATCCGCTGCCGGGTTATGAAGCTGACTTTGCGGGCTGGGGAATACCTTTCTTTTATGCTACCGGCAAATATAAGAAAATCAAATTAACTGTCGGCGATTTCTATGACCAATTTGGCAGCGGACTGATTTTCAGAACATACGAAGACAGGAATCTGGGAGTCGATAATTCATTGCGAGGAGTCAGAGCGCTGTTTGAACCTTATAAAGGAATACAGATTAAAGCGCTTGGCGGACAGCAGCGGCGCTATTGGAGCCACAACAAAAGCATTGTTTGGGGAGGCGACTTGGAACTGAATCTGGATCGATGGATTAAATCAATGGAAGAATCAAATACTTTCCTGATGCTCGGCGGTTCGTTTGTGAGCAAACACGAAAGCGCTAACGACAGCATAACGGATCCGACCTACCGGTATTACCTGAATTTACCGGAAAATGTCGGAGCCTACGACTTCCGTGCAAATTTGCAAAAAGGAGGTTATAGTTTTTTGTTAGAATATGCAGGGAAAGCCAACGATCCGTCTCACGACAACAAATATATTTATAAAAACGGAAGCGCGCTGTTGTTTTCCGGTTCGTATGCCAAAGCAGGGTTAAGCGCTTTAGTGCAAGCCAAAAGAAGCGACAACATGTCGTTCCAGAGCAAACGCGCGGAAGAAGCGATACTCCCGTCATACATCAACCGTTTGCCGGCTTTCACAACGGAACAAACATACGCATTGGCAGCCATGTATCCTTATGCTACCCAACCTGACGGAGAATGGGCGTTTCAAGGCGTATTTTCTTATATATTTAAACAAAAAACAGCTTTAGGAGGAAAATACGGCACCTCTGTCAAACTGAATGTTTCTCACATCAGGAATATTGATAAACGCTATGTCGTGGCTGAGTATGATCCGGAAAACGAAAACTCTTCTTTCCTTCTCAGAGGAACAGACGGTTATACTTCTTCTTTTTTCAGTCTTGGTAAAAAATTATATTATCAGGATATTAACCTGAGTATTGATAAAAAAATCAGCAGCAATTTCAAATTAAATCTGATGTATTTGAACCAATATATCGATTGGGGCGTTGTAAGGGATGAAGCAGCCATCGGAGTCGTAAAAACGAATATTTTCGTTGCTGAAGGCAAATACCGGTTAAGCAAAAAGACAACTTTACGTTCGGAAATCCAATATCTGAACACTAAACAGGACGAAGGCGACTGGGTGGCAGGGCTAATCGAATTGTCCGTGCTTCCTAATTTTATGTTTACAGTTTCGGATATGTACAATTCAGGAGAAACAGGGATTCATTACTACAAAGCATTGGTATCCTACACCTACAAAGCTAATTTCATCCAGTTGGGATATGGACGGACGCGAGCCGGACGAGACTGTTCCGGCGGAGTATGCCGAGATATTCCTGCAAGCAGAGGATTTACATTGTCTTATAATTACAACTTTTAATTCGCCGGTATGAAAAAGCAAATAATATTGTGGATAGCTTCGGGGTTGTTTTTTTGTTCAGGTTGCGATATCATCAAGGAAAACGACCGCTTAATTCCAATAACGGGCGGAAGCGTTAGCGAGAAAAAAGTTTTACTGGTTGATTTTACCGATCAAAACTGTAAGAATTGTTTGAACGCCACTGCTGAAATCAATAATCTGGAAAGCTTTTTTTCCGATACGATTGTTGTTGTGAGCATACATTCCAATCCGTTGCCTTATCCGTTGGTAACAAAAGAAGGGAATCAATACGAACAGCATTTTCAAGCCGAAGATCATCCGGCGGGCTTTATAGACGGAGGCATCAATGGGAAATACGTTTCACATGACCCGCAAGTATGGGGAGGTTTCATTTTAGAACGGCTTAAAACAGAACCGGATGTTAATATCAGTATGGCTTCTGCCTTTGATGAAATTGCCAATGAAGCGACCATTAATGTTAAGTTAACCGGAAACAACGTATTGACTGACGTTAATCTCCAATTGTGGCTCATCGAAAATAACATTACCCAATGGCAGCTAATGCTGGATGGAACAATAAATAACGATTATATCCACAATCATGTATTCCGAACTTCCGTTAACGGGACCTGGGGTGAACCGTTTTCGATAGAAGCGGGAGAAGAAAAAGATTTCAACTACGCCTGCACGCTGAAAACTACTTGGAAGCCGGAAAATTGTATGATTGTCGGTTTTGTATATCGTCCGGATACTGATGAAACGATTAACGTTCAAGAAATTTCATTAATTAATAAAGAATAAGTCATGAGAAAAATATTGATTCTAAGCGCTATGTTTTTGTTGATTACATCGGCAAAAGCGCAATCGTTTATGTTCTACAGAGGAGACCAGCCGCTTGAAGATAATGCCGAATATACCGTTTCGGATTATGATGTGTTTATGACGGGGGACGACTACGTCATACTGTCGATGGAATCAGGACTCGAACTGAAAAATATAACGGGAAATGATGTTCAGGCAACTGTAGCCCAAACCATTCTTGACGGTCCTTTGGATGGTGAAAACGGTTATCTGAGCTTCTGTTTTCAGGAATGTACAACAGGAAACAACAATAAAACAATGTCCGGCTTGATTACAGCCAATAGTTTTTCCATAGGTTATCATACGAATTTTTATGTTTACGAAGGAATATATAACCGCATCACGGTAAAATACGAAGTATATCTGGCAACCGGTATCGGTAAACCGAATTTAAAAACTGTCACCGTAACCTACGTTTACGATGCAAACTCTACCGCGCAATTGAATAAAACCGATATAACTCCGGCGCTGAATGTTTTTCAGGAAGGAGATCAGGTGAAAATTAACGGCGCTTTTGGCTCAAACAATTGTCAATTGGAAGTCTATAATCTAATGGGACAAAAATTAGCGCAACATCTCTTGTCGTCCGCTGATGGAACTTTTTCGTTGCCCGAAAAATTAACAAAAGGCGTTTACATCTGTGTAATAAAAAACGGAAAGCAAACGGCGGCTATGCAAAAATTCATTGTAAAATAAAGAATAATATATAAATAACAAATTAATAATTAACAAATTATGAAACAGAAATTACTTGCGATTTTGATTTGCTTATGGGGAATAAGCAATATTAATGCACAATTCAACACGCTTTCTGTAAAAGAATTTAGCGCTTCTCCGGTAAAAACGGACGGTCAGTTTAGAGCCGCCACGGCAGACGGAGCGCTTTATTTTGGATATTGCGACGATAATATTACTCAAGCAGTAGGCATGGGACAACCGGCAACATTATCAGCCGCTATCTGTATGCCGACTTCAATATCCGGCGCCTATGCAGGAAAAACGATTACTAAAATTCGTATAGGATTATGGGAAAACTGTACGAGCGTATCTGTTTGGATTAGAAATTCCTTGACCGGCGCGGTTGTAGCATCGCAAATGATAGGCAGTGCGAGTAAAGGATGGACGGAAGCAACACTTTCAACTCCTTTTACTATTCCTTCAAACGAATTCTATATTGGTTATACGGCAACGGGTAGCGCCTATCAAATCGGATTTTCAGGAAGTGATGCTTATGACGGTTGTTGGCTTTGGGACAGTGCGGATGGATGGATCAACACTTACGGCAGCGGCTGGGGTTCAATGTGTATTCAAGCGCTGATAGATACGCAAGGAGCGACAGTCTTAGCCTTGAGCCCGCAAAGTCTGACAAATACAGTGCAAGGCAGTCCGAACCAAAGTTTATCTGTTCAAGCTGCTGTAACCAATTATTCTTCGGTAGATGTAACAAGCGTTAAAGCGGTCTATCAAATTAATAATCAAGCGGCTGTCGAACAGACTATTACAACTTCCATCACAACGATGAAAACCGGTACTTTCATTATCCCGATAAATGCAATAGCTGCAAAAGGTATTTATCAGTTGTCGGTAAAAATCACGGAAGTAAACGGTCAAGCAAATTATTTCGCTAATACTGTTTTAAATTCGGAAATCAGAATACTTACACAGCCTTTCTCAAGAAAAGTTGTTATGGAAGAAGGAACCGGAGCGTGGTGCGGCTGGTGTCCGCGTGGAGCTGTTGGGATGGCTATGATGAAAGAAAAATATCCTGATACATTTATCGGAATTGCCGTACATGATAAAACAAATGGACCTGATCCAATGGCTGTAACTGAATATGATAATTTTATTGTATCATTCATAAGCGGTTTTCCAGGAGCTGTTATTGACCGGAAAACATACTTGGAGTGCAATCCGTATCCTGATTACGGCGCTGAATATTGCTATCAATATGAAATTTCGCAAACGCCCCTTGCCGGGATTAAACTAACCGGAGGTTTTACCGATGCTAACAAAACTGCAATTACTTTGAAAGCGGTTACCACCTTCGGACTTACTATTGATAATGCAAATTTCAAATTAGTTTACGTATTAATCGAAAACGGAGTAACCGGTTATACTCAAGCTAACTTTTATTCCGGCGGCAGTTCCGGAGCAATGGGCGGATACGAAAGTAAACCAAATCCTATTACTGATATGGTATTTAACGATGTAGCCCGCGGTATTTATTCCGCTCCTACCGGCATAGCAGGCAGTATTCCTGCTTCCGTAACCGAGATGACGCCGATTGAGCATACTTATACTATTAATTTATCAAACGTCAGTATTCAAAACAAAAACCAATTGGAAGTAGTCGTAATGCTGCTTAACGCAACTACCGGCGAAATTGAAAACGCCGATAAAATAGAAATAAGCGGCGTTTACGATCCGACCGGTATTGTCGGTACGAAAACAGTTGCCGCTAATGTTTATGAAAGCGCAGGGAATTTATATATTGAAAGCGGCGTTTCGGAAACTTTCAGTATTTATACGGCAAGCGGAGTGAAAATTTATCAGTCGGAAAAAACTCCGGGCGCAACATCCGTCTCTTGCGATCGTTTCCCCAAAGGACTACTGATTGTAAAAGGAAATAGCGGTTGGGTGAAGAAAGTGGAAAACCATTAAATTATAAAAAAATAAAATATATTTATGAAGAAGCGTATCGTATTCTTATTTTTCATGCCTTTAAGCATACTTGTTTTGATGAATCCAATTACATCGGCGGCGCAGAACGCAACCGTAACAGGTCGCGTTATTTCGGCAGTCGATAAAGAAGCGGTAATTGGGGCTTCCGTTGAGGTAAAAGAGAACAAATCTGTTGGAACAGCTACAGATGTGAATGGAAAATTCACTTTATCCGTACCTTCGGAAGCAAAAACATTGATTATTTCTTACTTAGGGATGAAAACCAAAGAAATGAAAATCGCTCCGGTAATGGAAGTTACTCTTGAAGCAAGCGAAACCGTATTAAACGAAGTTGTTGTAAACGGTATGCAAACGATTGATAAACGGCTTTCTACCGGATCTACCACAAAAATTGACGCGTCTAAAGCAAAATTAGATGGAGTGGCTGATATTAGCCGCTCCCTCGAAGGGCGCGCAGCCGGCGTTTCCGTTCAAAATGTTTCCGGCACATTCGGTACGGCTCCAAAAATCAGGATTCGAGGCGCTACATCCATTTATGGAAATTCCAGACCACTTTGGGTAATCGACGGCGTTGTGCTGGAAGACGCCATCGAAATATCGAGCGACGATTTATCTTCCGGTAATGCCGAGACATTGATTTCTTCAGCCATTGCAGGTCTGAATGCCGATGATATCGAAAGCATTGAAATTTTGAAAGACGGTTCTGCAACCTCTATTTATGGCGCTCGCGCTATGGCTGGGGTTGTGGTTGTTACAACCAAGAAAGGACAGGCAGGCGTCACCCGTATCAGTTATACCGGAGAGTTTACCAATCGTTTGAAACCTTCCTATAATGATTTTAACATTACCAACTCTCAGGAACAAATGGGTATATACAGGGAAATGGAACGAAAGGGCTGGTTGCAGCAAGCCAGTATAGTCAGCGCCGCCAATTCCGGAGTCTATGGTAAAATGTATCAAAAGATTAACGATTATTTAGGTCATGATCTTTTAGGTAATGATCTTTATGCGCTTGAGAACGAAACGAATGCGAAAAATGCGTTTCTCCGGCAATATGAGTTCCTCAATACCGATTGGTTTGGCATCCTCTTCAATAACAGCATCATGCAAAACCATTCCGTGAGCATTTCCACAGGAACGGAAAAAGTAAAGAATTACATTTCGATGTCGGCTGTAATCGACCCGGGGTGGGCTAAAACAAGCTCAGTCAACAGATATACTTTTAATGGCAACAGTTCCATCGACCTTTATCGTAACCTTACGCTCAATATGCAAGGTTCAGGTTCTTTCAGGGAACAAAAAGCGCCCGGAACTTTGAGTCTCGACACAGACCCTGTTTCGGGAGAAGTGAAAAGAGGCTTTGATATTAATCCCTATAGTTATGCGCTGAACACATCTCGCACATTAAGCCCCAATGAATATTATCAAAGAAATTACTCGCCGTTTAATATTCTGAATGAGCTGGCGAATAACTACATTGATTTGTCGGTTATAAATGTGAATTTTCAAGGCGATTTGACATGGAAAATTAAAAAAGGATGGGACGTTAAGGCTTTAGGCTCTTTACGTTACCAAACCTCCATGCAGATGTATTATGTGAAAGAGGGCTCCAATCAGGCTGAGGCTTACCGTGCAGGGGTCTATCCCGACAATTCGATCATTCGTCAAAAAAATCCGTATTTATATACCGATCCCGACGACAAATATGCAACGCCTATATCAATCTTGCCGGAAGGAGGAATTCTTACTAAAACGGGCAACACAATAAAAACAGTTGATTTCAGGGCGCAGACCACTTATGTGACCAGCATCCGCGATGTTCATATTATTAACCTGTTAGGCGCTGTAGAAACAAGTTCTACCGACCGTAATAAAACATGGGACCGGGGATGGGGACTTGAATATAATAACGGATATATTCCTTTTTACGATTACCGTGTGTTTAAACAGGGAGTAGAGCAAAATACGCCCTATTACACCTTTACGCTGACGAATTACCGCTTAGCAGCATTTATCGCTAATGGCACTTATTCCTATAAAAAAAGGTATGTTTTGAATGGAACAGTCCGTTACGAAGGTACCAATAAATTAGGAATGTCGCGAACTGCCCGCTGGTTGCCTACATGGAACGGAGCGTTTGCATGGCATGCCGACGAAGAAAGCTGGTTTAAAAATCCGGTACTTAGCCACGGATCGCTCAAAGCTTCTTATTCGCTGACTGCCGACAGAGGACCCGATGATGTGACAAATGCAATGCCTGTGTTCACGCCGCAAACACGGTGGAAACCTTCCGCTAATGATGTCGAATCAGGTATTACGCTGACTGAAACCGCTAACAAAAATTTAACTTACGAGAAAAAACATGAATTGAATATCGGCGTCGATATCGGATTCTTGAAAAACAGGATTAATATCGTTTCCGATTATTATATCCGCAATAACTACGATCTTATCGGAGACATCTATACAACAGGGGAATCGGGAGGAAATATATTGCAGCGAGCCAATGTTGCTTCCATGCATTCGGGCGGCTTTGAACTCGCCCTTTCCACTCAAAATATTGTCACAAAGGATTTCAAATGGAACACCGACTTTATCTTTTCAAAGGCGACCAATAAAATTACCAATTTAAAAAGCCGTCCTCAAGTGATACAGTTGATTACGGGTACAGGATATGCGTTGGAAGGATACCCTGTCCGTTCATTGTTTTCTATTCCGTTCGCAGGATTAAACGATCAGGGGCTTCCTACTTTTATCAATGAAAACGGACAAAAAACAATCGGCGATATTTATTTTCAGAACAACGAGAAATTGGATTTTTTGAAATATGAAGGTCCTACCGACCCGACAACGACTGGTTCATTCGAAAATGGTTTCACTTATAAAGGATTCAAATTGGATTTTTTTATCACCTACTCTTTTGGTAATGTCGTTCGCTTGGATCCTGTATTTTCCGTTGGCTATTCCGACTTGACGGCTATGCCGAGAGAATTTCAAAATCGATGGGAAATTCCCGGCGATGAATACATTACGAATATACCGGTTATTGCTTCCAAGCGGCAGTATGCTAATGTTCAGGATCTTGCTTACGCCTACAATGCGTATAATTATAGCGATGTTCGCGTAGCAAAAGGCGATTTTATTCGGATGAAAAACATTACCCTTTCGTATGCTATTCCCAAAAAATGGTTGGTTCCCATTCATTTCAACGATGCATCGCTGCAACTGCAAGCAATTAATACGTTTTTAATTTATGCGGATAAGAAATTAAACGGACAGGATCCGGAATTTTTTAATACCGGCGGCGTTGCCGTTCCAATGGCAAAACAGTTCACGTTATCTGTCCGGTTTAGTTTATGATTAATTTAATGAATATAAAGATATGAATACTAAAAAACAGATATTGTTCTTTTTTATTACGGCAACGACATTATTGATGTCGTCATGCGATAAATTCTTGAATGTCCAGCCGGATAACAGGGTTATGATTGATACGCCGACAAAAGTCAAGCAATTGCTTATCAACGCTTATCCGAACGCAAATTATTCTTTGCTATGCGAACTTAGCGCCGATAATCTGATTGATCTGAGCGCTCCTGATTCAACGATAACTACATCTTTTACGAATTTGGTTGCTTTTGATCGGATGGATGACGATATTTTTGCATGGAAGGATGTGGTGGCTTCCGGCGGTAACGGCGATTCGCCTTATGATTTATGGGAAACATATTATCAGTCGATTGCCGCCGCTAATGCAGCGCTTCAAGCAATTGATGAAATCATACAAAAAGGCGGAGTATCGGACGCCGATATGAATAAAATATTGATTCCATGCAAAGGAGAAGCCTTAATTCTTCGCGCCTATTCTCACTTTATGCTGGTGAATATTTTTGCAAAAGCTTATAAAGATCCCATAAAAAGCCAATCCGATCAGGGAATCAGATATGTTACCGAGCCAATAGACGTGGTTAACTCTCAAGCGCCAAGAAATAGCGTGGCTGAAGTTTACGACTTGATAGCAAAAGATATTGAAGCCGGAATCGGATTGATCGACAACAACCTGTACGTGAGCGCGCCGAAATATCACTTTAATTCAAGCGCCGCACATGCCTTTGCCGCTCAGTTTTATTTGTTTAAACGGGATTACCAGAAAGTCGTTGATAACGCTAATGCCGTTCTCGGAGCAAACCCTGCCTCTGTGTTGAGAAGCTGGGCGCTGAATCCGACTAATCCGTCTGAATGCGTAAATGCATACGTTGATGCCACTAATCCTGCCAATCTTCTTATTTTACCTACCTATTCCGTCTTTTATCGGCGTTTTTTCGGATACAAGTATTTTTATAACGGCGTTGCCAAAAAAGGATCTATGAACGATGGCGGACCTACATGGAGCAGCAGACCGCCTTTTTCAGCGGCTTGGATGTGGTATTTCACTTCTTTGTCTTTTTATGGTACGTGGAATGCAAAGATATACGAGTTTTTTGAATATACCGATCGTGTTGCAGGAATCGGTTATCCGCATAGCGTCCGTACCGAATATACGACCGATGCTGCGCTGCTCGACAGAGCTGAAGCTTATATATTCCTGAATCAAACCGATAAAGCGGTTGCCGATCTTCAGATGTGGAATGCAAGCCATTCAGGAACCAGAGCGTTGACAAGCGATATAATCACCGCTTTTTATACGCCGGGCAAGCCCTATTTCTCTTATACGTTTCATAATGCAGACATGAGTTCGGATTTTGAAGTGACGCCGGCTCAGAAGCCATTCGTTGATTGCGTGCTGCATTTCCGCCGACTGGATAGATTTTTTGAAGGTCACCGGTGGTTCGATATAAAACGCTATGGAATAGAACTGACGCATCGGATTGGTCTGTCTGCAACCCCAAATGTATTAACCTACGATGACAATCGGCGGGCGATTCAAATACCTCCGGACGTTGTGGGAGCCGGCGTGCAGCCTAATCCGCGCCTGACCATGCCTGCGCCGTCTGATATGGCTGTTTCCAGAGATGAAGAATGAAAATATAATAATATAAATGAATCAAAATATGAAAAGTTTAATAAAATTATTATTAGGTGGACTATTGTTATTTTTTGTTACCTCCTGTATTAAGCAGGAAGGTTTTACAGAGTCCATATTTGTTGACGAGCCGGAATTGGATCCTAATTCGGCAACCTACAAGTTTGATAAGTGGTTGAATGAAAACTATTTAAAACCCTACAATGTAGATTTTCGTTACAAACTGAAGGATGTTAATTCCGATATTACTTATAACTTGGTGCCTACAAGTTATGACCAGTCTATTAATTTGGCTATTATGATAAAATATATGTGGTTCGATATTTATGGCAAAGTTGTAAATCCGGATTTCCTGAAGTACTACGGCGTGCGCATTATTCAATTGATAGGCAGTCAAGGTTTTATTCCCGGCTCGAATATTGTAACGCTGGGTACGGCAGACGGAGGAATTGAAGTAACCATGTACAACTGTAATGCTTTAACTCCTAATAACCTTGATCTGTTGAACGAAGAGTGTTTCCATGTTTTGCACCATGAGTTCGGACATATTCTTCAGCAACAGAAAACCACTCCTGCGGAATTTACTTCCTACTCTGCCGGAGCCTACGACCCGCAAGGATGGTATAATAAAACGCCGGTAGAAGCTTGTCAACTCGGCTTCGTATCCCCGTATGCAAGTAGCGCCCCTACTGAAGATTGGGTGGAGGTTATCTCTTATTATATTATCAGGACTGATAACGATTGGCAAGCAATGTTGAATGATGCAAAAAAAACGGTTCCTCCTTTGACAATGAGCGGCGACAGCATTATCACATTAAAATTGGGACTTTGCCGTAAGTATTTGTCCGAATCATGGGGCGTTGATATTGACGCTATGCATCAGGAGTTTCAAGCTCGCTTATCGCATGTCGATGATTACTTGAATGAGGGATATGCAGAAATAAACGGAGAAAATTAATTCAATCAATTATGAAAAATAAAATTCAATATAGCTTGTTCATTGCTTTAGTAATTATGTTTTCTTCCTGTGTGAGAGAAGAACAGCGTTTATTTCCCGAATCGGCGGCTTTGCGTATGAATCATGCGGTAGATAAAGCCAAGTCGCTCTTAATTGATCAAAGCAATGTCAACGGGTGGGTAATGGAGTATTTTCCAACCAACGACACGGAAGGATATACTTTGCTGATGAGTTTCAAGAGTAATACATTTGTTACTATTGCAGGAAGAAATCAATATTTGCCGACCTTTGCAACCGACTCAAGCGCTTATGAAGTAATCGGCGATATGGGTCCCGTTCTCACTTTTGATACTTATAATAAAGTATTTCATTTGTTTTCAAATCCGATTGATCCAAGCGGCGGTAATCCTGGAAACGGCTTGCTTGGAGATTATGAGTTTATCATTATGAATATTTCTTCCGATAACGTGATAACGCTTCAAGGGAAGAAAAGGGGAACGGCAATCTTGATGCATCCGCTTGCGCAAGGTCAGGATTGGAAAGGTTATTTCGACCTTTTGGACGGTATGAATGCAACTATTTTTAATTCCAAGATTCCGATGACGTTAACTTTGAAAGGCGGTAACGAAGCGGATAGCATTTTTTATTTATCCAACGGAGTTTCTCATATTTTTACCTCGCAAACGCAAGATGCGATAGACGCTAAAAGTTCCGGAACAAATATTCCTTTTATTATCACCGATTACGGCTTACGATTTGCTCAACCGTTTCCAATGGGCGGCGATTCGGTGCAATCGTTCAAGCTGAGCGACGATAAAAACGAATTGGTCTGTGTGGATGAAGGAAAAAATGCCAAAATAACCGCCCTAAATCCTGCCGATTTGTTTAGTTCTCTTATCAATAACAAACGCGCTATGGTATTTATCAATTCGGACGCTAATATGAGCGCTTCCGCAATAAACGCTTATACGGCAGTTGACAATGGTGTGGCGGCATACTCGCGTAAATTGTCGTATGTTCAATTTGTCAATGATAAAAATGGAAGTTTTTCTCTTGATATCAGCACCGTTAGAACCGGTAGCGCGAATATTGACGGTTTCTTGAGTTTTACAATGACAAAGAAAAACGATTCGGATATTGATTTGGCATTTAACGGTTTTTCGGGGAGTTACGATGCAAACGGAAAAGCTTACTATGACAATTATGGCGGAGTTTCCGATTTCGTAGCGTTTGTAGAAGGATCCTATACGATCGACCTGCAAGGGAGCGCTTTATCGTCGGGCTTAGTCCGCTTTACCGGCAAAAGCGATCCGAACAAATGGTTTGATTTACAAGCAAAATAGAGTTTAATTAATTTATATTTTTAACAATTGAATATTTAAAAGATGAAAAAGATTTACCTTTTATTGTTTTTTGCGCTTACCGTTTCAGTAAGTTTTGCACAGATGAAAAATTCACGTTTAGCTTCTATGAATGTGAAAAGTTCCAAATCCAATCTGATTAATAAAAAAGATTTGAACCTGCAGAAAATGTCAATTCAGGATATTGTGAAAAAGAGCAATGCTGATGTTGTTACTACTTCATTTGATAATATCAAGGATGCCGTCCAGACGCGACAAAAAGCTATTCAGGCTGCGCCCGTTGTCCTGTATGGACCGCCGGATGGTACGCTTTTCTTTGGGTTTTCGAGAGATTTTCGTTGTTACACCAACGCTCTTTTTTTATACGCTCCTGCACAGGTAACGCTTGATTTTATACCTTATTCCGATACGCAATCGGCAGTATTCTCTTGGGTAATACCAACGCCAAGCGGAAATGTTTCGCTGTCAAGCATCACAGATGATCAAGGAGTTTTGAATTGGTTTAATAATATTGCTCCTTCCGGATCCGGCTATTACATGCCTAAAGTTACGGCTACGGCGGCAGGCAGCAGTTCATCGTTTCAGTTAGGGCAAGGGCTTGCAGCACAAATTTTGACCGCCGGCGATGTTGCAAGAGAGGATCCGTGGTACGATGGTACGCGATTAGGGGATAAGTCGGAATATCCTCCGTTAACAATAGCTAATATACAGGAACAATCCGACGGAGGAAATTGCTATGGCGGTTTTCAAAATGGAAATGCCTTTTCTTCAAAATATGCTAACCCTACTTATGGCGCATGTACCGGCTTTATGCAAGTTATGCCCAAATTGGCGTCGCCGTTGTATGCCGAAAGCGTCAGCGTTTTAGCATACACTAACACTACTGCTGTACCTCCCGGAGGAGTATTGAAAATCCAATTTTATTATCTTAATGACGACAGCTCATTGGGCGATTTAATTGCAGAATCTACAACCGATAAATTCGAGATAACTCAAAGCGAATATGGCGAAGGGGCATTTATCTTTACCTTTGAAGATGTGGAAGACGGACTCACTGTTGACAAACCATTAATATTAGGCACGCAGGCTCCTGTTGCTGTTATCCTTTCCGGATTTGATTCAACTTGGGATTTTAATCTTTTGTTCGGCACAAATAACGTGGTAGGTTCTTCTTATACTTTGCATGGAAATAACGTAGCGACTTTTGGTTATTCAAATGCTCCTGACATTCCTCGTTGCGATTTATATATCGAATTTAATGGAATGTTCAACTGCTTGTCAGTTGATGAAAGTACGTCGTCGATAGAATTTCCGGAAGACGGCGGTTGGGGGGTAACCTTAGTTCAGGATGGACAAACGTATAATGAAGTAGATATATATTCGTCATTTGGTATGAGTAACGACGATGTATGGATTGATAGCGCGCCGGATTGGGTTACGGGATATGATTATGATGATTCATATTTTTTAAGCGATAATATTCTTGCATTTTTCTTCAGTGCGGATCCCTTGCCGGCAGATGTTGGCGGGCGTTCTGGCGAAATAGTGTTAGCCTCTTATGGCGTTACGGCAACAATACCGGTTACTCAAGGTACTGTCACCGGAATACCTTCGACAAAAGTTCAACTAACCGCCGTATCTCTCAATGGCGACAGTTTTGTATTGAAATATCCGGCATCGGCGGCTTCGGTTTCGGTTTATAATGTTGCCGGACAAAAACTGGCTGCGTATAAATTGCCGGCTACCGGTTCGTTCACTATTCCTGCCGGAAATTATTCCAAAGGCGTTTATCTCTTCAATTTCACAGGCGCCAATGGCTCTACTACCGTGAAAATGATGAAATAAGAGCTTTTCTGATAGTATTTTAAGAGGCTGTATCAAAATTTTTGAGACAGCCTCTTTAATTCATGTACAATTACAAGTTTAGCCTAAACGAAAGTCAAATCAAATTCTTGCACCAATTTATTCAGTAAGGGGTTTTTATTTGCCATATAGGTATATTTGTCCTTATTAGTGAAAGGTTTATTTTCCGTAGTATCTTCCTTTATTTTTATTTCTAATTTTATCCGGTTATTTTTTAAACGGGAAAAGAGATAATCCTTTATTTGAGCGCTATTTTCCTGAATAAACTGAATTTGATCGGGATTTAAAGCGTTAATTTCGATAACGTCATCTTCCTTTAGCTCCGGATTCAAATAGATCATAATACTTTTAAGATGTTTGTCCGTTAACTCGTTAGCGTAGCTTTTCCACGCCATCTGCAACTCTTCTTTGGTAAACGATTCGGATTGTTGCAGCGGCTGCGCCGGATTTTCGGGCGTCGAAGGATTCGTCGTTTCTTCCGCTTCCTTTTTTAAACTCGCCCGTAATATACCCTGTTTAACCGGCTGATTATTTACAGGCGTATCATTTTTAGGAGGTACAACGGTTTGAACTGCCGGTTGCTTTGCAGGAGCGGAAAATTCCGCAACCGGCTCAATCAGTCTTTTTTTTTTATCCTCTTCCGGAGAAGCGTTATTCAGTTGGCATAAACGGATGAGAAGCAATTCGATAGAAAGCCGCTTGTTTTTGCTGAATCTGTAATTCAAATCAGTTTCATTGGTTAGTTCAATCGCTTTATACAGGAAAGGTTCGCTGCTGCGCGCCGCCGTTTCTACGTATTTTTGTTTAATCGCATCGCCGGCTTCAAACAGAACGATGGTCTGCGGATCTTTGCAAACCAGCAAATCGCGGAAGAAAAGCGCCAAGCCGTTGAGGATTTGCTGCCCGTCGAATCCCTTGCTTAAAATCTCATTCAACAGCAGCATGCTTTGTCCTACTTTGTTTGCCAAAATCCAATCGGTCAGACGAAAATAATATTCATAATCCAATACGTTCAGATTTTCGATGACTGCATGATAAGTTACATTTCCCTGCGAAAAGCTCACGATCTGGTCAAATATGGACAAGGCGTCTCGCATTCCGCCATCGGCTTTTTGGGCAATCACGTTCAGCGCCTCTTTTTCATACTTAACATTTTCTTGAGTAGCAACATATTCCAAATAATCGACAATATCATTGATATTGATTCGATTGAAATCATATATCTGGCAACGGGAAAGAATAGTCGGCAAAATCTTATGTTTCTCCGTAGTCGCCAAAATAAAAATCGCATGTTGAGGCGGTTCTTCCAAAGTCTTCAGGAAAGCGTTAAAGGCGGATGCCGAAAGCATGTGCACTTCATCAATGATATACGCTTTATATTTTCCTATTTGAGGCAGAATCCTGACTTGTTCGGTCAAGGCGCGGATATCGTCCACCGAATTGTTAGACGCAGCATCTAATTCATGGATATTTAGCGAGCGGTTTTCATTGAACGAGCGGCAGGATTCACATTCATTACAAGCCTCCCCGTCGGCTCCCGGATGAAAACAGTTGATGGTCTTAGCAAAAATACGGGCGCAGGTAGTCTTTCCAACGCCGCGAGGACCGCAAAACAAATAGGCATGCGCCAGCTTATTATTCTGAATAGCGTTTTTCAAAGTCGTTGTCAATGATTTTTGTCCGACAACCGACTGAAAAGTACCCGGTCTGTATTTCCTCGCTGAAACAATGTAATTATCCATAATAAAAAATATTTGATACAAAGATAATCATTTCTTTAATTTTTATTACCTTTGTATTCGCAGTTTTTTCAAAAATAAACAGTATGGAAAAGTGGATTGATTTTTTTAACAAACACAGACTCAAGGTAAATAAATATCAAATTACTATTGTTATTTTCCTTGTTGTCACTTTTTTTATTGGAGACAACTCCTTAGTGGATGGAATTCGTTATGAAGCGAAAATCAAATCGTTACAAAAAGACATTGAAACCGGTAGAAAAGAAAATGAAGCTAAACTTCGCCAGTTAAACGCTTTGCAAGGCGATAAGGAAATGCTGGAAAAGTTTGCGCGGGAACAGTTTCAAATGACAAAACCCAATGAAGACCTTTTCTTAATCGTCGAATAAAATGCCGGCGAAAGTAACTGATTATGCGTTTATCGTTGCCTCGACTATTCTGTTAGTATCGGCGGCGTTATACATAAAAGCGGATGAATGGATTCCGGCGGCAATCATTAATTATGCCTACGCTGTTTCGGGCGCGGCAGTTGCCGTGATTTACCTGTCGAACCGTTATCAAGGACCGAATTTTCGTTTGAAGCGGCTGAACATTCAGCAAGTAATTGCAGCGCTGTTGCTTCCGGCTTCTTCCTATTTTATGTTTAAACACCGGAACGAATGGTTCATGCTCCTCTTGATTTCCGCCTTCCTGCAGATTTATATTGTGATTATTAAATTGGTAGAGGAGAGGAAGGGAAAAACGTGAAAACGCTCCTGTCCACCCCACAAACCGGTAGAGACGGGGCGCGCCCCGTCTCTACCGTGTGTGTGTCCATAATACCCTTGCCATCTATTGTTGGCATTAATCCCTTATAATCCTTTCCTTGCCTGCGGATTAACCGGAACAAATTTCGGCGCGTTTTTCAACCCGATCCCAAACAATGGCGTAGCATTGCTCGACGTATCCACCGTGAAAGTATAAGTAACGTTCGTGTTATCCGTCCTGATATAATCGCTTTCAACATCATTCATCCACACCGGACTGTTGCTTGTATCAAAATACGAGCGCGTATCTGGATAAGTCAAAACGAAATGATACAGTTCGGGATTGGCATTGGTAATCGTCACCGTATAAGTTCCCGCTCCAAGATAATGAATGCTGCCGTCTGGATTTAAGCTTTCAAATGAACCATCGACGCCTATTTTCATCGTCAGCAAGCCGGTAATTCCCGGACCGGAAAGCGTTGCCGTAAAACCTGCCGGCATGGGAGGATTGGGAGAAGTATTATATTCCTCGCCCGGGTCTAACACGCCATTCCGGTTGCTATCCATGAAAATCATGCCGCGCATACCGTCCGCCGCAGGCGTGGCTGCAATCACCGAGCCATAAACCCATGTGCCTGCGCCCTGGTCGTCGAGCCAGCCTTTTTGATAACTGCGCCAGTAATTATATTTGCCGATTTGCGCATCGCTCGCCATTTTCAGATTGAAAGTAGTTTGGTCGATGCTACCCGCATTTCCTGCGCTTGGAATATTCTCGCTTGCCGTTAACTTGATCATTGTGACGTCTGCCAAGCTTGCTGAAGCAATCAACTCATCATAAGTAAGCCAATTCATTGCCACCGGCGTCCAGCTTGCATTGATTCCGGTTGTCTGGTAATTGGTTACCTGCGAAGCGTCTGTGCTGTACATAGTGGTGAAGCGAGGCAAGGCGACCTGTTCATCGAGAACCGCCGTCCATTGAGGCGCACGGTTGGCTATCTGGCTGTTTTCCAGTCCTGCCGGATTTGAAAAATCGCTGTTGTTGAAATAGTGGGTATAGGTGATATTATTCTTGGGAATGGGCAAGTAGATTTCCGAACCTTCATAATACTGTGCATCGGAAGTATTTTCGTAACTGATCCATACCTGTGCGGACGCTGTCGGACTTACTGCCGCAATGCTTGCCGCCGTGCCGTTGTAGGTA
>Ga0123357_10000666_pt1 | contig 34320 bp, 29 predicted proteins | sample TergutEmb28metaG_FD_89873 | JGI IMG/M metagenome (GOLD analysis project Ga0123357, IMG submission 89873) | Embiratermes neotenicus P4 segment gut microbial communities from Petit-Saut dam, French Guiana - Emb289 P4 | ecosystem: Host-associated > Arthropoda: Insects > Digestive system > Gut ... | reverse complement strand
GCCGCCACCGAGCACATGGTAAAACTCGAACAATCTCCCGAACGGGTCAAGAGCTTCTTCCAAGACCCGCACGTCAAATATGCCGCTTAAGACTTCATACTTCTGCTGGCCGGATCAATAACAGGCGCCGAAGGCGCCCCACTCTGTGTCGAGGAATCCCCAAGCTTCAGCTTGGGGTGACTCAAAAAAAAGGGACAGGAGCGATCCTGTCCCAATGGCTTTTACCTACAACAGACTGGATTACAAGTTCTTGACCGCCCCTGTTATTTTGGACGGGAACCTGTCGCGAACGGCCAGGCGGCAGATGGATTGAGCGCTGTTTTCGCGCCCGGGGTTGCCGCCAGGGACGGCGATCCTGGCAGGATTCCGGAAGAGGCGGAAAAGCCTGCCGGCGCCGGGGCAGAAGCCTTGGCGGCTGGCTTGGGCGCGGCCTTCTTCGCGGCGGGTTTTTTCGCTGCCGGTTTTGCCGCAGCGGCCTTGGTTGCAGCCGGTTTCTTTGCCGCAGCCTTCGCTGCCGGCTTCGCTGCTGCCTTGGGCGCTGCCGCTTTCTTCACTGCGGGTTTCGCGGCGGGTTTTTTCGCTGCCGGTTTTGCTGCGGCGGCCTTGGTTGCAGCGGGTTTTTTTGCCGCAGGCTTTGCTGCTGCCTTGGGTGCTGCCGCTTTCTTCACTGCGGGTTTCGCGGCGGGTTTTTTCGCTGCCGGTTTTGCTGCCGCCTTGGTTGCAGCGGGTTTCTTTGCCGCAGTTTTCGCCGCCGGCTTGGCTGCTGCTGCCTTGGTCGCAGCGGGTTTCTTTGCCGCAGGTTTTGCTGCCGGCTTCGCTGCTGCCTTGGGTGCTGCGGCTTTCTTTACTGCGGGCTTGGCAGCGGGTTTCTTCGCCGCCGGTTTTGCTGCAGCCTTGGGTGCAGCCGCCTTTGCTGCGGGTTTGGCAGCCGCTTTCTTTACTGCGGGTTTAGCGACGGATTTCTTGTCCTTCTCGCTATCTTTCGGTTTCGCTGTTGCCACGTTGACCTCCTAGTTTCAGTTAAAAAAACCCGGTGAACACCGTAAACACCATCCGTTCAAATCGCCCGGACCATCCGATTGGAACGGCGGAGGCCGACCCATCGAATCATGCTGCCGCATCATGCCGTCAAAGTCTCGGCAACACCGCGAAAGACACTTGCACTCATTCCGCGCCTCCGCTTCAACCGCCTTGGAACCCAATATCGGCGGCACTTGCGAAGCACACACTAGATATTGTGTCTTTCTTGCGATTTGGCACTAATTCTAGTAGTCCTGTTCGAGGGGCGCAAGCAGATGGATATGAGAAAGTCAACCCATTGGCAGTGACTCGTTGCATGTATGCAACAACGCATGATTTGAATCTGTCAATAGCGGGGTAAAGACCGTCTGTCCTTCATTTTTTTGTGCTCGGAAAAATTCCGGCGGCGATGGAAAGACAAGCTTTTCTTCCGATTCGGGAAAAATATTTTCGCCGTCTTCGGAAGCGGCGGCAGATCAGGCCGGCAGATGCGGCAATCCTGCGGCGGCGATGCGCGACCAGTCGAAATATGGTCCGGGATCGGTTTTTCTTCCGGGAGCGATGTCGCTGTGCCCTGCTGCTGCCGTCAGCGGGTAGCGCGTGCGCAATGCGCCGACCAGCGCCGTGAGGCGCTCGTATTGAGCCGGAGTAAACGGGGTGTCCTCGCATCCTTCGAGTTCGATCCCGATCGAAAAATCGTTGCAGCGCGCGCGGCCTTGCCAGTTCGATTCGCCAGCGTGCCAGGCGCGGTCGTTGCAGGAGACGAACTGGATCAGCGCTCCGTCGCGGCGCAGGAAGAAATGCGCCGAAACCTTCAAATGATGAACCGGCGCAAAGGAAGGATGCGCTTCCGGATCGAGGGTGTTGCTGAACAGGCGGATGACGGCATCGCCCGCGAATTCTCCGGGCGGCAGGCTGATGCAATGGATGACGAGCAGGGATACCGCGAATCCCGGCGGGCGCGAATCGTAATTCGGGGAAACGATGCGCCGGGGCAATGCTGCGGAAGAGCCGGCATCGAGCACCTGGCACCAGCCCTGCCCGTCGATTGTCAGCAGCGAGGAGACCGATGGGATCGAGGCTTCCATTCCTTCCGGAGGTGCGGCTTCATTCTTCATCCGTTCCCATTCCCAAACGCTCGATGCGATAGCGCAGCGAGCGGAAGCTGACGCCCAAAAGCCGCGCTGCGGTGGTGCGGTTGCCTTTGGTCCTGGCCAGCGCATCGGCAATCGCCTGGCGTTCGATGCGGTTCAGAAGTTCGTCGAGCGTTTCTTCGCCACGTCCGGCGAAATCGTTTCCGGCTTCGGTTTCATAGGGTGATCCGATCTGCAAATCCCCGGCGCCGATTTTCCCGCCGCCCGACAGGGCGATTGCGCGTTCGAGGATATTTTCCAGTTCGCGGACGTTGCCCGGGAAGGGATAGGAACACAAGGCAGTTTCAGCCTCTGCGGAAAGTTTCGGCGCGTCGGGGCCGCCCAGCCGTTCCAGCGCCACAGCAGCCAGCAGCGGGACATCCTCGGGGCGTTCGCGCAGCGGCGGCATCCTCAGTTCGATGACGTTGATGCGGTAATACAAATCCTGGCGGAAGGCTCCCTTTTCGACGCATTCCTTCAGGTTGCGGTGGGTGGCGCAGATGATGCGGACGTCGATGGGATCTTCCGTCGCGTTGCCGACCTTGCGCACCCGTTTTTCCTGGATCACGCGCAACAGCTTTACCTGCATCGCCAGCGGCAAATCGGCGACTTCGTCGAGGAAAAGGGTGCCTCCGTGCGCGACCTGGAAAAATCCGTCATGGTCGCGATCCGCGCCAGTGAAGGATCCCTTGCGGTAGCCGAAAAATTCGCTTTCCATCAGGTTTTCCGGAATCGCGCCGCAGTTGACCGGGACGAAGGCCGCCGCGTGCCGCAGGCTTTTCAGATGAATGAGCCGTGCCGCCAATTCCTTGCCGCTGCCCGATTCGCCGGAGATATAGACCGGCGCCTGGCTGCGCGCAAGCTTGTCGATCGTTTCGCGCACCTGCACGATGCTCTGGGAGACGCCAAGCAGTTCTGCGCCCTGTTTTCCGACTTCCTCCTTTTCCAGCGGCACGCTCAACACCGACTTGATCAGCGTGCGCAACTGGTCGAGCGCCAGGGGTTTGGCGAGATAGTCAAAGGCCCCCGCTTTCAGCGCCGCTACCGCGTTTTCGGTGCTGCCGAAGGCGGTAATGACCGCCACCGGAAGCTGCGGCCGCTGCTCGGCGATGAAGCGGACGATTTCCAGTCCGTCGCCGTCGGGCAGGCGCATGTCGGTCAGGCAAAGCAGATAGTTGTGCTGCGACAGGAATTCGCGGGCCTGCGCAACCGTTTCGGCGCAGTCGGCGACCAGTCCCATGCGGTTGAGTGTCAGGTCGAGCAACTCCCGGATATCGGATTCGTCATCGACGACCAGTACCCGTATCAGTCTGTCGGGGTTTGCGGATTTTGCCTTGGCGTGTGCCACGCATCGCTCCTTCCTGTAATCAAAAACCGGGCGCCGGGGTCGTTTTCGAGCAATTCGAGGTGAGCGCCGTTGGCATCGCACAATTCGCGCGCGATGAACAGTCCCAGCCCGGTGCCGCGCGGATTGGTGGTAAAAAAGGGTTCAAAGACATGTTGACGGAGATCGTCGGGAATCCCCTCGCCGTCGTCGGCGATGGAGAGAAGAATTTCTCCGCGCCGGTTTCCCGCCCTGGCGACGATGCGCACGCTTCCCGCCTCGTTCCGGCAATAGCGCACTCCGTTGGAAACGAGATTCCACAGTACTTGATAAAAGTGCGCGCGATCGAAGAACAGGATCAATCCGTCGGCAGCCTCGTATCGAATCACGCCCGATGGAATTCCTTCGCGGCTTGTGAACTCGTCGATGAGCAAGGGCAGGGTCTTTTCCAGCGCAAGCGCCTCGGGTTGGACGCGGTCCCGGCGGCCAAGTTCGAGGATGTCGCGTACGATCCGGTCGAGGCGATGGGTATTGTCGGAAACGATCTGCAAAAGCCGTATCCGTGTTTCCTCGCGCCGCTCGTCGACAAGCAATTCCGCCGCGTAGCTGATCGAAGAGAGCGGATTGCGGATTTCATGCGCGATGCTTGCCGTCAGCCGTCCCATCGCCGCCAGCTTCATTTGTTGCGCGTGCGCTTCGATTTCTTCGAGGCTTTCCAGGAAAACCACCATATCGCGCTCGCTGCTTTCCGTCGGCACGAAGCGGGCGCGCAAACGCATTCCCGTCACGGAAGATTGAAACGACATGCTCCAGGATCCGGGGCTGTGGCTGTGCGCGGCGAATGCCTCTGCCAGTTCGGGCGAACAGGCCGCCAGCTTCAGGTCTTCCCCGGGGTCGGCTGCAACCGCCTCATCCTTCCTGTCGTTTCCTGCGTCGCCTCCGGCGGGCAAGTCGAAACCGAGCACGGTCCGGGCGCGGGGATTGTACTGGTGGACAAAGCCGTTTCGATCGACAAACAGCACGCCGTCCTGCATTTCCTCGATTACGCGCTGACTGACCTGGGCTTGATTGTACAAACGGATGCCGCGACGGCGTGCCAGTTTTTCATTGGCGATGGCCCAGCGCGCGAGCAGTTGTGCCAGGACCGAGGAAATGAAAAAACCGCAACACAGCAGCCCGATCTGGAAAGGGAAAGCGGGTTCCCCGGAAACCAGTTGCAGTACCTCGCAGATGAGCAGCGCCAGCGTGGCCAGCGCCGGATACAGCAGCACCAGCCGCCCCTGCCCGATCAGGCCCGCGCCGGCGATCGAAATCAGGAGCATCGTGCCGAAACCGCTGCCGGCGGCGCCGCTGATGTAGATAAAGAACGCGAAGACCAGTACGTCGACGATCACCTGAATGCTCAACTGCCAGTTGAAGTGGCGTCGCAGATGAGAGGAAAACACTGCGGCGAGGATCGTTTCGACGAAATAGGCGGCAGCCAGCGGCAGGAACGTTCGATCGCCAACCCGGTACGACACGGGGAATTCCTTTGGCGATGCCATGACCGCAATGCCGATCAGGATGGCGATGAGGATCCGGTAAATCGTGAAATAGCGCAGCGCTTTCCAGTGCGTTTCCGAAATTCCGAAGTCCTGAACGCCGGCGGCGCTTCCATTCATGACGGTTCTCCACGGCGGCCCAATGCAAATGCGCGGCGGTGGTCTTCACAGCAAAAATAACGCCCGGAACTTTCAAGGCATTCGGAAACGGGTTGATAAACGCCACAGTGGGCGCAGACTGCCGTGTTTTCCGGCAAGGGTGCGGCAGGAGGACGGCGGTGGAGCGAGCGGCGGGATGATCGCGCCGAACGCGACAGCCAAAAAACCGCTACGGCAAGCACGAAAAACAGGAGTAAAAATTTGGGCATGATCGGCTGGATGGTCGGGAACACCTCTTGGGTTCTCGCGCAGTATTCTAGTTTTAATAAATTAATTGCTTGATGAAAATCACTGCTGTAGCAAAATACAATTTAACTCTAAATTAGAATATTCTGCCTTGCCCCGTGGGGCGGGGGGCCGGTCGGGGCGGATTCAGACCCGAACGGCGACGGCGCGGAGGGTTCCGAGCGTGCTGGTGGAGGTGTAAAGCACTGCGGCGCCGACTTCAAACAGCAGGGAGAAAAGGTTGCGCGCCGAATAGAGGCAGATCGGGCCGTCGATCCCGTAGCGTTTGGCGACGGCCTTCGGCAGCGGGGCATAACGGTCGGCAATGAGTTTTTCGCTATCCGGGTAGACGTCTCCGAGTTCGGAATGAATGCCATAGACCGAAACGAAGAGCTTGCCGCCGATTTTCTGGCGCTGCAAGAGCGAGCGCACCGCAAGCCGCGCCTCCTCGTAGCGCAGGGGATGCAGCACATGCTGGCAGATAATGAGATCGTAGGGTTGCGCCGGCAATTCCTTGTTGATTGCTGCCGGGTCTTCGAGGGCGCTCCAGATGTCGCGCAGCGGCACACGATAACCGACGCCGACCGGCAGTGGATCTTCGGCGTCATCGCCAAGCACGACGCGCGCACCTGCGGCAGCCATGTGGTGCGCCTGTTCGTGCGCGTTGCTGCCGAAAACCAGTGCCGTCACATCCGCGCCGCTACGACGCCGCTTGGCGATTTCGTCGAGCGCCATCTGTTCGAGATCGCGGGTTGTGTCGCTGGTACGGTTCATGGCTTCCCCCCTGCATTCAGTGGGTTCCGATTGTACTATAGGGGGTTGCAAAAAAACTCGGACATTCCGGGCGGGCTGCGCCGTCCGGCAAAAGGAGAGTAGCCCATGATCGTGAAAATGACTTCCAGCGCTGCGGGGCAGTTGATTCTGTTTGCCGAAACCGCGCATCGCCTGCTTCATATCGCCGGCAAGGAATGTACCGCGCGCGGCGTCATCACCGCAGCGGAAATCCCGTCTGTTCTGGAAAAGCTGCGTGCGGCGGTCGCAGAAGAAAAGGCTGCCGCGACACGGCGCGGCCCTGGCGCCGACGACGAGGAGCGGAAAAGGGAAGAAGAGGCAAATGCGTCGCCGGGTAGCGACACGATGAGCCTGGCGCGACGCGCTCCTCCTTTTATCCAGTTGCTGGAGCGCAGCTTGCGGGAGGAGGAAAGCTATATCGTCTGGGAAGCAGCGCAGGATTTTTGACTACATCCGGGCTGTCGCAACCCACAGGGCTGCGCCTGGAAAGGCGCAGCCCCGGGAAGCGCAGGAGAGAAACAGAAAATAGGCGGGGGGATCCGCAAAAACAATTCTTGAGGCGGTGGTCAGCCTGTTTCAGGCGGCTTCCCGGTTCGTGTTGAAGAACTGGCCCCAATGTTGCCGCCACAGGCGGTAGCTGTTCTCGGTGGCGATGAACCCCATTTTGGTGATGCGGTCGTTGTGGCGCCACATCCAGGAAAGACGTTTTTCGTCGTTGTGCGAGGGGACTCCGGATTCCTTTTCCACCAGAGCGAGAAAGCGCTCCATGGCCAGATTGTAGTAATCGGAACTGTCCGCGCAGCCGGCCAGTCCTTCGCTTTCGCCAGCGGCGCGACGCCACAGTTTCAGGGCCAGTTCCTCGTCGATTCCGGCACGCTTGGCAATCCAGGGCAGCAATTTCGGTGTGTTCATTGACTTCTCCTTTCAAATACTTCTCAATGCAGCCGCGAAATGCTCGCGGCGGATGATACGGGTTACGACAATTACGGGTCACGACAATTACATGTTGCAGTGCAGCATTGTATTCCTTTTTTTTTTGCTTTTGAACCCTTGAAATTTGATAAATATCACGTTTTTGTAATTGTGCGTTGCATCAAGCTCTCCGTTTAGGCGAAGCGATTCCTTTCCGGCGCCGCCTGTTCCGACCGGGGCCGTATAATCGGCTTCCCGCTTTCCGGCGCAGTTTGTTCCCATTGATTTTCCTGTTCCCGATTCGCGCCCATGTCCGATTTTCTTTCCCGCCTCAACGATCCGCAACGTGCTGCGGTAACGCTGCCCGCTGTTCATGCGCTGGTGCTCGCTGGCGCCGGCAGCGGCAAGACCCGCGTGCTGATTACCCGCATCGCCTGGCTCATCGCCACCGGCCAGTGCAGTCCGCACAATGTCCTCGCCGTCACCTTCACCAACAAGGCCGCGAAGGAAATGCAGGCACGCCTTGCCACGCTGGTGCCGGTCAACACGCGCAGCATGTGGATCGGCACCTTTCACGGCCTTTGCAACCGCCTGTTGCGCGCGCATCACCGCGAGGCCGGGTTGCCGGCGCAATTCCAGATTCTCGACGCCGCCGACCAACTGGCGGCGGTGAAGCGCCTGCTGAAGAATCTCAATATCGACAGCGAGCGATTCCCGCCGCGCGAGTTGTGCTATTTCATCAATGCGCACAAGGAAGAGGGAATTCGCGCCGCGCAGGCGGAAGCCTTCGACGACCACACCCGCCGCCGGGTGGCGCTCTACGCCGAATACGAAGCCCAATGCCGGCGCGAGGGCGTCGCCGATTTTGCCGAGCTGTTGCTCTCCAGCTATGAATTGCTCTCCCGCAACGAGCCCTTGCGGCGTCATTACCGCGAACGTTTCCGCCACATCCTGGTCGACGAATTCCAGGACACGAACCTCCTGCAATACCGCTGGCTGAAACTGCTCGCCGCAGCGCCGGAAAACGGCGCCGATGCCGGCGGCGCGAAGCTCTTCGCCGTCGGCGACGACGACCAGTCGATCTACGCCTTCCGTGGCGCGAAAGTCGGGAACATGCGCGATTTCGAGCGCGAATTCCGCGTCGAAAACGTGATCCGGCTCGAACAGAATTACCGTTCGCACGGCAATATCCTCGACGCGGCCAATGCCATCATCAAGAACAACCGCGACCGCCTGGGCAAGAATTTATGGACCGATACCGGCGCTGGCGAGCCAGTGCGGGTGATCGAAGCCTTTTCCGATGCCGACGAGGCGCGGATGATCGTCGAGGAAGCGCAGATGCTGATGAACGGCGGCCCGGAAGAAGGGGAAGCGCCCCTCGCCCCGGATCAGATCGCCTTGCTGTACCGTTCCAATGCCCAGTCGCGCATTCTCGAACACCAGTTGTTCAGCGCCGGGATTCCCTACCGCGTCTATGGCGGCCTGCGTTTTTTCGAGCGGCAGGAAATCAAGCACGCGCTGGCGTATTTGCGCCTGCTGACCAACCCCGACGACGACACCGCCTTTCTGCGCATCGTCAACTTTCCCACGCGCGGAATCGGAATGCGCACGGTGGAAAACCTGCAGGCGGGCGCGGCGCAGACCCATTCCAGTCTTTACAACGCCGCTGCGGGCGAAGGCAGGGGAGGCGGACGCTCCGCCGCCAGCCTTGCCGCTTTTGTGCGGATGATCGAGGAAATGCGCAAACAGACGCAGAATCTTCCGTTGCCGCAGATCGTCGCCCATGTCCTTGCCGCCAGCGGATTGCGCGCGCACTACCTGGCGGAAAAGGAAGGCCAGGAACGGCTGGAGAACCTGGACGAACTGGAAAACGCCGCCAGCAATTTCGTTTCCGAATCGGGGTGGATCGAGGACGAGGCGCAAGCGGCGGCCGAAACATCCGGAATTTCCGCGCTCACCCAATTCCTGACCCATGCCGCGCTGGAAGCCGGGGATCATCAGGCCGGCGAAGGGCAGGCCGCCCTGCAACTGATGACCGTCCATGCCGCCAAGGGCCTCGAATTCGACGCCGTTTTCGTCACCGGACTCGAACAGGGATTATTCCCGCATGAAAACAGCGTCACCGAACGCGACGGGCTGGAAGAGGAACGCCGCCTCATGTACGTGGCGATGACCCGCGCGCGCCGAAGGCTTTACCTCTCCTGGGCGCAGACGCGCCTCCTGCACGGCCAGACGCGCTACAACCTGCCTTCGCTTTTCATCGAGGAAATTCCCGCCGCGCTGCTCTCCACGCTCAACACGATTTCCCTGAAACCGCGCCCGGACCGGGAAGAAACATTCCGCCCCAGCGCCAAAGGACGGGAAGGAAACGCCACCGGCGCCCTGCCCCAGGGCTTGCGCATCGGACAAAACGTATCGCACCCGAAATTCGGCCAGGGCGTCATCGTCGCCGCCGAGGGCAGCGGGACAGAATCCCGCGTCCAGGTCAATTTCGGCAGCCGTGCCGGGACAAAATGGCTGGCGCTGGAATACGCGAAACTGACGCCGCTGTGAAAGGGAAGGTGTCGCACGGGAATGCCGCCGGACACAGACTTTCCAATTTCAAAATATTAATTTCTTCTTAAATTTCACTACAGCAGCCATTGTTAATTTCACTTTAATTTAGAATAATCCATGTTGACCTACGCCATTGGCGATATTCAGGGCTGTTACGATCCCTTCCGCCGCCTGCTTGACCGGGTTCGCTTCGACCCGGCGCGCGACCGGCTCTGGCTCGTCGGCGACCTCGTCAACCGGGGGCCGCACTCGCTGGAAACCCTGCGCCATGTCAAATCGCTTGGCGCTGCCGCGCTGACCGTGCTTGGCAACCACGACCTCTATCTCCTGATGCGCGCCTCCGGCGCTGTCGGCAGGATCGGCGCGGACGAAACGCTGGAGGCGGTACTGAACGCCCCCGACCGCGACGAACTGCTCGACTGGCTGCGCCGTCAGCCGCTGTGCCATGTGGAAGGAAAATACTGCCTCGTCCACGCCGGCCTGCTGCCGCAATGGGATGTCTTCAAGGCGCGCGCGCTGGCCCGCGAGGTGGAAGCATGGCTTTCCGGCGACGATTTCGCCAGGATTTTCGAGAATATGCCGGGGAATCACCCGGCGGACTGGGACGAAGCCTTGAGCGGCTGGAACCGCCTGCGCGTCATCGTCAACGCGATGACGCGGCTGCGTTTCTGCACCCCGGAAGGAAGAATGGATTTCCGCGCCAAGGGGGAGCCGAAAGACGCTCCGCCGGGTTTCCTGCCGTGGTTCGATGTCGCCGGACGCGCAAGCGCCGATCACACCATCGTTTGCGGCCACTGGTCGGCGCTCGGCCTGTTGCTGCGCCCCGGCCTCATTGCGCTGGATACCGGCTGCTTCTGGGGAAGGGAGCTTTCGGCAGTGCGGCTGGAAGACGGGGAATTGTTCCAGGTATCCTGAACTAGGCTGCATATTTTCCGATTTCGTGCGACTATTGAGGCTCTTCCGGGGATGTGTTCTACCTTGAACACCTGTCGAGCGCAATCCCCGCCATTCATGGCGGGGTCAGTGAGACATGGCCTAACAGGCGCCGAAGGCGCCCCGCATTGTGTCGAGGAATCCCCAAGCTTCAGCTTGGGGTGACTCAAAATTCTGTGCGGGAAAGAGGAAAAATCCCGAAAACTATCAAGAATGGGTTGATGGTTCAAAATTGCTCGCCGATAATCCTTAAACTGGAACCTGTTTGGTTCCGCGTTTTCTGCATGTTTTTCCTGCATGGTTCCTCGTATCCGAGATAACTCCGATGACGACGCCTCATCCCTCCCTTGAACAGCGGGTCAATGTCCTGTTGTCGCGCTGGAATGACTATGTCGCGTCCGGGCGGTTCGAGCAGTTCGTCGAGTTCACCGTTACACTGAACAGCCTGGCCGAGCAGTTCTCCAATCTGCGCCTGTCGGGGCTGGTGCGGATGTGCGAAGGGCTGGAGAACAGCGCCTTGCTGCTGTTCGGCAATACGAACACCCACCCGATTCCGGAAGCGGACCGCAAGGATTTGCAGCGGCAGGTCGAGGCCCTGGCGGGCACCTTCTCGAACGTGCGTTCGCCGGTCAACGAGCGGCGCACCGAGGATGAGACCCTGGCGTTCAGCACGCCCGACTGGGTGAAACAGCGCATGGTGTGGCTGATTGCCGATAAGGAGCAGAAGCAAACGGCGGAACGCCTGGAACGGCAATTGCGCTTTTTCGGGTTCCGCACCTACCGGCAGGATTGGGAATCGGTTCCGGCGGCCGACGAGCAGCCCCTGGCGGTGCTCTTTTTCTCGACCCGCCCCTCGGACGACAAGGATCGCCTCGAATTCATCGCCGGGATGCGCCATCTTTGCCCGAGCAGCCAGCTTTTCTTTATCGGCGTGCCGGCCGAGATCGAGCCGATCGTGCAGTTGATACGCTCCGGCATCGACATGACGACGCCTTCCGGCGAGCATCCGACGATGGTGCTCGGACGCATGCTCGATCTCGTGCAGACGCGCGAGCAGGAAAAATACCGCGTGCTGATCGTCGAGGATTCGCGCCTGGCGACGACGCTCATCGAGCGTACATTGACCGAATATCACGTCGACAGCATGGCGATTTCCGATCCCGGCCTGCTCCTGGAAACGATTACCTCCTACTGTCCGGATCTTATCCTGATGGACATGTACATGCCTCGTTTCAATGGCGTCGAGGCGACAAGGGTATTGCGCCAGATGGACCGCTTCCAGTCCCTGCCGATCATCTACCTCTCCTCGGAATCGGACATCAGCCTGCAAGTCGAAGCCTTGCGCCTGGGCGGCGACCAGTTCATCACCAAACCGTTCAACCCGATCGTCCTGGCCGCCACGGTGCGCGCCACCATCGACCGCTACCGCAAGACGCAACGCTGGACGCAGATGGACGGCCTGACCGGGCTGCTGAACCACACCGCTTCCAAGTCGCGGCTCGCCGCGCTGGTCGAGGCCCATCCTCCGGAGGAGGGAGGAAAACTCTGCGTCGTGATGATCGACATCGACCATTTCAAATCGGTCAACGATACCTATGGCCACCCGGTGGGCGACCAGGTGATCCGTGGCCTGGCCTGGCTGCTGAAGGGGCGGCTGCGGACAACCGACATGATCGGGCGCTACGGCGGAGAGGAATTCATCTGCGCGATGCCCAATGCCGACCTGGACCAGGCCATCCGCGTCATCGACAACATCCGCGCCGACTTCGCCGCCATGCCGCACGCCTTCCAGGGAGGCATGCTGCATGCGAGTTTCAGTGCCGGCATCTCCAGCTACAATGTCGCGCATACCGTCGCCGGCCTGACCGAAGGCGCCGATAACGCACTGCTCGAAGCCAAGCGCAACGGACGTAATCAGGTGCGCTCTGCGATCCGTCCGGGCGTCGCCGCTCCTGTCAGTATTTGATCGCCGCGAGGCGGCTCTCGCCTCCTGAATCCCCCCTTTCCTGAAGATCGGAAATCTTTCGCCGCGAATGCCCGGACGGTCTTCGGATCCTCCAAAGCCTTCGATATTTTTTGAAAGCCACTGTAAATTTTCTAAATTACTTAAATAATGTTCCGCTACTGTAGTGACTCTGCTGGATGAATTCTTTAGTCAAATTTAGAAAATAGATTGGAAAAACCCTTTGAAAAACCCTGCCGGCGGCAAGCCGCCGCTGTTCTCCTGGCGCAAACACTGGGCGCAGCGCTTCGGCATCGCACCCTTCCTGCCGATGTCGCGCGCGGAAATGGAAAAGCTCGGCTGGGATTCGTGCGACATCATTCTCGTCACCGGCGACGCCTACGTCGACCATCCGAGTTTCGGCATGGCGCTGATCGGGCGGCTGCTCGAAGCGCAGGGTTTTCGCACCGGCATCATCAGCCAGCCGGACTGGCGCTCGGCAGAAGATTTCCGGCGTCTGGGGCGGCCCAATCTTTTCTATGGCGTCACTTCCGGCAACATGGATTCGATGGTCAACCGCTACACCTCGGAGCGCAGGATCCGTTCCGACGACGCCTACACGCCGGGCGGCATCGCCGGAAAACGCCCCGACCGGGCGCTGCTCGTCTATGCGCAACGCTGCCGCGAAGCGTATCCGGATTCCGTGATCGCGCTCGGCTCGATCGAGGCGAGCCTGCGCCGCGCCGCGCATTACGACTACTGGTCGGACACCGTGCGCCGTTCCGTGCTGCCCGATTCCAAGGCCAACCTGCTCATCTACGGTAACGCCGAACACGCCATCGTCGCGCTGGCGCACCGCCTGGCGGCGGGCGAAGCCATTGGAAGCATCCGCGATCTTCCGGGCACCGCCTTCCTGCTGCCGCGCGGCGAAACGCCCGGCCCGGAATGGATTGTGCTCGACGCGACGGCGGACTCTCCCGCCGCTCCTGCCGTACCGCTGCAATTCCACGGCCCGAACGAAAAACGCCCCAAACGCCTGGAGCGTCTCGAAAAACACCTGGACCAACGCGCCCAGACGGCGCTGCGCCTGCCTTCCTTCGAAGCGGTGCGCGAAGACCCGGCGCTCTACGCGCACGCCTCGCGCATCCTGCATCTCGAATCGAATCCCGGCAACGCCCGCGCCCTGGTGCAGGCGCACGGCAACCGCGAAGTCTGGATCAATCCGCCGCCCAAACCGCTCTCCACGCCGGAACTCGACGGCATCTACGCCCTGCCCTACCAGCGCCGGCCGCATCCGTCCTACGGCGCGGCGAAAATTCCGGCCTGGGAAATGATCCGCTTCTCGGTCAACATCATGCGCGGCTGTTTCGGCGGCTGCACCTTCTGCTCGATCACCGAACACGAAGGGCGCATCGTGCAGAGCCGTTCCGAAGCCTCGATCCTCAACGAAATCGGGGAAATCCGCGACAAGACGCCGGGATTTACCGGCGTCATCTCCGACCTCGGCGGACCGACGGCGAACATGTACCGGATGCGCTGCAAGGACGCGATGATCGAAGCCGTCTGCCGCCGTCTTTCCTGCGTCTACCCGGACATCTGCCCGCGCATGGACACCGAACACGCGCCGCTGATCCAGCTCTACCGCAAGGCCCGCGCGCTGCCGGGCATCAAGAAAATCCTGATCGGCTCCGGCCTGCGCTACGACCTCGCCGCGCGCTCGCCGGAATATGTGCGCGAACTCGTCACGCACCATGTCGGCGGCTACCTCAAGATCGCCCCCGAACACACCGAACCCGGCCCGCTCGCGCACATGATGAAACCCGGCCTTGAAAGCTACGAGCGCTTCAGGACGATGTTCGACCAGGCTTCCCGCACCGCCGGCAAGGAACAATACCTGATCCCCTATTTCATCGCCGCGCATCCGGGCACGACCGACGAGGACATGCTCAACCTCGCCCTCTGGCTCAAAAAAAACGGCTTCCGCCCCGACCAGGTGCAAAGCTTCCTGCCGACGCCGATGGCGCTCGCCACCGCGATGTACCACACAGGCAGGAACCCCTTGCGTCGCATCGACCTTTCCTCCAGCAAGCTCGAAACCCCGCGCGGCGAACGCAAGCGCAGGCTGCACAAGGCTTTCCTGCGCTATCACGACCCCGCCAACTGGCCCCTGCTGCGCGAGGCGCTACGCGCAATGGGCCGCGCCGACCTGATCGGCAGCAGCAAAAAACACCTGATCCCGGCAGCGCAACCCTTTCATCGGACACGCCCGGAACAGCCGGAACAACCCGGGCGCGCAAGCTCCCGACCGCAACGAGGCGCGCGGAAGAAGTGAACAATCACGTGCATCAGTTTCTTCCATGAATCCGGGGGATTCCGGATTTTCTTGTATTGCTTCAGAACCCCTCAGAAATCTCTTGTACCTTCAAACAATTCAAGCATCGTATTTTTATCAAAATCAAACGACTCAGGGATCAACCTCAATAACCCATCCAATACCTCAAAAATCTGTTCGCGCTCAACGGTTTCGATAAAGTTTTTCCGTTTATCCATTTTATTGAACGCTTCTGCATAATCCCTGACGATCCCTTCCATCTTGATCATAAGATCATCGGGATGATTCTCGACAAGTTTCAATATTTCACTTCGCGTTTTCCTGTATTGCGCGGCAGCTTTCCTGGCATTTGTGGTGGAAATGTGCTCCTGCCCGTCCCAATCCCTGAAGGGGTTGTCGAGGTTTTCCCTGAGCCATTCAGGCTTTCTGGCCATTCCAATCCATAAATCAAGGCCGTTTTCCGAGGGTTTTTTATACAGCCGTCTTGCCGCCTTCGCGGCGTCTTCTGGCAGACTGCTCATCCAGAACCAGTTGAGTTTCGGCATTTCATCGGGTTCCGGTATATCCTCGGCTGTGAATCCAAACAGATTATCGGTAGAAAATTTCTCCAGGTTTTTCAGCAGACTTACATCCCTGAAATTCCGGATATATCCCGGCTTGCCCCAAAGCCGAAGCTCCCAAAGCTCCGGATAGGCCGCCACAACCTTCGACATGTCAAACTCGCCCAACCCGGAGCAATGCAAGCCGCCCAAATTCGGCAACCCGCATTCTGCAACAAACATGTCGCTCTGAAGTAAAAGCCGTTTTCCGCCATCCTTTGCATGGACAACAAAGGCGTGGTCGATATTTCTGGTCAAGGACAATTTTTCCATCTCATCATTGAGATAAATCTCTTCTACCGTATCCATTTGAATGGATAATCTTTCAAGGCGACTTCCCCGGAAATCAAGGCTTTTGTGTCCGTGATTGCGCAAATCAAGAATCCGTAAAAAAGGATTTGACCGTACATATTCACATAAATCGTCATGCCATCGTTCGCAGTGCAGAATTGAAAGACAGGGCAGCGCGCCGAGTTCCATCGCGCTTTTGAAGTCGAGACCGGAGTCCTCAATTCTGAAGGAAGCGGCTGGAACTTCCTGTCCGGATAACATTATTTTTTTATCGCATTTTATGGCAGATTCAAACGCATTTCGTTTTTCCTCGGGTATTTCCATCCATTTTAGCTGGTGATATATATCGTCATCGTATTCCCACGTTAAATTGGAGAATTGGGTATACTCATCGCTCAGCGGAGGGATGTTTCCTGCAAGAATATAATTCCTCGGCACTTTCGGTTTTACATCGTATATGCACAGTCTTTTTCCAAAAAGAGGGTTGAAATCCATGAATAATGGCCGCATGGAATGGATTTCATTTTCTTTCGGCAATTCATCGCCAGACCAGTCAAGCAAAAGCAATATGGCTCGATCATTGTCAATAAGCAACTTTGTTATCTGATAGGCAATATATTTCTGCATCCTCCTCGAAAAAACACAATATACATCCCCAAGCTTTGGCTGCATGTCATCACCCAATTTATGTTAAAAATATAGAACATCCTTGGACCGGCCCTTGCAGGATAAATCGTGCCCAGGAAGTGCTCAAGGGATCTGTTGGTAAAATAATTATTTGGTTCTACAATTAAACTCGCGATCCCGCATAAAAACGGGCTGCGCAAATTGAAGGGAAAATACGATGTCTGAACTCACCCCCCATCCAGATCCGGAAATGAACGGGGAGTACGCGCGTGTCACGACCCCGGAGGATATCCTCGCAAGGCGGCGCGGGCGTCCCGTGGGCAGCGTCAAGGAAAACCGCAAGGTGCAAACCGCCATCCGCTTCGACCCGGAAGTGCTCGCGGCCTTGAAATCGACCGGTCGGGGCTGGCAGACGCGCGTCAACGAGGTGATGAAGGAGTGGGTTGCGAAGCATGTGACGGGCTGAACAGCGATGCCTGCGCTATCACGACCCCGCCAACACAACCCTTTCTCTGGATGCGCCCGGAAGAGCGGCCCGCCTCACCTCCTACGGCCTTCACTCGTAAACACGGCGGATCTTTCTTGAAATTCAGAAAGTAAGGAAGTAAGATTTGATGATGCCAATACTGGAGAACGCCTCATGCTCGCCAAGCTTACATCCAAGAATCAGATCACTCTGCCCAAGGCGACCGTCTCGGAGGTCGAGGCTGCCGAATATTTCGATGTCACCGTCGAAAGAGGGCGTATCGTCCTTACCCCGGTGCGGGTACAGCAGGCGCAAGCCGTCAGGCAGAAACTGGAGGAACTTGGAATCACCGAGCAGGATATCGAGGACGCTGTCGCATGGGCGCGCAAGTAGTACATCGCGTCGTTCTCGATACCAACATTGCCCTGTCCGCCTTGCTGTTTGCCCGTGGGCGCCTGGCATGGATTCGCCACGCCTGGCAGCAAGGGCGGCTTCAGCCTCTGGTATGCCAGGCATCGGTCAATGAGTTGCTGCGGGTGCTGGCTTATCCCAGGTTCAGGCTTTCCGCTGCCGAGCAAAAGGAATTGCTGGCCGATTTCCTGCCTTATGCCGAGGTGATCGACTTGCCAAATCCCTGGCCGGACTTGCCGGCTTGCCGCGATGAAAAGGATCAGGTTTTTCTGGTGCTCGCCCACGTGAGCCGCGCTGATGCGCTGGTGACGGGAGACGCTGATATTCTTGCGCTGCGCGTTGCGTTTCCGGATTTGATTCGCACCGCCGGGGAATTGGCGCTCGACTTTCGGGAATCTCGTCCATGAACAGCGCTGCCCGCCGCGTCATCGCACCGGACAAGCACGGACGCAAAAAAGCCCGAATTCTTTATAGAATCGGGCTTGTCTGAAATCGGTTATTGGTGCCCAGGAGAGGACTCGAACCTCCACAGTGTTGCCACCGCCAGGACCTGAACCTGGTGCGTCTACCAATTCCGCCACCTGGGCAAGGGGCCGAAAGAAGGCGGAATTCTAAAGGAAACAGGCTAAATGTCAATAAAAAAGCTCTCGAAAGCACGTCGCAGCGATCCTTTTTTTGAGCGCGAAGCGGGCAAATACGAAGTTCCGCTGCCTTCGCGCGAGTATGTGCTGCAAATTCTGGAACGGGAAGGCAAGCCGACCCGCTTCGAGCATTTGTGCGCGCTGCTCGATGTGCGCAAGCAGGAAAGCGAGCATTTCCGCCGCCGCCTTGGAGCGATGGAGCGCGAAGGGCAACTGATGCAGAACCGCAAGGGCGCTTATATCGTGCCCGAGCGCGCGCATCTGATTCCCGGGCGCATCGAGGGGCACAAGGACGGTTACGGTTTTCTGCTGCCCGACGACGATGCCGAAACGGATATTTTCCTCGACGCGCGGCAGATGAGCGGGGCGCTGCACGGCGACCGCGCGCTGGTGCGCATCTCCGGCTTCGACCGCAAGGGACGCCGCGAAGGCGTCATCGTCGAAATCCTGGAACGCGCGAACCGGAATGTGGTGGGCCGCGTGCTGATCGAACGCGGAATCGCCTTCGTGGTGCCGGAAAACAAGAGAATCGCGCAGGAAATCCTGCTCGCGCCGGAGAAGAAAAACAAGGCGAAGGCCGGGGAAGTGGTCATCGTCGAAATCATCGAACAGCCTTCGCGCCACGCGCAGCCGATTGGGCGGATCGTCGAACGCCTCGGCAATTACGCCGACCCCGGCATGGAAATCGAAATCGCGTTGCGCAAGCACGATCTGCCCTTCGTTTTTTCAAAGGCGGCGCTGGCAGAAACCAAGGAATTGCCGAGCCGGGTCAGGAAGGCCGAGGCCGAAGGACGCGCCGATCTTCGCGCGCTGCCGCTGGTAACGATCGACGGCGAAACGGCGAAGGATTTCGACGACGCGGTCTATGCCGAAAAGAAGGGACGCGGCTGGCGGCTCGTTGTCGCCATCGCCGATGTCAGCCATTACGTCCGCCCCGGCATGGCGCTCGATGCCGAGGCGCTGCAACGCGGGAACTCGGTCTATTTTCCGCGCCGCGTCATTCCGATGCTGCCGGAAAAACTCTCGAACGGACTCTGCTCGCTGAACCCGGACGTGGATCGCCTGGCGATGGTGTGCGACATCGATATCGCCTCTTCCGGCGCGATCAAGGACTATCGTTTCTATCCCGCCCTTTTTCGCTCGCGCGCGCGGCTCACCTATACCCAGGTGTGGAACTGGCTTTCCGGCGCACAATCTCCGGAAACCCACGCCGAAGAACTCCTGAAGCCGCACCTGCAAACGCTTTACGCGCTCTGGCAGGCGCTGGCGAAGGCGCGTCAGAAGCGCGGCGCGATCGACTTTGAAAGCACCGAGACGATGATGATCTTCAACGATCAGGGCAAGATCGACAACATCGTTCCGGTGGAACGCAACGACGCCCATCGCCTGATCGAAGAATGCATGCTCGCGGCCAACGTATGCGCCGCCGACTTTCTCGAACGGAGCAAACATCCCTGCCTGTACCGCGTGCATGAAGGCCCGAGTCCGGAAAAGCTCGAAGCCCTGCGCGCCTTCCTCAAGGAATTCGGGCTGGGCCTGGGCGGCGGCGACACTCCGCACGCCAGGGATTACTCCACGTTATTGGAGAAAGTGCGCGAGCGTCCGGACGCCGCGCTGCTGCAAATCGTGATGTTGCGCTCGATGCGGCAGGCGATGTACGCCCCCGGCAACGTTGGCCATTTCGGGCTGGCCTACGAGCATTACACCCATTTCACCTCGCCGATCCGCCGCTATCCCGATCTCCTCGTCCACCGCGCCATCAAGGCGGTGCTGTCGGGCGAAGCGCATTACCGGCCCGGCAACTGGGAAGAAATCGGACGCGCCTGCTCGATCACCGAACGCCGCGCCGACGAAGCCACCCGCGATGTCGATAACTGGCTCAAGTGCTACTACATGCGCGAGCGCATCGGCGAGGAATTCTCCGGCACCATTGCCGCCGTCGTCCCCTTCGGCATCTTCGTCGCGCTCGACGAGGTCTACGTCGAAGGACTGGTGCATGTTTCCGAACTGGGCGAGGATTATTTCGGCTACGACAACATCAAGCACCAGATGCTCGGCGAACGCACCGGCAAACGCTACCGCCTGGGCGACCGCCTGCATGTGAAGCTGGTCCGCGCCGACCTGGAAACGGGACAAATAGATTTCGTCCTCGCCGCCCCGCCGCCGGAAGCAGTGAAAGCGGCGAAGAAAAAACGGAAGTGACAGGGGCGCCGGTTTTTTTGGATTCCCGGATGGAATCAAAGCGGGTAGGATGGGTAGAGCGTAGCGAAACCCATCGTTTTCCTGGTAGCCTGTAAATTGCAATGGGTTTCGCTTACGCTCTACCCATCCTACATTTTGTGCTGAAACTCGCGCGAGACGTATGAAGGAGGTGTCCAATGCCTGATCTCGAATTCAAACCCATCCAGCACAATCACAAGGAATTTCTTGCCAGGGCAGAAAAGCGCAAGGGATTTGCCGAGGCATATGATGCCCTTGCCCTTGAGTACCAGATTGCAGACCAAATGCTCAAGGCTCGCGCCCGGGCAGGTTTGACTCAAAGCGCCGTAGCCGAGCGGATGGGCACAACCAAGAGCGCCATTTCACGCCTTGAGTCGGCTGGAAAAAATGCGCCTTCGATCACCACGCTCAAAAGATATGCCCAGGCTGTAGGGTGTGAGCTTCAGGTGCATTTGGTTCCGCACAAGGCCGCCTGATAGCGCAAATTCTGCTTGTGGCGAACCTGTGTCGACTACAACGACATCCGCTTGAAAATCCGTTCCGGGATATGCCGGACGACGAACATGATCAGCCGCCAGAACGAGGGCAGATAAACCTCGTCCTGCCGCCGCTCGATCGCGCGGACGATGCCGCGCGCGATCGCTTCGGGCTTTGCCCAGAGCATTCCCTTCTTCAGCGCCGCAGTCATCGGCGTATCGACGAAGCCGGGCTTGATCGTCAGCACATGCACTCCCTTGCGGTCGAGGCGGTTGCGCAGGCCGGAAAGGAAATGCGCGACAAAGGCCTTGGCGGAACCATAAACATAATTGCTCCCGCGCCCGCGATCCCCGGCCACCGAGCCGATCACCGCCAGACACCCGCCGCCCCGCGCCTCGAAACCCCCCGCAAGCCGGGTTGCCAGCGCGATCACCGAAAGCGCGTTCACCTGGATTTCGCGCAGGGTTTCCTCCACCGAGCTTTCACAGGCTTTCTGGTCGGAAAGCGAACCGTGCGCGATCAACGCAATCTCCAGACTCCCGAGCGCGGAAAGCGCGGCCTCCTGCATCCTTTCGTGCTGATCGAAAGCCGTCGCGTCCATCACAAAAGTCTCCACCCGGCGCGCGCCACGGATGCGCAAATCGGCGGCAATCTCACCGAGCCTTTCCCCGTCGCGCCCGACCAGAAACAGGCCCGCCCCCCGCGCCGCCCACAGACGAGCCGTCGCCTCGGCAATCGCGGAAGCCGCGCCGACGATGAGGATATTGGGCGTTTCGTTCCTGAGGGTTTCGGGTACGGTGCTCTGGTTCATGATGAATCCGGCGGGTTGAAAAATCCTGCGAAAAGAAAGCGCCGCTATCGGTGGGGGGATATGCAGGCAGAGGCGCAGCGGTTGAACACCTGTCGAGCGCAATCCCCGCCATTCATGGCGGGGTCAGCGAGACATAGCGTGACAGGCGCCAAAGGCGCCACACACTGTGTCGAGGAATCCCCAACCTTCAGGTTGGGGTGACTCAAAAGGAGCTATTTCGGATTTTATATGTTGCGCCGCCAATCCATGCTCTATTCTTGATAAACCCCGTTTTCCGAAGGGGCGGTGCGATCTCGTGAAACCAGGACTGCGGTTTTGGATGCGCCATTTTTTCTCTCACCGGCGCTACGCGCAACCGGCTGTCTGTGTGAGATAAAAAATGGCCTTGCCTTTTTTGCAAATGAGAATTATTATCATTTGCGTGTCTCCAATACCCGGATATACAGGATTACCAGAAGGGAAATCTTCCATGCGCTTCATCCGCCGTCGCCCCTCCGAACGCTTCAAGGCCGCATTGCTGCCGCTGTGTGCCAGCCTTTCCGGATTGCTTGCCAGTTCGGCCGCATACGCTGCCCGTCCGTTTTTCACCGACGACGCGCGCATCGTCGATGAAAAAGCTTGCCAGATCGAGAGCGGGATCCAGCGCGAGAACGACGGCACGGAATACCGGGCCCTGGCGGGCTGCAACTTCATCGGGAATCTCGAACTGACGCTTGGCGGCGCCCGCAGCAATCACGACGGGAGAATGCGAACCACGGATGTCGTCGTCCAGGGCAAGACCCTGTTCAAAAGCCTGGAGACGAACGGCTGGGGGGCGGGGCTGACGGTTGGAAACTCCCTTAATCCGCAGATCCATCATGGCGCGATCAGCAATCTTTACGCCACCGTGCCGGTGAGTTTCTCGTTCAGGAATGACGATCTTATCGTCCATGCCAATCTGGGATGGTTGCGGGAAAAGGAACTTGGGCAGCATCGAATGAGCTGGGGCCTCGCCTCCGAGCTGAAACTCGGCGAACGCTTCTGGCTGATTGGAGAGACCTTTGGACAGAACCGGGGCAGGCCGTTCTATCACGGCGGCTTCCGCTATGCGCTGGTGCCCGGCCACGTCGAGGTCGATGCCGCCTACGGCAAGCGCTTCGGCAGCAGCACGGAAGAACAGTGGTTTGTCATCGGCCTGCGATTGGTGTCGCCTGCCTTTTTGCCGTAGGTCCGTGGATGTAAATGTCGGATTTCGCAAGCGCAACCCAGACTGGAATTTCATGAATGACTTCAGTCGTGTCCGGTTTATTTGATGCCACCTTCCTGAAGATCCGTTATTGACGCGGGTTTAAAGGGTTTTCGGGGTGTCCGCGATTTGAATTTTATGAGAGGCAATACAAAATCAACACTGCCTTTGGGAAAGGGGCTTGATAAGCCTTCCCCTTCGTTTTCTAAATTTACTTAAAGAATATTTCGCTACTGTAGTGATTATTATTAAAAAATTATTACAGTAATTTAGAAAATTCACGTCCGCGCAGCGCGTGTCTGGGCATGTAGGGGACGCCGCCCTCGGCGTCCCGTCAGGAAGCAGGATTGATATCGGCAGCACGGAACGCCGAGGGCGGCGTCCCCTACGAAAACCTTGATCCCAATCTGCATGTCAAGAATATAAAGTCCGGGGCAACTCACTCGCTCGCCTTGAAGTTATAGGCCGTCCGGATTCTTTCGACGACTTCCGCCGTGGGGGCGATGTGCGAAAGAATCTCGTCCATGCTCTTGTAGGCCATCGGCGATTCATCCAGCGTGGCGCGGTGGACCGAGGTGGAAAAAACATCCTTCATCCCGGAGCGGTATTCGTCCATCGACAAGGTATTGAAGGCCCTGGTGCGGCTCATCAGGCGGCCCGCCCCGTGCGGCGCGGAATAATTCCATTCCGCGTTGCCCTTGCCCACGCAGATCAGGCTGCCGTCGCGCATGTTGATCGGGATCAGCAGGTGTTCTCCCGAGCGGGCGGAAACGGAGCCTTTGCGCAGGATCATCGCTTCCGTGTCGATGTAATTGTGGATGGTGGTAAAGCGGCCCGTTTCGGACAAGCCCATTCCCTCCAGGATGACCTCCGTCATCGCTTGCCGGTTCAGGGCCGCAAAGCGCTGGACGATCCGCATATCGTGCAGGTAATCGTCGAAGAGCGCATCCGAGGCGTAGGCCAGGTCCCTCGGGATATCCGAGGCGGATTCCATCAATTTTTGGATCGCCCCCTCGATTTCCTGTTCCCGTCCCTTGGCTTTCAGCGCGGCGATGGTCTGGTTCAGCGTCTTCCTGGAAGGCCCGGCCAGACGCTCGCAGGCTTGGCTCTGGTACCAGGTGGCGACTTCCTGCCCAAGGTGACGGCTGCCGGAATGCACGACCAGATACAGGCTTCCGTCATCGGCGCGATCCACTTCGATGAAGTGATTGCCTCCGCCCAATGTGCCGATGCTCAGGCGCGCGCGGCCCACATTGACGCGGCTGGCGCAGCGCAATTTCTCCAGATCGACTTTTGCGTTCAGCGGATGATGTTTCTTGCGGATACCGCGCCCGGACGGAATGTCCGCCCGAATCAGATGGTCGAGCTTCGAGAAATCCAGCGCGCGTTCGGCGATGCGCACGGTTTCCATCCCGCAGCCGATATCGACGCCGACCATGCCCGGCACGATCTTGTCGGTGATGCTCATCGTGGTGCCGATGGTGCAACCCTTCCCGGCGTGCACATCCGGCATGATCCGGATCTTGCTGCCCGCGAATTCCTGACGGTCGCAGACGGCCTTGATCTGCCTGAACGCCTCGGGTTCCAGTTCCCCGCAATAGCACAGGGCGGTGTTGTGTTTTCCTTTTACTTCAATCATGAGTCTGGCTTCCGGGTTCGTTCAATGCTTTTCCGAGCGGTATCTTGAGAGTCCAGTCCTGAACCAGCTCTCGCTTTGCACGGGCGCTTCGTTGCCGCATTTGACCAGATAGGGCTTGCCGCTCATGCTGCTGCCCGTCGCGGCCTTGTCGATGAAATCTTCCGTGGATGAAAGCATGTTTTTATCAAGCAGGTATTGGAGCTTCCTGTCGAGATGGGAGACGGCTTCCTCCGCGCTGTACCATTTCCCGTTCCGGTTGAATTGACACCCGGAATTCTTCAGCCAGGAAAACAGATAATCGACTTCCGCCCTGGCTTGCGAGGAAAGATCGCCCGCATGAACGCTGCCGCAAACGGCAGCGGCCAGGATTGCAGCGGCAAAAAGACGTGTCATCACGATGGCTCCTTCGGTTCAATGGCTTCGCAGGCGGCGGAGACGAATCTCGTCTCCGCCGTTTCTTCAATTATCCCGCTTTCAGGCTCACAAGGCCGTTCAACACCTGATCCAGGCCGCCGAAGACCGAGATGCGGTCGATGCGTTCAGCCACCCGTTCCAGGGTTTCCAGTTCCTTCAAGCGCAAGGCCACCGGGTTGTCTTCCATGACCTTGGCGGTGTTCAGGAGCGAACGGGTCGCAGCGGTTTCCTCGCGGCGGCGGATGACGTTGGCTTCCGCCGACTTTTCCGCTTCCACCACGCGGGCGAGGATCTCCTTCATGTCGCCCGGCAACATGATATCGCGCACGCCGAGGCTTCCGACCTCGATGCCGAAACCGCTCATTTTCGCCCTGGCGTGCGCGGCAACCATCTCGTCGATGTCCTGCTTGTTTTCCAGGATCGCGTCGATGCTGCGGGTACCGACGGCGGCACGCAGGCCGAACTGCAATTCCCGGTACAGGTAATCGAAGGGTTTTCCGACTTCGGCAAACGCCCTTTGCACATCGGTGTAGCGCCAGCTCGCCACGAGGTTGATCCGCAGACCCACGCGGTCCTTGCTCATGATTTCCTGGCCGCTCACCTCCATGACCTGCAAGCGCGTATCGACCAACTCCACCCGGATGTCGCGGTTGAAGCGCCAGAAAGCCTTCAGGCCCGGTTCGAGCAAGGCCGCGATTCGCCCGTCGATGCTCAACACACCCACATGCCAGGCAGGCACCTGGACGAACAAAACACCGTCCAATCCTGTGATCGCGCGGCCTTTCGGGGTGGCCGGGTTGATTTGGGCGGCCAGCGCACCGGGCAATTCCGCGCCCGATTCGAGATCGAAACGTTCCAGCCGGTGCGTTTTCATCCCTTTCCAGATGAAACGCCGCGACCCGGGCGGCAATACCTCGACCGGCACCTCGTTTTCAAAACGCAGGCCAGCCTCGTTGCCTCCGAGCGTCATCGCGACAAAATGCCTTTCCGCTTCCGCCGGATCACGTTGCAGCAGGTAATCGACGATCGATTCGGCAATCATCACCGAATCCTGCGCGAAGGCGCTGACCGATGGCTTTCCGCCAAAGGGCAGGAAGCGGTAACGCCCCGGTTCCAGAATGGCGCGGAAATCGCCGTCCCGCGTCAGGATGCCTTTTTCGTTGACACGAACAATGAATTTTTTCAACATTTTTCTCACCTTCAATAAAGTGCCGGCCTTGCCGGCCCGGCGGACGGTTCTTTCGATGCGGCGGGGGCGGTTCATGGGGCGGAGACAGCTTCCGGATTCCTCTGGACAATGCTGCTTGTCCAGAGCCAAGCCTTTCCCTGCTCCGCGTCCAGGACCGTGCCCGTCGCACGGGCCGAATGTCTGGCCGGGCCGGCAGCGGAAGTTTTCGAGAAACCCCCGCAGCCAGCGGGTATTACAACGAAGAAGCCCTTTCAAGGCTTTTTGGAGCGGGAGTCGAACCCGCGACAAACCAGTTATGCACTGGCCGCTCTACCAACTGAGCCATCCAAATGGTGTGCAATCGGGAATCGAACCCGACGAAGCAACCCTGCTTGCACTTGCCAAGCAAATGTGGAACCCAGATGCCCTGAGCGGGCGGCATACGCGAAGGCGACGCTGCAAGCGGCTCTCGCGCACCGGCGGGGCAATGGAACCCCTGACCTGTTATCCCTGCTCAAGACAAATATCGTCCGCTATCCTTATAGCAGATCCCGTGCCAGACAGGGATATAACTTGATAACCTGTTGAAAAACATGAAGAAATGCCCAACAACCAAGGACGTTCGGATATTTTGCCCGCGAACAAAATTATCTTTTTATATAAAATCGTATTTATATATATAATTTATGGGTATTGATCGCCAAGGGTAAGAGCATCATGAAAAAAACAGTGGTCTTTGGTTTTCTGGGCAACAAGCTCGACGCCATGGGCGGCTTCAACCTGCAAAAGCGCATGGGCCGCTGGCGTCCCACCGTCGGTTTGTGCAGCCAGCCGGATTTGCCCGTGGATCGGCTGGAATTGCTGCACCACCCACGCGACGCGCAACTGGCCGGACGTATTGCCGGGGATATCGCCGAGGGTTCCCCCATCACCGAGGTGCGGTGTCATGAACTGGCGCTTTCCGATCCCTGGGATTTCGAGGAGGTCTACACCCGGCTGCGCGATTTTTCGCTGGATTACGAGTTCGATATCGACCGCGAAGACTATTTCGTCCACATCACGACCGGCACCCATGTGGTGCAAATCTGCTGGTTCCTGTTGAGCGAGGCGCATTATTTTCCGGGGCGTCTCATCCAGACCATGCCGCGCCGCATCGGGGAAGAAGGTGAAGGAACGAGCGCCAGACCTGCCGGATTTGTCGATGTCATCGACCTCGACCTTTCCCGTTACGACCAGATCGCCCAACGTTTCCGCCGTGAGCAGGCGGATGCGATCAGCCGCCTGAAATCCGGCATCGCCACGAAAAATGCCGCTTTCAACATCATGATCGAGCAGATCGGGCGCGTGGCCGGACGTTCGCGCGCCCCCATGTTGCTGACCGGGCCGACCGGCGCGGGCAAATCCTTTCTCGCGCGGCGTATTTTCGAGTTGAAGCAGGAGCGCCAAAAACTGAAAGGCCCCTTTGTCGAAGTCAATTGCGCGACCTTGCGGGGCGACTCGGCGATGTCCTCTCTTTTCGGACATGTAAAGGGAGCCTTTACCGGCGCGCAGAATGAACGGACAGGGCTGCTGCGTTCGGCGCACGGCGGCGTGTTGTTTCTCGATGAAATCGGCGAACTCGGGACGGATGAGCAGGCGATGCTGCTCAAGGCCATCGAAGACAAACGTTTCCCGCCTTTCGGCGGCGACAGCGAAGTGGAGAGCAATTTCCAGCTCATTGCCGGGACGAACCGCGAGCTGCGCGAACGCATTCGTGAAGGCCGTTTTCGGGCGGACTTGTATGCCCGTATCAACCTCTGGACATTCAGCTTGCCCGCGCTGGCGGAACGCCCGGAAGACATCCCTCCCAACCTGGACTACGAACTCGCCCGCCATGCCCGCGATTACGGCGTGCAGGTGCGTTTCAATGTCGAAGCGCGCCGCCGTTATCTCGATTTTGCCTGTTCGCGGGAAAGCCTCTGGCCGGGCAATTTCCGCGAACTCACTTCCAGCGTCACCCGCATGGCGACATTGGCGACAGGCGGACGTATCACCGAGGCGGATGTCGCCGAGGAGATCGAACGTCTGCACGCGGCCTGGAGCGAGGCTCCCAAACTGCCCGGAATCGTGGAAAGCATGCTGGACAAGGAAATTTCCGGGGAACTCGACCTTTTTGACCGCAGCCAGCTTGAAACCGTGCTGCAAACCTGCCACCGGAGCAAAAGCCTCTCCGATGCAGGAAGGATATTATTCGCCCGTTCGCGGCAAAGGAAAAAGCAGGCGAACGACGCGGACCGCCTACGAAAATACCTGCTGCGTTTCGGCCTGGACTGGGAAACGGTACAGGAGATGAACACCTGTCGAGCGCAATCCCCGCCATTCATGGCGGGGTCAGCGAGACATAGCCTAACAGGCGCCGAAGGCGCCCCACACTGTGTCGAGGAATCCCCAAGCTTTAGCTTGGGGTGACTCAAAAAATCCCTTTCCGGGGCGTCTGGCGAAACCTGAACCTGTTCCGCCCATAATCACGCCGATAACAAGAAGTATGTAGGATGGGTAGAGCGAAGCGAAACCCATCGCGCTTCCAGATTGAGGAATCATGGATTCCGCTACGCTCTGCCCGTCCTGCGCGGTCGTCATTCCGTCCTCGTGCCTCAAGACCGCTTCTTCCCCTTGGCGCGGGTTTTGGGGCGCGCGCCTTCGGGCGCCTTGTCCGGATGTTTTTCCCGCGCGGTGCTGATTGCCTGCGCGAGTTGGTAGACGGACATCGCGTAGAAATTGGAACGGTTGTAGCGCGTCAGGGCGTAAAAATTGTTGAAGCCCGCCCAGTATTCGGTTTTTTCGCCGGGGGTTTCCAGGTCGATCAGGGCGGCGTAGCGTTTGGGGTCGCCCGGGGCGATGAACTCCGGCGTCGTGACGCCTTCCGCAGCCAATTCTGCAAGCGTTTTCTGCGGCAGGATGCCCAGCGCCAGCAGCGGTTCCGGGTCGCCTTGCAGACTTGCCGGAACCGCGACGGGATCATCCCTTTCCCAACCATGCTGATAGAGAAAACTGGCGACGCTGCCGATCGAGTCGGCGGTGCTGTTGCGCAGGTCGATGTGGCCCTTGTCTTCAAAGTCGACCGCAAAACGCCGGATGCTGCCCGGCATGAATTGCGGAATGCCGATCGCGCCGGCGTAGGAGCCTGTGATCGTCGCCGGGTCGATGCCGTTTTCGCGGGAAAAGAGCAGGAATTGTTCCAGTTCGCTTTTGAAGTAATCGGCGCGGGGCGGATAGTAAAAGGCCAATGAGGCGAGGGAGCGCAGGACGTTGAAGCGGCCCGTGTTGTGCCCGTAAAGGGTTTCGATGCCGATGATGGCGACGATGATTTCCGGTGGTACGCCGTAGCGCGCCTCGGCGCGCTTCAATTCCGCTTCGTGGCGGCGCCAGAAGAGCACGCCGCCCTGGATGCGCCTGGGATTGAGAAAGCGGGCCCGGTATGCCTTCCACGAGTGATCCCCTCTCACTGCCGGTGGCAGGATCGCCTGCAATACCGTGGGGTTCGGACTGAAGTCGACGAAAAGGCGCGTGAGTTCGGCGTCGTCGAAGCCGTGTTCATCGCGCATGCGGGCAATGAAGGCGTCGATTTCCAGAGCGGCGGAAGCGGCGATGGAGGCGGCATCCGGGGTGGAGGATTCGGCATCCGGTTCCGCAGGATGTCCCGTGGCGGGGAACAGGGCGGCGGCGACGAGCGCCGCCGCCAGAAAGCGCGCAAGTCTTTTCAAGACGAATCCCGAAAGCCCTATACCGCCCGCAGTCCCAGTTTGGCGAATAGCGCGTCGTCGCGTTCGGCGTCGGCGTTATCGGAGGTCAGCAGTTTTTCGCCGTAGAAGATCGAGTTCGCTCCGGCGATAAAGCACAAAGCCTGTAGCTCCTCGCTCATCGACTCGCGCCCGGCGGAAAGGCGCACGTATGAAGTTGGCATTGTGATCCGGGCGCAGGCGATGGTGCGCACGAATTCAAAATGGTCGAGACGCTCCTTCGCAGCCATCGGCGTGCCCGGAATCGGCACCAGGTTATTGATCGGCACCGATTCCGGCGCAGGGTCGAGGTTCGCCAGTTGCGCGATCAGCGCGGCGCGGTTCTGGCGCGATTCGCCCATGCCGACAATGCCGCCGGAGCACACCTTGATTCCCGCTGCGCGCACGTCACCAATCGTGTCGATGCGATTCTGCTGGGTGTGCGTGGTGATGACCTGGCCATAAAATTCGGCGTCGGTGTCGAGGTTGTGGTTGTAGTAATCGAGGCCGGCCTCCTTCAGTTGCTCGGCCTGGCCGGGTTTGAGCATTCCAAGCGTCACGCAGGTTTCCAGCCCCAGGCCCTTGACTGCCTTGATCATGTCCAGCACCGGTCCCATGTCCCGGTCTTTCGGCCCGCGCCACGCCGCGCCCATGCAGAAGCGCGTCGCGCCCTTGTCCCGCGCGGCCTGCGCGGCGGCAAGGACTTCGGGGAGCGGCAGCAGTTTCTCGCGCTCCATGCCGGAAGAATGACGCGAGGACTGCGAGCAATAGCCGCAATCCTCGGAACATCCGCCAGTCTTGACCGAAAGCAGCGTCGAGCGTTGCACCTCGTTGGCGTCGAAATGGCGGCGATGAATGGCCTGCGCGCGCCACAGGAGGTCGATGAACGGCATTTCATACAATGCCGCGACCTCCGCCGTGGTCCAGCGGACAGGAGAGGTGTGGGGCTGGGGGCTGGAATGCGTGGAGCCGGAAATTGTTGCAGGAGTCATGGCAGAAGCGGGAGCGTTCATAGGAGTACACTGAAATCGGAAAAATCCGCAATTATAGCAGCCGCATGAAAATGAAAAGCTTGCCGCATCGCCTTGCCGCCGCCCTCTTTGCCGGAGATTGCCTGCTCTGCGGCGACGAGGAAGGAGCGGATCTGCTCTGCCGCGAATGCGAGGACAATCTGCCGGGGCTCCCCGCAGAACGCTGCCCGCGTTGCGCGCAGCCGACGGCGCAGGGCATCGCGTGCGGACATTGCCTCTCGCACCCGCCGCATTACGAACGCACGCTGGCGCTCCTCCCCTACCGCTTTCCGGTCGATCAAATGATCCAGTCGCTCAAATACCGCGAGCAGTTAGCGCTTGCCGGCTGGTTCGGAAAGCGTCTGGCAATGCTGTGCAAGGAAAGTTTCGCGGCGGCGGACGCGGAGAATCCCGCACCCGACCTGATTATCCCGCTGCCGCTGCACCGGGAGCGCCTCTCCTGGCGCGGCTTCAACCAGGCGCTCGAAATCGCCCGCCCGGCAGCAAGAATCACCGGCATTGCGTTGGCCCCTCGTCTCTGCCAGCGCATCCGCGCCACAACGCCGCAAGTGGAACTGCCGTGGAAGGAACGTGCGAAAAACGTCAGGAACGCTTTCATGTGCAACGCCGATCTTTCCGGTCGTCATATTCTCCTGATCGACGATGTGATGACCAGCGGCGCCACGCTCAACGAATGCGCGCGGACCTTGAAGCTCCACGGTGCAGGAACGGTCACCCTCGCGGTTGTCGCGCGGGCCTTGCGGGAATGAGTTTTTTTGAAACAATTTTCTAAATTAGAATAAAGAATTCTTGCTTGGATATAACTACTGTAGCCGATCATTATTTAAGTAATTTAGAAAACTGAGGGTTTCGTTTGGAACAGTCGCCCGGCGATTTACGGCGCATGTCGTTTCATGCGCCCGATGCCTTCCGCGATGAAGCTCAACACCAGCATGTTGAGCGAAACGCCCTCCATTCTGGCCCGTGCCGAAAGGGCTGCGTGCAGGCTTCTCGGAAGGCGCGTCACAAACTTGCCCGAAGCTGCCCCGCCGCTGTTGGGCGCGGGGATGGAATGTCCGCTTTCTTCAAGCGCGTTTATCGTTCCCTGGAGGGCGTCACGGCCATTGGAAATTGCCTCTTCTATGGTTTCGCCGTCTGAGATACAGACATTGAAATCCGGGTAGCTGATCAGGAAACCTCCGCCTTCTTCTTCGGTCAGCGGTCGGATTTCAAAGGGGTAGTCATCGAGATTGCGCATGGTTCAAGGCTCCGAAAGCATTTTGATGAACAGCCGGACATAAACGGGCTTCACGGGGCGGTGCGCGGGAACAGGCAGGCTGCGTCCCTCAGGCCACGTAAAAATGCAATGGCTGCCGCTTTCCTGCCGCCAGAGGATTCCATACTGCCGGGCCACGGTTTGCAATTGCTCAATCCGCCAATCCCTTGGGTTGGCTTGCATTGCGGCCAGGAGCTTCGCGGCGGTATTCATACTTTTAGATGATACTACGGGCAGTATCAATCATCAACGAAATCTCCATCCGGATCTCACCGAAAAGAATTGCCCCGGAAGTTGTAACGCGCGACCATCTTCCGCCTGAATGGCACGCAAAACATGAGCTTTTCCGGGAATCGCTATAAACTGGCGCACTTCTCCATTGCTTCCGGCCTTCCTTCATTTTCCATGCGTCTTTTGCGCCTTGCCAAAATCATTTCCGTCGCGGGCCGTTACGGGCTGGACGAGATGTTGCTCGAACACGAGCCGACCGGAAAACTGCTTGCCCTCTCGCGAATCCTGTTTTTCTGGCGCAGGCTCGACGCGCCGGCGGCGGTGCGCTTGCGGCTGGCGCTGGAGCGGCTGGGGCCGATCTTCGTCAAGTTCGGGCAGATGCTCTCGACCCGGCGCGACCTGCTGCCGACGGATATTGCCGACGAACTGGCGAAACTCCAGGATCAGGTTCCGCCCTTTTCTTCCGCGCGGGCGCTCGCCGAAATCGAGGCCGCCTACGGAAAGCCCGCCTCCGAAGTCTTTGCCGAATTCGACGCGGTTCCCGTCGCAAGCGCCTCGATTGCGCAGGTGCATTTCGCGCGCCTGCCGGATGGCCGCGCTGCGGCGGTAAAAATCCTGCGCCCGAATATGCGCTCGGTCATCGCCCGCGACCTGGCGCTGCTCCAGAGCTTTGCACTGCTGGTCGAAACCCTCTGGAAAGACGGCAAGCGCCTGAAGCCGCGCGAAGTCGTCACCGAATTCTCCAAATATCTTTACGACGAACTCGACCTGATGCGCGAAGCGGCCAACTGCGCGCAACTGCGGCGCAACTTCGAGGGCTCGCCGCTGCTCACGGTGCCCGAAGTCTATTGGGACTGGTGCACCTCTTCGGTCATGGTGATGGAGCGGATGAGCGGCATCCCGATCGGCCAGACCGAACGCCTTGCCGAAGCCGGGATCGACCTGAAGGAACTTTCCCGCGCCGGAGTCGAAATCTTCTTCTCGCAGGTGTTCCGCGACGGCTTCTTCCATGCCGACATGCACCCCGGCAACATCCTCGTCGCCGATTCCGGCGAAAGGAAGGGCTGCTACATCGCCCTCGATTTCGGCATCGTCGCCACCCTCACCGATGCCGACAGGAACTATCTCGCGCGCAACTTCCTCGCCTTCTTCAAGCGCGACTACAAGCGCGTCGCGCAGACGCACATCGAATCCGGCTGGGCGCCGCCGGGGACGCGCGAGGACGAATTCGAGGCAGCGATCCGCGCCGTCTGCGAACCGATTTTCGACCGCCCGCTCAAGGACATCGTATTCGGCAAGGTGCTCCTGCGCCTCTTCCAGACCTCGCGCCGCTTCAATGTCGAAATCCAGCCCCAACTGGTGATGCTCCAGAAAACCCTGCTGAACATCGAGGGACTGGGCCGCCAGCTCGACCCCGACCTCGACCTCTGGAAAACCGCGCAGCCCTTCCTCGAACGCTGGATGAGCGAACAACTCGGCTGGCGCGGCATCCTCAAGGCAATCTCCCAGGAAGCCCCCCACTGGGCGCGCACGCTGCCGCAATTGCCGCGCCTGATGCACCAGGCCCTTTCCGCGCCGCCGCCGCCCGACTACCCCGAACTCCTCACCCGCCTGATCGCCACGCAGAAGCGCCAGAACCGCCTGCTGGCCCTGATCGCCGCCTTGCTGGCCGCCCTGGTCGTCCTCTTCGTCCTGCTGCCCTGAACATTGCGATTTCCCGGATCCTGCGACTTCGCGCAGGATGACGGATGATATGTAGGATGGGTAGAGCGAAGCGAAACCCATCATTCCTTCCTCTGGAACCCCGATGGGTTTCGCTGCGCTCTACCCATCCTACATGCTTCGCACCGCTCGCGATGACGGTCTCCCCTACAGAATGATCCACAGGCGGGGCAGGAAGCTAAAGAGATAAACCCCTAAAAAACAGCGGCGCTCCGAAGAGCGCCGCTGTTCAATTCAATTCCCCCTCCGTGGAGGGGTAGCGGCAAAGCCGCCGGGGTGGTCAGGGAGCTGCCCGGAACACACCGCAATAGCGATCGTTCAGCATCATCTCCTCTTCGCTGTTGCCGTTGCCGAAATACAACTCGGTGCCGAGGATATCGCGAATGTCCAGGCCGTTGACCAGCGTCACCGTCTTCTGGCCGGCGTCGGAGGCGGAGAAGAGCGGCAGGAGAGGATCGTCCAGCG
>Ga0123357_10000665_pt1 | contig 34330 bp, 23 predicted proteins | sample TergutEmb28metaG_FD_89873 | JGI IMG/M metagenome (GOLD analysis project Ga0123357, IMG submission 89873) | Embiratermes neotenicus P4 segment gut microbial communities from Petit-Saut dam, French Guiana - Emb289 P4 | ecosystem: Host-associated > Arthropoda: Insects > Digestive system > Gut ... | reverse complement strand
GATGGTGTTGTCGGGGTTGCCGGGTGAGCCGGTTGGTTTCACGCAGGATGACGCGGTGGCGAGGGTGGATGCTAGCAAGTACGTCTTCGTGTCGCTGGATAATGTGGATGTGTTCCCGGTGGCCACGGCGACGATCACGATTCATGTGACGCATCTGATGGTCCCGTACAAGGTGCCGATCGACCGGATCGTCCATTATGTCGGCAGTGGTTCGACGTTGATTCCTGATGCGGTGTCGACGGTGACGTGGACCAAGACGGTGGATGCGGTGACGTTGGCGGAGGTGTGCACGACCACACAGACGTCGTATCCGCCGGTGACGTCGCCTGTGGTGGAGGGGTACACGGTGGATCCGGATGTGGTGCCGCCGTTGGCGGTGACCTCGCCTGCCGCGGTGTGCCCGACGCAGAACATTGAGGTGACGGTCACGTACACGGAGATCCCGGTTGATCCGGTGGTCGTCCAAACCGGTGGCATGGTGGGTGGTTCGCCCACGGTTCCGGTGGTGGCGTGGATCCTGGGCCTGCTGGGTGTGGGCGCGGCGTTCTTCGGGATCCGTCGATGGGTGACCGGTCGCTGACGATCGAATGATTCATTCATAAGGGGAAAGGCCGGGCATGCGCCCGGCCTTCCTCTATGCGATGCGGATCCGTTTTCGTGTGCACGGATAGCGCGAGTCGTTCGGATTTTTCCTGAAGATCACCTGACAAGTGGACACCGACGTAGCGATATGCGAAGATCATCGTAAGGGAAATCGGCGACTACGAGGCATTCACGTCTTTGACGAGGGGGATGCGTACAGTCGCCAAACAGGGAAAATTAATAATAAGGGGTGGTCATGTCGCCGTACCCAAGGCACAGGCATGTTTTCATTAGGTCGCTGGCGGCAGTATGCTCCGCGGCCCTCGTCATGGTAGGACTGGGCGGGCTCATGGCGCCGGCAGCCAACGCGAAAGCCGTGACACCGAGCAGCACTCAAGTGGCGCTCGTCACACAAGTCAGCGGCGATAGGATCAATGCGTCCACGCGCGGCATCCAGTACCTGCCAGGCGCGGTGCTGGAGCTGAGCGACCAGAACGGCGTCGATGTCGCGACGTGCACGTCGGACGCCGACGGTGACTGCACCTTCCTGGTGGAGGTCGCGAGTATGCCGAACACCGCCAAAGTCACGTACTACGCGAGAACGTTGACTCCCCCACCTGGTTGGGTGGACGTCACTCTCGACAAGAGCGTGTCCTTCACGTTCGATCGTCCCACCACGGGGTACAAGGGGTACGGCAGCACTGGTCCCATGGTCATGCAGCGCCCGAACCCGACGCTTCCCGCCACCTGCGGGCAGAACGCGCTCAAGGTGGCGTTCGTCGCCGACCTGTCGGGCTCGATGGATGATCCGATCGGCGCCCCAGCGATCAACGTCATGAAGACGGTCGCCAAGGGGTATGTCGATGCGCTGGCCACGACAGACGCGCAAATCGCGCTCTTCACATTCTCTGACCATTCCCCCGCATCCAGCGGTGCCAATGACAATCATGTGCTGACGCCTGCGGCATCGGGGGCCGAGCAACTCAAGTACTGGATCAATGGTTGGACCGCCGGTGGCTACACCAACTATGACGAGGCCCTGTGGAAGGTCGCCTCCTACCCTGTGACATTCGACTTCGTCATCTTCCTGACTGACGGTGTGCCCACCGTGGCGACCAACAGCACCAATCTGATGCTGGAAAGTGTGGCGTCAGCCAACGCCGTCAAAGCCAAGGGCATCAGGATCATCGCGGTGGGCGTGGGCCCAGAGCTCACCTCCGTGCCCTACAACTTCATCGGCGGGATCACCGGTCCGAAGACTGGCTTCGCCAACCCAGCCAGCAATGACTACTTCATGGCTTCTGACTGGGCCAGTGTGGGCGGGATCTTCCACGGCCTGGCGAATGTGTGCTCCGGTTCGACCGTCGGTGTCACGTATGTCGACGATGATGCCGCCGGGGCCGAGGTGGCGCCTGTCGACGGCTTCGAGCCCGTACTGACCGGCATGCCAGGCGACACGCTCACCTTTGGCCGAACTGAGGCTGAGCAGGGCTTCGACGACAGCAAGTACGAGTTCGTGTCGATGGACGACATCACGGAGTTCACGGCTGATCCTCAGACCCTCACTGTGCATCTGAGGCATGTGAAGCTGGATGCCGACGTTCCGGTGACTCGGACGATTCATTATGTGGGCGCTCCCACATCCCTGCCTGATTCCGTGTCGACGATCACGTGGACGAAGACCACGGATCAGGTGACGTCCACGTCGGTGTGCACGACCACGAGCACGGAGTACCCGGCTGTGACGTCGCCGCTGGTGGCGACGTACACCGCTGATCATCTGGTGATGCCCGCCATCGCGGTGACGTCTCCGGCTGCGGTGTGCCCGCCGGCGAACATCGTGGAGACGGTGACGTACACGAAGATCCCTGATGGCACGGTCCAGGTGGTGTTCTTCGATGTCGATTCGCAGGCGCCTGTGGAGCCGGTGGCGGGGTTCCAGACCTCGTTCACGGGCCAGCCTGGGGAGGCGGTGGGCTTCACGGAGGCCCTGGCCAGGACGGGGTTCGACACGTCGAAGTACGAGTATGTGTCGATGGTGAATGCGCCGACGTTCACGGCTGATCCGCAGACGATCACGGTGCGAGTGCAGCATAAGATCACTGCGTTGGCGTCGACGACGAGTCGGACGATTCACTACGTGGGCGCCGGTTCGATGGATGATGCGGTGTCGGTGGTGCAGTGGGCTGGGTCCCGGGATGAGGCGACCGGGGTGTCGGTCTGTATGACCTCGGATGCGGGCTATCCGGCTGTGACGTCCCCGGTGGTGCGCGGGTACACGGTCGACCCGGCTGTGGTGGACGCTGTCGCTGCGGAGTCTCCGCAGGTGACGTGTCCGACGCAGAACACGACGGTGACGGTGACGTACACGAAGATCCCTGATGGCACGGTCCAGGTGGTGTTCTTCGATGTCGATTCCCAGACGGCGGTGACGCCGGTGGCTGGGTTCCAGACGAGTCTCGCGGGTCTGCCGGGGGAGGATGTGGGCTTCACCGAAGCTATGGCCAAGACCGGGTTCGACACGTCGAAGTACGCGTTCGTGTCCATGGATGATGTTCCGGTGTTCACGGCCGATCCTCAGACCCTGACGGTGCGTGTGCAGCATGTGACCGGGGCTGCGAATGTGTCGGTGACAAGGACGATCCATTATGTGGGCACGCCCACCCCTGTGGCGGATTCCGTCACCACTGTCGTGTGGACGAAGACCACGGATCAGGTGACGTCGACGTCGGTGTGCACGACCACGAGCACCGGCTATCCGGCTGTGACGTCGCCGCTGGTGGCGACGTACACCGCTGATCATCTGGTGATGCCCGCCATCGCGGTGACGTCTCCGGCTGCGGTGTGCCCGCCTGCGAACATCGTGGAGACGGTCACGTACACGAAGATCCCCGATGGCACCGTCCAGGTGGTCTTCTTCGACGTGGACTCTCAGCTTCCTGTGGCGCCTGTGGATGGGTTCCAGACCTCGTTCGCGGGTCAACCGGGGACGGCAGTGGGCTTCACGCAGGCCATGGCCACAACTGGGTTCGACACGTCGAAGTACGAGTATGTGTCGATGGTGAATGCTCCGACGTTCACCGTGGCGCCTCAGACGATCACGGTCCGGCTCCAGCACAAGATCACGGATCTGCAGTCGACGACGAGTCGGACGATCCACTATGTGGGCGGCGGTTCGATGGATGATGTGGTCTCGGTGGTGCAGTGGGCCGGGACGAGGGACGAGGCCACGGGCGTGTCCGTGTGCATGACCTCGGATGCCGGGTATCCGGCTGTGACGTCCCCGGCTGTGTACGGGTACACTGTCGACCCGGCTGTGGTCAAGGCTGTCGCTGCGGTGTCTCCGCAGGTGACGTGTCCGACGCAGAACTCGACGGTGACGGTGACGTACACGAGGATTCCTGATGGCACGGTCCAGGTGGTGTTCTTCGACGTGGATTCCCAGACGGCTGTGACGCCGGTGGCTGGGTTCCAGACGAGTCTCGCGGGTCTGCCGGGGGAGGACGTGGGCTTCACGCAGGCCATGGCCAAGACCGGGTTCGACGCCTCGAAGTACGCGTTCGTGTCCATGGATGATGTCCCGGTGTTCACGGCCGATCCTCAGACCCTCACGGTGCGGCTCACGCATGTGACCGGGGCTGTGAACGTGCCGGTGACAAGGACGATCCATTATGTGGGCACGCCCACCCCTGTGGCTGACTCTGTCACCACTGTCGTGTGGACGAAGACCACGGATCAGGTGACGTCCACCTCTGTGTGCACGACCACGAGCACCGGGTATCCGGCTGTGACGTCGCCTGTGGTCGAGGGGTACACCGCTGATCACGTGGTGATGCCAGCCGTGCCGGTGACGTCTCCGGCTGCCGCATGCCCGCCCGAGAACATTGTGGACACGGTCACGTACGCCAAGATTCCCGATGGGTCGGTACAGGTCGTCCTGGTGGACGACACAACGGGTGCGCCGGTCGATCCGGTGGCTGGTCTCCCGACCGTGCTGTCCGGCTTGCCAGGCACGCCTGTCGGGTTCACCCAGGATGACGCCATGGCCAGGGTCGACACCGATAAGTACGTCTTCGTGTCGGTGGAGAATGTGGACCAGTTCCCGGTGGACATCGCCACGATCACCATCCATGTGACGCATCTGATGGTTCCGTACAAGCTGCCGATCGACCGGATCGTCCACTATGTCGGCGCGGGGACGATTCCCGACGCCGTCTCGACGGTCACGTGGTCGAGGACGGTGGACGCGGCGACCCTGGACGAGGTGTGCACGACGACTGACGCGGGGTACCCGGCTGTCACGTCGCCGAGTGTCGAGGGGTACACAGCGGACCAGGCCGTGGTGCCGGCGTTGCCGGTGACGTCTCCGGCCGCCACGTGCCCGACGAAGAACATCGAGGTGACGGTCACATACACGGAAAACCCAGTCGACCCGGTGGTCATCCAGACTGGCGGCACGACGGCTGGGCCGACCACGGTTCCCGTGGCGGCGTGGATCCTGTGCCTGCTGGGCGTGGGCGCGGCGTTCTACGGGATCCGTCGATGGGTGACGGGTCGCTGACCCTCGACAGGCTCATAACAGGGAAAGGCCGGGCAACCGCCCGGCCTTTCCTTATGTGCTCGTACGTGTGTTGTCAGCTCCCGCTCGGGGCCCATCCCGCCCAGGAGGGCGAGCCCTGTCCGAGGAGGGCGCTCATACAGGTCAGCACCTGGCTCAGAGCCGCGGTCACCCGGGCCGTGGGGGTCTGCTGGGCGACCGACGAGATCTGACGGCTCAACTCCTCCAGCAGGGCCAGGGACTCGTCGGTGCGACGCACCTGTTCCTCGACTCGGGGCAGCAGGGCGGCCGTGTCGCTCGCATGGGCGTCGGCCACTTTCTTCCACTGGGCGATCACCTGATGGGGGATGTCCATCACATCGTGGGTGAAGTCGACGTGCGACGCCGTCTGCGCCGCGAGGGTCGCGTTGGCGGCCACTCGCTCCTCGGTGGCCGAGAAGCCGTGGGCCAGGGCCTGCCCGAGGGCGTTGATGGCCGCCATACGGGCCTGCTCGTCGTACCCAGGAACGGTGACCTGGTCGATCAGCTCGACGGCGAACTGGGCGACGGTCTGCGTGTGCAGCGTGGTCAGCGACAGGTGGAAGACCGTCCGCAGGCAGGATTGGCGCAGGGCCGTCAGGGATTGCCCCAACTGGCTGAGGATGTTGTCGAGGCTGTCCATCATCTGGGCCCAGAGGTTGATCCAGATCATCACCGGGTTGAAGACCTCGGACGTGGATCGCGTCAACGTCTGGCCGGTCTGCAGGGCCTCGTCCATGGACAGGCGCAGCTGAGGCACGGCGACCTGGAGGTGTTGGGCGACATCGGCGAGCCGGGATTGGTGGGCCATCCAGTCGTGGAGGGCGTCCTGGAGGGCCGTCGTCGCCACCAGCAGATCGGCGGCGGGTCCGGTGGCGTCCGGGCGTCGGGGCTGCGGGGCGGCCCAACGGATGGCCATCTCAGCGGGAAGGACGACGTTCATGAAGTCCTCGTACGTGGCGAACCCCGCGTCCCCCAACAGATGGGCGAGTTTCTGCAGGCCGGTCGCCGCCGCGTCTCGTGCGGAGAGCCCCGCGGCTCTGGACTCCAGTTCCAGCGGACGCGTGGCGCGATAGATCGCCGTGGCGGCGTTGTGGAGGTCGTCGCACTGCGGGCGGCAGCGCACCGACAGATAGGAGTCCTGCCCCAGCGGCGTGATGGTGGCGAGCACCGAGTAGGTGCTTCCATCGGCCGCCAGATTGGCCACATACGCGCAGAAGGGGTCGCCCGCCTGCAGCGTGTCCCACATGAGCTTGAACGCGCCCCCGGGCATAGCCGGATGGCGGATGATGTTGTGCGGCGCCCCCATGAGTTGCTCATAGTTGAAGCGCGACAACTGGACGAAGACAGTGTTCGCTGCGGTGATGACACCCAACCGATCCGTCGTGGAAAAGAAGAGTTGATCCTCACCGACTTCGTGTACCGCCCCTGTCGCGAGTCTGTTGCACGGCAAGCTTGGCCATGCATCAACGTCATTAGTCACGCCATGATTGTAACCTTGAAATGGTCGACATTGACAATGACGTGCCTTGTGAGACACCACGATTATAGAAGTATCATATAAATAGGAACATTTAACTAGCTACCACGGACGTCAGATCGTGTCTGTTCGACGGCGCGGATTGCCCGTCATCCAGGGCTCAGCGCGTGTCCGACGCGGAGGTCAATTGGGCCATCTCCGCGGGCGTCAGATCCAGGGTGGCGCTGGCCAGAAGGGCGGGAACCTGGTCGACTGTGCTGGCGGACGCGATCGGCGCGACCACTGTGGGTCGGTGGCGCAGCCAGGCCAAGGCGACTGCGGCGGGTGGGACGTCGTGCGCGGCGCCGACCTGTTCCAGGGCGGTCAGCACGGCTTCCCCTCGCGGAGTGAGGTACGTCGACGCGCGACTGGCCCGATCGCCGGGCACGGCGACCCCCGGGCGGTACTTGCCCGTGAGGAAGCCGGACGCCAGGGAGTAGTACGTCAGAACTCCCAGATGGTGGCGCGCCGCCGCGTCTCGCAGTCCGTTGGTCTCGAAGCCGCGCTCCATCAGGTTGTACTCCGGCTGCAGGGCGATCGGCGGGTGCAGGCCGTTCTCGTCACAGACGCGGGCCCACTCGTCGATGCGGGCCGGGCTGAAATTCGACGGGGCGACGTGGCGGACCTTCCCCGCGTCCACGAGCATGCTCAACGTGCCGGCGATCTCGTCCATGGGCACGTCCGCGTCGTCGAAATGGGCGTAGTACAGGTCCACGTGATCGGTGCGCAGCCGGGTCAGCGACGCGTCGATGGCCGCGGTGATCGTCTGGGGCCTCAAGCCCGTGAACTGGGGATGCGTGCCGACTTTGGTCGCGATCAGGACGCGGTCGCGGTTGCGCCGAGCCGTGCACCACGCGCCGATGATCGTCTCCGACTCTCCGCCCGCATTGCCCGGCACCCAGCGTGAGTAACCGTCCGCGGTGTCGATCAGGTCGCCGCCGCCGTCCACGAACCTGTCCAGGATGTCGAAGCTCGTGGGTTGGTCGGCCGTCCATCCGAAGACGTTGCCGCCGAGGACGACAGGGAAGATGTCACAATCACGTGATCCGATGCGTGTCATACCTCCACCCTACGCGCCTCCACGCGGGTGTGCGGGATCTCGGCCGTTGGGACGACGACCAGGATCAGTGCTTGTGGCCGACGGGGATTTTGCCGCGCTTCGAGACGGAGTTGTAGACGCCGGCGAACGAGGTGTACCACGCTGCCGCCGCGGTGGCCAGACCGAGCCAGCCGCCGAAGTGGGTGGCTGTCGCGCTATCGGCGAACTTGCCGACAGTCAGGCCGATGAAGGCGATGAAGAGCAGCGAGAACGTCGTGAACAGAGCCCAGTTCACATGCCAGACCGAGATGAGCATGTACGCCGTGAAGATCGTCCAGGCCAACAGGAAGACCCCCACCCCGGTTTCGAGGTGATCGGTGGACGAGAAGAGGCTGATGTGGGTGTTGAGGTACCAGAACGCCATCCAGAAGGCGCCGTACGAGCAGAAAGCGAGGGCGCCGAAGGTATTGTTCTTGAAGTACTCGACCACTCCGGCGATGATCTGGACGATGCCGCCATAGAACAGGGCCAAACCGAAGAGGACGGGTTCTGCGGATGGGTCGACGAGACCGGCGTTGAACACTGATAGTACGAACGTCGTCAATGCGAATGCGCCTAACCCGAGCGGGCCTGGGTCGGCCAAGGCGAGTGGGCGGTTGGATGTGTCAGACATGAGAGCCTTTCGTGACATGGTAGGTGAGGCTCAAGCGCGTGCATGTGCCGCTGGTCGTCGCGTCGTCTTCCTCCGGGGACGCGCACCATTGCTGGCATCCGGCCTAGAAAGCCCTCTTCTCATCATCCACGTGATCGAGTCATTCACTTGCGAGTCTATGCCCGCTTTAGACGGTCGTTCAAGGGTTTTTCGCAAATAGATAGAGAGAATGTTGTTAGACGTGTATGGTGACATCATTGTCCGATCCATCCGACTTGGGTCGTCGGCGCGAGTCGGGTAGACTAGGTAGCCCTGCCCCGTGACAGTCGCGTGATCAATCCCGGCTCTGGGCAGCTTCAGATCCTCAATCGAACGGCTTTCAGACTTTGAAACACGCACGTACCTCTGCTCCCGCCCTGCCCGAGCAGTCAGACCAGACCTCATGGACCGACACCGATTCCACCGACGCCGAGCAGGTCACCTTCGCTGACCTCGGCCTGCCGGACCACGTGCTCAGCGCGATCACCTCCATGGGTTTCACGTCGCCCACCCCGATCCAGGCTGCGGCGATCCCGGCCCTGCTCTCGGGCGAGGACATCGTCGGCGTCGCGCAGACCGGCACGGGCAAGACGGCCGCCTTCGGTCTGCCCATGCTGGCCGCCATCGAGGCTGACCAGTTCAACGTCCAGGGCCTCGTCCTGGTGCCCACTCGCGAACTGGCGCTTCAGGTCGCCTCGGCCCTGGAGTCCTTCGCGGCCGATCTGCCCACGGTCAGCGTGGTGACCATCTATGGAGGGGCGCCGTTCTATCCGCAGAAACGAGCCCTCCAAGACGGCGCCCAGATCGTCGTCGGCACGCCGGGCCGCGTGATCGACCACCTGGAACGAGGAACCCTCGACTTGTCGAACGTGAGCTACGTCGTCTTGGACGAGGGCGACGAGATGCTGCGCATGGGGTTCGCCGAGGACGTCGAACGGATCCTCTCCGACGCGCCCACCGAACGTCAGACGGCCCTGTTCTCGGCGACTCTGCCGACCCAGATCCGCAACACCGTCAAGGCTCACATGCGCAATGCCCGCCAGATCGCGGTGACTCCCCAGTCCTCGACGGGAACCAGTGTGGACCAGTGCTACGCCGTCGTGCCGTCCAAGCACAAGATCGGCGCCCTGGCCCGGGTGCTGGCCACCACCTCGGCCGAAGCCGCGATCGTCTTCGTCCACACCCGTGCCGCCGCTGAAGAGGTCGGCGCCGCCCTGGTGGAACGAGGGATCTCCGCATCGGTGATCTCCGGAAGCGTCGCCCAGGTCGAACGAGAGAAGATCGTCGAACGCCTGAGGTCGGGCCAGGTCACCGTGCTGGTGGCCACGGACGTCGCCGCTCGCGGCCTGGACGTGGACCGCATCGGCCTCGTGGTCAACTTCGACATGCCACGCAAGACGGACGAGTACGTCCACCGCATCGGTCGTACGGGCCGCGCGGGTCGTACGGGAACCGCCTTCTCCTTCGTCGGCCCCAAGGAGATGGAACGCGTGCGCCGCCTGGAGAAGGCGACGGGCACCTCCCTCCAGCTGACACCCATCCCCACGCCCGCCGAGGTCTCGGCGCACCGCGTCTCGGGGCTGCTCGCCCAGGTGTCGGGCCGCTTGGCCAATGGTCGCCTGCAGGTGGCCCAGAAGGCGGTCGAGGAGTACTTGGACGGCCACGACGACGACATCTCCGCGCGTCTCGCGGCGGCCATCGACCTGGCGACGGCGCTGACCGCGCTGGCCGTGGGCGATCAGGGCCCGGCGTCACGTGAGGACGACGAGTTGGATGCCGACTTGGCCCGCCTGGCTAGCCGCGACAAGGGGAAGCGTGGGTCGAAGGACAGGTCGTACGACATGGACGGCTCGATGGACTCCTCTGGGTCCGACCGCAAGCGGTACTCCCGCGACGAGAACCGTCATGGCCGCAGCGGCCTGACCAGGTACTGGATCGGCGTGGGCCATCGCGACCGGGTCAAGCCCGGCGCCATCGTGGGCGCGATCACCGCCGAGGGCGGCCTGCGCGGCCAGGACCTCGGCGCCATCGAGATGTTCTCGACCTTCTCCATCGTGGAGATCGCGCCCGAACTGTCTCGACAGACTCAACGACGCCTCGCTCAGGCCCGTGTGGCCGGTCGGGCGCTGCGTCTGCGCCCGGATCTCGAGCATGGTGATCGCGGTGATCGCTTCGACCGTGGTGACCGCGGGGACCGTGGGGACCGTCATGATCGTCACGACCGCGGTGATCGTGGAGATCGTGCGCCGCACAAGTTCCGCCGTGCCAAGAGCTACTGACCCCAGGTGCGTGACGCGCCCTGATGGGGCAAGATGGGTGGTATGAGTACCCCGTGCATGCCGGTGGCCGGTTACGACTGTGAGACCACCGGAACCACTGTCGCGTCCGATCGGATCGTGTCCGCAGCCGTCGTCGTGAGGACGGCGGACGGAGCGACCACCACCCGGACCTGGCTGATCGATCCAGGGGTGGAGATCCCCGAGCAGGCGACAGCGATCCATGGGATCTCCACGGAGCAGGTACGGGCGCACGGGATGAGAGCCGTCGACGCGCTGGACCAGATCGCCTCGGTGCTCGCCGACAACCTCGCGTCGGGGGTGCCGCTGCTCATCTACAACGCCACCTTCGACCTGCGCATCCTGGCGGCGGAACTGACCCGCCATGGGCTCCCGGGGTTGGACCAACGCCTGGGCGGTCCGGTCAAGCCGGTCCTCGACCCCCTGGTCATCGACAGGGCCGCGGACAGGTTCCGCAAAGGAGGCCGTCGCCTGCCCGACTTGATGGAGTTCTACGGCCTGGCGCCGTCCCTCCATCTCCATGACGCGGGTGACGACGTGGTCAACACCATCGCGGTCCTGGACGCCATCCTGGGCGCCTATCCCACCCTTCCGAGCAATCTCGACGACCTCCACGAGTGGCAGGTCGCCGCACGCGGCGACTGGGCGAAGAACTACAACGCGTGGCTCGCCCGTCAGGGCCGTCCAGCCACGGCAGATCCCGTCTGGCCCTAGGGCCGGCCAGGGACACCCCCGCCACCCACGATAGTCGGGGATTCTCACCATTCGTACGCATGGCCGATGGCTCTTGCTCTCTTTTGTCGCTGGGGGTGACTATATTTCTCGTATGGGGTGAGGGCGGAGTGCCGGCCAGGGGAGTATGAGCGTCGGCACGCCGTGATCGACCATCCCCTGGGAGGAGTGACATGGCTGGGATGCGAGTTCGTGATCTGGCTCGGGAGTTCGGGGTCACCGATTGGGACGTGCTCGAGAGGCTGCATGACATGGGGGAACGCGCCGGGTACTCGTCCGTGTTCCTCAATCCTCATATCGTGCGGCGGCTGCGTGCTGAGGATTGGCAGTCGCCAGGAGGGTGGGGCCGGAAAGACGAGTGGCTGGATCTGAATCCACATCGGGCGGATGGCCATGAGGACGGCAAGGGGATCGCAGTCTTCATCGACCTGGAGAATCTCACCGGAGGATTCGGGTACACAGCGTCGTACTGCAGCGTGGACTTCGAGGAGACCTTCGCCCTGTTGGCTGAGACGGGACCCCTGGTGAATCGCGTCGCCTACGCCACGATCCCGGTGAGGAGCGCCGTCGGGTCTGTCGTGAAGGATCTGCGTCGGCTGGACGTGTCCCTCATCGACGTGATCAACCCTCGGAGCAAAGACTCCTCCCATTCCGGGAAGAACGGGGTCGACTTCCAGATCTATGCCGACGCCGTGGCCATGGCCGCGACTCGGGAGGACATCGGCACCATCGTCATCATGAGCGGGGACAATGACTTCTATGCGTTGGCCGGGAAGGTGAAGGCGCTGGGCAAGAGAGCGGTGGTGGCCATCAAGGAGGACTTCCGTTTGACTCCGGCGTACACCGAACTCGTCGACGAGGTGGTGACGTGCCGTTCCGTGGAATCGAACGGCACGACGCTGGCGACGTCAGACCTGTACGGTCCTGCGTGGGACCTGATGGCCGCGTTGTCGTCCTGTGAGCCGACTGTGACCCGCTTCACCCCCGAGACGCGAGTGGACTACCTCAGCGAAGTCGCTCGCTGGTTCGACGGCGCCCTCGGAGACGTCATCACGAGCCGGGGGTTCTTCGGAGTGACTGTCACGGAGATCGGCGCTGCCATCGCCCATCTCGTGCCGGGAGGCGTGCCCAAAGCCCTGGGGTTCTCCCACTGGCTGACTGTCGTGCGCGTCGCTCTTCCGCAGGCCTTTGAGATCGTGACCGGCTCCACGCCTGAGTACGACAGGGTTGTGCACGGGTCGTTCCTCCATGATCGCAAGACGGTGCGACGACTCACCATCGAAGCGCTGGGCGAGGCGCCTGAGATCCACCAGATCATCGGCTTCGCCGCGCCTCTGGGAACTCTTCCCCCAGTGGTCGAGTGGTGCGCAGGTCGTACGGACATGTTCACCGCGGAAGACTGTGTCCGGTCGTTGCGGGACGCCACTCCTGACGGCGACATCGTCTTCGCGGACGTGAAACGGTGTCTGATGGCACTGGTCACCTTGGGGTACCTGCGCGAGATGAGAGGTCGCCCCGCTGAGGGGACGGGGCCCGCGGCGAACAAGGGCGCGTCCAAGAGTTTTCAGGCGGTCGACGTCATGGACGACGTGGCCGTGCTGCAGGCGATCATCGACACCATCCAGGCCCGCACCCAGGCGGCGACGTGGCCTGTCGGCCCCACGTTCCAAGCCGGGGTGGACGCCATGAGGGCGAGGGTCCTCGATCTGCGTGCGGGGCGGGATCACGCAGTCGTGGGCGCCGCGACCCAGAGCACGGCGGGTCCGCTGGGCGTCCCAGGCCAGGAGCGTGTGGACGGAAGGTTCGGCGCCAGACTGCTGGAGATGATCCGTGTGATACGCGCTCGGTTGGCGAGGGCCGCACGGAGGCTCACAGGCGTCCCAGATCCAAGCCGGTCTGGTACGCGCTCGCCAGGTCCTGGGTGCGTTTGAGCGCCCAGTCCATCGCGGTGAGGTCCGCGCCTCCGCCGAACACCATGAACTGCTTGCGGCGAGCGCGGTTGAAGATGCGGTCGGTGAGCATGGTGGTCTCCATGGCCTGCCAGCATCCGGACTCGCGTAGTTTGCGTTCGCTGTGCCCGGCTGAGCAGAGGACCACGACCTGCTCGGCGACCCTCAGTTGGGGCACGTCCACCCGCGTCGGATGGCGGCCGTCCTCGGCCATCTCGGGCTCGTAGGCGAAAGCGACGGTCCACACCCGGTCGAACCAGCCCTTGAGGATCGCCGGCACGTCCGTCCACCACACCGGGTAGACGAAGGCCCACACGTCGGCCGCGTTCAGTTTGGCCTGCTCCTGTCGTATGTCCTCGGGGACGGGCACGTGGGCCGCGTACGAGGACTCCCGATGGTACTCGTCCACGCTCATCAAGGGGTTGAAATCCATGGCGTACAGATCGGAGATCGTGTGTTCGTGGCCAGCCTCGTCGAGTCCCTGGACGAACGCGTCGAGCAACGCGCCGGTGAAACTATCATGCGTGACATGGGCGAAGACGATATGGACCTTCATGTCTGACCACTCCCTTTCGTGTGTGCTGGTGATACCAGACTATCGGGTGGGCGGGCTTCGTACCCCCCCAATCGCGCGGACGCCGCGAGCAGAGTGGGGGCTAACCCCCAGGGAAAATTGAGGGGTGGGCACCAATGACGAGCCGACGCGCAAGGTGGAACACTGAAGGAAGATGCCCGCCATGATCGGGCGCATGAGGGAAAGAAGAAGCGCATGACCACGACATATTCCGAAGCCGGGACGCGTACGACACCCCGGCCCGCGACGGAACGGTCCTTGATCGGGCGGACCCTGTGGGACTCGGCGTACGTCCTGTCCAGCCTGCCGTTCGCCATCGCGTCCTTCGTCGTCATCGTGACGGGGCTGTCCCTGGCTGCCGGGCTCGTGATCATCTGGGTCGGCATCCCTATCGGGATCGCCACCTTGTACGCCGCGTACGGCTTCGCCAGCGTCGAACGCGTGCGCCTGCGCATGCGGGGGACCCACATCGACTGGGTCAAGCAGCCTCGGCGCGAGGGGTCGGTCTGGCGGCGGATGCTGGGCGTCTTCGCCGACGCGGGCCTGTGGCGGGCGGTGCTGCACGGCGTCGTGATCCTTCCCGTGGTCTGCGTGACATGGTCGGTCGTTCTCACGTGGTGGGCTATGGCCGCCGGCGGGTTGACCGGGTGGATCTGGGAGTCCTTCGGCGGGGTGGACTCGGGAGCGAAGGCGTTGATGGCCTTACTGCGCGTCCCCGTCGCGGGCTGGGTCTTCGACCTCGTCGTCGGGATCCTCGCGGTGGTGACGCTGCCCTGGGTGGTACGGGGATGCGCGGCAGCCCAAGCCGCGTTGGGCAAAGCCCTCCTCAGCCCGACGCGGGGGAGCCTGGAGCGGCGCATCACGCAGTTGGCCCATGCCCGGGAGCAGTTGGGGCAGGCCGAGTCGGGGGCTCTGCGCCGACTGGAACGCGATCTGCACGACGGTCCCCAACAGACCTTGATCCGGCTGGGGATGGACTTGGCGGCCGCGGAACGTCGCCTCGCCGAGGGGGACGTGGGCGCCGCCACGACCCTCGTGGCGGGAGCTCGGCAGATGGTGGACTCGGTCATCCAGGCGCTACGAGCCCTCTCCCGCAGCATCGCGCCCCCGATCCTCGCCGAGCGCGGGCTGGAGGCCGCTCTGCTCGCCGCCGCCTCGACGTCGGCCATCCCCGTCACCGTGAGGTACACACTCTCCGCCGAGCCGTCCCAGGCCGCGGCCACCGCCGCGTACTATGTGGCCTGCGAGTCCTTGGCCAACGCCGCCAAGCACTCGGGCGCCTCGCGCGTCGAGATCTTCGTCGGCGCCGACGACGAGGATCGCCTCCTGCTGGAAGTCAGCGACGACGGCCACGGGGGCGCCACGATACTGCCGGGGCACGGGCTGGCCGGTCTGCGCGATCGTATCTGCGCCCTCGACGGGCGTCTCAGCATCGGCGGCACTCCCGGGACGAGGATCACCGCCGTCCTGCCGATGTGACAGACTGGCCCTGGACGTGACGAGGCATGAGCGTCACAGGGAAGGAGTGCCATGCGCTTGGTGGTCGCTGAGGACAGCGTCCTGCTCAGGGAGGGGCTGGTCCGCCTGTTCGCAGAGTTGCGCCACGACGTGGTCGCCGCCGTGGGCGACGCGCCATCCCTGGTGGCGGCCGTCGACCTCTATCGACCCGACGTGGCCGTCATCGATGTGCGGATGCCCCCCACGTTCACCGACGACGGTCTGATCGCGGCGAAGAAGATCAGGGCCGACCACCCGGACGTGGGACTGTTGGTGTTGTCCCAGTGGGTGGAAGCCGGCGCGGCTCGCGACCTCCTGCGGGACGGGCGGGGCGGCATCGGCTACCTGCTCAAGGACAGGGTGCAGGAGTTGTCGATGGTCGACACGGCGCTGCAGGTGATCTCCCAGGGCGGGACGATGGTCGATCCCCAAGTCATCGCCCAGTTCGCCGCCAGCGGCACGGAACTGGCCCGCCTCACCGAGCGGGAGCGCGAGGTTCTGGCGCTCATGGCGCAGGGCCGCTCCAACACCGCCATCGCGGCTCAGCTCGTCGTCACTCTCGGGTCGGTCGAGAAGCACATCGCGTCCATCTTCACCAAGCTGGACTTGTCCAACTCGCCCCACGACCACCGTCGGGTGCTCGCAGTCCTGCGGTACCTCGGCGGCTGAGCCCGACGAGGGCTAGCGCTGTGCCTCCTCACGGGGGTACGTGGTGCCCGGCGGGGTGACCGCCGGCAGTCGGCGGGCGCCGTCGGGGGTCGGGATGGCACGCAGCAGGGCCTGGGTGTACGGGTGGCGCGGATCGGCCCAGATCTCGTCGGCGGGGCCGCGCTCGACCACACGTCCTTGGTACATCACCAGCAACGTGTCGGCGATCAGGCGCACGACCGACAGGTCGTGGGAGATGAACAGCATCCCCGCCCCCTGGGCGACCGTCAACGAACTCATGACGTAGGCGACCAACGCCTGGGTGGAGGCGTCGAGGGAGGAGATGGGCTCGTCCCCGATCAACACGTCGGGAGCGGCCGCCAAGGCGCGTGCCGTCGCGATGCGCTGGCGCTGTCCGCCGGAGAAGCTGCGGGGGAAGCGAGTGGCGTCCTTGGGGTCCATGCCCACACGCTCCAGCCACTGCGTGACCGTCGTCGGACGAGAACCCGTGTCGGGTCGGGATGGATGGGCGAGGTCGGCGACCCGCTCGGCGGCCAACGGCCCATCACTCGCGCTGAGGGGACCCAATCGGCGGCGAGCGGCGTCCAAGCCGTCCTGGATCTGGGGGCCGATCCTGCGGCGCGGATTGAGCGATGACCCGGGGTCTTGGAAGACCATCTGGATGCCGGTGGAGTCCTTCGCCCGTCCGCCCAACCCGAGGGGGAGCACAGGGCGTCCGCGATAGACGATGCGGCCGCCGTCGGGTTTCAACAGCCCGGTCAGGACCCGGGCCATCGTGGACTTCCCGCAGCCCGACTCGCCGACGAGGCCGACCACTTCGCCGGGGTGGATCTCGAAGGACACATGGTCCACCGCCCGCACAGGCGGGTGTCCGGGGTAGTCGACCACGACATCCTCCGCGCACAAGACGGGTTCGCTCATTCCTCCCCTCCCTCCTCGGCCAGGCGCACGAGGTCGTCCCGGGTGCGCAAGCCCCCGGTCGCGCCCGGCAGGGACGCCAACAGGGACCGGGTGTACTCGTGGCGAGGGGCGGTGAAGACCTGGGCGCACTCGCCGTCCTCCACCACCTCGCCGTACCGCATGACGGCCACCCGGTCGGCGATCGCGCTCATGACCCCCAGGTCGTGGGTGATGAACAACACGGCCAGGTCCAGGGAGTCCACCAGGTCGCGTACCAGAGCCAGGACCCCCGCTTGGACGGTGACGTCCAAGGCCGTGGTGGGCTCGTCCATGATCACCACCTGAGGGTCGCAGGCCAGCGCGATGGCGATGGCGATGCGCTGGCGCTGCCCCCCGGAGAACTCATGGGGGTACCGCGACAGGGCTGACACGCCCTGGGTGATGCCGACCCGGGCGAGACCGTCCGCCGCGCGTTCGCGGGCCTGGGAGCGCGTGAGCGACAGGTGGTGGCGCACATGGTCGGTCAACTGCGCGCCGACCGTGAGTTGGGGGTGCAAGGAGGTGGAGGGGTCCTGGAAGACCATGGCGATGCGTCGTCCCCGGATCGCGTCGAGCCGGGACCCGGCGCAGGCGAGCAAGTCGATGTCGTCGAGCCAGACGTGCCCGCGCCTCACGGCCGTGGACGGGTGGAGGCCCATGGCCGCCAGTCCGGTCATGGTCTTGCCCGACCCCGACTCCCCGGCCAACCCCTGGACGGTGCCCGGGGCGACGGCGAGGTCGACCCCGCGAAGGATCGGGGTGGTCCCCTCCTCGTGGCGGATGTCCACTTCGAGGTGCTCGATGCGAAGGCCGGTGCTCATACTCGCCCCGCCTCGGGGTCGAAGGCGTCGCGCAGCGCGTCGCCGAGGAAGTTGAAGGAGATCACGACGGTGAGGATGGCCAGACCGGGGAAGAGGCCGAGCCACCATTTGTCGAAGTTGACCACCGCCGCCGAGATCATCGATCCCCATTCGGGAGTGGGAGGCTTCGCGCCCAAGCCGAGGAACGACAACCCCGACAGCAGGAGGGCGGCGTTGCCGATGTCGAGGCTGGCCATGACGAGGGTCGGGCCCGCGATGTTGGGCAGCACGTCCACACGCATGGATCTCACCGCCGAGAAGCCGAGGAGGCGTCCCGAGGAGACGAAGTCCGCTTCCCTCAGCGACAGCACCAAGGAGCGCACGACACGGGCGTACGGCGGCCACGACACGATGAGCGCCGCCAGGACCGCGTTGAACAAGGAGGCGCCCAGGGCGGCGGCGGTCACCATGGCCAAGATGACCGTGGGGAAGGCCAGGACGACATCAGTCACGCGCATGAGCACCTCGTCGACCCAGCGGCCGAAGAAGCCGGCCACCACCCCGATGATCGAGCCGACCAGCATCGAGGCCGTGACGAGGAGCAGGGCCAGCGAGATGGTGATACGAGCCCCGGCGATCACGCGGGAGAAGAGGTCGCGACCCAGTTCGTCCGTGCCGAACCAGGAGGTGGAACTGGGGGGCGAGAATCGCGGCAGGGTCTGGGCCAAGGGGTCATAGGGGACGATGGACGGCCCCACCACGCACAAGACCACCCAGGCCAAGGCGATGACGAAGGCGACAGCGCCCACGGGCATGCGGATCTCGGGCGGGATCTTCCGCCACACTCGGCTCAGGAGTCGACGTTTGGGTCGGGCGGCGTCCATCTCATCCCACCTTCACGCGAGGGTCGATGAAGCCGTACAGGACGTCCACGACGAGGTTGATGCCCAGATAGACGACCCCGACGAACAACCCCACCCCCATGACGGCCAAGAGGTCGAGCTTGGAGGCCGCCTGGTACGCGTACGAGCCCAGGCCGGGCCAGGAGAAGATGGACTCGACGAGCACGGTTCCCGAGAGCAAGGAGCCGAAGGCGAGACCCACCATGGTCAGAATCGGGATGGCCGCAGCCCGAAGGACGTACCGGAAGAACACCGTGTGGCCGGGCAGCCCCTTGGCCCGGGCCGCGCGCACGAAATCCTTGTCCAGGACTTCCAGGAAGGACATGCGGGAGAAACGGGTGAGCAGGCCGACGGTGTACAGGGTCAGGACGAGGCTGGGGAGGGCCAGGTGCGCGGCGGCGTCGACGAAGGTCTCCCCCTGTCCGGCGAGGAGGGCGTCGAGGGTGTACATGCCGGTCACGTGCGGCGGGGCCGGCATGCCCGGGGACAGCCGCCCGGAGCCGGGGGCGATCCCCAGTTTGTAATAGAAGATGTAGAAGACGAGGATCGCTGTCCAGAACGTGGGAAGGGAGATCCCCAAGAGCGAGATCAATCGAAGGACCTGGTCGCTGATCCTCCCCCGGCGGTACGCGGACACCGCCCCGAGGACCAGGCCGACGATGATCGCCATGACGATGGCCGACAAGGCGATCTCCATGGTGGCGGGGATGGCACGAGCCAGATCCTGGGCGACGGGGCGATGGGTCTGCCAGGAGGTGCCCAGGTTGAGGTGGGCGAGTCGGGTGAGGTACGCCCAGTACTGTTCGGGAAGGGACTTGTCCAGCCCGTACTGCGCCCGGAACTGGGCGACGATGGCGGGATCGTCCGCGGCCCTCTGGCCCAACGCGGCCGCGACCGGATCGCCAGGCACGAGGTTGGTCAGCGTGAAGGTCACCAAGGTGATGCCGACGAGCAAGACCGCCGTGATGATCAGGCGCCTGGCCAGGTATCGCACCAGGCTGGAGTGGGACCGCCGTCCCCGCGTCAGCGTGCTGGACGGGGACGGCGATTCCGCGGTGTCAGGCCGCACCGAGTCCTGCGACATTGATCAGCCATGTCGGGTTGTAATAGACATTCGTGACCGAGGGTTGGTGGGCCACGTTCGACCCGGGTTGGATGAGTGGGATGAAGGGGGAATCGGCGTTCATGGCCTTCCCCCACTCCTCGAACAGGGTCTGGCGCTGGGTCTCGTCACCCGTGGTGTACGCCTGGGCGACCAGGTCGGCGATGGTCGGATCAGCGTCGGCTTGCCACCCGGCGCGCAGGCCGACGGACTGGCCGGGGCCGAAGGCCAGGTAGTTGGCCGGATCCATGTAGTCGGGGTTCCAGTACCACAGCCCGATCTGTTCCTTGCCCGTGCGGTACGGGTCGATCTCCGTGGCGAAGGGGGCCGGGGCCAAGTCGACGGTGATCCCGGCGGCCTGGAGTTGGACCTGGATGCGCTGGGCCAGGGTGGACAGGCTCAATCCCGTCGGGTCGATGTCGTTGGGGAAGGACAGGGTCACTTTCTGGCCCGCGATCCCGCACGCGGCCGCGTTCGAGGTGGCGGCGGCCAGGTCGAAGGTCAACTCGTCGGAGGCCGGCAGGGCGCCGAGGAACCCTGTGGGCACCAGCCCGGTGGCCTGGGAGGCGCCGGCGCCGGCCAGTTCCAGCAGCGAGGGGTAGTCGATGGCCTCCTTGATGGCCTTCACGCACTGGGGGTCGGCCGTGTAGGCGTTGACCGTCGGATCCGCGTTGAGCAGGAGGAAGACGACCGTCGCCGAGGGGGTGGACTCCACTTTCACCGTCGAGGCGAGCGAGGCCACCTGGTCCGGCGACAAGCCGAGCGCGATCTGGGCGTCCCCACGCTCCACGTTCATCTTCTGGGTGGCCGGCTCGACGTTGCGAAGGATCACCGTGTCATAGGTGGCGGTCTGGGGACCGTTGTAGGCGGGGTTCTTGGTCAGGACCACTTGGCTGGCCACGTCCATCGTCTTCAGCACGTACGGCCCAGAGCCGGCCGAGTTCTCGTTGAGGAAGGTCTCGGCGGCGTCCGTCTCGTCGGTCGTCCCACCGTTGTCTTTGACCACCTTCGAGTTCATGATGCCCGCAGAGGGTGTGGCCAGCGTGGCGGGAAGAGCGGGGTTGGGGTCCGTCGTGGTCAACTGGATCGTCGAGTCGTCCACCTTGGTCACGGTGACCCCGTCGAGCAGGAAGGACGGGTTGCCCTTCATCCCCTCCAGGCGCTGCAGGGAGAAGACCACGTCGTCGGCGGTCACCGGGCTCCCGTCGGCGAACACCCTGCCCGGGGCGAGAGTGAACGTGAACTGCGTCAGGTCAGCGTTGGCGGTGTAGGTCGCGAGATCCGGGATGACCGTCGTGGTGTCGTCGTCCGCGAAGGTGAGCAGCGTGTCGTACAGGGCTTTGACGACGATCTGGCCCGTGGGCTCGTACTCCCGGCCCGGGTCGATGGTCTTGATGTCGAACGTGGTGTCGATGACGATCTGAGCCGTGCTCGAGGAGCCGGTTGTGGAGGTGGGGGATGAGGACGGGCTGGAGCAGGCCGACAAGACCAGGGTCGCGGCAGCCACAACGGATGTGAGGATGATATGGCGTCGATGCATGGAGAACCTCCTTGGAAGGGCGACGTCGCCGGTGAGCCTTCGAGCGCTGGAAAGGGGCCAGCAAGACGAATAGATATTAGGCTAGCCAGCGCCTCGGACATTTCCGCGTGCCACCCACGATGTGAGATGGCCGGGAGGCCCCGATCCCCCCTCCGGCCGACAGGTGGCGTGACACACTGTCCATTGCTGGTGGATGGTTGTCCCGTGAAGATGGGAGAATAGGATGGTGCGCGCATCTGAACCGCTGGTCTTCTCGGCGATGGATCTCGCCTACCCCGACATCCGTTCGGCGCGCCACGCGCCCGAGCCCCTGTGGCGCCGACAAGTGTCCCAACTCCTGCCGCCCCCGAGCGTGAGTCCTGCGCCGGTCGGGGGCGCGACCCTGGACAAGCTCGGTCTGCAGATACGGGTGGACGGGATGACGGCCACGTCCGGTGTGAGTTCCCATACCTCCTCCCAGCCGCCCTCGCTGTCCATCCGGCCCGTGCTCCAGGACGCCAAGGGGAAGTGGAAATCGGACTTCCGCCTGACGTGGCGGGGGCGCGTGGCGTACTCCCCGATCAACCTCGACCCCCGTGCCGAGCAATGGCTCCACGACCTGGCGGGGCTCGACGCGGAGATCGCCCGGTACGGCTACTGGTCGGGCGACACGCGGTGGCAGCGTCTCGACGGGTTCGCGGAAGCGGGGCTGTGGCCCTTGCTGGCCACGGCCGAGGAGGCGGGGATCCCTCTCGTCGGACCGACGGCCGCCGACGAGGTGTGTCTGGCCGGGTCGACCAGCCTGAACCTCAACCTGGCCCGCACCCAAGACGGCGGCCTCGCCCTGACCCGCGCCCTGCTGGTCGACGAGAGGCCCACGCGCCCCACCCTGATGGGCGCGATCGGGGACAGCGGCCTGTTCTGCGTCGAGGCCGACGGCGAGGCTCGACGGATCACCCTCGGGCCGGCCCGGCCCCGGCTGAGCAGCATCCATCTGACCCTCCTCGCCGTCGGGGTCATCGAGGTGCCCGAAGGCCAGATCCCGGATTTCATGGACACCTACTACCCGGCCCTGCGTCGCCACCTCACGGTGACGAGCCTCGATCACAGCGTCGACCTGCCCCAGCCCCCGCGTCCCGTCCTGGTCGGCCGGGTCACGGCCGACTCGGTGTACAAGGTCGGCGTCGCCTGGGGGTGGCGGTACGGCGGTGTGACCCACCCCTTCCAGGCCGACGGCTTCTCGGTCGCGTACCGGGACGAGCCGGCCGAACAGAGGATCACCGCCCTCGTCGAAGAGACGATCCGCGCCCTGTCGGAGTTCTCCTCGTACCGTCTGCGCGGGACGCAGGTCTTCGACGCGCGGGGAGGGTTCGAGGCCAGGGCGTTCATCGACCACATCGTGCCCTGGCTCCAGGATCTTCCTGATGTGGAGATCCTCGTCCCCGAGGACCTGCCGGCCTACGAGGATGTCGAGGAGGCGCCGGTGATCGCCGTATGGGCCGACGACGCGGGCGACGCCGACTGGTTCGACTTGGGGTTGGAGATCCGGGCGGGGGACCGGGTGGTGCCCTTCCAGGATCTTTTCGTCGCCCTGGCGACGGGACAGACCCGGATGCTCCTCGACGATGGGGCGGTGGTCCCCATCGACGCGCCACAGTTCGAGCGCCTGAAGGAGTTGATCGACGAGGCTCGCGCGCTCGCGGACCGACCCTCCCAGGCCCTGGGGATCAGCAGGTACCAGGCCGGGCTGTGGTCCGACCTGGCCGACCTGGCCACCGAGGTCCGTGTCAGCGACCAGTGGCGTGCCCAGGTGGTGGACCTCCTCGCCCTGGTCGACGCGGACACGGCGGGCGAGTCGGGCGGGCCGGTACGCCCCGTCGAGACGCCGGCCGGGCTCACGACGGTCCTGCGTCCCTACCAGAAGCGGGCCTACGAATGGTTGACCTTCCTCGACGCCCACGGTCTGGGGGGAATCCTGGCCGATGACATGGGTTTGGGCAAGACCCTCGAAGTCTTGGCGTTCATCCTCGGAGTGGTCGAACGCCGTCCTCCCGCGGCTCAGGGGACCACGCACGCCCCCTTCCTGGTCGTCGCCCCCGCGTCGGTGGTGGGCAACTGGAAGGACGAGGCCGCCCACCACGCGCCTGGTCTGCGGGTTCTGGCGTTGCGGGAGACCATGAAGAAGGCCGGGGTGTCCATGGACGACATCCGGGGCACGGTCGACGTGGTGGTGACGTCCTACGCCATCTTCCGCATGGAGGTCGACGAGTTGTCCACGCTCGACTGGGCGGGTCTGATCCTCGACGAGGCTCAGTTCGTGAAGAATCCGAGGACCACGGGCAATGAGTTGGCTCGTACGTTCCCCGCTCGGTTCAAACTGGCGGTCACAGGCACCCCCATGGAGAACGACGTCATGGAGCTCTGGGCCCTGCTGTCCATCGTCGCGCCGGGGTTCGCCGGACCGGCCCGCCGGTTCCGACAGGTCTACGCGTCCCCGATCTCCAAAGCCGCCACCGCCCAGCAGCGCCGTCGTCTCATGGCCGCCCACCCGCGGTCCCATCCGGATGAGGAGATGGACCACGCCATCGACGAGGGCCGGATCCGGCTGGCGCAGTTGCGCCGCCGTCTGCGTCCCCTCCTGCTCAGGCGGACCAAAGAACTCGTGACGCCCGACTTGCCGAGCCGGGTCGAGAACCAGGTGGAGGTGGACCTCGCCCCGCGGCACAGGGCGGTGTACGACACGTACCTCCAACGCGAACGCCAGCGCGTCCTGGGACTGTTGGACGACCTGGACAAGAACCGATTCGCTGTGTTGCGATCCCTGACGATCCTGCGCCGCCTGGCCTTGGACGCGTCCTTGATCGACGAGGCGAAGTACGCCGGGGTGCCCTCGGCCAAACTCGACACGCTGATGGAGCAAGTGGGGGAGGTGGTCGCCAGCGGCCATCGCGCCCTCATCTTCAGCCAGTTCACCACCTTCCTGGCCAAAGTGGTCGAGCGACTGGAGAAGGCGGGCATCGACTTCGCGTACCTCGACGGACACACCACCCGTCGCGACCGGGTGATCCAGCGGTTCCGCACGCAGGACGTGCCTGTGTTCTGCCTCAGCCTGAAAGCGGGGGGCTTCGGCCTGACCCTGACCGAGGCCGACTACGTCTTCCTCCTCGACCCATGGTGGAACCCGGCCACCGAGCAGCAGGCCATCGACCGTACCCACCGGATCGGCCAGACGCGGGCCGTGATGGTCCAACGGCTCGTGTCCACGGGAACCATCGAGGAGAAGGTGATGGCTCTCCAGGCGCGCAAAAAAGAGGTCTTCAACTCCGTCTTGGCGGACGACGCCGGAGAGGCCTCCTTCGCCTCGGCTCTGACAGCCGACGATATCCGCAGCCTCCTCGACGACTGACGCGGAATGAACATGGTGAGGACTGTGAAGTCCCCTGCGCTAGGGTGAGAGGCACCCGGGGGCATGCAGCGCCCCCTTTATGCCTCATGAGGAGACGCCATGAAATCACGCCGCCTATTGACGACCAGTGTCGCAGTGATGGCTGCACTGAGCTTGGGCTTGGCCGGATGCTCCGGTTCCAACCCCACCACCCCTGACACGCCATCCGTGGCCCCCAGCGGTCCCTTGTACACCATCGGGTCGGCGGTGATCGTGTCCCACCCCGCTCTGCAAGCGGTCCAGGACGGCTTCGAAGAGGTTCTGAAGGAGCAGGGGATCAACTACACCATGATCTCCGAGAACGCCCAGGGTGACAACTCCAATGCCATCACCATCGCGAACTCGTTCGCCTCGAACTCGAAGATCGACCTGATCCTCGCCATCTCGACGCCCATCGCCTTGTCCATGGCCAGTGTGGAGAAGGACCGTCCCATCCTGTTCTCCGCCGTGACCGACCCGGTCGCCGCGGGCCTCGTGCCCTCCTGGGACCAGGCCGGGGCCAACATCACCGGCACGAGCGACCTGAATCCCGGGGCGAAGCCGGTCTCCCTCGTCCAAGAGGCCATGCCGAACGTGCGCACCATCGGGGTGCTGTACTCCTCCTCCGAGCCGAACTCCCTCGCCCAGGTGGCCGCATTCCAGACGGAGGCCGACTCCCTGGGGGTCACCCTGAAGACCCAGGCCGTCACCGCCGCCTCGGAGATCAGCGTGGGGCTGGAAGCCCTGGCCGGCGTCGACGCCATCCTCATCCCCACGGACAACACAGTCGTCGCGTCCATCGCCTCCGTCATCGGCTTCGGCCAGGAGCACCAGATCCCGGTGTTCTGCGCGGACACGTCCACGGTGGCGCTGGGGACTGTGGCCACACGCGGCCTGAGCTACCACGACCTGGGCCGGGCGACGGGAGAGATGGCCGTCCAGATCCTGCGCGACGGCGTCTCGATCAGCACGATCAAGCCTCAAGCCACGACCAGCACCGAGTTGTACGTCAACCCTGACGCGGCGGCGAAGTTTGGTCTGACCCTTCCTGCCGCTATGATCAGCGATGCGGCGCACATCGAGACGACGTCGTAACCGAAACTCCAAGTGAAGGAGCCGTGCCACTGTCATGTTGGGCGCAGTCGATCAAGGGTTAATCACCGCGGTGCTTGCCCTGGGTGTGTTTCTCACATTCCGAATCCTCAACTTCGCCGACCTGACGGTGGACGGCTCTTTCACCGCTGGCACCGCCACGGCTGCCATCCTGATCTTCAACGGCGTGCCGCCGGTGTGGGCGACTGGCGCTGGCCTGATCGCCGGCGCCTGCGCCGGTCTCCTCACCGGGCTCTTGCACACCAAGGCGCACATTGACCCCTTGCTGTCGTCCATCCTGGTGATGCTGGCGATGTACACCATCAACACCCACATCATGTGGTTCGGCAAGGACGGGTTGCATCGCAGCACCGTCCCCTTGTTGAACAAGCAGACCATCTTCACCTGGATCGTGGACCACCGATTGCGGGGCACCTGGACCTCGGTCCTCTTGATCGGCATCGGCGTGGTCGTCGTCGTGGTCCTCGTCAACTGGTTCTTGAGCACGAAATTCGGCCTTGCCGTCATGGCCACCGGGGACAACCCGACGATGGCCTCCGCCACGGGGATCAACACGGACATGACCAAGATCGTCACCCTGATGATCTCCAACGGGCTGGTCGGGTTGTGCGGGGCCGTCACGGCTCAGTACGTGGGCTCCTCGTCCATCGGCGACGGCACCGGCATGATCTTGATCGGGCTCGCCTCTGTGATCCTGGGCAACGCCATCTTCGGGACGCGGTTCCTCTGGCTGGCGACCACGGGAGTCGTGGTCGGCGCGGTCCTCTACCGCGTGGCCATCTTCTTCGCCCTGAAATGGGAGTTCATCGACAACGCGGACATGAAGCTGATGTCGGCGGCGCTGGTCGTGATCGCCCTCATCCTGTCGCAGTGGAAGGGCGCCCAGGCACTGGTCACCCGCCTGTCCCCGTGGCGGTCGAGGCCCGACGCGCCGGAGCCCATGTCTGTCGTGCCCAACCAGTTCTCACCGTTCGCGGAAGTCGACAACGCCGCCCACACGGTCACCACGGGCGAAGGGAGGGGGCAGTGATGCTGTCGCTGACGAATATCACCAAGACGTTCTATCCCGGAACCGCGAACGAGCGCCGGGCCTTGCGCGACGTCGACCTGGAGTTGGCCGAAGGCGACTTCGTCACCATCATCGGATCCAACGGCGCCGGGAAGTCGACCCTCCTCAACGTCATCGCAGGGTCCCTGTCCGTGGACCAGGGGTCGGTGGTCCTCGACGGGCGTGCCGTGACCCGTATGCGCGAGCACAAGCGGGCCTCCACGATCGCCCGTGTCTTCCAGGACCCTTCCGCCGGAACCGCGCCGCACCTGAGCATCGAACAGAACCTCGCCGTCGCCTACAACCGCGGCAAGCGGCTGAGTCTGGGTCGCGGGCTGTCCCATGCCCGACGAGACTTCTTTCGTCAGGAACTCGCCATCCTCGAACAGGGGCTGGAGGATCGGATGCGCCATCGCGTGGGCTTGCTCTCCGGCGGGCAGCGTCAGGCCCTCAGCCTGCTGATGGCGTCCTTCACGCGTCCAAAGTTGCTGTTGCTCGACGAGCACACGGCCGCCTTGGATCCTGAGCGTGCGGAGCTGGTGTTGCGCTTGACGGCGCAAGTGGTCGCTGAGCAGGGCCTGACGGCGTTGATGGTGACCCATAACATGGATCATGCTTTGCGCCTGGGGAACCGCCTGGTGATGATGCACGAGGGCCAGATCCTGCACACCTTGGACCCCCAGGAGAAGAAAGAGGCGCAGATCCAGGACCTGCTGGAATGGTTCAGCCGCGAGAAGGGCGCCCTGAGCGATCGTACCCTCTTGCAGTGAGGGTCGTCTGGCGACAGGCGGTTCGCGGTGGCCGTCCGTGAGACGTCTCCCGACTAGTCCTGTGGCGAGCAGGAATGATAGCGTGCAATCATGACCTGGAATGCGCAAGACCTCATGGCTGGCCCAAGGGGGCGCAGGCTGCTCCTTGAGCTGGCTCAAGAGCATGCGTGCGCCTGCCCGTTCATGGTGGCCCAGACCTTCCTCGCCTGTCTGCACGGCGCCGCGACGGGGCTGGAGCCCGACCCGGGGTCACGCGAGGGCGCCCTCTTCGGGGTGCCGGGAGGCCGGGTGCTCTCGGCACTCGCCGGTCTGACCCGGCGTCGCAGGGAATCACCGCGGCAGACGCCCGAGGATGTGGCCGTCGCGTTGCACGACCTTCCCGTCGTGAAGGAGACCGAGGAGAGGCTCTGGACAGCGTTGGAGCTGTGCGTGAGCTCGGCCCGGTACTGGCAGCCCCCGGATGGTTTCGACGCGTTGGCTGCCACGAGCGAGGTGAGCGAGCCGTTGGCCGAGGTCGGCAGGCGCATGATCGAGTCGGGACTGTGCCAGTGGTGGGACACACCCCTTCAGGCGGCGGACCAGTGGACGGTGACATGGGCGGCATGGGGCCAGGAGTCGCTCCCCGACGATCCCGTGCCCGACCCGAGGTCTGCGCTCATCGACTGGCATCGTGAGACGGTGGCACACGAGCAGGCGCTGCGGGGGCACTCCCGGCACCTCGCCGACACCGCGGGAGGGGACTGGTGGGTGCTCTCGCGCGATCCGCGCCTCCCGATCACGACGCGCAGCGATCCTCGGCGCGGTCCCGTCGGCTTGTGGCTGGTGGAGGACTCCAGCGGCGGGCGCCACGCCAGGGCTGCTCGGGTCGTCGTGCCCGACACGGCTCGGGTGTACGAGGTGGACGGCGCGGCGGCGTGGGCCCGGTTGTGCGACCTCTATCCCTGCGACGTCACGTGGTCGAGACGCCACGTGTGGGGGCAGGCCACGGGGTGGTACGGAGGCTGGGTCATCCCGGACTTCCTCGCCATGGCCCAAGACTTCGACGCCGTCCATGTGAGCGTGGCCGGCTACCTCGCCACCGCCGGTCGGGTCGTGCCCGTGGGCACCGGCGCCGCCAGCACCCTCGCCGGATGGAACCCTGACGAGACAGTATGGCTCAGGGACGTGCACGTGGGTGACACGCAGGCATGGAGCTACGCGGATCCCGTCGGCTGGGTGGAGTCCTCGACGTAGGCGGAGTTGCCCGTGAGTGGAGCCGGTGGGGGCGGTGGCGTCCACGGTTGAGGGGGCGGGGGCCATGGCTGTTGGGCCGGGACCCACGGTTGCGGTGACGGGACCCACGGTTGCTGGGATGGGATCCACGGTTGCGGAGGTGAAGCCCAGGTCTGAGGGGGAACTGACCAGGGTTGTGGTGGGGCGCCCCACGGTTGCTGCGGGGGAAGTGGCGCGTGGACGGCCATCATCGGCACCGCCATGTAGGTCGTCCCGAGGAAGGCTTGGCGGGCCACTCGCATCAGAGCGAGCAGGGCGGCTCGACGTGTCTCGAAATCCTGTGGGGAGATGGCAGCGTTCGCCGCGCGATCGTGCAGAGTGGTCAACTTCGTGCACGCCAGTTGGTAGTCCCGCATCGCGTCGAAGCCGGGCTTGCCGCGGGTGGACCGTGCCCATTCGCGAGCCTGTCGACGGGCCTTCAGGCTCGACAGCATGGTGAGGTCGGCCGTGGCGACCAGCCCAGTGGGCACGTACTGTGCCGCGCACGCCTGGATGCGAGCCACCGTGCGTTTCCGGTCGGTGCGCAGTGCGACCAGGACGATGATGAGGACTGCCAGCTCGATCAGAAATCCGACGCTCAGACCGGCCAGGCCGTACGTCGCCGAGGCGTTCCATGTCGCGTGCAGGATCATGGCGCCCGCCAAGCCAGCCAGCGGGAGGAGGATCCGTACCGGCAGCACGCGCCGTCGAGCGGCGAAGGCCAACGCGATCCCCGTCATCGATGTGAAGACTGGGTGGCAGAAGGGGGCAAGGACTCCGCGGATGATGAACACCCCAGCCAAGGATGTCGCGCCTTCGGCGGCCGAACCGATGTAGTACTCGATGTTCTCCGCGGCGGCGAAACCGAGCGCCGCCGTGGCCGCGTAGACGACACCGTCGGTGATGGAGTTGATCGCGTCGCGCCTGAACCAGAACACCCCGAAGACGGCCAGTCCTTTCATCGACTCCTCGACCACGGGGGCGACCAGGACGGCAGTGACGGTGTCGATATTGTTCCCGGCCCTCGGGGTCAACGCCGCCGCCCCCGCGATCTCGAAGATGATGCTCAATGCGATGGAGGCGCCTGCGCCCCACAGGAACGTCGTCACGAGCAGGAATCGTGGACCCGGCTCCACGCGGTCCAAGGCGAGGACCCCGGCCATCATGGGGACGAGCGTGATCATCGACAGCATGGCCGCGACGAAGAAGGACGAGCCGCCCACAAGCAGGAAGAGAGCCAGGAACGCGCCAAGGCACACCGATGAGGCGGTGATGGCGACGATGGCGCCGGTGGGCATCCCTCGATGGGTCTGTCCAGCCAGGATCGCCTTGGGGTCGATGAAGCTCACACATTATATGGTACTTGAGATTGTCCTCGGGGTAATTGGCATCATCTCTTTACTGAGATGATCGGCTTTGTTCGGTTGATCGCATGTGTTGAGTTGGGGTCGGTGCTCCCTGCCTCGGCGGGTCCTCCCCACTTTTCCTCGGTCGCAGCCGAGTGGACACAGCTCTTGACGACTAGATGTCAGCGAGTACAATGAGTAACATAGTACTTGAACTCGACGAGTACATAACGGAACATACTAAAAGGCGTCTCAGGCGGGAAGCGACACATCCTCCGGCTGAAGAGCACGAGGTGAGGGGATCACTATGAACGCAACTGCCACCCACGTACCCATCATCGAGGTACGCGGCTTGAGGAAGACATTCACCACCCGGAAAAGAGGCGCGAAGGGGGAGAACGGACGTACCGCCGTCGAGGCGGTCGCGGGGATCGACCTCGATGTGCCGCAAGGGGAGGTCTTCGCTTTCCTAGGGCCCAATGGCGCTGGGAAGACCACCACCTTGCGCATTCTCACGACCCTGCTCCCGGCGACCGGGGGCACAGCCCGGGTCGCGGGTTTTGACGTGACCTCCCAGCAGAGGGAGGTACGCGCGCGCATCGGGTACGTCGGCCAACAAGGCGGGACCGACCTCGACCACGCCACCGGGCGGGAGAACCTCCATCTCGCTGCTCGCCTGTACGGGCTGTCGAAGGGCGACGCCGCCGCGCGGGCCGCCGACCTGCTGGAGTGCTTCGACCTGGCCGCGCTCGCCGACCGGGAGACGAGCACCTACTCCGGCGGGCAGCGTCGCCGACTCGACGTCGCCCTGGGCATGGTCGGCCACCCCGCCGTCCTCTTCCTCGACGAGCCCACCACCGGCTTGGACCCCCAGAACAGGATGAACCTGTGGGAGCAGGTACGTCGGCTCAAGGCCGATGGCGCGACCATCTTCCTCACCACCCACTATCTCGATGAGGCCGACGCGCTCGCCGACGACGTGGCCGTCATGGACCACGGCCAGATCATCGCCCGAGGGACTCCCCAGGAACTCAAGGACCGCATGGGAGTCTCCACCCTCGACGAGGTCTTCCTCACGCTCACCGGTCGTGCGCTGCGCGACACCGACAGTGAAGGGGTGCTGTCATGACGAGCATGATCACGCCGTCCACGTCCGTACGGCCCACACCCGGCCAAGCCAGCCTCGTCACGGAAGTGGCCCTGCTCACCCAACGACGCGCCAGGGAACTCCTCCGCGAGCCGCAATGGATCGTCTCCGGCCTGGCCACGCCGATCTTGTACCTCGTGCTGTTCGCGCCCCTGCTGAAGGACATCCCGAGCCCCCTGTTCGGCGGCCTGTCCGTGGTGCAGATGTTCGTGCCCGGCATGCTCGTCCTGTTCGCCTTCGGCTCGGGCCAGGGGATCGGCTGGACGGTCATCCACGAACTCGACACGGGGGTCATCGAGCGCTTCCGCGTGTCCCCGGTCAGGCGAGTCTCACTGCTTCTCGGATCGGTGATCAGGGACGGACTCTTCTTCATCGCCTGCGCCCTCGTCGTCTGCCTGGTCGCCGTCCCCTTCGGATTCGTCATCCATCCGCTGGGGTTGATCCTCACGCTCCTCCTCCTGGCCCTCCTCACCGGCTGCGTCTCGGCCATGTCGGCCGCCCTAGGCCTGACCCTGAAGAACATCGGCGCCCTCGCCGCGAGCGTCATGGGTATGCAGTTGCCCCTCACCCTCCTCGCCGGCGCCTTGCTGCCCATCTCGATGGGGCCGACATGGTTACAAGTGTTGGCGCATCTGGACCCCTTCTACTACGCGGTGTCCGCCGCGCGAGACCTGTCCTCCGGCGTGATCCTGAGTGGGACGGTGGGTCTCGGATTCCTCGTGGTCATCGCCTTGTTCCTGCTCGTGCTCGCGTGGGCGTCACGGGTCTACCGTCACGCCGTCGCATGAGCGTGGTGTCTCGGGTGCGGGTCGGGGGTGAGACCGGGATGTCATTGGTGGGTGGGCCTGCTTCGTTGTGCAGGATGCTCGTGGCTGAGTGGGGGTGAACTCAGCCCGGGATGATTCCAGGATGTGGCGCTATCACGGATCGCGGGCTTCGTGATAATAGGATTGTCGCTAGATGATCCAAAGGGGGACCACCGTGGTCAAGCTGGCTTTCCGTGACGTGCTTGTTGTTGTGTGCTGTTTTGTGGCGGCTGGTGTGGGGGTTTTCGCCAGTCTATTCGGTCTTCCCGGTTTGTTGGCGTCTGCTGCCGGGGCTCACGTGTGGCCAACCATCGGCTGGGCGGGGTGCCTGGCTTCCGGTGTGACGGTGGTTGTCGGGTTGTTGGGGTCGGCGTCACGCCGTCTCGATCACAGCCCGGATCGAGTTCAACCTGCACGCGTGGCGGGCGCCGCTGGGTTGGCGGCAGCGCTGCTGGTCCTCGTGGGTGGTGTGACCGGTGTGGCGTCCCTGCTGGCTGGAACCATCGGAGGTGTGCCGGTGCCGAGGCTGCACATGGTGGTGGACCTCGCTTCGTGGGTGGTGGCCGTGCTGGCCGCGCCGATGCTGTTGGCGATCCTTCTGCTGGGTGTGGCGGGGACGAACGTGTGGTTGAAGGCGTCGCTTCGTCGTCTGGGTCGGGTGTATGCGCCGATGCTGGTGGTGGCGGCGGTCGCGTCGGGTGTGGCTGCTGGGTTGTGGCAGTGGACCGTTCTGGGCAGCGGCATGGTGTGGTTGGTTGTCCGGGGGGTCGGGTTGGTTGTCGTGGTTGCGGCTGGTTTGTGTGTCGAGTTGATGGTGTTCGCACGCGGCAACCAGGGTGGCCGCCGGTTCTCGTTTTCGTACCGTCCCAGGCGTGCGGTTGGCCCGGCGCGGGCGTTGGGTGGTGTGGTGTGGCCTGTTCGTCGGGTGGCGTTGGGGTGTGTTGTGGTGGTGGTCGGTGTGGCGTTGGTGGTGGGTGTGGGTCCGTCTGGTGTGGCGCATGCCAAGCCGGTTGATGCTCCTGCGGTGTCGCCGGTGGAGTCGGCGGTTCCGGAGCCGGGTGGGGTGGCGACCAACACCGCACCAGTTGACACCACTAGTACGGATGTGGTGTTGCGTGATCCTCAGCCGTATTATCCTGCCCCGGTGGCGCCGGGGCCGGTGGTGTCGGCTGAGAACGGGTCGGTGACGTATCGGACGGGGCCTCGGTCGTATCAGACGGTGTTGGGCGGGGTGCAGGCCACGTATGTCGACGCCGAGGGCAAGACTCAGATGGTCGACAACACCCTGGTGCCGGGCAATCAGAACGGCGTGGTGTCGTTCACGAATGCGGCGAATGATTTCCGGGTGTCGATCCCGGCGGTGATGGATGCGGGTCATGGTGTGGTGTTCGCTCGTGGTGGGTACGAGTTGGAGGTGATCCCTGTCAGTGGGGATTATTCTCGTCCGGTGGCGAGGGGCAACGCGATTGTGTTCAATGATGTGTATGCGGGGATTGATGTGCAGTACACGCTGGTCGGGTCGGTGGTCAAGGAGGACATCGTCGTCAATCGTCTGGTCGCGGTTCCGGATGTCTCGTTCATGGTGAAGGCGGACGGTGGCCTGGTGGTGGGGTCGGAGGCTGCGGGCACGGTGGCGGCGCGGGCGACACGGTCGTCGGGGGATGTCGTGTCGGGTGATGTGGTGTTCGCCCTGGTGGCTCCGGCGATGGTCGACGGGGCGGGCGTGGTGTCGTCGGGGGTGTCGATGACGACGACGGGTTCGGGGGTGTCGGCGACCGCCACGATCAGTGTGGATCAGTCGTGGTTGGCTGACCCTGCGAGGGTGTTCCCGGTGCGGATCGATCCGACGGTGGATATCGCCCCGGCGGCGGTGAGCTTGGTGGGGGTGGAGCAGGGTGCTCCGAATATGAGCATCGGGGACAATGGGTATCCGTATGCGGGGTATGACGATGGGGTCACGTCGGGGAATATCGCCGCGTTCAACACGTTGCATATGATGACCCGCACGTGGGTGGGCATCACCTATGATTTTCAGGCG
>Ga0123357_10000664_pt1 | contig 34372 bp, 34 predicted proteins | sample TergutEmb28metaG_FD_89873 | JGI IMG/M metagenome (GOLD analysis project Ga0123357, IMG submission 89873) | Embiratermes neotenicus P4 segment gut microbial communities from Petit-Saut dam, French Guiana - Emb289 P4 | ecosystem: Host-associated > Arthropoda: Insects > Digestive system > Gut ... | reverse complement strand
GCTACCACCAGCCGGTGCTGGATGCGGACGGCCAGCCAAGCGGACGTTACCAACTGGCCTGGATGAACGAGTACTCGGGCGAAATGGGTGACGCCGACTGGGCTGACCCCGGCCGTCGCACTCTGGGCATGTATGTGGCCGATCAGTCCGGAGCTTTCTTGACGTGGTACCACTCGGGTGACTGCCCACTACCCGTCAAGATGCCGCCGCAACCGTGGGGCGCGTCATACCAGGTATTGACTAGCACAGCCGATGACGGGGAGATCCCGACCGGCCCATTCGGCCCTGGCGAAGGCTTCACTATGCCGCCCCGAACGGTCGTCCTGATGCGTGTCACAACCTAGTCAGCGCACACGAGCGAGGAAATCGCGTGTGGCCTGATTGGTCGGGGCGTCCAGCACGACACTGGGAGGGCCTTCTTCGACCACTACGCCATCCTTAAGGAAGACCACATGGTCGGCCACCTGATCGGCAAACCCGATCTCGTGGGTCGCCATGACAATCGTCGCCTTTTGCTGCTTCAATTCGAGCACCAAATCCAACACCTCGCCAACCAGTTGCGGGTCGAGGGCCGAGGTGACCTCATCGAGCAGTAGCAACTCGGGGCTGGTGGCCAGCGCGCGCACGATGGCGACCCGCTGCTGTTGCCCGCCGGACAGACGATCGGGGTATGCCTTAGCGAAGTCGGCCAGACCAATTCGATCCAGCAAGGCTAGGCCTTCGCGCTCGGCTTGGAGCCGAGGTGTCTTCTTGACGTGACGGGCCGCCAGCGTCACATTATCGAGCACAGTCATGTGTGGGAACAGATTGAACTGCTGGAATACCACACCGATACGCCCGCGGACGGCGTCGACGTCAACCCGCGGATCCGAGATATCCTCACCGCTTAGGAGGATTTGCCCGTCGTCGATCTGCTCCAGCAGGTTAATGGTCTTTAATAGGGTCGATTTGCCGCAACCGGACGGGCCGATCAACACCACCACGGAGTGTGACGGCACCACCAGATCGATACCCTTAAGCACCACATGGTCGCCATATGATTTGACGATGCCGCGCATCTCCAGAACAGTCTGGCGGTCTGGTGACTCTGTTTCGACGGTTGTCACGCCATGCCCCCGATCTGTTCGCGGTCGCGTTGACGAGCCGTCAGCCAATCGGTCAGACGGATAAACGGCCAGCTCAGCACGATGAAGAACAGCGCAGCCACCACATATGGTGTGTAGTTGAAGCTGAGTGCATTCTGGATCTGCGCCGCCCGGATGGCATCCACTGCACCAAGAATCGAGATCAAGCCGACGTCCTTCTGCATCGAGACGAAGTCGTTCATCAACGCGGGCACCACCTTGCGGATTGCCTGTGGCAACACGATCAGACGCAAGGTCTGGCCGTACGTCAGGCCAAGTGAACGGCCCGCCAACCGTTGTGACGGATGGATCGCTTCAATGCCGGCCCGCAGAACCTCCGAAACATACGCCGAATAGCTAATGATTAGTGCCACGGTGCCAAGCAGTGTCACGGAAATGACGTGCGTCGTCAGCCCGAGCGCGGGAATACCGAACCCCACCAGGTAAATGACGATGAGGAAAGGAATCCCGCGGAAAATATCAGTGTAGGCGGCCGCCAGGAAACGCAGCGGGAAGAAGACGGCCCCCCGCAGCGAGCGCAAAACTGCCAACAGTGTTGCTAGAACTGCTACCCCGACCACTGCGATGAGAAGCACCCGAATATTAAGCAGCAGCCCCTGGCCCACGGCCGGTATGGCCTTGACGAAGTAGCCGGGATTGAAGAAGGTTTGACGGGTCACCTGCCAGCCAGGCGAGTGGGCAAGAATCAGCGCCACCACCACCGCAAAAATGACGGTGCTGATGGCGCTGATCGCCACCGAACGGGCAGTCTGGCGACGACGGAAAGACCGTCGGCCCAGTTCGAGTTCGCTCGGGGGAAGCAGGTTACCGCTGATCACTGGAGCACTGGCACGTTAATTGAGTCAGAGAGCCACTGCTGCTGAATCGACGCCAGAGTGCCGTCGGTCCGTATAGCATCAACTGCCGCCGACACCGGCGCGGTCAGCGGCGATCCCTTGGGCAGCAAAATGCCAAAATCATCGCCACCGGCCGAGGACGACAACTGGCCGACGATCACGCCGTTATCAAGCTCTGCCGAGGTCAGGTACAACGCCGTTGGCAGATCCACCACGATGGCCTGCACCTGCTTGTTGACCAAAGCATGCACCACATCGTCGGACGAGTTGTAAATCATCGGCTGGCTAGTTGGCTTGATGATGTCCGTCAGCGCCGTCAGGCTGGTGGTTCCCACCTGGGCGCCAAACGTGATACCGGCCAGGGCGGCCAGCGATGTGGCGCCGTCGGCCGGCGACCCGGAATACGTCACGATCGCTTGGTTGGTCGTGTAGTACGGTGTGGAAAAGTCGACCGCCTGCTTGCGCTCGTCAGTGATGGAGAATTGCTGGATGTTCATGTCCCACGCCTTCGGCCCGGGGGCAATGGCGGCATCAAACGTTGTGCGCACCCACACAACCTGGTCGTTCGTGTAGCCAAGCTGCTTGGCCACGGCGTAGATCACGGCCGACTCGAAGCCTTTCCCAGAGGTCGGGTCGTTATCCTCAACCCACGGCGAATAGGCCGGGTCGCCGGTCGCTACGGTCAGCACGCCGGGCGTGTATGTCTGAAGAGCCGGTTGGCTGGTGGTTGTGGTACTGGGCGCCGAGCTAGGTGCCGAACTGGGCGTCGTCGGCGTGGCAGAAGTACAGGCTGCCAGCGGCATGACGAGACCGAGCCCAGCGAGGGCGGCAAGGGTTCTGGTTACAAGACGGCGGGTTCGGTTCATGGAGCACCTCGGATCAGTCGATGATGGGTTGCGGTGGGTCCCGTGGGAACCACGGCAGACAGTCTACTAGTGTCAGCCAGCTGACGGGCGACGAAACTCGATAGTCCAGTGCGTGCCAGTGCCGATGTTGTAGGCCCGGGCGAAACTACCCTGATTGATCGCCACGGCCATGCGATACAGCGAGTTGACATAGACAATTTGCTCGCCCACGGACACATCGGCGAATGATCGGCCGTAGGTGGCGCGGTTGTTGTAGACCCGGGTTGGTCCATTACGAATCTCGATTTCGACTGGATCGCCTATCCCGATGCCAAGTGTTAAGAACTGATCACGTGTCACGTTCGTCCATGGGCTGCCGAACCGAACATCGAGGATGTCGATGCAGCCCTTGACACTGTCATCTGTGCAGACGACGTCGCCCAGTGGCAGCGTAACGATCTGGTCGAGTGGCAGTTCTGGGCCGACGCTGGTGAAATCGACGGTACCGCCGGCCAGTTTGGCGCCAATGAAGGCGTACACGTCGCGGCCGTGAAAAGTGAAACTATTCTCGGTGTGCTCACGGCGATGCTCTACCTCGCTGATCTCGCGTAGGGCCGTAATGCCAACATACTTGGCCAGGTGCGTCAAAGTGCCGTTGTCGGGCGTGACGACCATGTGCCCATCAGCGGTCAGTGCGACCACCGATCGGCGCGTGCTGCCAACTCCCGGATCAACCACAGATACAAAGACCGTCCCCTGCGGCCAGTACTCAACCGACTGGAACAGTCGGTATGACGCCTCCCAGATGTCGTACGGCGTGATGTCGTGCGTCAGGTTGAACAACCTGAGGCTCGGGTCGACGCTGAGCGCAACCCCGTACATGGCGGCAACGGCGCCGTCTGCCAAACCGAAGTCCGACTGGAATACCAGAGGATCTGACATGTATCTTCATCTCCTTTTCTGCGCCATTCTACGGGCTTTGACAAGTCATTCGAGGTCCCGCCCGTCCACCTTGATCCTCCACCCATAGACTTGACCTATGACCGTGAATGACCCTCTGCTGTCTGCCACCGAGTACGTTGACTACTTGGATCCTACGATTCAGACTCTCGCACAATCGCTTAGTCGGGATTCTACCGACAAGGCGCGCTACGCCTGCGACGCGTTTGAGTGGGTACGCAACGAGATACCGCACACGACCACCACCGCACGGCAGGTTGTAACCGCCAAGGCCTCGGACGTTCTGGCCGAGCGCACCGGTATTTGTCATGCCAAAGCCAACCTACTGGCCGGTTTGTTGCGGGCTCAAGGCATACCGGCCGGTTTCGGGTTCCAGCGTGTGACGGTAGGCGAAGACGCCTCCGACGGCTACTGCCTGCATGCCCTGGTGATTGCCAAGTTGGACGGAGACTTGGTCGCGCTGGACCCACGTCCGGGCATTGAATTCGGGTCCGTCGGCCCCGTGTCGGACGACCTGGGTGAGGCGAACCTGCCCGGCCTGTGGAACAATCCCGATGCGGGGACGATGAGCGTGCTGGAGACATCGGCGACCCTGGACGATGCCCTGCGCAACCTGCCTGACCGGCCGAGCGCCCCACCCGATGACACCTCTTTCACGACCACTGCCCTGTCCTGATCATCAGAGCATTCTCCACCGACCTAATGACGTCGCTCGGGCGCCTTAGCTGATCGGCTGTGACAGTGATGACGAGCCATCCGGCGTCCTGCAGATCGCGGCGTCGATTTGCGTCGAGTTCCATCTGGCGGCGATCGCCGACGTGAACGAGTCCGTCGTATTCGACGGCGACTCGCGCCCTCTCATAGCCCATGTCGACGTGGTACGTCCGCCCGAAGTACGGGACTGGAACGTTGACCGCCGGCGTTGGCAACCCGGCATCGACCAGCGTCAACCGAGTGCGGGTTTCGTACAGCGAGTCAGTGTTGGCGCGCACCAGCTTCAGCGCCCGACGAGCCATCGTGACCCGTGCGACCCCGCCCAATTTGTCCAAGCGAGAGGTCAATTGCTCGAACGACAGCAGGGGGTCGCGACGTCGCAGAAATCCGTCACCAACCTCGACCATCTCGTTGACGGTCGCACTCTGCAGTTGCAACCAGTGGTCGACCGGGTGCAACACAGGCAAGCCCTCGACCATCTTCCAAACCTGAGTGCGACGTGAATCGCAATGCGCAACGACGCCCGCCCGGCTTGGACGACGTCCCGCTCCCTTCACCAGGATATGTACGGTGTCCCAATCCTGCAAACGCTCTGGCAACGCCACTCCGAGGGCCTGAAGCGCTGTCGCCCCATACAAGACGACGTCCAGGTGGGCGTACGTCTTGACCACTGCCCGAACCTTCGTCAGCCATCGGGTCCGGCGGTCATCACCGACGAACTTTGAATAGCCGCCACGAATGACCCGTTCAAAACCGAGTTTGCCGGCGCTGTGCCACGAGATCGAACCGTCACGTACCAGGCGAACGTCAATTGTTGTTGTTTCCATCTGACAATCTTTGCCGATCTGAGCGGCTCCGAGGCAGGGATCGCGCACATCTGTGGATAACTTCGGGAATGCGTGAATATCCCGGCCCCGTCGAAGCCCACGGCTAACCCAACAACCGCAGCACTACCTCAACTCGCATACCCTGACGCCCCGTGCGGTGGTTGGCACAGCAAAATGGACAATTTAGCCGCGCCTAACCGCCGCAGCGCAGCGAAAGAACTGCTATTTGTGTTAGATATGCGGTAGTTGGCTCATTATCACCACGGTATGACGGTAAGGGACGGCCACTTGGCCGTCCAGGCTTTGGCTTTCGCCGCGTAGATGTCTTCGGCGATCGACGCCTTGTTGGGACGCACGATCATGCCGAACAAATCGCCCAACCCGAACGGCGCGTAGACCCGCGGTGCCTGGCCGTCCAACCTGATACCTATGCAAAACGCTGCCGCCGGCCACGTGGCGATCGCATCTTCTACCGATGTGTATGGTCTGATGTCAAAGCCGAAGTGATCCTTGTACCACAGATGCACGCGGGCCTCATTCTTGATGTCGATAGCGACAGCGGGATCCACCGTTGCCTTGAGCTGCGCAATGACAGCGCCCTCGGCTTCGGCGGATAGGTCGGAGTCATCGAAGTAGACCAAATCAATGTCTGATATGCCATACATCGGCGAGTTACCAACCTGATGATTCCAGACCGTCTGCACGACACACCCGCCAGCGACGTAGTAGTCAGCTAAGCCGACGCGGGCGACGTCCTTCAGCACCTGCTGCAACACATCGTTGCCGGCGATGATCGAGCCAAGATCGTCCATCTGAGTTTGCAGGTCACTGTGACGCCCCACGGCGCCGGGGAATGTCGAACTCATGGAAGCGACGATACAACAAGTCCGGTAGTATCCTGCCCATGACCGACGCCCCTATTCCCTGGTTGCCTGACATTGTGCCTGGCGCGCATTTTGTGTCATCCGAGATTGAGATGACGGCCGAGGCCATCATCGAGTTCGCCAAGCAGTACGACCCGCAAGTGGCGCACACCGACCCGGAGCTTGCCAAGAAGACCGCCTTTCAGGGGTTGTCGTCTTCGGGGTGGCTGACGGCCGCCTTGACGGCGAAACTGGTCACCGAAGTTGGCATGCCGCTGCACGGCGATCTGATCGGCGCCGATGTCCACCTGAAGTGGCCGAGCCCGGCCCGCCCTGGCGACCGGCTGCACGTAGAACTCGACATCGTCACAGCGCGGTTGTCCCGCTCACGGCCCGGCTGGGCCATCGTCACGGCCAAGTACCAAACCGTCAACCAGGATGGGGAAATCCGTCAACAGACGGAAGCGACAGTGTTCAGCCCAAAGAGCTAGCCTGGGCCAGAGCCGCCGCGGCGGCGCGATCAACCTTGCCAGACGACAACTGCGGGAAACGCTCGACAACGATGACCTGACGGGGTGCCAGTTGCGGACGCAGCCGCTGCCCCACATGGGCGCGAACTAACCCCGTCAGAGAATCTGGCTGCCCCACAGAAACGCCCAACGAGCTCAGAATAACCAGAGCCACAGCCTTCTGCCCCCACTGTGTGTCCGGCACCGGAACCACCAAAGCATCTCGCACCTGGGGCAATTCGCGAATAACGCCCTCGACCCGCTGCGGGACGATGTTTTCACCGCCGGAGATGATAACGTCATCGCTGCGCCCCAGAATGCGCAGCCGGTTCTGCTCGTCGAACTCGCCCAAGTCATGGGCACGGAACCAACGCTCGCCATCACGTACGACAAAGTCGCTGCCGGGTTCCTCACCACCAGCCACGTAGCCAGACGCCAGCACCGACCCAGCTAGTTCCACGCGCCCGTCGTCTTCGGAGACGGCCACAGATACCCCGGGCAGCGGACTACCGTCATAGACGCAGCCGCCGCAGGTCTCTGTCATGCCATAAGTCTGGACGAGGTTGATACCCGCAGCGCGGGCGTGGTCCATCAGGTCGTCGTCCACCATCGCCCCGCCGATCAGCACCGTAGCGAAGCTAGCCAGCGTGTCCACCAGCGGTGAGGCGGCGAGCAGACGCCGCAACTGCGTTGGGACGACGGACAAATAGGCTGGCACCCCCGCCGGCAACTGGGAGTAGGCGGCCAGGAACGCCTCGGGCGTGAAGCTGCCAGGCGGCAGAGGTACGGGACGATACCCCGCCACAATCGAGCGGATGACGACATTCAGCCCCGCCATGCCGCTCACCGGCAAAGCCAGCAACCAGGCGCCGCTGCCACCAACAGCCGCAGCGCTGGCAGACGCCGAGGCAAGCACTGCCTGATGCGACAATTCCACACATTTGGGCTGCCCCGTCGAACCTGACGTCGCCACGACCAACGCCGTGTCCGAACGTAGCGCACTGGTTGACGCGCAATCGTCCGACACATAGGGCTGTCCACCCGTCAGCGCCGACTCGACCCTGTCACAGATCGAGTCCAACGATGGCGCCCTAGAAGGGGTAGCCAAAGCTGCTCCAATCGGGGTCGCGGTGCTCCAAGAAAGCATCCCGCCCTTCGACCGCCTCGTCCGTCCCGTAGGCGAGACGGGTGGCCTCGCCGGCGAACACCTGCTGCCCTGCCAGGCCGTCATCGGCCAGGTTGAAGGCGAATTTGAGCATCCGGATGGCCTGTGGCGATTTGGTGGCCATGATGCGGGCATACTCCAAAGCCAGCGCCTCCAGCCCGTCATGCTCGGCGACCTCGTTGATGACGCCCCACTTCTCGGCTTTCTCGGCGTCGTATTCACGGGCCAGGAAGAAGATCTCACGGGCCCGCTTCTGCCCAACCTGGCGGGCCAAAAGCACCGAGCCATACCCGGCATCGAAAGAGCCCACATTGACGTCGGTTTGCATGAAACGGGCATGCTCGCGACAAGCGACGGCCAGATCAGCCACAACAACAAGGGAATGGCCACCGCCGGCGGCCCACCCGTCGACGACCGCGATAACCACCTGCGGCATGGTGCGAATCAGCCGCTGTACTTCGAGTATGTGCAAGCGGCCAGCCCGGGCTTGGTCGATCGTCCCGGCTTCCTCGCCGGCGGCATACCGGTAGCCGTCCTTGCCGCGAATCCGCTGATCGCCGCCTGAGCAGAAGGCCCAACCGCCGTCCTTCGGGCTCGGCCCGTTGCCGGCCAACAGCACGGTACGGACGGTTCCGCTGCAGCGCGTGTGGTCAAGTGCTGTGTACAACTCGTCAACAGTGCGAGGCCTGAATGCGTTGCGAACTTCGGGCCGATTGAAGGCGATTCGCACCGTCGGCAAATCATCACCGGACGCGTCATTGACCGCCCGTTGGTACGTGATGTCGGTGAAACTGTCGAAGCCCTCGACGGGACGCCAATGGTAGTTAGGAACGCGGTTGGATGACATAAGGTCAGTCTAGCGAGCGCTCGCGCGGATAGACGGCGTTCTTGATCAGCAGGGCGGCCACGCAAATCAGACCGACGGCCGAAACTACCGCCAGGATGCCCGAGATACCTAGGTTGGCAACGATCAGAACGCCGATCAACAAGGTGCCGACGAATCCGCCAAACTTGCCAACACCGATCATCCATGACACGCCGGTGGCGCGTCCCTCGGCCGGGTAGAACAAGGCCGCCAGGGCAGCCACCGACGACTGGGCCGACATGATGAACGTGCCACCCAGGAAGACCATGATGCCCAGCAGGATGACCGTCCCGAACGAGTGGCCGATGGTGAAGATGGCGACGACGGCCAAGCCGTAGCAGACGGCCAACACGATATTGGGGTTGCGACGATCCATTAGCATGCCCACCAGGATGGCTGCCAGCGCACCAAAGCTGTACAAGGAGGTGACGACCATGGCCATTGGCCCGCTCATGGCTTCGCCGCCCGGGAAGTTCTTCGGGTCGGTCAGCAATGACGGCAGCCAGTTCTGCAGCGAGTAGACGATGACCAAGCCGCTGAAGTAGGTCAGCCACAACAAAACCGTGCCCAGTAGGAAGTTCTTCGACATGACCAGCGCAATACCGGCCTTCTTCTGGTCGGCGCTGGCCGCCTTCTCGCCGGACTCGAAACTGGTGACCTCTGGCCCGATCGGCGCGATCTTTGACAATATGGCGCGAATCTTCTCGGCCGGCGCACCCTTGTAGATCAGGTAACGCACCGACTCCGGCATGAACCGAGCGAAGATGAGGACGGCCACCAGCGGGATGCCGCCCATCAGCCAGAAGAACGTCCGCCAACCCATGTGGGGGTCGACGACAACACTGACGATCCAAGCGCCGATGAAACCACCGATGGCCGAGCCAAAAGGCAGGCCACAGGTCATCAACGTGGTCAAGAATGCGCGACGCTTGGGTGGGCAGTACTCGGCGAACAGCGGTATGCAGTTGGCAGACGACCCGCCCAGCCCAACGCCGGTGATGAACCGGAGGACCATCATCTGGTCAGGGCTGGTGGTGAAACCGGCCAGCACGACGGCCGCCGAGCAGATGACGGCGAAGATGATGACGACGTTCTTGCGGCCGAACTTATCGGCCACCGGCCCGGCGATGATGGCGCCGAAAGCAGCACCGAGCTGCACAGCAGCCAACGCCATCGTCAAGTCTGACCGAGTGAGCGAGCCGCCGGTGGTGGTGTTCCAGTCCGTCAGCATGTATTTGGCCGAGAACCCGGCGATGGCGACAGCCACGCCGTCGAACAACTGCACCACCAGCAGCATGAAGTAAAGGCCGACCTGAAACCGCGAAAACCTGTGCTCATTAAGAAATTGTTGAAGATTGAGCCTCGACATACCGTCACCCATGACTGTTTGGCTTCCTTTCGCCGCGTGTCCAGATCGAGACGCAACCATAGCATGACGCCATATCCGCGGCGCGTCGACGCCAAGTCTGCCCTTCAATAATCGGCCCACGGGCCGTCGTCAACCCGCGTTACCGGCGGCTTGGGGTGGTGTGCTAAGTTCGCAGGGTGGATGCTCGTGTTGACATCGCCGCAGCACTGATGCGCGGACAAGAAGCCACCCAGGCGCTTCTGGGTGACACGATCGCCATTACCGACGAACTTTGGCAAATGCCTAGCCGTCTTGTCGGCTGGACCAGGGCACATATCGCCACCCACATCGCCCGACATGCTGACGGTTTGGCCCGCGTCTTGACACAGCTGAAGAACAACCAGCCCACCAGTTTGTACGACTCGGCAGACGCCATCGACGACGAGATCGAACGCGGCTCCGAACGTAGCGCGCTTGAGCTTCAGGTCGATCTGGATTCCAGTGCGGGACGCCTCCATGAGGCCTTGACGCACCTAAATCGACTGGCACCTGGCCGGCCCGTCTCGTTGACACCAAGCCTCACAGTGCGGCTCGATCAGTTGCCGATCATGCGCCTCAACCACCTGGTTTTACACCACATCGACTTGGATATCGGCTTCACATACAAGGCCATAAACGACCAGGTCGCAGCCTGGCTTCTCGCCTACAATGCGGCCCGGGTTGGGCGCAATTCGGCCTACCCAGCCATTAGGCTGATGTCCGATTCCGGCGTCGTCGCCCTGATCGGCGGCAGCGGACGCCCCCAAGTCGTCCATGGCGAGGACAACCTGCTGCTCGGTTGGCTGACGGGGCGTTTGCCGCCCGATCAGATTGACCCGCGGTTACCCATGCTGCCGACCCGCTAATCGATTAGCTACCCAGGGCCGGGTTGCGTCGCGTCTTGATCAAGCTGGCAACGGCCGTCAACGCCAGTATGGCGACGATGATGCACAACGACAAGACGGTGGAGATTTCGCCGTTGAAACCCAGTTTGGCGTCCCAGCCGTAATGATTCATGGCGTGAAGTATCAGTTTGACGCCGATGAACGTCAACAACACCGTTAGGCCGACCGGCAGGTAATACAGCTTCTCAAGCAGCGATCCGAGAACGAAGTAGAGCTGCCGCAACCCCATCAAAGCGAAAACGTTGGCGGTGAAGACAATGTACGGTTCGACGGTCAACGAGAAGATCGCTGGAATCGAATCGAGTGCGAACATCACGTCCGTTGTGCCCAGGGCCACTATGGTGAACAGGATCAGCGTGAACCGCCGACGACCGTCGTCCCCGCGCACCAGGATGTGATCGCCATCGAAGGTGTTGGTTGTGGGCACTCGTGCCTTGATGAACTTCATAAGACGGGAATCGCCACCAGCTTTCTCGGACTCTTCGTCTTTGTTTAGGAAGTCGGCGATGACCCCCCAAGCGGCCTTTAGAACCCAAACGCCGAACAGGAAAAACACCCAAGCGAACTCTTCGATGACAACTTTGCCGAGCGCGATGAAAACGCCGCGCAACAGCAGCGAAAGCATTATGCCGATGAGCAGAGCGAACTGCTGCGATTCGCGCGGCACCTTCTGCTTCTCCATGATGATAAGAAAGATGAAAAGGTTGTCCAGCGACAGGCTGTATTCCGTCAGCCAGCCTGAATAGAACTGCAACGAGTACTGCGCTCCCGAGAAGTACCAGATGCCTAGCCCAAATAGCAGCGCGAGCCCGACATAAAGGGCGATGTAGCGCAGGCATTCCTTGGTTGTTGGCACATGGGGTCGCCGCCCGATGATGAAGGCGTCGAACAGCAGCACACCCACCAGAATCACCACCGTGATGATCCAGGTGTAGGGGTGAATGTTCACGAGGCTAGCCTACCGGTTGGCTCGGGGCTCTATCGGTTGGCCTCGACCATGGCGCGGAGTTCCTTTTTCAGGTCGGCCAACTCGTCTCTGAGGCGGGCGGCCAGCTCGAATTCGAGGTGCCCGGCGGCGGCATGCATCTGACCCGTCAATTCGTCGATCAGGGACGCCAGATCCGTCTCGGCAAGGGAGGACGGGTCGAGCGCGCGGCGCGCCCCGGCCAGCGGGTTGGCACCTTTGCCGCGGCCCCGGGCGGCGGCTCTTGATGTCAGGGACGCGGTGTCGGCGTCCTCGCGGGCGAGCATGTCGGTGATGTCGGCGATCTTCTTTCGCAACGGCTGCGGGTCGATGCCGTTGGCCTTGTTGTAGGCCACCTGCTTGGCACGGCGGCGGTTCGTCTCGTCGATGGCCGTCCGCATCGAGTCCGTGATGGCATCGGCGTACATATGCACCTCGCCTGAGACATTGCGAGCGGCGCGTCCGATCGTCTGGATCAGCGAGCGCCCCGACCGCAGGAAACCCTCTTTGTCGGCGTCCAAAATCGACACCAGCGATACCTCGGGCAGGTCGAGCCCTTCGCGCAGCAGGTTGATGCCGACGAGCACGTCGTAGGTACCCAAGCGCAGCTCGCGCAGCAATTCGACGCGGCGCAGCGTGTCGATATCCGAGTGCAGATAACGCGCCTTGACGCCGTGCGCCAGAAGGTAGTCCGTCAGATCCTCGGCCATCTTCTTCGTCAGCGTGGTGACGAGGACGCGCTCGCCGACATCGGTACGCTTGTTGATCTCGGTCATCAGGTCGTCGATCTGGCCGTGCGTGGGTTTCACAATGATCTCCGGGTCGACCAGCCCGGTCGGCCGGATGATCTGCTCGACGACGCCGTCGCCGCGCGCCAACTCGTACGGCCCCGGCGTGGCGGACGAATAAACCGTCTGGCCAATGCGCTCCAGGAATTCATCGAAACGTAGCGGGCGGTTGTCCATGGCGGACGGCAAGCGGAAGCCGAACTCGACAAGTGTGCGCTTGCGGCTCATGTCCCCCTCATACATGCCACCGATCTGGGGGACGGTGACGTGCGACTCGTCGATGACAAGTAGGAAGTCCTCTGGGAAGTAGTCAAGCAAGCAGTTGGGCGGGGTGCCTGGGCCGCGTCCGTCGATGTGACGGCTGTAGTTCTCGATGCCGGCACAACTGCCGATTTGGGCCATCATCTCAAGGTCGTAGGTGGTGCGCATCTTCAGTCGTTGGGCCTCCAGCAGTTTGCCCTGGCCCTCCAGTTCTTGCAGGCGTTCGGCCAGTTCGTCTTCGATGCCCTTGATCGCCCGTTCCATGCGCTCATTGCCAGCCACATAGTGGGAAGCCGGAAAGACGTACAACTCCTCTTCGACGCTGACCACCTGACCCGTCAGCGGGTGCATGATCGTCAACGCGTCGATCTCGTCGCCGAAGAACTCGGCCCGCACCGCCATCTCCTCATACATCGGGAAGATTTCCAGCGTGTCGCCGCGCACCCTGAACGTGCCGCGGGTGCCAGCCAGGTCATTGCGGACGTACTGCATGTCGACCAGGTGACGCAGAAGTTGTTGGCGCTCCCATGTTTGGCCGACACGCAGCGTCAGCATCTGGTCGACGTACTCCTGCGGAGTGCCCAAGCCGTAGATTGCCGAAACGGTGGCGACAACGATGACGTCCCGCCTTGTCAACAGGGAGTTGGTGGCGGAGTGACGGAGACGCTCGACTTCCTCGTTGAGGGAGCTGTCCTTTTCAATGTAGGTGTCGGATTGCGGTATGTAGGCCTCGGGTTGGTAGTAGTCGTAGTAGCTGACGAAATACTCGACGGCGTTGTCTGGGAAGAATTGCCGCAGTTCCGAGGCGTACTGCGCAGCCAGCGTCTTGTTCGGCTGCATGACTAGCATAGGGCGCTGCAATCGCTCGGCCAGCCAGGCTATAGTGGCCGTCTTGCCCGTGCCAGTGGCGCCCATCAGCACGATGTCCTTCTCCCCCGCCTCGACACGCCGGGCCAACTCGTCAATAGCGGCAGGCTGGTCACCGGACGGAGAGAAGTCGGCGTGCACCTTGAAAGGCGCACCCCGCCGGGTGATCTGTTCGACTGGACGCATGATTCCAGGCTATCCGGCAGCCCCGACAAATACCACCGCGGACGTCACCGGTTACCCTTGGCTCGGTTGTGGGTTGAGCACAGCATTTCACAGTTGGCTTCGGTGGTGTCACCACCGCGTGACCAGGCCGCCACATGGTCGGCGTCCATTTCGTCTAGGCGGTAGATGCGTTTTTGGTTGGGGTTCTCGCGCAACGCACACAACGGGCAGTTCGATTCGCCGTTGGCTTTCGCCTCCGCGGTCTGACGCTCATACACGGCAGCTTTCACGGGGTCTGAAAAGACGCGGACATTCAACAGCTTCGTGTCCTGTTTGCCGCCGAGAAGGTACTCGTAAATGCCCTTCTTGTCGGTAACGGCCGAGTCGGCGCGAAGGGTTTGGACTTGCGTCTCCATGACGGACGGGGTGTAGGGCCTGGTGTGGTAGGCCTCGTACAGGCGTCCCCAGTCAAGGCCGCACATTTCCTTGGCCGGTGCCCCGGGGAACACGGTGGAAACCCAGTCGATCACCGAGATGAAATAAGTCTTCAGCTCGGTGATGTTCGTGTCATGGCGGTGGTCTTTCATGTAGCCGTCGATGGATAAGTGGTGGAACGACGCGACCCAGCTCAGCGCCACCTCCAACACCTGCTGGCGGTTCGCCTCGCCGCGCACGTATGTTTTCCATTTCATCATGTTCGCGTTGCCGGAGTTCGAGAACTCCGCCTTCGCGGCGGTGACGAACGGGCCGGAGAATATCGCATTCAACAACTCCTGGCGCGACAGCGGCACACCGGCGATGTTGATGGTCTCGAACCAGGCCTTGATGTCAGACTCCGTGCCCTGGCAGTGGTACACCAGAAGATCACTGCTCATGATCTTGGTTTGCTGATCCGCCGGCAATGACGAGAACGACTGCTCCCGGCCGTCCACCTTGATGGCGAACTTGCCCGTGACAAACCGGCCCACGCTGGTGATGCGCTGCTGCCCGTCAAGCACTTCAAGTTGGCCGTCGTCGGCGACATTGAAGTAGATCAAGCCAAGCGGGTATCCCTTCAGCAGCGAGTCGATGACGGCAACATCCTTCTTGCCATCGTTGTAGATGTAATTGCGCTGATACTCCGGCTGGATAGTCAGCCTGCCGCCTAGGCCATACAGGCCCTTGGCTTCCAGCTCGTTGTACACGAAGCCCTCAACGATTTCCTCGACGGTGTAGTGGTGTAGCTCGGTGATCATCATGCGCCTTCCGGAGACTTATGTCGTATTACTATTCGTGAATAACACATCCTGTACGTGCCGTCGTCTGACAACAAATAGAACCTGCTTCCGCTTGGTGTGTAGCTGCCTTTCGGGGCGACCTTTGCCATGTCAAGGGCAGCACCGGACTGACGAAGCTGGAGGCTTTCCCCGATGATTTCAAACTGATCCGGGTCGTACTTGTCTAGGAAGCTGATGGGCACACCCATTTCACCATCGCAGTCGCTGGGTATCGCGTCTGTAAAAGGCACTTCGATTGCGTCGTAGTTCGCGAAGTGCTGATACGGCTCGCCTTTCAGCTTCTTGTTGAACCGCATGTTGTCATCCATCGTCATAAGCTGAAGCGGTTCGTGCCGACGACCGTGCTCAATGTTTGTGTACCAGCGGACACCCTTGACGCGAATGAACTTCTTGCCGTTGTCGTCGACACGCCAACCGGCGGCGTCAAGTGGGTAACTGTCAGGCACACCGAATTCTCGGTCGCCACTGGTGATTGTTGGGCCAAGCCATAGGCGGTTATTCTGGATCAGCGGGAATACCTCCAGGTAGGTGATGGCATTCATATTGCCGATGATGCTGAACTGGTTGCCAGAAGCCATGACCCATCCGACGAATTCGCGAAACAGGCTGAACGGCGGGTTGGTGATGATGATGTCCGCCTCGTCGCGCAACGCCGTCACCTCGGCACTGCGGAAGTCGCCGTCCCCCTTGAGGTAGCTCCACTGGAGGTCATCGATGTTGATCTTGCCGTCACCGGTGATGTCCTTGGCTTCAAGGACGAATAGCTTGCCGTTGGCCATATCTCGGGCCGGGTCGAACTGCGGCGCGTCGGTCTCGAACAGGGTCGGGGCGTAGTAGGCACCGCTGCGGTTGGCGTTTGGTGCATAGCTGGTTGAGATGAGCCTTTTGATGCCGTATTCAGTGAAATGCAGGGCGAAGAACTTGGTGAAGTTCGACCACTCAGGGTCGTCACACGGCAGCAGGATCGTCTTGCCTCGGAACACGTCAGGGTCGTAGTCGAGATAGGCGTTCATTTCACGCTCGATGTCGGCCCATTGCGTATAAAACTCGTCGTTCTTGGCCGCCCGCGCTGCACCCAAGCTGTCGGTGGCCATCGGGTTCCTTCCAACAGTGTTATCGACCTAAGTCTGATGTTCCCAAAGGCAAACTGTAGCACGCTAAAACAGGCACGGTTTAACTTGCACGGCGGATAGGCTGGTGTATAACGTGCCAGATTCGACATCATCGAAGTATGGCTTGGGACGAGGATCACGCACGGCGATTGGGTGCGGCAATTCGCCGACTGCGCGAGGCCCGCGGACTCACACAGGAAGGCTTGGCCTACCCTGCAGGCGTCACCCGCAACCAGTTTCAGTTGATCGAAAACGGCAGGTCGTCGAGCAGAAGCGGATCAACAGGCCCTTCAAACCCACAGTTCGCGACGATCACCGGCATAGCGGAAGTGCTGCAAGTGTCTGTCGCGGAACTGGTTGCTGAAGCCGGACTTTAGTGCTCATTTGTGCTTGTGTGACTTGATTTGTGTGGGTCGTCAGGTGTAGAATCGAACGTATGTTCGAGAGTTTTGATGAGTGGCGGGCCGTCCAGATAGAAGCGATGGCCAACCATGTCGCGCTCGTGCAACAACGCGACGAACTTGACGCCCGGATAGCTGAATCATTGGGCCGGGTCGTCAGCGCCTACCAGTGGCCCGACGTTCCTGAACCGTCACGGTTTGACGGTTTCCGTGTCACACACATTGACGAGCAAGCCTATGCTGAGGATCTGGCCGCCGAGCTGGCGATCGTGAACAAAACCTCACAAATCAGCGCCCGTAACCTTATCGGCGACACCGCCGCCCTGATCAACAACCTGCCCCAATGCTGGAACAAAATCACCACGAGTGAAGCCCCACTGTGGCAAGGACGCCGCGTCGCCCAGCAATGCGCTCACCTACCTGAACATTTATGGCCCCAAATCGACGACGCCGTCGCCTTGGCAATGGGCCAAGTCGGTGCCGGCAGGTTCTTCAAAACTGTCGACGCCGTTATCAAAGTCGCCAACACCCAAACCGAGGTGCCCGAACCTATCCGGCCGCAGCGTTTCGTCCGCACCCGCGGCGACCATGACGACCCAGACACCGGTTGGCTTACCGCTCGCCTCGACCGTGCAGACGTTATCTTTTGGGACGCAATGATTCAACTTGGCGCCGACCAGTTAGCCGCTGGGCACACCAATTCAGACGTCACCGACGACGAACGTCGCGCCACAGCTTTCGGCATCATGGCCAACCCCGCAGCCGCCGTCGCCTGGCTGGGCGTGCCAACAACCAGAGGCATGGACCAGAAACCCGAAACCGACGCCGACAAGGCCGCCTTCATCAGGCGAGCAAAGAAACTTGTCCATAAGTTCGCCCCCAGAACACAGGTCTATGTGCACATGTTCGCCGGCGCCTTCGGCGACCCGGATATGCTCGCCCGAGTCGAAGGCATCGGCCCAATACTCGCTTCGCAAGTGGCTCGAATAACCCAATCAACAAAGGTACGTGTCACGCCAGCAATACACCTTGACTCGACAACCATCGCCGTCGACCAGTACGAGATACCAGCCCGAATCCGCGAGCGCGTACTGCTAGTCAGCAATCACGAGGTGTTCCCGTGGTCATCAACCGAGTCCAGACACCTCGACTTAGACCACACAATTCCGTATCGTCCCGGCGTTAAGGGGCTGACAAGCACTGACAATCTAGGTGCCTTGTCGCGCCGCGCTCACCGCGTCAAAACCCACGCCAGTTGGCAACTCACCCAACCAAAACCCGGTACCTACATCTGGCAAACCCCAGCCGGACAGGCCATTCAAGTCGACAACCAAGGCACCCGCCGGTTGAGATCGCCAACTTGATAATGGCTTGGCTAGTGCTGGGGCTCCCAGGGGTTCACGACACAAACGCCTGCGATCGATCCGTCGACGCCACCCAGAAACGGAACGCTGGTGCACACTCTGGACGTCCCGACCGGCGGAGTTCCGACGTCACATTAGTATCAAGGAGCAATGCCATCGATGTCTCGCGGTAGGTCAAGAGAACGCACATATGGTGTGTCGACATCCCACAGCTCTGGCGGGCCACTCAGCTCGGCAAGTTTGGCCCCGACCCACCTCTGGCGACGGCGGACACCGTCCCCCAAGATGTCGCGAGCCAGAGCTTCCATCGATTCACCCTCTTGCAAGGTGAAGACACGCCCGCCAGTCGTGTCCGATTGGTCCTTGATGACCGAGTAGATACGCTGCCTCATCTGAGCCAACTGCCTACGTGCATGCCTATTGCCGTGTCGGCGTAGCCGCTGGGTCTTGAGTTGACTGCTGAGTGGCGCCGTCTTGGCCCGCCGGGATTGGCTGAATGACGACTGCCGTGCCGTATGCGCAGATCTCTGTGAAAGATTGACCGATTGACCCCGAGTCGAACCGGAACGCCAAGACCGCATTTGCGCCACGGGATTGGGCTTGCTGCGCCATTCGGTCCATCACCTGCTGCCGCGAGTCGTACATCAGTTGGGTGTATTCGTTCACTTCGCCACCGCCAATGGCACGGAACCCAGCCACGAGATTGGCCCCGAAATTGGCACTGCGCACAGTCATTCCCATAACCTCGCCAAGGACGGCCTGAACGCGGTAACCGGGAATGTCATTTCCTGTAACAATAAGCATGCGTCAAGCATAGATGGTCTAGACGCCAAGGCCGCCTCACTGCCCAAGTGGGTGACGCGCCGGCGGCAGCGGCGCCGCGCCCGATGGGACAGCCAAGGCATCTATGACGTCCTGCAGGGTGCCGGTAGCAGCTCGGACGCCCGCCTCGTCCATCGTGGCAGACTGCATCAAGAATGACTGCTCCAGCAGGGCGTCGCCTTGGCGCACCAACTGCTCGCCCGACGGACTCAGGCTGATCAGACGGGAGCGCCGCGACGCCGGGTCGGGTGCCACCACTATCCAACCAGCCTTGGCACCGGCTTCGATGAGACGCGAGACCGTACCCTTGGTCAGACCAAGATGGTCGGCGATAGCCGTCTGATTGAGTGGGCCAGGGTGTGCGTCGACCACCGAAAGCACCATGAACTGCCCGAAACTGATGTGCAGTTGCGCGCTCAGCATCGCCTCGGCGCCGCGCTCCATGATGGTGGCCGCCTTGCGGACGTTGTACCAGAACTGCCAGGCCGTCGTGCTATCCACACGATTATTGTATCGCAAACAGTACGGTATACAATGGTTGCATATCAAACTATTGAGTGAGAGGACAAGCGCCCATGAAGGTCATGCTAGTGGTCGATCACCCCTATGGCGCCCAGGCCTGGGACAATACGCCGCACCGGCGATCGTTCGCCGTCGCCCTGGCCCATGCCGCTCAACTTGGGCTGGCCGATGCCGGTCACGACGTCGACCTGGTCGACCTGCACGCCGACGGCTTCAACCCCGTCATGTCGGCCGAAGACCTAGCAGCTTGGCGTCTGGGCGCCCCCTCCCCCGACCCACTGGCCGCCGACTACCAGCGCCGCTTGCTGGCCGCGGACTACCTGGTGTTGGCCTTCCCCATTTGGTGGGAGGTCATGCCGGCGCCTACCAAAGGCTTCATCGACAAGGTTGTCGCCAAAGGTGTCGCCTACCACGAGGGTAACGGCCTGCGCCCCATGACCAACGCCACCAAGCTGCGTGGCGTCACCCTGATCACCGTCATGTCGACGCCGAAGCCCCTATACAGTGCGCTGTTCGCCAACGCCATCAGCAAGATTCTGTTACGCGGTACATTCCGCAAGATCGGGGTATCCAACCTAACGTGGCTAAGCCACGCCGGTGTCGAGAACAAGTCGCCAGCGGCCCGCCAAGCCATGCTGGATGCCGTACAGGCCCGTTTCGCGAAGCTTCGTTGACACCCACCTAGGCCAGGTCGATGTGAGATGTCTCGACCGGGTCGCCGTGCCCCGGGCAAACCCATTGGAAAGCCAGTTTTTTGACCAGCGCGACTGACGCGTCCACCTGAGCCATATCCCACGTCATCAATGGCTGCGATTTGCGCAGCACGCCCTCACGTGAGTTCAACAGGTCGCCAGCAAACAGGACGCCGTCGAACAGGTAGCAAACATGCCCCGGCGTGTGGCCCGGTGTGGCGATCACTTGGATATCCAAGACGTCCCCATCTGGCAGAGGCTTCAGCCGCTCGGGCACCGGCGGCTTGGCAATCGCGCCGATCAGCTTCTTCAACCCAGGACGCTTCTGCACGCCCTCGACATACGGCAGGTCTGTGGCCGACACATAGACATCGCATTGGTATTTGCGCTGCAACGCGGCCGCATTGCCGATGTGGTCGACGTCATGGTGAGTCAGCAGGATGCCCACCACATTACCCAGGTCGTTGGCATCCAATTCGGCGGCAATTTGATCCGCCTTCCCGCCAAATGACGTGTCGACTAACGCCACACCCTGGGGCGAGCGCAGGGCATAGGCATGCGCCCCGCCGGCCACATCGACCGAATAGACGCTCGCAGTAACAAACATGGCCTAACCGCCCGCAAAAGGTGGAAGAACGTCAATCGTCGCACCGGCTGGCAGCGGCGTGAGGTCAGTCAGGGGCCGGTAGGTACCGTTCACCAAGAATGTCGCCACGCTCAGCACGGGGCCCAGCGGGCCGTCATGGTTCAGGCCCGCGATGACGTCAGCCAAGGTGGCCCCTTTGGCAGATTCGGCGGGCATGCCGGCGGCTTCGCGGGCGGCCGCGAAAAACCGGATGGTTACCTCAGCCATCGATGGCTTCTTTGGCAACCCCGCGAATATCCGCCAACGTCTTGGCCACGGCATCACTCGACGCACCTGCCTTCGCCACTGCATAGCCTGCCGCGAAGGCCGCTACTGGGCCGGCCGCGTGCAACACGCTGTGAGCCACCATTCGCACCGTGTCCAACAGATCCTGAACGTCCACCGGTGGCAGGCCGTCCAGATCAATCTTGGCCCGCAAAGCGTCCAGCCACTGTGTCACCTGGGTCATCTCATCGGGTTCACTCATTGTTTTCTCCTTTTCGGTATTGCAATCGGTTCAAGTCTTCTGGGGTGTCAATGTCATCGGCAGTACTTGCCGGGACGACGACCTCAGCCAGGTCCAACCCGCTCAACAGATACCTGACTGACGGATTGCCTGCGCCAACCCAGTTGGCCAAATCTCCACAGGCACCAGCTAGCGCGGCCCGTTTGTAGAGCCCAAGCAACCACTGCCTTTGCCCGTCAGCCACACCTAAGACACCGTCCACCCCGCTTTGCGCGGCCAACAACGCCTTAACACCCGGCCCGGCGTTCGGCATGTCACAGGCAAGCACCAACACATCACTGTCATCCGATGGGTCCGAATTCAACAGTGCCAACCCGGCGGCAATGGCCAGAGCCGGCCCGGAACCAGGGGGTTGCTCCTGCGTCACCTCGACGTCCACCGCCGACAGCGTGGCAGGCGGCCCAACCACCACAACCCGCTTGGCATCGACCTCGCGACAAGCCAATATAGTGCGCTCCAAGGTAGTTCGACCGTCCGGCCCGACCAACGCCGACTTGTCGGCACCGCCGAGGCGTGAGCCCTTGCCTCCGGCCAAAATGATGGCGTCCACGTCAACCACCGATCGCTGACATTGGGCGGGCTGGTTGCACAAAAGTCGGCTCGCCGATGCCATGACCAGCCGCTTTGCTCTTTACGCAAACCGAAATGATGTCTGCCAATTCGTCGTCCCCAGCCCCCGCACGCAGCGGCGTGCGCAAATCACACTCTGTAGTGGCAAACAGACAACTGCGCAACTGGCCATCGGCCGTCAGCCTCAGGCGTTCACAGTTAGCACAGAATGGCTCGGTGACGGCCGCGATGATTCCGACGGTGCCGGGCCCGCCGTCCACCAGCCAGCGGACCGCGGGCGCGTTGTCGTGCGGCAGCGGCGTGAGGTCATGGGCGGCCTGCAGTGCGGCCAGTATCTCGTCCGCCGTCACCATCGTGGCGCGCCGCCAGATGTGCCCACCGTCCAACGGCATCTGTTCAATGAACCGAAGCTCGTAGCCGTGATCCAGCGCGAAGTCGAGCAACCCGACGGCACCGGTGTCATTCAAACCGCGCATCAGCACCGCATTGAGCTTGACCGGGCTCAGCCCAGCGGCCTGCGCGGCTGCCAGCCCGTCCAGCACCCGGTCGAGATCGCCGCGCCTCGTGATTGCCCGATAGGCTGCCCCGTCTACGGTATCAAGCGAGACGTTGACACGCTGCAACCCGGCATCTGCCAACGGCTGCGCTAGATCGTCGAGACCAACACCGCAGGTGGTCATTGACAGTTCCGGCGGGTTCGGCAGCGCGGCAATCGCCGCAACGATACCAACAACGTCCGGGTGTAGCAGCGGCTCTCCCCCGGTCAAGCGCACACGCGTGATGCCCATGCCAACGGCCACACCAACAACCCGCCCGATCTCGGCGGCCGTCAACAACCCGGATGCCGGACGCGGCGGCACACCTTCGGACGGCATGCAGTAGACGCATCGCAACGAGCACTTGTCCGTCAGCGACACCCGCAAGTCGGCGTGCCGACGGCCAAAAGTGTCCGTCAGAATCTCACTCATGCCACACCCACCCATTCAAAGCTGCCGTCGGCGAACTGCTGGCGCTTCCACACCGGCAACTCAGCTTTGACAAGATCAACCAGGTCCGCACAGGCAGAAAAAGCGGCCGCCCGGTGGGCCGACGATACGGCTGCGCAAAAAGCCACGTCACCGATCGCTAAGGCCCCCACACGGTGAGCCACAGCAACCGCGCAGATATCTGAGTGTTTTGCCCCCCATGCCTCAACCAGGGACGCGAGCATCGCGGCTGCGTCCGGGTGTGCCTCATACTGCAACCCGGTGACGGCCCGCCCACTGTCGTTGTCACGAACGACACCCGTGAACACCACGACAGCACCACCACCCGGCTCGACCACCAACGCCTGGAACCCGGCCGGGTCGATGACGCCGGCCGACACTGTGGTAGCTGCAACCCTCATTTGCCAGCCTCATGATCGCCGCCGTCTAGCTGCGAGACGATATGAGGCAGGAGGGGCGCTAAGTAAGCGACTGCATCGGCAACGGCTGACGGCGAACCGGGCAGCGTGACGACCAACGCCCCGCCGACGACACCAGCCACACCACGGCTGAGTGACGCCATCGGGGTCTGCGTCGCCCCGGCCGACCGGATACCCTCGGCCAGCCCTGGCACATCCCGATCCAGCAGCGCGGCCACAGTTTCCGGCGTCACATCGCGTGGCCCCAACCCCGTGCCACCGGTCGTCAACACGATACGTCGACCCTGCCCTACCATGCCAAGCACGGCCTGCCGTATCTCGCCCGCGTCGTCGGGCACGAGCGCTGAAGCAACATCGGCCGCCCCGGCCCGCCGCAAGGCCGCCTCCAAGGTAGGGCCAGATAGGTCCTCGCGTAACCCTGCAGCGCAGCGATCTGAAACGGTGATGACGCCGGCTGGCGGCAGCGGCTTGGCTCGTACCAGACCGTCGCCTTCATCGCTCCAATCACCTGACGCGCCGCCCGACTTAGCCACCAGGTGGACGTCGACGATGCGGGCCGCTCGGTCGATGCTCTTTATCATGTCGATGACTGCCAACCCAGCCACACTGGCGGCGGTTAAAGCCTCCATCTCAACACCCGTGCGGCCAGTGGTACGCACCGATGTCGCAATGAGCACTGCGTCGTCGCCAACCTCGACCTGCACCTGCGCACCGTCAATGCTGATCGGATGGGCCAGCGGAATCAGTTCCCATGTTCGCTTGGCGGCCTGCAGCCCAGCGATGCGCGCAACGGCTGCCGCATCGCCCTTAGACAGGCCACCTGAACGCATCTGCTGCAGAGCCTGCGCCGAACATTCGACGCGCGCCACCGCTTGGGCTATACGGACGGTCTCGGGCTTTGCGCCGACATTGACCATGTGGACATGGCCGTGCACGTCAACATGCGTCGGCGCCCCCGGCCCGTCTGTCATACCCTGGCTGCCTGCCGATAGACAATCGGCGGACGAGTCAGATAACCTACCGGGACGCTCCACATGTGGACCAGACGCGAGAACGGCCAGACGGCGAACAATCCAAGCGCCAGTGCCGCATGCAACTGATAGATCCAGGGAGCCGCCGCCATGACGGAAATAGCCGGGTTCGCCATGAAGATCGACCTCAGCCACACACCGATACTCGCCCGGTAGTCATAACCTGGGCCGAGGACGTTGTAGCCAAGCGTCGCAGACATGCCGATAATGATAATCAACCCCAGCAGGATGTACATGACAATGTCACCCGGGCGTGTCACCAAGCGGATCCGTGTCTTCAGGATGAACCGCCGAAGAATCAACAACACGACACCGAGGGTGAAAATGAGGCCGGCGACGGTGCCCAAGCTGACGGCCATGATGTGGTAGCCCTCCGGTGAAATTCCGATGGAGGTCATCCAACCCTCAGGGATCACCAGGCCCATAAGGTGCCCGATAAGCACGGCCAGCATGCCGAAATGGAAGATCGGCGATGCCCACATCAGCAGCTTCTTCTCCGACAGTTCGGAGGTGCGCGTCGTCCAGCCGAACTGGTCGGTACGCCAGCGCCAGATGTTTCCGATGACGAACATCGTCAAGGCTATGTATGGCCACACGCCGAACAATGCGATAGACAACCAGCTCATGCCATGGCTCCTTCCAGGTCTGGAACTGCCTGGAGAGGCGATGGGGACGGTGCCTCTCCAGGCAAGCATCGGATGACCGCACGCAGAACGGCGGCATAGGGCGAACGGTGGGCTTGCAGCGCATCGTGTATGGATTCGATGCCGACCCGCGATTCCGCCAACACGGCATCTGCCTCGGCATCACCCACCTGGGCAGCGAACTGCAAGACCGTCGGCAGATAGTCAGGCAGTTCTTCGCTACTCTCGACAAACCCCGCATCGTTGTAGCGATGACGCAAACTCGCCAGGGCATCGCCCCGGCTGCGGCTGTCACCGTACGGCGCAAAGGTCACATATAAGGCACTTCGTCGCCTGTGATCGAATGTCCTCACATATTCGACGCGACGCTCCGCTGCGTCCGTGTTAACAAACCACTCCAAGAAGTCACGCAGATCAGACGCTGCTGCGCTCGCCGGCAGCGCCCCGACGGCATCCGACAATTGGTCCTGCATTTCGTCCATGAGATCATCGGGATAACCCAACAACAAGCTAGCTAGCGCCATGACATCGCGGCGCCCCGCCGACTTGGTCACGCGGCGCCGATGCGTCCTTGGCCGGGTGACGGGGCGGGCATCGGCACCCGGTAAAGGCCCGAAGCTCATGGCAGCTTCCTTCCCCGTTCCGAACGGGTCAGCGGACCATCCGGGGTCTCCAGTGGGCAACCGGACACCCACGATGCCACCTCGGCAGTATCCTCACGGTGCGCCTTGGGGATGACGAATCGAGAAGAGAACTTCGCAACTCCGAGCAACTGGTACAACTCATCCAGATCGGTCGCACTGATGCCCTCCGGCAAGCCGGGTTCGTCGGTGCCTGTCGTGACGGCCCGCATGTGGGTGCGGATGGCCGCCAGCTTGGCCAGAACCTGCTCGATCATGGCCGAGTCGCCGGCTGAGAACAACTGAGCTAGATAATCGATGGGCACCCGCAAGGACGAGATGGTATGGAAAACGTCATCCGGATCTTCAGCGTCGCCACCCATCGCCGTGGTTGCACCAAGCACTGGCGAAAGCGGTGGGATGTACCAAACCATCGGCAGGGTGCGGAACTCGGGGTGCAGTGGCAGCGCCACCTTGTGCTTCATCGCCAGCGCCCAGACCGGCGACGCCTGGGCCGCTTGAATCCAGTCGCGGGAAATGCCGTCCGCTGCGGCTTGCTCAATGATGGCCGGATCGAACGGGTCGAGGAAGACGGCCCGTTGGGCCTCCACCAGGTGCGACGGCTCGACCTTGGCGGCGTCCTCGACGGCGTCTAGGTCATACAGCATGACGCCGATGTAGCGTATGCGGCCGACGCAGGTCTCGGAGCACACCGTCGGCGTACCCTCTTCAACACGCGGGAAGCAGAAGGTGCACTTTTCGGCCTTGCCGCTGAGCCGGTTCAAAAAGACCTTCTTGTACGGGCAGGCCGACACACACATGCGCCAGCCACGGCAGCGGTTCTCGTCCACCAGCACAATGCCATCCGACTCGCGCTTGTACATGGCGCCAGACGGGCAAGATGCCACGCAAGCTGGGTTGAGGCAATGGTTGCACAACCTAGGCAGATGGAACATGAAGGTCTTCTCGAACTCCAGACGGACGGACTCGCCCAGCGTCTTGAAGTTGGGGTCGGCCGCCGCGTACTCCTGCGAGCCACCAAGATCGTCGTCCCAGTTTGGCCCACCGGTGATCTCCATCGGCAACCCAGTGTGGGCCGACAGTGGCCGAGCGACGGGCTGAGTCCCAGCCGGGGCCGACAGCAGAGCGTCATAGTCGTAGGTGGCCGGCTCATAGTAGTCGTCGATGGACGGCATCTCCGGGTTGGCAAAGATGCGCACCAGACGACGTAGCCGGTTGCCCGACCGCAGCCGCAGGCGGCCGGAAGAATCGAGTTCCCAGCCACCACGCCAATGCGCTTGATCTTCCCAGCCGCCGGGGTAACCGACACCAGGTTTGGTTTCGACATTGTTGAACCAGACGTAGTCTGTACCGTCGCGGTTTGTCCAGGTTTGCTTGCACGTCACCGAGCACGTTGAGCACCCGATGCACTTGTCGAGGTTCAACACCATCGACATCGCTGCCATCACTCGCATCAGAACACCACCTCCTGGCTGCGGCGGCGGATACGGGTGATCTCGTCGCGTTGATTACCCGTCGGGCCGTAATAGTTGAAGCCGAAGGTGAGCTGGCCATACCCGCCCACCAGGTGCGTCGGTTTGACATACACCCTTGTCAACGCATTATGAATGCCACCTCGCCGACCATTAGCCTCGGTTAAAGGCACGTCGATATTGCGATCCTTGGCGTGGTACATGAACACCGTGCCTTGCGGCATGCGGTGACTGACAATGGCTCGCGCAACGACCACGCCGTTGCCGTTATAGGCCTCGATCCAGTCGTTGTCTGCCACACCGATAGCCGCCGCGTCTTCTTGAGACATCCAAATGGTGGGGCCACCGCGCGACAGCGCCAACATATATGGGTTGTCGGCGTAGGACGAGTGAATGGCCCACTTGTCATGGGGTGTGATGTAGCGCACGCTCACGCTACGACCGGGCTCGTCATCTTTTTCGCCGGTGTAGCCACGCAGATCCAGCGGCGGTCGGTAGACGGGCAGCAGTTCGCCCATTTCGGCCATCCAATCATGATCAATGAAGTATTGCTGGCGCCCTGTCACGGTCGCCCAGGGGCGCAGTCTCTCGACATTGATGCAGAACGGCGAATAGCGCCGCCCGCCCGTCTCGCTGCCGGACCACTCCGGGCTTGTGAACACTGGCGTAGGGCCGGCCTGGGCATCCGCGAAGGTGATGCGGCGGTCGGCGTTTTCGCCCACCAAGTCGGCCATCTGCTGGCCGGTGCGCTTTTCGAGGAACTTGAACCCAGCCAGCGACTGGTGCCCATTGGTCGTTCCCGACAGCGCCAGGATAGCCTCGGCCACTTGGACGTCGGTTTCCATCTTGGGGCGTCCGGCGCCCACGCCGTCCGACCGCACGCCGTTTCGTTTCGATAGGAACTCGACGGGGTCATCGCCAGGAACTGTGACGCCTTTGGTGGACGTGCCGAGCGTGCTGATCAGCGGGCCCAACGTGCGCATCTTGTAACCGATGGCGGTATAGTCGCGCTCCACCGCGATCAACTTCGGCATCGTCACGCCCGGTTGCGCCGCCCCGTCACCCTTAGCCCAGTCATGCACCTCGCCGTGCGGCTGTGCCAACTCGTCGGGAGTATCGGTCAGCAGCGGTATCGGCATGATATCGGTGCGCGTCCCGAGATGCTTGGCCGCCAACTCCGACACTTTGTCGGCGAGCCCTGTGAAGGCGTCCCAGTCGGTGCGGGCCTGCCATGGTGGCGCGATTGCCGCGTTGAAAGCATGCACAAAGGGGTGCATGTCGGTTGTCGAAATGTCGTACTTTTCGTACCAGGTTGCGGCAGGCAAGACGATGTCGGACAGCAACGCTGAACCAGTCATACGGAAGTCCATGGTCGTGACAAGATCAAGCTTGCCTATGCCCGGTTCATCGCGCCAGACCACCTCGCTTGGGCGCCTTTCCTCTGACACTTCGGGTGCCGTTACGGCCGAGTCGGTGCCCAAGAGGTGACGCATGAAATACTCACTGCCCTTGGCGGTGTTGCCCAGCAGGTTGGCGCGCCATAGCGTCAAAACGCGCGGGAAGACGGCCGGGTTATCGGGGTCTGTGACGCCAAACGCCAGCTCGCCCGATGTCAGTTGACCCTTGACGTATGGGCCAGGCTCGACGCCAGCAGCCTTGGCTTCATCAGCCAGATCGAGTGGGTTACGGGTGAAACCCGGGTGGCCCGGCGTCCAGCCGAGACGAACAGCCTCGGCGTAGCAGTCAGCCACGGTGCGCCCCTTGAGCGTGCCCGGACCAGTCACCGACGAGATGTCCTCGGCCGTGAACAGGTCGTACCTCCACTGGTCGGAATGCAAATACCAGAAAGATGTGGACGCCTGGTGCCGCGGCGGCCTAGCCCAGTCGAGAGCAAAGCCGACGTGTTGCTGACCAGTGATCGGACGGGCCTTTTCTTGGCCAACATAGTGCGCCCAACCACCGCCGTTGACACCTTGGCAACCGCACAGCGTCAGCATTGAGATAAAGGTGCGGTACATCGTGTCGGAATGGAAAAAGTGGTTAGTGCCGGCGCCAAGAATGATCATTGAGCGACCGTTGGTGACCTCAGCGTTTCGAGCGAACTCGCGTGCGATACGCGCGATATCGGCGGCCGGGACACCCGACTGGCGTTCCGCCCAAGCCGGGGTGCCGACCTCATCGGGGTCGTCGTAGCTCTTCGGCCACTGGCCGGGCAGGCCAGGCCGAGCCACTCCATGGCCAGCCATCAGCAGGTCAAAGACGGTCGTGACGGTGTGTCCCGAAATGGTCATCGTCGGCACGCCACGTGACATCTGCGCGCCACGGTCGCCGCCCACATCGAAGCGCGGCAGCACTACCTCGGCTGTACTAGCGCCTTTGATGCCGGCCAGCGTCAAGGCCGGCGTATGACCATCAAGGCTCAAGTTCCATTTGCCAACGCCGTCGTCGCCCCAACGGTCGCCAATTGTGCCATTCGGGACGATCGGCTTGGCCGTGGCTTCGTCCAGGAATAGTGGTTTGGAGGCGGCATTCGCCTCGCCCGCGAATTCGGGCACAAGATCGGCCGTCAAATACTTCGATGGCAACCAAGTACCGTCTTTACGTTTCGTCAACGTCACCAGGAAGGGTGCGTCGGTGTACTGGCGCGAATAGGCGTCGAAATATTCGACTTTCCGGTCGCGGTAGAACTCGCTCAGGATGACATGGCTCATGGCCTGAGCGATGGCCCCGTCCGTTCCGGTGTGCGGGGCCAGCCAATCATCAGCAAACTTGACGTTCTCGGCGTAATCCGGGCTGATGGCCACCACCTTGGTGCCCCTATAGCGGGCCTCCGTCATGAAGTGGGCATCGGGCGAGCGCGTCACCGGCAAGTTAGCGCCCCACATAATGATGTAAGACGAGTTGAACCAGTCGGCCGACTCAGGCACGTCCGTCTGGTCTCCCCAAATCTGGGGTGACGCCGGCGGCAGGTCGCAGTACCAGTCGTAGAAACTCAGCAAGGTTCCGCCGAGTAGCGAATAGAACCGGGTGCCGGCGCAAAAAGAGACCATCGACATAGCCGGAATCGGTGTGAAACCAACACACCGGTCCGGACCATACTTCTTAATCGTGTAAACATGCGCGGCGGCCTGGATTTCCTGAGCCTCCTCCCAGGCCGCCCGCACGAACCCGCCCCGCCCGCGGGATTTTTTATAGGCCGTGGCGCGGCTAGCATCCTCAACTATCGCGCCCCAAGCCTCCACCGGATCGCGACCGGCGGCTCGTTCTGCCCGGTACGCTTCGAGTAACACCCCTCGCACGTAGGGATAGCGCACACGGGCAGGCGAGTATTCATACCACGAGAACGATGCCCCACGGGGGCAGCCACGTGGTTCATAATCCGGGCCATCTATCGTCGGATAGTCGATGTTCTGATGCTCCCAGGTGATCAGTCCGTCTTTGACGAACACCTTCCACGAGCACGAACCGGTGCAGTTGACACCATGGGTGGTCAACACCACCTTGTCGTGCGCGTAGCGATCACGGTAGAAGCGTTCCCAGCCGTCATCATTACGACGACTGGCGACGCGACCATCAGGGGTTATCGTCTCGCGCGTGAGCAAAGCCCGCGCTTTGAGAAGTGCCCCTACCAACGGTGAAAGCTGCCCGGACATCGCTACCGCCTAACTCTTGGCTTCGGCGCCTGGACGGGCGTAGAACCACCAGTCAATTGCGGCGCAAATCAAAGCCAGAATCAGCACGGCGACAAACACCGGCACGCAGTGCGTACCGAAGTTGGCTCCGCCGACCACAGTCTTCGCTGCACCCGTACCGGCACCAGTCAGCGCATTGATGGCCACGCTGAAGATGAACGGACCGAATGCCGCGATCGCGGCGGTCCAGCCGATGACGCCGCCAGCTTGGCGTGGCGGGAAGATCATAGGCATCTGCTTGAATGTGGCAGCGTTGCCGACGCCGGCAAAGAAGAACAGCATCAGCATGCCGGTCAGGAAAATCGGCAACGACACCGTGCACATGGCGCCCGTCTTCGGCAGCGGATCGATCGTCTTCGTCCCGCTAAGCGCGATGATGACGATGACGGCGGACACGGCGATGCCGAGCGCTGAGACCAGCGTCCAGATGGCGCCACCGAACTTATCGCACAGCGGGCCAAAGATGACGCGGGAGGCCGAGCCGGTCAGCGCACCGAGGAACGCGATCGTCGTCGCTGCCAACGGGCCAGTGGCTGTCAAGGTTGGCACATGCAGCACCATGTTGTTCAACATCAGACCGAAGACGCCGGCCAGACCGGAGAAGCAACCGAAGGTCAACAGGTAGATCAGTGTCATCAGCCAGGTGTGCTTGTTACCGAAAATATCGATCTGCTGGCGGAAGTTGGCCTTGATGGGCACTGACTTCAGTAGAACGAAAGCTAGCACCGCTGCGATGATCAACAAGACGATGATGAACGCCGGTGCCGTCTGAAGATAGACGAGCGGTTTCGCCGAGCCGTCGGCCTTTTTGCCCTGACCCAGGCCGCGGGAGGCGCCAAACACAGCGGCTGTGACGAGGATTGGCGTGAGCAACTGGACGCAAGCGACACCGAAGTTGCCGATGCCAGCCTGCAGACCTAGCGCCACGCCTTGCTTGGCCTTCGGGAAGAAGTACGACGTCGAGGGCATGTAGCCGGAGAAGATGCCGCCGCCGATGCCAGTCAGCAAGGCCAGGAAGATCATCAGACCAAAGGAGGGCGCCCAGCCGTCCTTAATGCCCATAAGCAGCCACAACCAGCCGGCCATTGGCAGGATTAGTGCGACGGTCGACCACGCGACCATCTTCTTGGTGCCCAGGATTGGTGGGAAGAACATCCATACCAACCGAAGCAGGCCGCCGGCTAGGCCGGGCATGGCCGTCAGCCAGAAGGCATGCGACTTGTCAACGACGCCGCCGTTTTGCAGCATCGGGGCAATTACCGACACCATGTACCAAACCATGAAGCCGAGAATTAACGAGAATGTGGTCACCCACAGCGTAAGCCACGCCTGTCTCGACGACCATGATTTTGGGTCCTCCGGGTTCCAGTTGCTGATTGCATCGGAAGTAGCGGAGACTGAACTGACTGTTTCTGCCATGACACCTTCTTTGGTTGTTTGTTAAAACGATTCTTATCGTTGCAACCACAAGTCTAGAACTTTGCGGCGGTATTGCAAGTTGGGCGGGCGCAAGTTTCGCAAGTCGGGTTATGGGCGATATCAATGACGTCCATCTCGCCTGTAAGCAGGTCTATGTTGGCCAGCCGTCCGGTGAGTAAATTCCCTACTCCGGCAAGCTTCATGAGCGCCTGACCGGCCGCTAGCGAGCCGAGCATTCCGCAGGACGGGCCGAACGTAGCAGGGGCCGATGGCCCGGGTCTGCTCGTCATTGGGCCAGTGACACATTCAAAGCAAGGCGAGCCATCTGCAGAGACGGAACAGCGCCCGGCGGTTCCCCCAATGGCTGCCCAAACATAAGGCACTTGGGACCCGAAGCAAGCCCGGTTGAGCAGGTAGCGCGTGGGCAGGTTGTCGGAGCAGTCAAGAACTATGTCGGCGCTGGCCACAAGGGTGTTAACAAGCTCGTGGCCACCCAGGCGCTGGACCACCGGCACCACTGTTATGTCGCGGTTGAGACGACGAGCAAAAGCGGCCGCGAGCTCGGCCTTCGGTTGGCCAATCTGTGACTGTGCATACAGCACCTGACGGTGCAGATTGCTCAACTCGACCATGTCCGAATCGACGATTGTTAAATTGACCCCGGCCCCGGCCAGGTACGCGATAGCCGGGCACCCAAGCCCACCGGCCCCGACCACCAGCGCTGTGGCGTGCTGAAACCGCTCCTGACTTGCCAACCCAAAACCGGGCAAGGCGATCTGCCGGTCATAACGAGACATGTCGGTTTGCCCTCTTTTAGGGCACCCCACCTCTTTTCTCATCTTTGATTAAAACGATTATACTAGTGACGTCTGCATCGCAGCAGACCTTGTAACAGAGAAGAGAGGGGTGCCATGAGTAGCACCGATGAGAGCCTCGCCACCAAGGAAAACTTCGGCCTCACCTTCCGCAAGGGTCGGTGGATCGACGGGTGGAATCCAGAAGACAACGCCCAATGGGAGGGAATTGGCAAAAAGATAGCCAAGCGCAACCTCAGCTTTTCCATCTACGCCGAGTTCCTCGGCTTCTGCATCTGGGGGCTGTGGGCTGTAGTGGCTCCACAGTTGCAGCAGGTGGCCGCCAAGGCCGCCGACGGCACCGTGATACCGGGCCAGTTCGTCCCGGGACCGTTTGGGTTCGCGTTCACGTCCGCCCAAGTGTTCAACCTGATCGCGATGCCGGCCCTCGTCGGCGCGACGCTGCGCTTCATCTACACCTTCATGGTGAGCAAGCTAGGCGGGCGCAACTGGACCATCATCTCGGCCTCACTACTGTTGATCCCGACCATCGTCATGACGTTTGCGATCTTCAACCACCCGGTTGATGGGGTGGGTGGCACGTCATATGGAATGATGATGTTCATCGCGGCGCTGGCAGGCTTCGGCGGTGGAAACTTCGCATCCTCCATGGCCAACATCACGTTCTTCTACCCGCAACGCGAGAAGGGTTGGGCACTCGGCCTCAACGCGGCCGGCGGCAACATCGGTTCGGCAGTTGTGCAGTTCATGGTGCCGTTGCTGATCTCAGTGTTCGCATTCAGTGCGGTGTCAGGGATTGCCTCGGACCCGAAGACCCACACCGTCAAGAACATCCCGCTGGCCGGCTGGTTCTGGATTCCCTTCATCGTGGCGGCCATCATCTTCGCCATCTGGAAGATGAACAACCTGTCGAGCGCCAAGTCCGACATGGCCGCCTACGGCGCCGCCCTCAAGGATCCGCACCTGTGGCTGCTGTCGCTGCTCTACATCGGCACGTTCGGCTCGTTCATCGGTCTCGGCGGCGTCTTCCCCAAAGTCATCAACGACCAGTTCCCCGGCTACGCAACGCCCATCCACATCGGCACGGCCTTGATCGCGCTGTCCTTCCTCGGCCCGCTGGTTGGCTCACTCGCCAGGCCGTACGGCGGCAAGCTGGCCGACAAGGTTGGCGGCGCCTACGTCACCGTTGGCGCCTTCCTGGTTATGGCCATCGGCACGCTGCTGGTCTGGACCGTTCTGCGCGGCTCCACCCCGAACTTCTGGGTCTTCTTGATTT
>Ga0123357_10000663_pt1 | contig 34418 bp, 29 predicted proteins | sample TergutEmb28metaG_FD_89873 | JGI IMG/M metagenome (GOLD analysis project Ga0123357, IMG submission 89873) | Embiratermes neotenicus P4 segment gut microbial communities from Petit-Saut dam, French Guiana - Emb289 P4 | ecosystem: Host-associated > Arthropoda: Insects > Digestive system > Gut ... | reverse complement strand
GAGCTGTTGCGCGAGATGCAGGCGCACCACACCCACCTGGCCATCGTGATCGATGAGTATGGCGGCACCGCCGGGTTGATAACGATTGAGGACATTCTGGAGGAGATCGTCGGGGAGATCGCCGACGAGTACGACGTGGAGCGACCGCCGGTCCAGCGACTCGGCGAGGACTCGGCGCGCGTCGTCGCGCGGCTGGCGGTCGAGGACCTGGCGGAGCTGTTCGATCTGGAGCTGCCCGACCGGCCGGACGTCGAGACCGTTGGCGGGCTGCTCGCGGAGCGATTGGGGCGGGTGCCGACCCCCGGCGCGGTCGCGCGGATCAACGGGTTGGAGCTGATCGCCGAGGGGTCTGGGGGCCGGCGGGGCCGGATCGACACGGTGCTCGCGCGCCGCGTTCCGTCCGGCGCGGATCCGGCGCGATAGCCGCGCGCTGGGGCGCGCCACCGCTTAGACGGTGACGACCTGGCAGCCCTGTCGGCGGATCTGGTCCAGGACCTCGGGCGAGGCTCGGGAATCGGTGATCAACAGATCGATGTCGGATATCCGGCACACCTGGGCCAAGGCGATCCGGCCAATCTTGGTGGCGTCCGCCAGCACCACGTTCTTGCGGGCGCGTTCGCGCAGCGCCGCGTTGACGCGCGCGCCGACCGGGTCGAATGCGGTGCAGCCGGCGTAGGCGTCCACGCCGTCCACGCCGATGAACGCCACATCGACGTTGTTCTGGGCCATGAACGCCTCCGCGCTTGGGCCGACTGTCTCCTGGCTGGAGTTGCGCACCTCGCCGCCGGCGACGAAGACCCGCAGCCGCGGATTGGCGACCAGCAGCAGCGCCACGTTGACGGCGTTGGTGACGATGGTGAGCCCGTCCCGGTTCAGCAGCAGCCGGGCGAACTCCGACGCGGTGGTGCCACCGGTGGTGCCGATCACCCGAGTCCCGTCCAGCACGGTCAGCGCCTGCCGGGCGATGCGCCGCTTCTCCGCCAGGTCCTGGTTCGCCTTGTAGCTCAGCGGCAGGTCGTTGAATGAGCCGTGCGTGGTGGCCCCGCCCCGGGTTCGACTGACCAAGCGCTGCTTTTCCATGAACGCTAGGTCGCGGCGCACGGTGGCGGCGGACACCGCGAACCGGGCGGCCAGCTCGTCGACCCGGATGCCGCCGCTCTCGACGATCGCCGAGAGCATCTGGTTCAGCCGCTGCTTGCGCTGCATGGCATCGCACACTAGCGGAACGCGCAGGTTGGGGCCACGTAACGCGCAGTCCCTCTGGTGGTTTTGCGCATAACGCGCAATGGAGGCCAGATCTATTGTGCGTTACCGAACTGTCGCGTCGTGGTGGTTGACGGAACGCGCAGTCGCGAGCGAGCCTTCAGGTTGACCATGTGGCAGCCGCGTCGGCTGCCCGCAGGAAGGACTTGACAACCATGAGGTCGACGCCACGTCTCGCGAGTGCGGTCGTCGTCGCCGCTGTCGCCGCGACCACGATCCTTGCCGCTGGGTGCTCTGGAGGAGGGGGTGGTGGAGGAGGGTCGAACGCGACCAAGACCTCCGGGGCGACGATAACCGTCGCCTTGCACATGGGCCCGCCGCCCAAGGCGGCCTTGGCCGAGTTCACCAAGGAGACCGGCATCAAGGTCAACTGGTCCGTGGTCGACTGGGACAGCTTGCAGACCAAGATTTCCACCAGCGCCAGCTCGAACAGCTACTTCGCCGACGCCACCGATGTCGACTGGTCCCGGGTCGGCCAGCTCGGCAAGCTCGGCTGGTTCATCCCGCTGCAGAACTACGACTCGGTGCTGAACACCACCGCGCTGAAGACATCGATGCCGCAGCTGAGCTCGTTCACCTACAACGGCGACATCGTCGGGCTCCCGTTCGACTCGGAGTTCTTGGTGACGACGGTGAACACCAAGATGTTCACCGACGCCGGGATCACCACGATGCCGACGACGATCGATGAGTACACCCAGGATCTGCAGACGATCAAGTCCAAGGGCATCGTGCAGTACCCGCTGAACATCCCGTTCGCGGCCGCCGAGGGCTTGTCCACCTACTGGTACCAGACCACCGCCGCGTTCGGCGGCACCATCCTGGACGGCTCGGGCAAGCCGCAGTTCGGTGACCCGAGCTCGCCCGGCTACAAGGCCGCGCAGTGGATGGTCGACGCGATGAAGAACGGCCTGGTGCCGCCGGGCAACATCAACGTGACCGACGGCCAGGGCCAGGCCACGTTGATGGCCCAGGGCAAGGTCGCCAGCACCTACGGCGACTACTCCGGCAACGTGGGCGCGCTGTACGAGGTGCCGGCGTCGTCCACCGTGGTCGGTCAGGTCCAATACCTGCCGACCCCGGGCGAGACCGGGGTGGGGCCGAACCTGAGCAACCCGGATGGCATCGGCATCCCGAAGCAGGCCAAGTACCCGCAGGCCGCCGCCGAGTTCATCAAGTGGTTCACCGACCCGGCCAACCAGGCCGACTTCGCCGGCGCCAGCGGCCCGGACAAGGTCATGAGCGGCTACTTCCTGCCCTCGCAGGTCTCCGGTCTGCAGACGTTGACCACCAAGGGCGTGCTGATCCAGGGCGCCAAGATCACCCAGATGCTGCAGGACAGCAGCAAGCCGGTGTTCCCGGACGGCGCGCCGTCCTGGTATCCGGACTTCTCCAGCGCGGTGTACACCAACCTGCACGCCGCGGCCGCGGGCACCGAGACCGTCGACGCCGCGATCAACGCGATCGTCGCCAAGGCGAACCAGCTCGCGGCGGGTGGCTCGTGATCGAGGCGCCCCTCGCCGCCATCGCCCCGTGGCTCAGCTAGCTGAGGCCTGGCGATGTCGGCCATTGGCCTAGGCCGCCGGTCGGCGCGGAAGGAGTCTCCTCCTTCCGCGCCGTCTCGGCGTCGTCGCCGGCTTGATCCGCTGCCGTACGCGCTGATCACCCCGTTGCTGGTGGTCATCGTCGGGCTGGCCTTCATTCCGGCGGGGATGGCTATTGTTCAGTCGTTCTACCGGGTGCAGTCGCTGAACCCGCCGGACCGTTTCGACGGCCTGAACAATTTCCGTCGGCTCTTCGCCGATTCCGCGATCCGCAACAGTCTCGGCAACACCGCGATCTATGTGGTCGTGGGGGTGGCGCTGTCCACGATCCTCGGCATCATGTTCGCCGTCACCTTGCAGCGCCCGTTTCGGGGTCGAGCCCTGTTGATCGCGATTCTCATCCTGCCGTGGGCGCTGCCCGGGGTGGTCGAGGGCATCGTGTGGACGGGCATTTGGGACGCTAATTCGGGTCTGTTGAACAGCGTGTTGCATTCGCTGAGCCTGATCGGGAACTATCAGGTGTTTCTGGGCCATAGCCGGTGGATCACGGTCATCGCGATCGAGCTGGTGCAAGTTTGGCAGATGACGCCGCTGTCGACTTTGCTGGTGTTCGCCGCGCTGCAGAACATCCCCGGCGAGCTTTACGAGGCGGCCACGCTGGACGGTTGCGCGGGGTGGTCGACCTTCCGACAAATCACTCTGCCGTTGGTTCGGCCTGGCGTCGCCATCGCGATGGTGCAGGCGCTGGTCGCCACGTTGAATGTGTTCGACCAGCCGTACGTCTTGAATGGCGCGGCCGCCACCGGCGCGTCGGTGACCGAACAGATTTACTTTGTCACTTTCCGGAACCTCGATTTCGGCGAGGGCTACGCGATATCGTTGCTGATAACCGTGGCCACGGTCGCGCTGTCGCTCCTGATCGTGAAATTCGTCTATCGACGGGTGGAGTTCTAGATGAAGCGGCGAGCTTGGTTCCGATTGCGCTGGGTCGGCGTCGCGTTCATTTTGCTGTGGACGGTGATCCCGCTGTACTGGGCGATCAACACCAGCCTGCAGACGGACGCGCAAGTCAGCTCGAAACCGTCGCACTATCTCCCACCGACGCCGACGCTGCGGAACTTCCGGCTGCTGTTCAGTGGCTCCGGTGGCTCGGTGAGCGGGATCCCGCGCGCCACCTTGAACATTTTCATCGAGTGCGGCGCGGCCACGATAATCACCGTGGTGCTCGCCTCGATGGCCGCCTTCGCGTTCTCCCGAATGACTTTTCGCGGCAGCAAGGTGTTCTTCTACGCGGTGCTGGCCACGATGGCGTTCCCGACCTACACCACGCTGATCCCGCTCTACAAGATCATGACTTGGCTCCAGCTGGTGAACACCTATACCGGGATCGTGCTGGTGTATGTCTCTGGCTTCCTGCCACTGGCCACCTGGATCCTTTACAGCTACATGTCCAGCCTTCCGTTGGCGCTGGAGGAGGCCGGGGCGGTGGACGGCGCCGGCCGGATGCGCGTGTTCTGGCACATCATGCTGCCCCTCGCGCGACCGGGCATCCTGTCCACCGGGATCATCACCTTCCTGTTCGCGTGGGCGCAGTTCTTGTTCCCGCTAGTCCTCTCCAACGACTTGGCCACCCAGCCGCTCACGGTGACCATCGCGGCCCTTCAGGGGCGCCACGTGGTGCCGTACTCGTTGATGAGCGCCGCCGGGGTGTACGCGCTCATCGTGCCGGCGATCATCGCGCTCATCCTGAACCGGTACATCGTCAGCGGCCTGCTCAGCGGCAGCGTGAAGTGAGGCCAACGGCGGCAGGGTGACCGGCGTGATCATTCAATCAAGACTGTGATCATTCAAAAGCGGTGTTGCTCAGTTGGCGCCGCGCGACGATACTAGGGGTCCATGACCACCATCACCTTCGTCGGGGCGGGCTCGGCCGAGTTCACCCGACAGCTGCTTCGCGACCTGCTCTCCTACCCGGACCTGCCCGAGCCCACCTTTGTGTTGCACGACATCGACGCGGAGCGCCTTGAGCTGGCGCGCGGCATCGCCGAGATCGCGGTGCGCCATCACGGGCGGCCGGCGCACATCCGCGCCACCCTGTCGCGCGCCGAGGCGCTCGCGGGCGCCGACTTCGTGATCAACACGGTGGCCATCGGCGGGCACGCGGCCACCCTGACCGACTTCGACCTCCCCGAGTCCTTCGGGCTGCGGCAGACCATCGGTGACACGCTCGGGGTGGGCGGCATCTTCCGCGGCCTGCGCACGTTCGGCTTCCTGGAGGGGCTGGCGCAGGACATGCTGGCGATCTGCCCGAACGCCTGGTTGCTGAACTACACCAACCCGATGTCGATGATCGCCACCTTCCTGCCCCGGCGGTTCCCGCAACTGAAGTTCCTCGGCCTGTGCCACTCGGTCTACTGGACCGTGCACGACCTGTGCGAGCTGATCGAGGTGCCGCTGGACGAGGTCGCTTTCGCCAGCGCCGGGGTCAATCACCAGGCCTGGTTGCTGTCCTGGACCCGGGCCGGGCAGAACCTGTACCCGCTGCTGGACGCGCGCATCGAAGCCGACCCGCAGCTGCGCCGCCGGGTCCGGGTGGACATGTACCGCCGGCTCGGCGTCTACCCGACCGAGACCTCCGAGCACTCCAGCGAGTACGTGCCGTGGTACCTGCCGCACCCCGAGGAGATCGAGCGGCTGCGCATCCCGCTGCGCGACTATGTCCAGATCAGCGCGCACAACGCCGAGGAGATGACCCGGCTCGCGCCGAGCGTGGCGCGCGGGGAGTACGTGGAGCCGGAGGACGAGGCGGCGGAATACGCCCCCCAAGTGATCCGCTCGATGACCGCGGGGGCGCCGATCACGATCCAGGCGAACGTGCTGAACACCGGGCTGATCCCCAACTTGCCGGACGGGGTCGGGGTCGAGGTGCCGTGCCGGATCGGCCCCAGCGGCGCCGCCCCGATCACCGTCGCGCCGCTGCCCGCGCAGTGCGCCGCGCTCAACCGCGCGTTCCTGAACGTGGTGGACCTGACCGTGCGCGCGTTCATGGAGCGCGACCCGGCGCACATCGTGCACGCGATGATGGCCGACCCGAACGCGTCGGCGACCCTGACCGTGGGGCAGATCGACGAGCTGGCCGCCGCGATGCGCAAGGCGCACGCCGCCCTGCTCCCGCCGGAGCTGGCGCTCTAGCGCTCGCCTGCCAGGCCACCGCGTGGCCGGCCGCGGGACCCCCGCGGCCGGCCACGGCGCGTCCGCACCGCTGCGGCCCCTCAGCCCGACGGCGCTTGGTGCACCTCGACCCCAGCGGCTTCCAGATCGCGCACCTGGCTGGGGTCGGCGCCGTCGTCGGTGACGATCCCGGCGATCGCGTCGAGGGCGAGGATCTGGGCGAAACCGCGGCGGCCGAGCTTGGATGAATCGGCCACCACGTAGACCGTCTCGGCGGCATCTGCCATCGCCCGGTTGGTCTGCGCCTCGATCTCGTGGTGGGTGGTCAGGCCCCCAGCGCGGCTCACCCCATCGACTCCCATGATGGCGAACTGGACGTTGATCCGGGACAGCGCGGCTTCGGCGATCGGTCCGACCAGCTCTTGGGACGGCATCCGCGCGTTGCCGCCGCAGACCACCAGGTCGATGCCAGGGCGGGCCACCAGCTCGGCGGCCACCGGCAGCGCGTTGGTCACCACCCGCAGCCGGGGGAAGCGGCCCAGCGCGCGGGCCACCTCAGCGGTCGTGCTGCCGCCGTTGAGCGCGATCGACTCGACCGCCGCCGGGAGCAAGCCGACGACGAACGCCGCGATGGCGCGCTTGGCGCCCTGGTGGTGGCCGGCGCGAAACGACATCGGGAGCTCACGGAAGACGGCGGACCGCGTGGCCCCGCCGTGCGTGCGGGTGATCAGCTGCTGGGCGTCGAGCAGCGCCAAGTCGCGGCGGACCGAAGCGGCCGAGGCGCCCAGACGCCCGGCCAGCTCGGCCACACTGGCCGCGTGCTCGCGGTCCAGGAGCTCAAGGATCGCTCCCAGTCGTTCTGGCTGACGCACAGCAATTACCATACGAGCATCGAGCTGAGCGCGCCAGGCGTGACAAATCCGGAGAATGCCGGTCTTGCGGTCATCAGGAACCGACACGGCCCGGATGCGGGGTCGGCGGACCCCTTGACACGTAGGTATGCCGATGAAAGACTTCCGACTACAAGCCCGTTCAAATGAGCATGGGCATGATCGTTCATGCTGTATCGCGAGGAGGACCGCCCATGAAGCGAGGCGCCGCACTGATCGCGCTGGCCACGGTCGCCGCCGTTACCGTCGCTGGCTGCTCCAGCAGCAAGAAGCCGAGTTCCAGCCCGTCCGTTCCGGCTGGCACCGGCGCCGTCGCCGCGACCTCGGCCCCGGCTCCGACCACGGCTCCGGCGAAGGCGGTGACGATCACGGTCTCGCACGGTTACACCGACATCGAGGAAACCGCGCTAACCGACCTGGTCAAGCAATGGAACACCGAAAACCCGAACAGCCAAGTCAAGCTGCAGTTCAACGGCGGCAACGACTACGCGCTGCAAAAGATCACCACTGGCTTCCAGGCCGGCAACTACCCGGATGTGTCGTACCAGTACGGCTCGTCCGCGGCGCAGCTGGCCGTGCAGCCGAAACTGGTTGACCTGACCCAAAAGGTGCAAGACCCATCCTTTGGCTGGGATGACTTCTACCCCTCCGAGCGCGACTCGGCCACCGTCGATGGCAAGGTCATCGGAATCCCGGCGCTGGTGGACAACCTGGCGCTGGTCTACAACAAGAAACTCTTCGCCGACAAGGGCGTGGCGCTGCCCACTGACCAGTGGTCCTGGGATGACTTCCGCAAGGCGGCGGCCCAGCTGACCGATTCGGCGACCAAGACCTTCGGCTGGGCCTACGTCAACGACGGCAGCGAGGACACCGTCTGGCGCTACCTGGCGATGCTCTGGCAGGCCGGCGGCGACCTGCTGACCCCGGACAACTCCGCCCCGGCGTTCGACTCGGCGGCGGGTCTGGCCGCGTTGCAGCAGCTGCAGGACATGGCCGTCACCGACAAGTCGGTGTACCTGGACACCGGCAATGACAACTACCTCAACCTGTTCAACAGCGGCAAGATCGCGATGATGTGGACTGGCCCGTGGGATCTGTCCAGCATCAACTCCGACGTTGACTACGGTGTGACGCTGCTGCCCGGCTACAACGGCGACCACCAGACGATTTCCGGCCCGGACCTGTACATGGTCTTCGACCACTCCAGCGATCGAGTGAATGCCGCGATCGCGTTCGTTCAGTGGCTGACCTCGCCGGAGGTCGATCTTCAGTTCTGCATTCAGACCGGCGACCTGCCGTTGCGCTCCTCAGTGACGCAGCTGCCCGACTACCAGACGTTCCTGCAGAAGTACCCGGGCGATCAGGTGTTCGTCGACAACCTGAACAACGTCAAGAAGGTCCGGCCGAACGTCGAGAGCTACGGCGAGATCTCGGCCGCGGTCGGCACCATGGTCCAGTCGGTGTTGCTCGGCAAGGCGCAGCCACAGGCCGCGCTCGATGACGCCAGCAAGCAGGTGAGCTCCATCCTGGCGGGCGGGTGAGCGCAGTACTGCACGATCGCCGCATCGGCGGCTCGTCGCGGACCGGGGACAGCCCGCCGCGACGAGCCGCATCCGGCGGTTGGTTCGCGAAGCGGCGCGTCACCGAGCTGCTGACCGGCTGGGCGCTGATCGGCCCCAGCGTGCTGCTGATCGGTGTGTTCGGGGTCGTGCCGGTGGTGTGGAGCTTCGTGCTCGCCTTCCAGCGCAGCAACCTGCAGACGGCGGCCACCTGGATCGGCACGAAGAACTTCAGCCAGATGCTGCACGACTCGGTGCTGCGCGAGGCGATCAAGAACACCGCCATCTACACCGTGCTGTTCGTGCCGATCACGCTGGTGCTGTCGCTGCTGGTGGCCGCCGCGCTGAACCGGAAGATCCACGGCATCACGGTCTACCGGCTGGCGGTGTTCGTGCCGGTGGTCACCTCAACGGTGGCCACCGGGGTCATCTTCAGCTGGCTGTTCGACCCCTCGTACGGCATCGTCAACTCCGGCCTGAACAAGATCGGCATCTCCTCGCAGGGGTTCTTCTCCTCACCCGGTCAGGCGCTTTACATGATCGTGGTGATGACCGTCTGGGGCTGGCTCGGGTTCGGCGCGCTGATCTTCCTGGCCGCGCTGCAATCGGTCCCACCGGATCTGCTTGAGGCCGCGCAGATCGATGGCTGCACCAAGACGGGCGCGTTCTGGCGGATCCAGGTGCCGCTGCTGCGGCCCATCGCCGGCTTCATGCTGGTCTGGCTGACCATCAACGCGTTGCAGCTGTTCGATGAGGTCTATGTGACCACCAAGGGCGGCCCGTTGCACGCGACCACTGTGGTCGTCTACTACCTGTACCAGCAGGCGTTCAATTTCTCCCACGCCGGATACGCCGCGGCGGTCGCCTGCCTGCTGTTCGTGGTGATCGCGCTGATCAGCCTGATCGAGATGCGCATGGGACGGGAGAGCGATTGACGTGACCTCGATCACCGTCGAGCCGTCGGCCGTCACTCCGGGGCCCGCCGTCGCGTCCCGTCCGCCGCTGTCGCGCGGACCACGGGCGCGCCGTTGGCTGCGCCGCCACCGCCCGTCCGGCTGGCACCTGCTGCTGATCCCGCTGTCAGTGATCATGGTGGTGCCGCTGCTGTGGATGCTGGTCACCGCGCTGTCCACGCTGGAAGACACCCGCACCTTCCCGCCGAAGCTGCCCAGCATCACCGGCCTGCAGTGGCGGAACTTCACCGACGCGTGGAGCCAGACCGCGCTCGGTCACTGGATGCTGAACTCCACCATCGTCTCGGTCACCTGCGTGATCAGCAATCTCGTGCTGTGCAGCCTCGCCGGCTACGCCTTCGCGCGGATGAAGTTCCTCGGCAACAAGACCGTGTTCTTCGTCATCCTCGCCACCTTGATGATCCCGTTCCAGGTGGTGATGATCCCGACCCTGTTGATCACCAAGGACCTGCACCTGGTTGACTCGCTGGGCGCGTTGATCGTGCCGAACCTGGCGACCGCGTTCGGGATCTATCTGCTCCGACAGTTCTTCCTGGGACTGCCGCGCGAGCTGGAGGAGGCCGCGCTCATCGACGGCGCGGGCCGGCTGCGCACCCTTTGGCAAATCTTGCTCCCGCTGATGGGCCCGCCGCTGTCCACAGTGGCCATCCTGACCTTCCTGAACGTGTGGAACGACTTCCTGTGGCCGCTGATCGTGCTCAACTCGCCGGGCACCTGGACCGTCCAGTACGGCCTCGCGACCTTCCAGAGCGCGCACTTCACCAACTGGCCGCAGCTGATGGCCACCACCTTGATCAGCCAGTTGCCGATGCTCATCTTGTTCGTGCTGGGCCAGCGCTGGTTCGTCCGCTCCATCGCGACGACCGGGATCAAGTAGTTGCCAGGGCCGGTGGGAGATCGACGATGACGGACAAGGTGATCGCGCTGGACGTCGGCGGCACGATGATCAAGGGCGCCGTCGTCGCAGGCGAATTGACCGCCGACTCCGACGGGGGGATCAAGTACCACCGGTGGGCGACGCCGCGCGCGGACGGACCGGACGCGGTGGTGGCACGGGTGCTCACGGTGCTGGACGAGCTGCTGGAACGAGCCGGGGACGCCGCGGCGGTGGGGCTGGTGGTGCCCGGCGTGGTGGATGACGCCGCCGGAATCGCCCGCTACTCGGAGAACATCGGCTGGCACGACGTGCCGTTCCGCCAGCTGGTCGGGGAACGCTGCGGGCGGCCAGTCGGATTCGGGCACGACGTGCGCACCGGTGGCCTAGCCGAGCGTCTGCTGGGCGCCGGGCGGGACGCTCGTGACCTGCTGTTCCTGCCGATCGGCACCGGCATCTCCGGGGCGATGTTCATCGACGGGCGCATGGTGACCGATGCCTATTCCGGTGAGATCGGGCACATCGACGTCGGGGCCGATGTCGACTGCGTCTGCGGCGCGCACGGCTGCCTGGAAGCGGTCGCCTCGGCCGCTTCGATCGCCCGGCGCTACCACCAGGCGAGCGGGATCGCGGTGCCGGGGGCCCGCGAAGTGGTCGACCGGCTCGGCGACGATCCGATCGCTAGGCGGGTGTGGGGCGACGCGGTGGCGGCGTTGGCCCGCGCCCTGGCCACCTATGTGTCGCTGCTCGCGCCCGAGCGGATCGTCATCGGTGGCGGGCTGGCGTGCGCCGGCCAAGCGCTGTTCGACCCACTGCGCAACCGCCTGCGCGAGCTGCTGGTCTGGCAACCGGTGCCGCAGCTCGTGCCGGCCCGGCTCGGCGACAACGCCGCGTGTTTGGGCGCCGCCATACTCGCCCGGCGAGCCAGCGCCGCCACGCGAACCACTGCATCCACGAACGAACCCTCACAACAAAGGATGGCCCCCTAGTGTCCGACAAAGCCATTTGCCAGGTGACCTTCGCCGAGATCGGCAGCCAACCGACGTGTTGGCGACGCGCGATCGAGCATGCGGCAGCCGGTGTCGCCGGATTGCCGGCATCCGGTGAGCACGTGCTCGCGATCGGCTGTGGCACCTCGTTCTACCTGGCGCGCGCGTATGCCAGGCTGCGCGAACAGCGCGGGCATGGGCTGACCGATGCCACGATCGCCTCCGAGGTTCCCACCGATGGGGTGGTCCGCGACTACGACCGGGTGCTCGCGATAAGCCGCTCGGGCACCACCACCGAGGTCTTGCAGGCGGTGACGCGGCTGGCGGAGCAGGCCCCGGTCACCGCCGTGCTTGGCACGCTGGGCACCCCGATCGGTGCCGCCGCCAACGAGATCGTCGACCTGTCCTACGCCGACGAGCACTCGGTGGTGCAGACCCGCTTCCCGACCACGCTGCTCACCCTGTTGCGCGCCCAGCTGGGTGAGTCGGCCGCGGCGCTGGGCGAGTTGGCCGACCAAGCCCAGCAGGTGATCGACACCCCGGTGACCGAGCCGGCGCCGCGTCAACTAGTGGTGCTCGGCACTGGTTGGGCCGCCGCGCTGGCCCAGGAGGCCGCGTTGAAGTGCCGCGAGTCGGTCGGCATGTGGGCCGAGGCTTACGCCAGCGGGGAGTACCGGCACGGCCCGATCTCAGTGGCCGGACCGGGCACGTTGGTGTGGGGGATGACGCCGTTGACCGACGCGCAGGTCGAGGCGATCACCGCCACCGGGGCGAGCGCGCGGCAGCCGACGGCGGACCCGCAAGTCGAGTTGGTGGCCATCCAGCGGCACGCGGTGACCTGGGCCGCCGCGATCGGCCGGGACGCCGACGTGCCCAAGCACCTGACCCGCTCGGTCATCGACCTGTGACGGCTGCTCGAGCGGTGAGCCTGCTCGAGCGGTGACGGCTGCTGTGGGTCCCGCAGCCCGCGCTGCCGGGGGCACGCGCCAGTTGTGAACAGCCTCCGCGCCAGCTGGCGTAGTGGACGCCGAGCCGCGCTCCTGCCGCCGGCCGCGCCGCGCGCTCACCTCGCGTCGCGGGCGGCGGTAGCGCGTCTCGCGGTCAGCCGCGCAGCGCGCCGGCGAACAGCCGCGGCAGCTTGCGCCAGCCGGGCGCGGCCACGAAGTCGGTCAGCCGCGCGCCGGTCAGCCCGGCGGTGCGGTTGGTGACGAACCAGGGCGGGCGCGGAGAAAACGCGAGTTCCCCGGCGGACAAGCAGCGGGGGAAGGGACGGAACGGGCCGCGTACCACGGTCCGTTCCGCGTGGTCGAGCAAGAGCGCGTTGTGCACGATGCCGATCCCGCTGCCGGCGTCAGCGAGCGTGTGCCCGGGGAACGCGCCCCAGGTGGCGCGGGCGGTGAGGAAGCCGACCGCGGTCCAGGCGTTGACGCCGATCGTGCCGTAGCGCAGCTCGGCGAGCGCCCGCTCGAACCCGGCGCCGAGTTGGCGGCGCGTTCGTGGGTGAATCACTATGTTTGCCCCCAAGGTTCCGGCGAGGCGTGCGTTGGCGAACTGGATCGCGCTGGCCAGGAACGCCGCGCCGCCCCCGGGCAGCGTGGTGACCGCCAGCACCGGACCGAAGCATTCCTCGGTGTACACGGGGTCGTCATCGTCCCCGGGGATGGTGAGCAGAACGCGGTCGCCGTCGGCGAACCGTCCGGCCTCCGGATGCGCGGCGAGCGCCGCGGCGAGCCGGCCATCGCTGCCGGGGTAGTACGCCGGGCGGCGAGCGGCGGCGCCATACGCGGCGCGCAACGAGTCCAGGAACGCCGCGCGCTGCGGCCAATCGCCGCTGAGCACCAGCACCTGCGCGGCGATGCAGTTGTAGCCGTTGTTGTGCAGCTTCTGGGTCACGATGTGCTCGGCTTGGAAGGCCAAGTCCCGCTGCGACCAGCGGCCCGGCACCACGATCGTCGGCGACACCCCGCCGAGCTCGCTGGTGATCGGTATTCCCAGCAGCGCCTCGCCGCGCGCTTTGCGGTCTCGCCCGTCCGTGCCCGGCCCGAACACGATCGCGTCGTGTGAGGCGAGCGCGCCGGTTATGTGCGCGTGCGCGATCAGCGGGTGGGCCAGCGCGGCGGCGCCGAACTCAACCCCCCCGGTCACAATTCGCAACACGCCGAGTTCGATGAACGATGCGAACACCTTCTCGAGCACGCCAAGCAGCGGATCGGTTATTGGATTCAGTTTCAGCAGCACCACGCGGTTGTGCGCGAACAGCTCATAGAGCGCGTCCAGCGGCGCGATGGAGAAGATGTTGCCCGCGCCGAGCACCAGGCCGATCCCGCCGGTCTGGGAGGGATCGCGCTGGGCTAGCCCCGCGTCCTGCCGCAGCGTTGGCGCGCTCACTCCCGGCTGGCACCAGACCTCGGCGGAGAAGCCGTTGAGCAGCATCCGGTCGGCGCTGCCATGCGGCAGCACGCGCACCGCGAGCCGGTCACCGACCGCCTTGGTCATCGGGAAGCCGTCGAGTGGGCTGCGGCCGGCGGCGAGCGCGGCGACGGACTGTGCCAGCGCGTCGGCGGCGGTGAGCACCGCGTACGGGCCGCTGGTCCACTCCTCTCCGGACAGCGCGCTGTTGGCCGGGATGCCTTTGATCTGGCAGGCAACGCGCACCCACTCGGCGGCGTGGCGCGCGGTTGCCTCGCGCAGGGAGATCAGCAGCTCGCGACGGCGGTCGAGGCTGAGACCCGCCCAGGCGCGTTCCCCAGCGCGCAGTTCTGCGGTGAGGGCGTCCAGATGGGAGGTGGTCGCTTCGGTCATGGGGTAAGTCCACCACGGCGCGTGCCGGGGGCGGGAGCGGTTCACCAGCCGCCGCGCGTCGCGCGGGCCGCGCGCCTGCCGACAGCGCCAGGTTGAAAGCCGCCTGGTCGGCACCGCTTGGTCGGCAGCGGGCCGCCGAGAGTTCCCAGCCGCCAGGAATGCGCGCGAGGTCGCAAGGCATGTCGGCCCTGTCCGCAGCGCCGCGCGCCGAGAGTTCCCAGCCGCCAGGAAATGCGCGCTAGGGTCGGTGCGGAGCGTCGGGGCGCGGCTCGCGGAGACCGGCGTGACCTTGGAGCGCTGTGAGGAGGCCGTTGTGCCGCTGCGTCCGGGCCGGAGGGCCGTGTTGCCAGACTCGTTGACGGTCAATCCGTTGTTCGCGGAAAGCGCCGAGGAGCTGACCGTGCCGCGCTTCGCGCTGCCGGCGGGGAGCATGGCCCCGCACACCGCCTACCAGCTCGTGCATGACGAGGCGATGCTGGACGGCAACGCCAGGCTGAATCTGGCCACCTTCGTCACCACCTGGATGGAGCCGGCCGCCGATCAGCTCTATCGCGAAACGTTCGACAAGAACATGATCGACAAAGACGAGTACCCGGCGACTGCGGCGATCGAAGCCCGGTGCGTGACGATGCTCGCCGACCTGTGGCACGCACCGGAGCCGCGCGCCACCATCGGCACCTCGACGGTGGGGTCCTCGGAGGCGTGCATGCTCGGTGGGCTCGCGCTCAAACGCCGCTGGCAATTGGCCCGGCGGGCCGCCGGCGCCGCCGCCGAGCGCCCCAACCTGGTGATGAGCTCCGCCGTGCAGGTGGTGTGGGAGAAGTTCGCCAACTATTGGGATGTCGAGCCGCGCTACGTGCCGGTCACCGACGAGCACCCGCTGCTGGACGGCGCCGACATCGGCCACTACGTGGACGAGAACACCATCGGTGTGGTCGCGATCCTCGGGCAGACCTACACCGGGGCGTACGAGCCGGTGGCGCGGATCGCCGCCGCGTTGGACCAGCTGCAGGCCGACACCGGTTTGGACGTGCCGATCCATGTGGACGGCGCGTCTGGCGGGTTCGTGGCTCCGTTCCTGGATCCGGACCTGGTCTGGGACTTCCGGCTGCCGCGAGTGGCCTCGATCAGCACCTCCGGGCACAAGTATGGGCTGGTCTACCCCGGCATCGGGTGGGTGGTGTGGCGCGCGGCGGAGCGCCTGCCCGAGGAGCTGATTTTCAAGGTGTCCTACCTGGGCGGGGAGATGCCGACGCTGGCCATAAACTTCTCCCGCCCCGGGGCGCAGGTGCTGCTTCAGTACTACAACTTCCTGCGATTGGGTTTCGACGGGTACCGGCGGGTCCAGCAAGCGTGCCGGGACATCGCCAAGCATCTGTCGGGCGCGATTGGCGCGATGGACGAATTCGAGGTGGTCGCCGACGGGTCCGAGTTGCCGGTGGTGGCCTGGAAGCTGGCCGGTGCCACCGCGAACCCGGGCGGACGCTGGTGGGACCTGCATGACCTGAGCAATCAGCTGCGCGAGCGCGGCTGGCAGGTTCCGGCGTACCCGCTGCCGGACGACATGGCCGGCACCACGGTGCAACGGGTCGTGGTGCGCAACGGGGTGTCGCGTGATCTTGCCGATCATTTGCTGGACAACATCCGCTCCTCGGTGGAGTACCTGCGCGGACTGTCCGCGCCGCTGCCACGCGCGGGACGGCAGGAGACGGCGTACCACCACTGAGGGTGTGGTGCCACCGGCTTGGCGCGGAGGGACCCGTGTCGCGTTGCCACCGCGCACCACACGGGCACCGCAGTCGAGTCAAGTCAAGTCAAGTCAAGATCGTCGAGTCAAGACCGTGGACGCCTGTTGCCGATGCCATTCACCGGGCAGGGTCATTGGTGGCTGGTCATAGTCGGGTGTGGGCGTGGTTGCGTCTGGGTTGTTGGTTGGGGTCGATCCAGGTGGGTGGGATCCAGTGGGGGACGCCGTTGATCATTTGGCATTGCCAGCCCTGGCGGACGTGGTCGCGGTGATGGGGGCCGCAGAGGAAGGCGAGTTCGTCCAGCGAGGTGTTTCCGCCGTGTTCCCATCTGGTCACGTGGTGTGCTTCGCACCATTCGGGTGGGATGTCGCAGCCCGGGAAACTGCACCCGCTGTCACGGGCCGCTAGCGCTCTGCGCATGGCGGGGGTGGCGAGGCGCTGGGAGCGGCCATAGGACACGATCCCGCCGGCGTCGTTCAAAACGACGGGAATGATCTCGGCTTCGGCGGCCAGGGCGAGGACGTCGGCGATCGGGAGGAGGTGCCCGTGGCTGGTCACGCCGTAGCCGCGCGCCGCGCCCGGTGGGGCCGAACACGGCCGCGACCCGCGCGGCCAAGGACCCCCCGGCTTCGGCGTCCGCGTCGGCCGTTTCCCAGCCCGCCGGGACTGCGGTGGCGGTGTCCGGGTCGGTCGCGCCCCAGCCCGCCGGAACCGCGGTGTCCGGGTCGTCCGCGCCCCAACCCGCCGGAACCGCGGTGGCCGTGTCCGGGTCGATCGTCTCCCAGCCCGCCGGGACTGCGGTGGCCGTGTCCGGGTCGGTCGTCTCCCAGCCCGCGGGAACCCTGGTGGCGGTGTCCGGGTCGTCCGCGCCCCAGCCCGCCGGGACTGCGGTGGCGGGGTCCGGGTCGGGGCTGGTCTGGGCGCGGTGCGCCGGGTCGCGGCCGGTGGCGGTGGCGGCGGTGCCTGGGTCGGCGGGGCTGGCGCTCCCGGCGCGCGGGCGTGCGGCCGCCGCGCCTTGCCCGGTGGTTTCGGCGACGCGCCCGCGCAGGTCGGTCTCGTTGATGGTGACCAGCACCGTGATCGGGGCGCCGCCAGCGTCGGGCAGCGAACCCGACCGCAACAACCGCCCGCAGGCGTCCAACAGCGCGTCGTGGCGCCGCGCCGCGGGCGCCCGGTCGTCCCGCGCCCCGTCGTCAGCGGGCTTGGGCGCGCCCAACGAGTCGAACACCGCGTTCAACTGCGCGGTCAACAGCGGCGAGATCCGCCCGTCCGCCTTCGACCACCCATCCACCCCGGTCGACAGCGTGAAACCCCGCCGCCGCTGCTCGGCCTGCTCACGCGGCTCGGGGCCGTCCTGGTCCAGCCGCGCCAACAACCCAGTGGCCAGCCGGGCGACCTGCGCCGGGTGAGCCACGCCAGCGGCTCTCATCAGATGCGCCTCGGCGACCTCGCGCACTCCCGGCGGAACGCTCGACGGCACCGCGCCAGTGAACTTGGTGACCGCCCGGGCGTGCCCCACCGAGACCTCCCCGGCGGCGATCGCGGCGGCCAGCTCCGGGAACGCCGGCGGCAGCGGCTGGCCGCCCAGCGTCGCCGACGGCCCGAAATCGGCGGCGTCACCGACCCGAAGACGCGCCTCGACCGGATTGATCCGCAACTGGTCCACCAGAAGCGACGCGGTGTCCCGATACCCCTTCTCCCCAGCCATATGCCGCAAACCCAACTGCGCCAGCAACGCCTGATCCACCCCCGCCAGCCGCCGCTTCTGAACCTCCAACTCCCGCACCACATCCAACAACACCCCACCAGCCACCCGAGACCACTCCAACCCCACCAGCCGGTCCACCGCACCCCGGAACTCCCCAACCGCCCCCAGCCCATCGACCGGCCCAAGACCGTCAACGCCTCCCGGCCCATCAACCGAACTGGAGCCAAAGACCGCTCGCTCGCGATCATCGGGTCCCAGCCCGCTCAGCGCAGGAAAGCCGAGACCCGGACCATCTTGCCCCAACCCGTCAACCGGGCCCGGGCAGTCGACGAGCCTCGGCCACACGGTGGCCGACTCCGGCGCGGCGCCAGCAGCCGGCGCTGTCTGGCGGGTCTCGAACACCCCTCCATTCTATCGAACAACAGTTCGAAAAGCAAGCGCTTTGCACTGTCCCGCACGGGAGCTCGCGTCCCAGCGCGCCGACTCCATTGGGCGGGTCGCGATCACCCCGGCGACCGCGAGGAGTGTGCTCGCCTGGCCGCCGCAGGGCGCTGCGTCCTGGCCAGCCGTGCGCCTGAGCGTTCTGCCGATCGCTGCCGCAGTGACCGGACGAGTGCCCGGGTGTCCGCGCCGCTGTGTCCTGAGCGGTCGATATCGCTGGCGGCGAGTGCGCGGGCAGGGCGCGGGCAGGGCGCGAGCGGGCGAAGGGCAAGTGGGCCGGAGGGGTCAGAACGTGATGACTTTGTCGGCCCAGATCGTCCAGTCCGTGACCGCGTCCAGGGTGGAGCGCTTGGCGCCCTCTAGCAGGGCCGATTCGGGCAGCGCGCGGGCGTCCATGCAGGTGCCGCAGCAGCCGACCTCCCCACCGTGCCGGATGATCGAGTCCAGCATCCGGTCGAGGTGGTAGTAGCCGTCCGGCACCTTCTGGTGGGCCAACGCGCAGCCCACGGAGTCGCCGAACAGGAACACCTTGACCTCGACGTCGGCGCGGCGGGCCAGCGAACCGGCGAGCCGCAGCGCGTTGTACGGGCGCTCGGCGCCGTAGGGCGCGTCGTTGCACAGGATGAGGAACTTCATGCGGTCGCTCCGATCTGCCGGCGCAGAGCTTGTCGGGCCGGTCGTTCTAAATGTGCGCCGAGTGGTTGGCCAACGGCAAGGGTACGGTTTTCAGGCATGGAGTATCGGCAATTGGGTGCCTCTGGGTTGCGCGTCTCGACGTTGGCGCTGGGCACGATGACCTTCGGCGGAGTGGGCTGGTCGGCGATGGTTGGCGACACCGACGTAGCTGGGGCGCGTCGGCAGATCGGCATGTGCTTGGACGCGGGTGTCAACCTGATCGACACGGCGGACGGGTATTCCCTCGGTCACAGCGAGCGAGTGCTCGGCGAGGCGTTGGGCAAGCGGCGCGATGAGGTGTTGCTCGCCACCAAGGTGCGGATGCCGGTCGGTGATGGACCGAACGACGCGGGGCTGTCCCGCCACCATGTGATCTCTGGCTGCGAGGCCAGCCTGCGCCGACTGAACACCGATCACATTGATGTGTATCAGCTGCACGAATGGGACGGGCAGACGCCGGTCGAGGAGACCCTGGCCGCGTTGGACCACCTCGTGCGGTCGGGCAAGGTGCGATACGTCGGTGCGTCGAACTTCACCGGGTGGCAGCTGCTCAAGACGCTCGGTGTCGCGGATCGGCTGGGCTTGCCGCGATTTGTCAGCCAGCAGATCTACTACTCGTTGCAGGCGCGCGACGCAGAGTACGAACTGGTCCCGGCGTCGCTGGACCAAGGCCTGGGGATCTTGGTGTGGAGCCCGCTGGCCGGCGGTTTGCTGTCCGGCAAGTACCGCCGCGACCAGCGCTCGCCCGAGGGCACGCGCCGATTCGCCGGATGGGACGAGCCGCCCATCCATGATGAGGGCAAGCTCTACGACACCATTGACGTGTTGATCGAGATCGGCGACGCGCACCGGGTGTCCGCCGCACAGGTGGCGCTGGCCTGGCTCCTGGCGCAGCCCGGTGTCACCTCGCTGATCATCGGCGCGCGAACGGACGGCCAGCTGGCCGACAACCTTGCCGCTGCGGAGCTGACCCTGGACGCGGGCGAGTTGGCGCGGCTGGACGCGGTGAGCGCGATGCCGCTGCTCTACCCGCATTGGCATCAGTTGGACACGGCCAGCGACCGGCTCGGTGCGCCGGAGCTGAGCCTGCTGCGCCGCCACCGCGCGTGAGAAGAGCCAATGGCGGCGCGCCCATTCCGCGCGGCGCGGGTCGCCCGAATGGTGTGAGCGGCGCGCGCGGCGGCTCCATCCCGCGCGTCGTCGCCATCCTTGATGCCCCAGCCCGAAGGTGAGGATCCGGCCATGCTCGAACCGCTAGAGAACGTGCGACTGTCCGGGCTGCTGCCGACCGTGACGGTCGCTAAGCCGGAACAGATCATTCCGACCTGTGCCGCGCTCATCGCGGGCGGGTTGAATGTGGTGGAAATCACGCTGCGCTCCGACGCCGCACTCGACGCGATCGAGCTGGCGCGCCGACAATTCCCGGACTTGACCGTGGGCGCGGGCACCATACTCAGCGCCGGGCAGGCCGAGCAGGCGCGGGAGCGGGGCGCGCAGTTCTTCGTCACCCCAGGTTGTAACCCGGCGGTGCTGCGCTACTTCAGCCAGACGTCGCTGCCGTTCGTGCCGGGCTGCGCGACCGGTGGCGAGATCGAGCAGTGCCGCGACCACGGTTTTTACGTGGTCAAGATTTTCCCGGTCGAGCAGCTGGGCGGGTTGGCGTTTCTCAAAGCGTTGGCTGGGCCGTACTCGGACGTGCGGTTCGTCCCATTGGGCGGGGTCAGCCTCGCCACCCTCGGCCAGTACCTGGCCTACCCAAAGGTCTTCGCATGCGGCGGGAGTTGGGTGGCCAAGAGCGAGCTGATCCAACAGGGCGATTTCGCGGCCATCGAGCGCAACACGCGCGAGGCGCTCAGCGCCGTGTTCAGACTCGCTCTCGCCCCGATGCGCGATGGCGAGAAGGTCCTGACGCTGCGCAGCCAGGATCTGGAGCGGCTGGACTATTACCTGACCAGGCGCGGAGTGGCGCCCGATCAGCCGGTCAGATTCGTCGGCGCATAGGGGGCGGAATGTCCAAGCGGGTCATCACTTTTGGTGAGATCATGTTGCGGCTCATGCCGCGCGGCAACCTGCGCTTCCTGCAGGAGGGTGTGTTCGAGGCGAGCTTTGGCGGCGGCGAGGCCAACGTCGCCGTCGAGCTGGCTGGCCTCGGGCTCGACGCCGGATTTTTCACCCTACTGCCCGACAACGAGATCGCGGACGCGTGCGTGGGGGAGTTGCGTCGTTTCGGCGTCGACACCTCATCTATTGTCCGCAAGCCTGGCCGGATCGGCGTCTACTACGCGGAGAATGGCACGAATCAGCGGCCCTCCAAAATCATTTATGACCGCGCGGGCTCGGTGCTCGCCGCCGCCGGCACGGACGACGCGGATTTCGAATCGGTGCTGGACGGCTGGGATTGGCTGCACATCACCGGCATCACCCCGGCCATCAGCGCGTCGGCGGCGGAATTGACATTCGCGGCGGCGAGCACCGCCCGCCGGATGGGTCTCGTCGTCTCCTGCGACCTGAACTACCGCGCCAAGCTGTGGAGGTACGGAAAGAACGCGCCGGAAGTGATGCGCCCGTTGGCCGGTCTGGTCGACGTGCTGCTCGGCAACGAGGAAGACATCGAAAAGTGCCTCGGCATCGCGCCAAGCGGTGTGGATGTGGCGTCGGGCCGCCTTGACGTTGAACAATACGAGTGTCTCGCGCGGCGAGTCTTCGCTGAATACCCAAATTTGCGAGCGCTGGCCACCTCGCTGCGAGAATCGATCAGCGCCAGTCACAACGACTGGTCGGCGTGCCTTTATGATGGGGCGGAATTCGTCACGTCCCGCAAATATCGCATAACCGATATCGTGGATCGTGTGGGCAGTGGTGACGCGTTCGCGGGCGGCGTCATTTATGGGTTCAGTGAGCTGGGGAGCCCGGCCGAGATCGTGGAGTTCGCCGCCGCTGCGGGCGCGCTATCCCACACGATCCGGGGCGATTTCAACCGGGTGACCCGGCAGGAAGTGCTCGCGTTGGCCGCCGGGGACGGCTCGGGACGGGTGCAGCGGTAACCGGTGCGTCGGCTGTCGGCGCGGCGGTCGCCAATGTGGTCGCCAGGGTCATGGTGAAGGGTGATGCCGCGCGCCGGGCGCGTGGCACGTTTCGTGCTGGCGCGCGGGCCATGCTTCCATAGGGTGTGCTCGCGCCAGTGGATGAGTTCGTGACGCCGAGTTCTGGGCTGACCCTCGACCAAGTGGCGGAGCGGGAAGCAGCGGGCCGGACCAACGCCGCCCCGCCGAACAGTGGTCGCGGCCTCGGTCAGATCATCCGGGCCAACGTGTTCACCTTCTTCAATGGGCTGCTGCTCACCCTGTTCGTGATCATCTTGTTGACCGGGCGATGGCAGAACGGGCTGTTCGGGTTGGTGATCGTCGCCAACTCGGCGATCGGGATCTTTCAAGAGGTGCGTGCCAAACGCACCCTGGACCGGCTGGCGGTGCTCAACGCCGCCAACGCGCGAGTCATCCGCGACGGCGCGGCGCGCGAGCTGGCCGTCGAAGCCATCGTCGCCGATGACCTGCTGGAACTGCGCATCGGCGATCAGGTGCCGGCGGACGGGCGGGTGCGCGACAGCGTCGGGCTGGAGATCGACGAGTCGTTGCTGACCGGGGAATCCGACCCGATCGCCAAGGCTCCCGGCGACGAGGTGCGGTCCGGGTCGATCGTGGTGGCCGGGCAGGGCCGCTGCCAGGCGACGGCGGTGGGCGCGGAGGCATACGCCGCGAAGCTGGCCGCCGAGGCGCGGCGGTTCAGCCTCACCCACTCCGAGCTGGTCGCGGGCACCACCCGGCTGCTGCGCTGGATCTCGCTGATGATGGTCGTGGTCGGCCCGTTGGTGCTGTGGAGCCAGTTCCGCAGCTCCGACACCGAGGGCTGGCAGGACGCGGTGACCGGCGCGGTCGCGGCCCTGGTCGGCATGGTGCCCGAGGGGCTGGTGCTGCTGACCAGCCTGGCGTTCATGGTCGGCGTGCTCACGCTGGCCCGGCGGCAAACCCTGGTCCAAGAGTTGCCGGCAGTTGAGGGGCTCGCCCGGGTGGACGTGGTGTGCCTGGACAAGACCGGCACCCTGACCCACGGCGATGTCCAGTTCGAGCGCGTGGAGCTGCTCGTCGAGCAGGTGTCCGACAGTGGCGGCGGCACGGCTCCCGGCGGTGGATCCGACGCCCGGTTCGATGCCCGGTCCGACGCCCGGTCCGACGAGGTCAGTGACGCGCTCGGCTTGCTCAACGCCGACGCGGACAACGCCACCGCCGCCGCGATCGTGGCCGCCTACCCAACCACCGGCTGGCAGGCGGAGTCCAGCGTCCCGTTCTCCTCGGCGCGCAAGTGGTCCGCCGTGACCGTCGCCGGCCGGGGCAGCTGGGTCCTCGGTGCCCCGGAGATGGTCCTGCCCGCGCCGGACGACGGGCCGCAACGGTCCGCGCGGGAACGCGCCGACGCCATCGCCGCGTCGGGCAGCCGGGTGCTGCTGCTGGCCCCCGCGCCGCGGCCGCCGCGCGCGGACGGCGACGGCGGGCACCGCCTGCCCGACGCGCTCGTGCCGACCGCCCTGGTGGTGCTGGCCGAGCGGGTGCGCGACGACGCGGCGGAAACGTTGCGCTACTTCACCGAACAAGGCGTGGCGCTGAAGGTGATCTCCGGCGACAACCCGCGCACCGTCGGCGCGGTCGCCGCGCGGGTCGGCATCCCGGGCGTGACCGGCGCGGACGACGGGGTGGACGCGCGCACACTGCCCGAGGACGCGGACGCGTTGGCCGAGGTGCTGGAGGGGCACAGCGTTTTCGGACGGGTGACGCCGGCGCAGAAGCGCGCCGTGGTGGGCGCGTTGCAACGGCGCGGGCACGTGGTGGCGATGACCGGCGATGGGGTGAACGACGCGCTCGCGCTCAAGGACGCGGACATCGGGGTGGCGATGGGCAACGGTTCGGCGGCGACGCGCGCCGTGGCGCAGCTGGTGCTGCTGGACGGGCGCTTCGCGCACCTGCCGGACGTGGTCGCCGAGGGGCGGCGGGTGATCGCCAACATTGAGCGGGCGGCGAACCTGTTCCTGGTCAAGAACGTCTACTCGCTGGCGCTCGCGCTCACCGTCGCGGTGACCGCCGGGGCGTATCCGCTCGCGCCCATTCAGCTGACGCTGATCTCGTCGGTGACCATCGGCATTCCGGGTTTCTTCCTCGCCCTCGGGCCGAACCGTCGCCGCTACCTGCCCGGGTTCCTCCCGCGCGTGCTGCGCTTCGCGGTGCCGACCGGGGTGGTGACCGCGGTCGCCGCGTACGCGGGCTACCGGGCCACTCGGATTCTCGAATCGACCAGTGGCGTCGATCAGGCGCGCACCACCGCGACCCTGGTGGTGGTGGTCGTCTCGCTGTGGACGGTCAGCGTGCTGGCCCGGCCGATCGTCGGCTGGAAGCTCGCCTTGGTCGCCGGGTTGGTCGGCGTCGTGGCGATCATCGTCGCGGTCCCGGCACTGGCGCACGGGGTCTTCCTGCTTGATGTGACCCTGGCCCGGTTGCTGACCGCGCTGGTGATCGGCGCGGCGGGCGCGGCGCTGGTCGAGGTGGCGTACCGGGCGGTGGGGGCGCGGCGCGAGGCGAAGGCGTAGCCGGCGGCGCGATTGCCGTCCCGGCAGGCTGGTCGCGGCAGGTAAACGCCAGCGCCACCCGGTGGGGGCGTGTCCGGCGGCGCGGGAGCCAGCGCGGCTAGCTGGCCGCCGCAGCGGCCGTCAATTGCGCGCGCGCCGCCTCCCGCCAGCCGAGCGCCAGCACCGACGCCGCCACCACCACGATCCCGACCCATTGCGACGCGGTGAGCGGCGTGCCCAGGGCGATCCCGACCACGGTGGCGGTCGCTGGGAAGGCCAGCTCGGCGAAGGTCGCCCGGGACGCTGGGGTGCCGCGCAACCCGCGGTAGTACACGCCCAGCGCGATGATGCCGGGAATGAGCGCGAGCAACACCAGACCGAGCGCGTTGTGCCAACCAGGCGCGATCGGCGCGCCCGTGACCGCGACCACCCCGATCGCGCCGAGCAACCCGAAGGCGAAGCGCAACGTGGTGACGTCGTCAGGGGTCACCGATCCGCCGACGTATCGGCCCAGTACGGTGCCGCCGCCCCACAGCGCGGCTGCGGCGAGCGCCAGCAGCGCCGGGGAGAGCTCGGCGACCTGGGGATGCAGCGGGTGTGCGATGGCCACCAGCCATCCCCCGACCAGCGCCGGGATCGCGAACAGCGCCAGCATCGGTTGAGGACGCTCGCGCAACAGGATCACCGCGAGCGCGACCGCGAACACCGGCTGGAACTGTTGCAGCACCAGCGGGGTCACATAGTCGTGATGGACCCCGGCAAGGGCGAAGGACTTGGTGAATAGCGCCGTCGCCACCGCTGACGCGCCCACCCCGATGGTGACCAGCGCGGCCCGCTCGCGCCATCCGCAACGCGCGAACGCGCGCAGCGCCGCCGGCAGCTGGGGGGCTAGGACGATGAACGCGATCACGTGCTCCCACAGCACGATGGTGCCGGCGTTGAGCTTGGCGGTGACCTGGCCGCCGACTTTCGAAGTGGCCAGCGGCATCCGCAACAGCCCGTCCAAGCCCCACAGCGCGGCGCCCAGCGCCACCAGCAGGGTGCCGTCCCGGGCGGCGCCAGCGCGGTTGGCGCGGTCCGCGGGCTCAACGACGGTGGCCGAACGCAGCAGGGTCACTGCGGAGACTCTAGGGCATGGCGCGCGCGTCCGTCCCTGGCGCGCGAGGTTGGCCTTGAGCGCGACTCCCGCTCGTCGCGAGCGGGAAGTGGCGGACACGATCTAAGCTGGCTTCCCGTGGGATTGCGCGAGCTCGTCTACTCGGCCTATGAGTGGCGGTTGCGCAAACAGCTAGCGGGCCGGACGCTGCCCCGGCACGTCGCGATCATGATCGACGGCAACCGGCGCTGGGCCCGCGCGGCGGGCTTTGAGGACGTCAGCGCGGGGCATGTGGTCGGCGCGCGGCACATCGCCAACCTGCTCGACTGGTGCACCGAGACCGGGGTCGAACTGGTCACGATCTGGCTTTTGTCCATCGACAACCTGCGCCGTCCGGCGCAAGAGCTCGAGCCGCTGCTGCGCATCATCGCCGGCGTCGCCGACGAGCTGTCCGCGCCCGGCAAGCGCTGGCAGGTTCACGCCGTCGGCGCGCCGGACCTGCTGCCGGGCGAAACCGTCGCGGCGCTGAAGGCTGCCGAGGAGCGCACCGCCAACCGGACCGGGCTCACCGTCAACGTCGCGGTCGGCTACGGCGGGCGGCGCGAGATCGCCGACGCGGTGCGCGAGCTGTTGGCCGAGCAGGCGGCGGCGGGCACCTCGATGGAGCAGCTGGCGGAGACCATCGATGTGGACGACATCGCCGCCCACCTGTACACCCGGGGGCAACCGGACCCGGACCTGGTGATCCGCACCTCGGGCGAGCAGCGCCTTGGCGGGTTCCTGCTCTGGCAGTCGGTGCACTCGGAGTTCTACTTCTGCGACACGCTTTGGCCGGACTTCCGCCGGGTGGACTTCTTGCGCGCGTTGCGCGACTACGCCAGCCGCGAGCGTCGCTACGGCGCCTGAGCGTCGGGCCGCGTGAGTGCCCGGGACCGCTGCGGCGGTTGCGCGTTGGGGCCGGCTGGCCCCAGCTCCTGATGGTCCCAAGGCCATCCGGGAAGCGCTGCCACGGCGGTTGTTGACCAGACGCCGACGGATGCGCGGTCCGATCCCGGCCTGGGTGTGTAACCGACGCCCTATCGCGCTCACGGGCCAGCGGCGCGAGCGGCGCGCGCCGATAGCATCGGACGCGCAGAGCATCAGGCCAGTCTTCCCCCGTTCGTCAACCTATGGAGCAGTCATGACATCCGCCGCCTACCTGTCCGACCGTCGCGTGCTAGCCGACCTGATCCCTGGGACGCTGGCCCGGGACGTCAGCCTGGTGGCGGGTGGCGCGGCGCTGACCGGACTCGCGGCCCAGCTCTCGTTCACCATCCCGGCCATCTCTCCGGTGCCGTTCACGCTGCAGACGCTCGCCGTGCTGGTGACTGGGGCAGCGTTGGGCACCTGGCGCGGGATGGCGTCGTTGGCGCTGTATCTGGCCGTGGGCATGGCCGGGGCGCCGTGGTTCGCCGGGCACACCGCCGGCTGGCAGCCCGCCTTGTTCGGCTACCTGATCGGTTTCGTCGTGGCGGCTGGGGTCGTCGGGGCGCTCGCCAAGCGCGGCGCGGACCGGCGGGTGTGGAGCATGGTCGCGTTGATGGCCATCGGCGCGGTGATCATCTGGACGGCGGGCGCGGGTTGGTTGATCGCCGCTCAGCACTACAACCTCGGAACCGCCATCAGCAAGGGCGTGGTGCCGTTCGTGGCCGGCGACGCGGTCAAGCTGGCGGTGGCCGCGCTGGCGTTCCCCGCCGCCTGGAAGCTTGCTCGCCGCTAGCCAGCCGGGCCCCGTCGTTCATTGATGATGTCGGGGAAAACGCAACCTTCCTGCGTTTTCCCCGACATCATCAGCCGTGGCGGTGTGGCCGAGGCGGTGCGGGCGAGGCGGCTCGACCCGTGCCTACGCCGGGTGGGTCATGGACATGACGTCCAGCACCTGGTCCAGCTGCTCCTCGCTGATGTCCCCCGGAACGTGGCCCCGGTCGATGACGACTTGGCGGATCGTCTTGCGCTCGGCTAGCGCCTGCTTGGCGATCTTGGCGGCTTCGTCATAACCCACGTAGTGGTTCAGCGGGGTGACGATCGACGGGGAGGATTCGGCGTACTCCCGGCAGCGCTCGGTGTTGGCGGTGATGCCAGCGACGGCGCGGTCGGCGAACACCCGGGCCACGTTGGCCAGCAGCCGGATCGACTCCAGCACGTTGCGCGCGATCACCGGCAGCATCACGTTGAGCTCGAAGTTGCCGGCCGCCCCGCCCCAGGCCACGGCGGCGTCGTTGCCGACCACCTGCGCGGCCACCTGGCACACCGCCTCGCACAGCACCGGGTTCACCTTGCCCGGCATGATCGACGAGCCGGGCTGCAAGTCGGGCAGGAAGATCTCGGTCAGTCCGGTGCGCGGCCCCGACCCCATCCAGCGGATGTCATTGCTGATCTTGTTGAAGCTGACCGCGATGGTGCGTAGCGCGCCGGACAGCTCAACCAGCCCGTCCCGGGCGCCCTGGGCCTCGAAGTGATTGCCCGCCTCGGTGAGCGGCAACCCGGTCTCCGACGCCAGCAATGCGATCACGTCGGCGGCGAAACCGGCCGGCGCGTTGATGCCGGTGCCCACTGCGGTGCCGCCCAGCGGCAGCTCGGCGACCCTGGGCAGCACCGCGCACAGACGGGCCACGCCGTAGCTCACCTGCGCCGCGTACCCGCCGAACTCCTGGCCGAGGGTCACCGGGGTGGCGTCCATGAGGTGGGTGCGGCCGGATTTCACCACGGCGGCGAACTCGTCGGCCTTGGCCCCCAGCGCCGCGGCCAGGTGTTCCAGCGCCGGGATCAGGTCGGCGACCACTCCGCGCGTCGCCGCGACGTGGATGGCGGAGGGGAACTGGTCGTTGGACGACAGCGGGTCGTTGACGTCGTCGTTCGGGTGCACCGGCGCGCCGAGGCGCTCGGCGGCCAGCGAGGCCAGCACCTCGTTGGCGTTCATGTTGCTCGAGGTGCCCGAGCCGGTCTGGAACACGTCGATGGGGAACTCGCCGTCCCAGTCGCCGCGCGCCACCTCCTCGGCGGCGGCGGCGATGGCCTGCGCCTTGACCGGGTCGAGCAGGCCCCGCGCCGCCCGCACCCGCGCGCCGGCGCCTTTGATCAGCGCCAGCCCGGCGATCAGCTGCCGCTCGATCGGCTGGCCGGAGATCGGGAAGTTCTCGACGGCGCGCTGGGTCTGCGCGCGCCACCGCGCCTTCGCTGGGACGCGCACCTCGCCCATGGAGTCTTTCTCGATGCGATAGTCCTGCTGGCGGTCGCCGCCGGTTGTCATGGCATGGAGTCCTTTGCGCTCAGGCGAGTGGGTGGCTAGATGGCGCCGTAGCCCAGCTCGCGGGCGGTCTGTCGGGCGCCGTCGTCGACGGGAACGGCGACCACGGCGGTGCCGTACGCGCAGATCTCGGTCCAGTTGGTGCCCATCTCGGAGGTGTCGAAGCGCATCGCGATGATCGCGTTGCCGCCTCTGGCCTTGGCGGCGTCGATCATTCGGTTCATCACCTCATTGCGGCTGTTGGTGAGGTTCTCGGTCATTCCCTTCAGCTCGCCGCCGACGAGGGACTTGAAGCCGGCGCCCATCTGGGAGAACGCGTTGCGGGAGCGGACGGTCAGGCCGAACACCTCGCCGCAGACGCGCTGGATCTGCCAGCCGGGAAGATCGAAGCTAGTGGTGATGAGCATTTTCAGCCTCCAGTTGGTGCTGTGTCATGGTTTGTTTCCCCATCGGTCGCGGCGTCCTGCGCGGCGATCGCGGCGTCCAGCCGAGCGGCGGCGCCGTCCAGCCAACGACGGCAGATGGCGGCCAGTTCCTCGCCGCGCTGCCATGCCGCCAGGGACTCCTCCAGCGTCTGCCCGCCGGATTCCAACCGGCGCACCACGTCCGCCAGCTCGGCGCGCGCTGCCTCATAGCCGAGTGGTCGCTCGGCGCCGCTGTCGTGCTCGGTGTCGCGGTCGCGCTCGGCGCCGCGGTCGGGCTTGGTGTCGCGGTCCGGCCCGTGCTCGGCGCCGCCGCTTGGCGCGGGCTCGGGACCGGGTCCGGCCGCGTCCCCGCGCTTGTCTGCGTCAGTCATCACCACCGACCCTAACCGCCGCGAACTCGCCGCGCGCCACCCGCACCCGCAGGGTCCCGATGGCCTCGACCGGCGCGCGCACCACCGCTTGGTCGGCGCGCTGGACGACGGCGTAGCCGCGGTCCAGGGTCGCTTGCGGGGACAGCGCGCGGACCCGGGCGCGCAGCTGAGCGAGCTCGCCGCCCGCCGCGCCGAGTGTCATGGACAGCGCGCGCCGCGAACGGTCGGTCCACGCGTCGACCTCGCCGCTGGCGTGGGCCAGTCGCGTTCGCGTGCTGGCGCGCAGCCGCTCGGGCAGGCCGGCGACGAGTTCGCGTTCGCCGGCCACCCGTCGGCGGATCGCGGCCCGGGACCGCTCCGCGAGCTCAGCGACGGCCCGTCGCTCGGCCGCGACATCGGGCACAACTCGGCGGGCCGCGTCGGTCGGCGTGGACGCGGCCAAGTCAGCGACCAGATCGAGCAGCGGCGTGTCGGTCTCATGGCCGATGGCGCTGACCACCGGCACGGGGCAGGCGGCGACCGCGCGGATCAGCGATTCGTTCGAGAACGGCAGCAGGTCCTCCACGCTGCCGCCGCCGCGGGCGATGATGATCACGTCCACGGCTGGTGTGGCGACCAGCCGGGCGAGCGCGTCGATCACTTCCGCGACCGCCGACGGGCCTTGGGTGGCGACGTTCTCGATCTGGAACCGCGCTCCGGCGAAACGACGGCGGGCGTTTTCGACCACGTCGCGTTCGGCGGCACTCGCCCGACCGGTGATCAGGCCGATGACGCCAGGCAGGAACGGCAGCGGGCGCTTGCGGTCGGCGGTGAAAAGCCCCTCGGCGGCGAGCAGCCGCTTGAGCCGCTCCAGCCGGGCCAGCAGCTCACCCAACCCGACCGGGCGGATCTCGCTGGCGCGCAGGCTCAGCGTGCCCCGCTCGAGGTAGAAATCCGGTCGTGCCCGCACCAGCACCCGCGCGCCCTCGGCGACGGAATCGGGGAGCGCCGCGCGCCCGCAGGTGACGGTGAGCGAGATGTTCGCGTCTGGGTCGCGCAGGGTCAGGAACACGGTGGTCGCGCCGGGGCGCCGGGTCAGCTGCGCCACCTGGCCGTCCACCCAGACCTCGCCGAGCCGGCCGATCCACGCGCCGATCTTCTGGGCGACGACGCGCACTGGCGCCGGGCGCTCCGGCGAGGTCTCCAATCGGGTCACCGCGCGCCGACGCTGAGTGGTCAGTCCTGGTCGCCGACGGCGTCAAACGCCGACGACTTGCCCTCGGCCGCCGCGGGCGGTCCGTCGAAGGTCGCCCACTCGGGTGGCTCCTCCGGGGCGCCGCGCAGCCGCGCGATCACCTCGTCGCCGCGGCTGGTCAGCGCGGCGTAGCGCTGGTGCGCGCGCAGCGCCGCCGCCATCGCTGAGCCGGCGGCCAGCACCGGCAGCTGGACGGCTCGCTCCGGCAACGTCTTCGCTTGGTCCACCGCGACAGCGGCCAGACCCAGCGCGGCGCGGACAGGTGCGGGAACGTGTGGCATCTGTCTAGTGTCTCGCGGGCCGGCGCACGGCACCATCCGGTCCGGGCCGCAAAGGGGCCATACGTACGATCGGGGGTATGACTTCGGCGTCGTCCCAGCCCTCCGGCCGCGTTGGGCAAGACCCCGCTGGGCGCGCTGGGCAAGACGCTGCTGGGCGCGACGGCCCCGGCCGGGACGGTTTGGGGTGCGGCCCCGGCCAGGGCCGCGCTGGGCACGACGATACCGGCCCGGCCCAAGCCGGAAAGGTGCTGCTCGCTCGGCCGCGCGGGTATTGCGCCGGGGTGGATCGGGCCGTGCACACCGTTGAGCAGGTGCTCCAGCTGTGCGGACCGCCGGTGTACGTGCGCAAACAGATCGTGCACAACCAACACGTGGTGGCCACGCTGGAGCGCAGCGGCGCGATCTTCGTGGACGACACCGAGGAGGTGCCGCCGGGGGGCACCGTGGTGTTCTCCGCGCATGGGATCTCGCCCCAGGTGCGCGCCGAGGCGGCGCGGCGCGGGCTGCGGACTATCGACGCGACCTGTCCGCTGGTGACCAAGGTGCACAACGAGGCCCGCCGGTTCGCCACCGAGGGCTACGACATCTTGCTGATCGGCCACGAGGGTCATGAGGAGGTGGTCGGCACCACCGGGGAGGCTCCGGAGCACATCCATGTGGTGGACACTCCGCAGGACGCCGCGACCGCGGGCGTGCGCGATCCCGGCAAGGTGGCGTGGTTGTCGCAGACCACGCTGTCGGTGGACGAGACCATGGCCACTGTGCGCGCGCTGCAAGAGCAGTTCCCGCAGTTGGTGTCCCCGCCCAGCGGCGACATCTGTTACGCCACGCAGAATCGCCAGGCGGTGGTGAAGGTGATCGCGCCGCGGGTGGACCTGTTCCTGGTGGTCGGCTCGGCGAACTCCTCGAACTCGGTGCGCATGGTCGAGGTGGCGCGCGCCGCCGGCGCGCCGGCGGCGCATTTGGTGGAGAACGCCGACATGATCGACTCATCGTGGCTGCGCGGCGTGCGGACCGTCGGGCTGTCCTCGGGCGCCTCGGTGCCCGATGTGCTGGTGCGGGAGGCGGTCGCCTGGCTCGCCGAGCGCGGCTTCACCGATCTGGAGGAGATCGCCACCACCGAGGAGCGACTGATGTTCGCCCTGCCCAAGGAGTTGCGCCACGCGTTGCGCGGCGCCGAGTAGCGCGATGAGGCCGGCGGTCAGGCCAGCAGTGATTGGTACAGCGCCACGGTGCGGCGCGCGATGGCGTCCCAGCCGAACTCGCGCACCGCGCGCTCCCGGCCAGCCCGCCCCATCGCGGCGGCCCGGGTTGGGTCGCTGGCGACCGCGTTCACCGCATCGGCCAGCCCGGCCTCGAACGGCTCGGTCGCCTCGGCCTGGTAGGGCACCAACAGCCCGGTGGCGCCGTCGTCCACCACCTCGGGGATGCCGCCGACCGCGCTGGCCACCACCGGGGTGGCGCAGGCCATCGCCTCAAGATTGACGATCCCGAGCGGCTCGTACACCGACGGGCAGACGAACACGCTCGTGCTGGACAGCAGGGCGACCAGTTCCGGACGGGGCAGCATCTCGCGCAACCACACCACGCCGCTGCGGTGGGCCGCCAGCGCGGTCACGGCGGCCTCGGTCTCGGCGGCGAGCTGCGGGGTGTCCGGCGCGCCGGCGCACAGCACCAGCTGGATGTCCGGGTCGAACCGTTCGGCCGCCGCGAGCAGATGCGCCAAGCCCTTCTGTCGAGTGATCCGCCCCACGAAGATCGCCGACGGACGGTCCGGGTCGATGCCGTGCCGGGCGCACAGCAGCGGGTCCGGGGCCGGGGTGTAGAGCGCCGTGTCGATGCCGTTGTGGATCACATGCACGCGGTCCGGGTCGAGGAACGGGTAGGCGGCGAGCATGTCCGCGCGCATCCCGGCGCTGACCGCGATCACCGCGTCCGCCGTCTCGTAGGCGGTCCGCTCCGCCCAGCAGGAGATGCGGTACCCGCCGCCGAGCTGTTCGGCCTTCCAGGGCCGCGCCGGCTCCAGGGAGTGCCCGGTGAGCACATGCGGCACCCCGAGCAGGTGTCCGGCGTGCACTCCGGCGAGGTTGGCGTACCAGGTGTGCGAATGGACCAAGTCCACTCGGTCGGCCGCGTCCGCCCCGTTGAGCGCGGCCGCCATGGCCACGTCGACGCCGAGCGTCTGCAGCGCCGGGTTGGCGGCGGCGAGCTCGGGCGGCGGCCGGTGGGCGCGCACCCCCGGCTCGGAGCGGTCGGCGCCGAAGCAGTGCACCCGCACCTCGATGAGGCGGCGCAACTCGCGGGCCAGGAACTCGACGTGCACGCCGGCCCCCCCGTAGACCTCGGGCGGATACTCGCGGGTGAGCATGCCGATTCGCATAGGTGAGACGATATCGGCAGTCCCGGTTACGGGACGCGGCCCTAGGGGGTGCAAACCATGGCTCGGGAGCCACGCGTGCTGGGGATAGTGCTGGCGGGGGGCGAGGGAAAGCGGTTGTGGCCGCTGACCGCCGACCGCGCCAAGCCGGCGGTGCCGTTCGGCGGCAGCTACCGGTTGATCGATTTCGTGCTGTCCAACTTGGTCAACGCGGGGTATCTGCGCATCTGTGTGCTGACGCAGTACAAGTCGCACTCGCTGGACCGGCACATCACCCAGGCCTGGCGGATGTCCACGGCGCTGGACAACTATGTGACCCCGGTTCCGGCCCAGCAGCGTCTCGGGCCGCGTTGGTACACCGGCAGCGCGGACGCGATTCTGCAGTCGGCCAACCTGATCTACGACGACCACCCGGACTACGTGGTGGTCTTCGGGGCGGACCACGTCTATCGGATGAACCCGCGCCAGATGGTGACGCAACACCTCGAGACCGGCGCGGCGGTCACGGTGGCGGGCATCCGCGTGCCTCGGTCGGAGGCGTCCGCGCTGGGGGTGATCGACGCCGACGCCGATCACAAGGTGCGCGAGTTCTTGGAGAAGCCGGCCGATCCGCCGGCGCTGCCGGACGACCCCGACCGCTCCTTCGCCTCGATGGGCAACTATGTGTTCACCACGGAGGCGTTGCTCGAGGCGCTGCGCGCGGATGCCGCCGACGACGATTCCGCGCACGACATGGGCGGCTCGATCATGCCGGCGATGGTGGCGCGGGGCGGGGCGTATGTGTACGACTTCGCCGACAACGACGTGCCGGGCGCCGAGGAGCGCGATCGGGGGTACTGGCGGGACGTCGGAACCCTGGACGCCTACTACGAGGCCAACATGGATCTGGTCGCCGTCCATCCGATCTTCAATCTGTACAACCGGCATTGGCCCTTGTACACCAACTCCCAGCAGCTGCCGCCGGCCAAGTTCGTCGAGGGCGGGCTGGCCCAGGAGTCGATCGTCGGCTCCGGGACGATCGTGGCTGGGGCGACGGTGCGCCACTCGGTGGTGTCGCGCAACGTCCGGCTGGAGCACGACGTGTACGTCGAGGGAT
>Ga0123357_10000662_pt1 | contig 34422 bp, 23 predicted proteins | sample TergutEmb28metaG_FD_89873 | JGI IMG/M metagenome (GOLD analysis project Ga0123357, IMG submission 89873) | Embiratermes neotenicus P4 segment gut microbial communities from Petit-Saut dam, French Guiana - Emb289 P4 | ecosystem: Host-associated > Arthropoda: Insects > Digestive system > Gut ... | reverse complement strand
TTTACCCGATTTTTTTCGGAAAGCGGACACAAAGGTACTATCTTTTCACTTCTCTGCAAAATATTTTGGAAAATAAATTGTTTTCAACCTCCTAAACGGCTTTGGGGCAAGGAAATATTTTTTCATAGGTGAATATGACAGAGATTGGGTTTGCCGATAAATATTGATTTGCGGTTTCCATAAAATTATTCCAATTCAATTGGGTTGTATGGAATTTTGCCAAAAGAATGTTCTACTTTTAGCATTTGTTTTGTTTTAGGATCTCTTTCATATACAGGCGTTCCAAGTGATGTGTTATATGCGGCATAATCATCATGAAATTTTCTATACAAATTATCCAATTCCTTGCGGCTGATTTTGGTGTATTCTAATTTGTAATATTTGATAGCCTCCTTGTTTTTAAGCTGTTCCAATCCTTGACATTCATATACGAAATTGTTTTCAGAATCATATAATTTCAAAATTAAACCTGGCAATCCACCAAACTTCCAAGGTCCATTTGGCACAGGTATATCCGCAGCAAACCAAGCTATAAAATCCCGTCCACGAAATGAAATGGTCGCTTTTTGACAAGTATAAGAAAAGACGGTTTGTATTTCGTCGCTTATCTTCCAATCGAAACCTTTACTGATTCTTCCGGTTGCTAAAACCGAATTGCCTGAATTGGATTGAGGAATAAAAGACGATACCGACAAATAGTCTTCAAACTGCTGTGTGTAAGTAACGCTGTTCTTGTTATGGAAATATATCATCCCTACCCCGGAAAAAAACATCCGAATAATATCTTTATAATCAATCTTAGCCGAAAGAGAAGTGCCTGAAAAATCAGCTAAGCGACTGTTATACAGGCTCAAATAACTGTAGGTTTGTAACAAATAACCATTGTACAATGCGTCAATTCCGTTCAACATATCCATGTTTTCGATATAGAACTTGTTAATGGGTCGTCCCTGATAACTGATTTGTCCGGATTCGGAAACATCGATTCCCGGCATTTTCTTTAATACGTCGCCGATTACAACATCCTTATCATCAGTGAAAGCGGCAACCGAATAGTTGATTGTATCTTTACTGTAATAAATTTTCGAGGATTTGATTTGAACTTCTTTTAATTGAAATTCTTCTTCTTGTACTGTAAAGTTAATGGTTTGACTTTGATTGGGTATTTTTTTCAATTGAGTGGCAATACCTAAGCCGGAAACAACAAGCAACAACTCTGATTCTTTGCCGGAATAAGACAGTTCGTAATTTCCATTTGTATTGCTATCTTCAAAGAAAAACAAGCGATTCATATTCTATATACCCATATGGAGTAACAATAATCGCTTTGAATTCATCGCATCAGCAACGAACTGTCTCCATAACTTAAAAAGCGGAAATCGTTTGCTAAGGCATAATTGTAGATTTCCCGCCATTTGCCGCCGATGAAAGCTGAAATCAATAGTAATAAGGTGCTTTTCGGCTGATGAAAATTGGTAATCATTCCATTGACTATTTTGAAAGAATAGCCGGGAGCAATCAGGATTTGCGTATGCGTCGTCAGTGTTTCCATGTTATTTTGTTCCATGTAGTTAAGCAAATTTCTCAAAGCAACAGCAACAGGTAATGGGTTGCTTTCCTGATAAGGCGCCCATTGACCGATCGTTAATTCTTCGAGATTTGCACCGGGATTTTTTTCCAGAAAAAGCCCCAAATAATACAAACTTTCCAGCGTGCGAACCGAAGTGGTTCCGACTGCAAAGATCTGCCCTTCCTTTTTTATCAATCGTTCGATGGTTGATTTCTTTACCGAAAACCATTCCGAATGCATCTCATGCCCTTCCAGCGTTTTTGATTTCACCGGTTTGAACGTGCCGGCGCCGACATGCAGCGTCAGTTCTTCCCTGTCGATTTTCTTTTTCTGCAAGGATTGAAAAACGGCATCCGTGAAATGCAAACCGGCAGTAGGAGCTGCTACCGAACCTTTGATTTTGGAATAAATCGTCTGGTAGGTTTCTTTGTCGCTTGCTTCGGTTTTCCGGTTTAGATAAGGCGGTATCGGCAACTCTCCGCATTGCTCCAGTACATCGGCAAATGTCCAATCCGGATTGTCCCATTCAAAGCGGATGTGTTGCGTTTCACCCCAGCGGTTTATCCGTTCCGCCGTGCACCGCACCTCAGGCGTCGCGTATTCTAATTTTCCTTCTTTCCATCGTTTGGAATTACCAACCAAACACGACCACGAGCAAGATTGAGTTTGCGCAAATGCTTGGGCATAATCTGAAGGTTCTTGCGGTTCCAAACAGAAAATCTCAATGGGCGCTCCGGTTTTCTTCCGAAAAATCAACCGCGCCTGAATGACTTTGGTATTGTTGAAAACAAGCAAGGCATTTTCAGGAATAAAATCGCTTATGCTGCGAAATGAACTTTCGGTGATTTGTCCGTTTTTCCAAACCAGCAATTTGGATTTATCCCGCTCCTGCAATGGAAATTTCGCAATCCGACCGTCCGGAAGATAATAATCAAAATCGTCTATAAAAATCTCTTTAACTTTTGTCATTTCAAAACAATCCAAAAAATTTGTTCTCGTTGTTAAAAATAAGTAAGAGACGAAAAGACAATAAAGATTAAACCAATTTCCGGATCAACGCTTCTTTTTCTCCGTAAATCATATCAATGACAGGCAATTCGATCATGGTGTAAGCGCCCGGTTGCTGTTTGAAACTTGCACGGGCGACAGCTACCAATACCTGCGCAGTCAATGCCGGATTGTTTATCGACATATTAAATTCCATCCGTTGGTTTTGGGTTTTACCTGATACGCCTTTCCTGACCAGATTCACCCCATGTCCCATATCAATTAAATTATCGACGCATTCAACCTGCATTACGTGGGTTTCATCGTGAGCGAAATAATCATCGGCTTTGATAGCGGCTGCTACTGCTTTGAAGTCATAGCCTTCTTTCACTTCAATGTAAACCATCCGGCGATGAACGCCCGTCCCTGTCGGGATAGTCATCGAAAGCGCGGCTTTCACGCCATCGACAGCTTTTACGGCTACCGTATGCCCCATGCTCATGCCCGGACCGAAGTTGGTATAAGTGATTCCTTTAGGAAGAATAGCTTCCATCAAAGCTCGGACAATCGAATCGCTTCCAGGGTCCCATCCTGCCGAAATCACGGATACGGCATTCGCAGCTTTAGCAGCTTTGTCCAACTCCTGTCGAAGCTCTACAATGTTGCCGTGAATGTCGAAACTGTCCACCGTATTGATTCCCAAAGCTAATATTTCTTTGGCATGTTTTTCAACGCTTCTCGTAGGCGTACATAAAATAGCTACCTGAACATCTTTCAGTTTCCGGATGGAATCCACAACTTCAAAATTCGCTATTTCTGCCGGTTTATCCGCAGGATTTCTTCTTACTATGCCGGCGACTTCAAATTCGGGAGATGCTTCTATCGCTTCCACTACAAATTTTCCAATATTGCCATAGCCAATGACGGCTGCTCGTATTTTTTTCATATTCATTTGTTTTTAATGATTACTGTTTTCAGGCGGCAAACTTACAAAAAAATTTGGACTATCAACTTGGTAGTTCAGATTTTTCAAATAAATTTTAATTATTTAATATGTTTTATTGTATCTTTCGATAATTTTTATACCTTTGTCTCAAATGTTTTTATGATAGTTTTGACGCCGCAAAAGGTCTGTGAAATTTTTTATGTAAAAAGCGTTTGTAGAGTTTTATTGTACGTTTATTATATTGAGATTAAAGTAGCGCTTAGCGGTTGATAAATTAAGGGTTAAAATTGTTTATTTTAAACGTACCTTTTTTTTATCTTAGAATTTATCCTGATTTTAAGTATTTTATATTGATTTGAATGAAAGATAAAAAAGGATTAATCATACTTTTATTGATTGGTTTTACTAACGTCCTAAATGCTCAGATAGGAACCTTTTATACTACGGATAATGATTTAATATCCAGTAGTTTAATTAATTATATCTATCAGGATCGTCGAGATTATATTTGGATTGCAACTGAAGACGGGTTGAATAAATACGATGGCGTTAAATTTACGATCTATAAAAATCACCCCAATGATTCTACCTCTATTAAAAACAATTATATACGCAGTTTGTTTGAAGACAGTTTTGGTCATTTTTGGATCGGTTGTATCAATGGCTTACATCTGTACGACCGGGCAACCGACCGGTTCGCCGAAGTAAATCTATACAACGGTCAATTATTGATTTCTCCTCATATCACATCCATCATCGAGAGTAAAGTTCATGATATCTGGATGACTACTTCGGGCGAAGGAATTATTCGAATTAGGAAAGACGATAAGATGTATCATACCGACAAGCAATTGACCGAGCGTTTAAGCAGCATCTATTTAACCACCATGATTGAAGACCGGAAAGGGCGCTTTTGGATTGCTTCCGAAAATCAAGGATTGAATATGTATGATCCGGCTACGGACAAAGTGGTTTTGTTTAAAGCGCCCGAGTCGATCGGCAGTAATCAGATTTCTGCCATTTGTGAAGATAAACAGGGAAACCTTTTTGTAGGAACATTGAATAACGGCGTGTACAAATTCAATCCGCAAACGCAGAAATTTGACCTGATCCCGGATGACAAGGGATCGATTCTCGCCGTAAAAAGTTTATTATTAGACAATACCAATCATTTGTTGGTAGGAACCGACGGACAGGGACTGAAAATATATAATGAAGAAACGAAAAAGCTGGACGACAGTAAAATGCTGTCTGCGCCTTTCGACCTTTCCAGAATGAAAGTACATGCTATTCTTCAGGATAGAACCGGCAATATTTGGATTGGATTATTTCAGAAAGGCGTTTTTCTTAATCCCGAAAATGCGAACGGGTTTAACTATTGGGGGCATAAATCGTTCCACCAGAATATTATCGGTTCCAGTTGCGTGATGTCTTTACTGAAAGACAAAGAAGATGTCCTTTGGATAGGAACCGATAACGACGGGATCTATAAGCTGGATAAAAGTGGGCGTTCCTTTCATTTTTCACCCGGCATTAACTCCGTACCTTATACCATAATGGCTATGATTGAAGACGATGCGGGAAATGTATGGGGAGGATCCTATTTGCAGGGACTATTCCGGATAGATAAAGAAACAGGGCGTTGCGCTTACTACAATTATCATAAGGACAATATAGGCAATACCGCTCAGAACAAGATATTCTGCATAGAAAAAGATAACCGAAACCGGCTTTGGATAGGTACAAATGGAGCGGGGGTTTACGTCTTTGATTTAATAAAGAGAGAATATGTGGAGCATTATTCGCAATGGTCTTCCGATCATTTTATTCCTAACGACTGGATCAATTGCATTCGATGCGACGACGAATCAGGCATTATATGGATAGGTTCGTTCGATGGCTTTTTCAGCGTCAATCCGGCTAATCATCAGATGGAAGATTTTACGAAGCCTGAAATTCTTCCGGGTAAAGTCGTATATTCCATCAATGAAGATAAGAATGGAAATCTATGGCTTGGTACTCCCGTCGGGTTGGCATGTTTTAGCAAGCAAACGCGGACTTCAACTATTTATACCGTACAAAACGGACTTCCAAGTAATGTGATTTGCGACATTCTCGACGACAATGACGGAAATCTCTGGCTGAGTACACATTCGGGCATTTCAAAACTGAAAAGAGGAGACGAGCGGTTTGTTAATTATTATGTTTTCGACGGCTTGCAAGGAAACGAATTTAGTATGGGAGCCGCATGTAAGTCGAAAGACGGCGAGTTATTTTTCGGCGGCACCGGAGGCGTCACTTCTTTTTATCCGGAAAAGGTTACTGACCAGCGCGTCCCCCTCAGTCCATATTTAACCGGCTTGTACCTGAAAAACAGGTCGATAGTTGCCGGTCAAAAATCGGGAAACAGGGAAATCATCAAACGATTTATTTCCGATGCGGATACCATTTGCCTAAGCTATGATGATAATATGTTTGCTTTGGAATTTTCTACTTTTGACTTTGGATTTTCGGGACGAATCTATTATCAGTATATGCTGGAAGGATTTAATTCACAATGGATGACTACCGAGCCGGGCGTTAACCGGATTAATTTTACCAACATCAATCACGGAACCTACAAATTGAAGATTAAAGCATTTATTTACAGTAACTCATCGAAAGAAAAAACGCTTACTTTAATCATTCTGCCTCCCTGGTATCTCACGTGGTGGGCTAAGGCGCTTTATTTTATCTTGTTTGCGCTATTAGCCGGCGGTATATACTGGTTTATTTCGGAGAAAATGCGTCATAAAAACGAGTTGTTGCAACGGGAACATGCCGAACAGATCAGTGAAGCCAAATTGCAATTCTTCATCAATGTGTCGCATGAAATCCGCACTCCGATGACGCTGATTATGGGACCATTGGAAAAATTGCTAATGAAGGACAATCCGCCGGAACTGCATAATACGTATTTGCTGATTTATCGAAATGCGCAACGAATTTTGCGACTGATTAACCAGTTGATGGACGTCCGCAAAATTGATAAGAAGCAAATGCAATTGAAATTCAGGGAAACCGATATGGTCGGTTTTATTCAAGACATTATGAAGTCTTTTGAGTATGCGGCGAAGCTGAAGAATATTGATTTTATGTTTAGTCCGGATATGCCCGCTTTGAAAGTCTGGGTGGACTTGAACAATTTTGATAAAGTGTTGTTTAACGTATTTTCCAATGCATTCAAATTTACGCCTGCCGACGGGGAAATAGCAATCCGGCTGACAACAGGGAACGATTCTTCTACAAACGGACCGCTGCAGGACTATTTTGAAATCCGCATCATTGATACCGGTATTGGCATCGACAACGAAAAAATTGAGAAAATATTCGATCGTTTCTACCAGATCGACAACGAAATGACCAATTCCAATTTTGGTACCGGAATCGGATTGCATCTTTCCCGTTCATTGGTTGAGTTGCAGTGCGGAATTATCTACGCCGAAAACAGGTCAGACCGCTCAGGCAGTTGCTTTATCATCCGGATGCCTTTAGGAAAAGAACATCTGAAGGAAAATGAGGTTGAACTTATTCCGGAAAACAGACCCATGCAAACCTTTGCCTATTCCCAGCGGGAAGACCTTTTTGACATTGAGACAGAGCCGGATATGATGCCGGCTGTCCGTGCCAAAACAAAATATAAAGTCTTGATTGTGGAAGATGACCATGAGATCAACAATTATGTTAAATCGGAATTAGAGCCGTTATACAAAGTAAGTCAGGCATACGGCGGAAAAGAAGCGCTTGAATATATATTGGCTAAGAAGCCCGATTTGATTATCACCGATGTCATGATGCCGGAAATGGATGGTATCGCGCTTTGCCGGAAAATCAAATCCAATGTGAATATCAACTATATTCCTGTGATATTGCTTACGGCTAAATCAGGCGATCGCGACTGGGCAATCGGATTGGATATCGATGCCGACGCCTATATCGTAAAGCCGTTTAATCCCGAAATTCTAAAGAAAACCATATCTAATTTGTTGAGTAACAGGGAACGTTTGAAAGACAAATTCCATTCTCAATTGGAAGGAAAAATCGATCCGATTGAATTGAAAGCTTTCGATGACGTTTTGATGGAAAAAATTTTGAAAATCGTTAATGATAATCTTTCCAATCCGAAACTGAACGTCGAAATGTTAGGCTCAAGCGTAGGATTCAGTAGAGTTCATATCCACAGGAAACTGAAGGAATTGACCGGACAGTCGCCTCGCGATTTTATCCGAACGGTTCGATTGGAGCAGGCAAAAAAGTTGTTAAGCCAGAAAAATCTGACAATTTCTCAAGTTTCCGATGCGGTAGGTTTCATTTCATTGTCTCATTTCTCGGCAAGCTTTAGAGAACTATATGGAATATCGCCAAAAGAGTATATGGAAAACGAAATGTAACCGGCGCGACAAGAAATGTTACCAAAACAAAAAAAGGTAGTATTATTTGAAAAACTTATGTAACAACAACCGCATTATTTAATTGTAAAAACCCTTAATTTTGTCCGATTAATTAAAATTCAAAAATAATACTTTTATGCGATTAAAGAATTTACGATTCAAATTAGTAACATTGGGAGCTCTCCTTTTTATTATAGGAATTAATTTTCCTTTAGGATTGGCAGCGCAAACAAGTACAAATGGGATACCTGTAACAGGTGTGGTTTTGGATCAAAAAGGAGAAGCAATCATTGGAGCAAACGTATTTGTGAAAGGTGAAATTTCCGGAACGGCAACCGACGCCGATGGAAATTTTTCCATTCAAGTCCCTAATGAAAATTCTGTTCTTCAAATCTCTTATTTAGGCTTCAAAACCCAGGAAATCCGCGTTGGAAACAAACGAAAAATTGATGTAACCTTAGCTGAAGATAGCAAAGCGTTAGGAGAAGTTGTCGTTGTTGGTTACGGTACAATGAAAAAGAGCGACCTGACGGGCGCGATTACTTCGGTGTCATCCGATGCCATCAGCAAATCGGTTGCCACCTCTCTCGATCAGGCGTTGCAGGGACGCGCTGCCGGCGTGGATATTACGCCAAGCTCGGGGATGCCGGGCGCCGCTTCTTCCGTGCGTATTCGCGGTATAAGCTCCATTAATTCGTCGAATGAACCTATCTACGTTATCGACGGAGTTATTATCAGTCAGGACAACACGAATATGAATTCAAATGTTCTGTCGTCTATCAATCCTTCGGACATTGTTTCCGTCGACATTTTGAAAGATGCTTCGGCAACCGCTATCTACGGTTCGCGCGCTTCAAACGGCGTCATTATTGTTACTACGCGGAGGGGCGAAGCAGGTCGTTCCGTTATTAATTTCAATGCATACGTGGGTTTTCAGGAAATTCCCAAGAAATTGGATGTATTGAATTTACAGCAATATGCAAATATTCAGAATTTGCAGGCGGCAAACGGATTACTGACTGCCAGCAACAATTTTGTACGTCCCGATTTATTAGGACCGGGCACCGACTGGCAAAACGAGCTATTTAACATTGCTCCCATGCAAAATTATAATCTTTCGTTGTCAGGAGGAACAGACAAAGTGACTTACAATGTTGCTGCCGGCTACGTCGATCAAGTAGGTATTGCTGCCGGTTCCGGTTTTAAACGGTGGAACTTGACAAGCAACTTGGATGCAAATGTAAAGTCATGGGCAAAGGTCGGAGCAAATATGGCATTTTCAAATACAAACCAAAATTTGTCGCTTTCCAATCAGGATTTAATCAACAAGGCATTAACGATTACGCCTAACGTTCCGGTGAAAAACGCCGACGGTTCGTTTGCCACCGACGATGTACAATGGGTTCCGGTTAATCCTGTAGCCTTGGCTAATTTGCAAACAAACACCGCCCAAGCATTCGGAATCAGAGGAAATTCCTATTTGGAACTGGCTCCCAAAGGCATATTGGATGGGCTGACCTACCGTTTTGAAGTAGGATTTGATTACGGTTTGAATCTTGGCGAACAGTTTTTACCGACTTACAAATTGTCTGCAACCAAATTTAATACTGTTAATCAGTCCACTCGTACCGAAACATATAATAAATATTGGACGTATCGCAATGTTTTGACTTACGACAAAAAATTCGGCGATATTCATCATTTCACAGTAATGTTGGGACAGGAATATCAACAATCGGGTTGGACTTATCTCTCCGGTTCGCGTACCGGTTTTCCAACCAATCTGGCAACCGACCTGACGCTGGGCGACGGCACTACGGCTTCCAATAACAATAATTCGGGCGTGAGCGCTATTCTTTCTCAATTCGGACGTTTGTTCTATTCATTGGAAGATACCTATATGTTTACGGCAACGATACGGCACGACGGAACTTCAACATTCGCACCCGGAAAACAATGGGGATGGTTTCCATCGGCTGCTTTTGCATGGCGGCTTTCGCAATACATAAAAAATATTGGTTGGATGAATAATTTAAAACTTCGTCTCGGATGGGGTTTAACAGGCAATCAAAATATACCGAGTCAAACGGCTTGGTACGCCGTCTATAGTCCAACTACAACTACTTTCGGAACAGGACTTTATCCGGGCAATACGCCTAATTCGAGTATAACATGGGAATCGACGGCTCAGACCAACATCGGCTTGGATGCTTCATTCTTTCAAAGCAGGATCGATTTAGCTTTGGACTGGTATAACCGTACCACAACTAATCTGTTGATGCAAGCATCGTTACCTGGGTTTGTAGGAACATTAGGAACAGGTTCGAGTAGCGCTCCTTGGGTAAATCTTGGCTCGTTGCGGAACAGAGGTGTTGAATTAACGCTGAACACGCGTAATATCGTTTCAAAAGATTTCAACTGGAATAGTAATATCGTATTTTCCACTTATAGAAATAAAGTGTTAAAACTGAATACGGCAAGCGGCGCATTCTTTGGAAATGCCGTTGATGATAAATACGGCGGCGGATATACTACGGTTAATGAAGTTACGGCAGGTCTACCTATTGGTATGTTTTACGGTTATCAGGTTATCGGACGTTTTGAAAAAGCAACCGATTTTTATATGATTAACAGCTCCGGTCAAATTGTCCGCACGCCGGTCATGACTAATGGAAGTAGTAATTCTCTTTTGCCTATCGACAAAAAAACAGGCGTTTGGATTGGCGACTTGATTTACAAAGATGTAAATCACGACGGTGTAATTGACTCAAACGATCTCACAGTGATCGGGAATCCAAATCCGAAGTTTACATTCGGTTTCGGTAATACATTCACGTACAGGAAGCTTGATTTAAGCATATTCTTTACAGGATCTTACGGCAACGATGTGATCAATTACATGAGCAGATGGATGAGCAATCCATACCGTAATTACACCAACTTGCTGACATCGGCTCTGAATTATGCACAGATAGGGCTTATCGACCCGAACGGTCCGGATGATTACCGCAATACGCAAATTACAGGCGGTGGAGCCATGGCGCCTCGTATGGCTTTGAGCAACGCTACATATACTTACGATTATGCGTTCAGCAATCAGTTTATACAAGACGGATCGTATATTCGCCTTCAAAATCTTTCATTGGCTTATACATTGCCAAAAAAGTGGATGAATCATGCTGGTATTTCGAATCTGAAAATCTATGCCAACGTGCAGAATCTGTTTACTTGGACAAAGTATAAAGGTTTAGACCCTGAAGTCGGATTAGGCATAGGACAAAACAATCAATCGATAAACGGCTTTGACGATGGGCGCTACCCTTCGCCTCGCATCTGTACTTTAGGTATTAATCTAACATTCTAAAAACTTGCGGAAATGAAAATAAAAAAAATTATATATAGTTTATTCCTTGCACTGTCATTAACTTTTACGGCTTGTACGCTTGACTTTGCGCCTAACTCCGTAATCAGTAAAGACGCACTCACTGCGGACAATTTTCCTTCATTGACAGCGCCAATGTACAATTTGTATTGGTTCAATTTCAATGGGCAATTCTATTATGGATTAGGCGACGGGATGGCGCACAATCTGATGGCGCCTTATTCCAACTACATTTATCCGTTTGATTATTTAACAGTTACATCATTAACCGGACCGCTTGTCAACGCTTGGAATTCCTTGTATGTTGTCGTACAGCAGTCAAATAAAGTGATTAACGATATTCAGGCAGTCTCCGGCGTTTCGGACGATCAAAAGACTCCCTATATAGCAGAAGCCCGCTTTATGCGCGGATTGGCTTATTGGCATCTGGCTTCGCTTTGGGGCAACGTAATTCTTTCGACCGATCCCTCTGTATTGGTGCAAAATCCGATAGTCAATGCCAACACGCAGGACGACGGGTTTCAATTTGCTATGCGCGATATGGAATATGCTGCAAAATATCTGCCCGAAGCGCCTTCTGCTCCGGGTCGAGTGACAAAATACAGCGCATTCGGTATGTTGTCGCGTTTTTATTTGGCTTATTCCGGTTTCGCAGCTTCCAATTTCGGACAAAATCCAAACTGCAGTACGCGCGATTTGAGCTATCTTAATTTGGCTAAACAGGCAGCTTTAAAAGTAATCAACAGCAATCAGTACAAATTGCTGGATAATTATCCCGATTTGTTCAAAATTGAGAACAACAATAATTCCGAATCGCTCTTTGCATTCCAATGGGTTCCCGGATTAAACAGCGATAACGGTAATGGCGTTATAAACACGCAACAAGCCTATTTTGCTTTCAGCTCGTTAGTTACCGGCGATGATGCTGCATGGGGCGGCGGCGGAACAGGTTGTCCTTACGATATGATTCTGGAATATATGACAGAAGCAAACGATACTATTCGTCGCAAGGCTACATGGATGGGCTGTGGCGATTTTTATCCCGAAATCAACAAAGCAGCCGGTGGTTTAACTTATGATAAAACTACCTTCTCGTCTGCCGAAACATGGATGAGCGTTAAAAAAGGGGTAGTAGGATCAAACAAGGATAATCCCGCTATCGGACGTATGAATTCGGCTTTGGATAATTACATGATGCGTTTGGCGGAAGTATATTTGAATTATGCGGAAGCCATTCTTGGAAATGATGCTTCGACTTCTGACCCAGCGGCTTTGCAATATTTTAATGCAGTGCGCAAGCGTGCAGGAATGCCTGACAAATCAAAAATTACGTGGGAAGATCTTCGTCATGAACGCCGCATAGAATTTTGTATGGAAGGACGTTATTGGTACGATTTGTTGAGCCGCGCTTATTATCAACAGCAACAAGTAATCAATTATATTGTCGGGCAAAACCGTGCTACGAATATTCACTATCTGTTTGATGCGCCCAATAATCTTCGTATTGATCCTAATACGGCTAACAGTTCGCTTCCGGCAGCAGCGCCGACCCCAAGTTCGTTTCTGTTGCCTTATCCGCAATCTGAAGTTATTCAAGATCCGAAACTGACTGATCCTCCTGTACCTTATACATTTACGGAAGATCGAATTACAGATTTGTTTAATTAAAAAAAGTTATACAAATGAAAAAGATGAATTTAAAATATTTATTACTGCTTTCTGGAGTGATAACTATGATGATTTCCTTCAGCTCCTGCAACGATAATAACAGCAGTGGAGGAAATTCGTCAGCGCCCGCAATTACTGCCGTGTATCTGGAAGATGCACAATCGACGGTGACAGACCGTGAAGTTGATTTTTTACGTCTGGGGCAAACCATTCGCCTTGAAGGCGCCAATTTTATCGGTATCTCCAAAGTCTTGGTAAACGGTTATAATTGCTACTTCAATCCTACGTTGGTAACGAATACTTCGATGATTTTTACAGTCTTTCAAACGACTGTTTCGTCAGCGATTTATACAGATCCGAGCGCCGAAAATACAATCGCGCTCGTTAAAAACGGACAAACGGTTTCTATTCCGTTTGATGTCCGCGCAGCAGCTCCCACCATTACAAGCATTTCCCATACCATGCCGCAAGCAGGCGATCGAATTACGGTCTATGGTACCGGATTGCAAGGAATTACGAGTGTAACTTTTCCCGGAAATGTAGCAGTAACGAGTGGAATTGTATCCGATGATGTAGAAGGAACTTATTTTGAAGTAACCGTTCCACAGGGCGTATCGAACGATGGCGGATCCATTTTGGCAATTGGAGCAAACGGCGGCGCTTATTCTCCGGCTTGCTTTAATTACAAAAAAGGCTTGCTTCATAATTTTGATGATATTCAGAATTACTCATGGGGTTCAGGTATTGACAATACGGCTTTGACGGCTCAAATTCCAACTTCCGGCGATGGACCTAAATCGCAAGGCGGTTATCAGGAATTTAATTCGGCTGGTAATCTTGCCGGTGGCGCCGACCAGCGTTTTTGGCTAAATTCTACTAATATTCAATCAATTATGGGTAATCTACCTGCCTCCCTTTCCACCGACTCATGCGGTATTCAAATGGATATTTATGTGGATGGTGCATGGAATTCCGGTATTATCCGCTTCGTAATGGCAGATGGCTATGGCTCAAGTCGCTATTGTATGGTCTATCAACCTGTTTATCCCAATGGAGCTGCTTACGATCAAACGGCGTTTGTCAATCCGGGCTGCTGGTTTACCATAACATTGCCGTTTAGCAGTAGCGCCGATTTTAAAGGGAAAACGCTTGGCGACGTGCTTGCGCAAATGGCTGCCGCTACGTATCAACAATCCGGTCCCTGGTTTGAAAACAGTGGATTGAAAGATGCGAGTGGAAATTCAATATTCGATCCGGTACCAGCTACCGAAAAGATTTATTTCGACAATATCCGCATCGTCTCATTATCAACGCCATCTTACAGCGATTTTACGGATGAGTAGTGAATTCAATTATGAATTATGAATTAAATAATAATTTATTGTAATGATTATGAAAATAAAAAGCAGTATATTTCTCTTACTTGCAGCCTTGTCTGTGAGTTTAAATTCCTGTTACGATACAAAAATGAACTGGGGCGATCCTTATACGCATCCCGCAGCAGCGAATTTGCCGTTAGGATTACAGGAAGCAATTTCCCGTTATGATGTATTAAAGGCTTATGCGCCTGTAAATTTCAAGATGGGCGCAGGAATTGATTTCAATCTCTATACGACCAATAGTACGTATAGAGATACCGTCAATCATAATTTCAATGACATTACTCCCGGTAACGAATTGAAACAGCAATCCTTGATGAATGCAAGCGGAGTTTTGAACTTCGCCAATGCCGATAAGGTGATTGCACAACTACAAGCTGCCGGTTTAACCGTTTATGGGCATAACCTCGTATGGCACAATCAGCAACAAGCAACCTATCTGAATAGTTTGATAGCTCCGCAAGTTATTCCCGGCGCTCCGGGAGCAGGTCTTGTTGACGGTAGCTTTGAAAATGGAATGGCAGGTTGGACGCCTGCCTACTATGTGGAAAATTATTCGATTGTAAGCACAGACGCTGTTGAGGGAACGCACTCATTGCAGATAATCATACCCAGCGACGCCACAGGCGGTAAATACGACGGACACGGGCAACTCAACAGCCCTGATTTTCCAATTGTCAACGGACATCGTTATCAGATTTCATTTTGGATTAAAGGTTCAACTGCAGGACAGGTAGCGATTGACTTTCCAAATGCAGAACTCGGAAATCAGTATCCGTGGGTAAATGGAGCGGAATATGCGCCTGTTACCACAACATGGACTCAGGTAACTTACAATAATACCACAGTTGGCGGAACGGCAATGATTGCTACGGCAGACGACAATGCGATGCACGTCAGGCTTTTGCTCGCCTCTGTACCAAATGTAACTTACATTATTGATAATGTGCAAATTATTGATTTAGATGCACCGGCGGCAAATAACAATTTTGTTCCGAATGGCGATTTTGAAACAGGCGATACGGCAAATTGGACGATCGCCAATAAAGGCGCAGGCATTTCCGTAACAGCAGATGCCAAATATGACGGCAGCTACGGTTTAGAAGCAGTTTCAAGTTCTACTTCCAAAAATGATTGGGACCTGCAGTTTCAAAGCGCTGCAATGACTTTGGATCCGGCGAAAAAATATACGTTCTCTTTCTATATTAAATCGGATGTTCCGGGTGCAGGGCGAATTTCTTTCAATGGAAATATCAATGACGGTTCGGCAAGCGGAAATCAATATCCATGGATGGATTGGACAGGGACGGGAACCAGCGGCGCTCACTTTACAACGTCAAGCCAATGGGAGCAGATTTCCGTCACTATACAACCTCAGACAACTTCGCTTCAATTGAGTTTTGATTTGGGAACCGTACCTGATGTTACCTATTATGTAGATGATGTTTCAATCGTGGATCAAAGCGGCGCAGCACCGCCATCTTCCGGGCCCACTATTATCAATAAAACTCCCGAAGAAAAGGCGGCGATTTTAGATACTGTATTAATCAATTATATCACCAGAGTCGTAACGCACTACCAGGGCATAGTTGGAGCTTGGGATGTTGTAAATGAACCGTTGGATGATAATGGCGCAGTACGCGCCGGCTCGGAAGACTTAACATCAACAAGTACTTTTTATTGGTCATATTATCTTGGAAAAGATTATGCTGTCACCGCTTTCAAAACTGCACGGGCAGCCGATCCGAACGCAAAACTGTTTATCAATGATTACAGTCTTGAATCGTCGAATGGAGCCAGGCTTCAAGGAATGGTTACTTATGTTCAGTATATTGAAAGTCAAGGAGCTAAAGTGGATGGAATCGGGACGCAACTGCACATCAATTTATCGACTGATACGCTCGCAATTGATAAGATGTTTAAAACATTGGCATCAACAGGTAAACTGATCAAGATTTCGGAAATGGATGTTGCAATAGGAAGCGCTTCGCCAACGACAGATCAGTATGCAGCGCAAGCAAATCTGTATCATTACGTTGTAAACTCCTATATGAAAAATATTCCGGCAGCGCAACAATATGGCATAACTGTTTGGGGTGTTTCCGATAATGCAGCCGAACATGTCAACTGGATACCTAACGATGCTCCATGCCTTTTCGATGCCGATTATGCCCGTAAGCAGGCATACAAAGGTTCTGCCGACGGTTTGGCAGGAAAAGATGTGAGCGCTGATTTTAGTGGGGAGTTGCAGTATTAATATGTCTGAATCGTGATTTATAGGATTTATATGATTCTCAAGATTAATAATCAAGGTAATCCTATAAATCCTATAAATCATGGTTCAGACAGCAACTGCCTCACCTTTTCCGAAATCAACCGTCCTTCGGTTTTTCCGGCAAGCGCTTGAGTAGCAGCGCCCATCACTTTACCCATATCTTTCATGGAAGCGGCTCCCACCTGAGCAATGATTTCTTTGAGAGCTGTTTCTAACTCTTCAGGCGACAAGGCTTTGGGAAGATAACTCTCCAACACCTTAACTTCTGCCAATTCATTTTCAGCCAGTTCCGGTCGATGTTGTTCCAAATAGATGGCAGCGCTGTCTTTGCGTTGCTTTACCATTTTTTGCAGGATTTTCACCGCTGCTTCATCGCTCAAATCGCCGTCGGATCCTTTCGCTGTTTTTGCTTCTAAAAATTCTTTCTTTGCGCCGCGCAAAGCTTCCAGACGGATTTTGTCCTTTGCGAGCATTGCCACCTGTATGTCGTGGCTGATTGTATCAAATAAAGCCATAATGTATTTATTTTTAATTTGAATCATAGTAGCAAAAGTAATATATTTTTTTCGGGTAATACGAAATAAAACGTTATTTTTGCAGAGAATATAACCTTAAAAACGCAAATGAATTTAAATTTCAGCGACTTTTTAAAAACAATTTTCCCGTTTAAGGTACAAAAAATATCCATTGATGCGGGATTTACCTGTCCCAATCGAGACGGGAAGAAAGGATGGGGAGGATGTACGTATTGCAACAATCAAACGTTCAGTCCACAATATGCGGAAAACAAAAAACCGGTCGGACAACAGTTGGAAGAAGGCATCCGGTTCTTTTCCCGAAAATATCCGAAAATGAAATATATTGCTTATTTTCAATCTTATACCAACACCTACGATTCGATAGAAAATCTTTTGGCAAAGTACAATGAAGCGATAAACTATCCCGATGTTGTCGGATTGATTATAGCAACTCGACCCGATTGCATGTCCGACGAATTGTTAAATGAATTGGAAAAGATTGCATTCAAGCATTTTCTATTGATAGAATACGGCATCGAATCGACCTGTAACGAAACATTGCAGCAAATCAACCGCGGACATACCTATGAAGACGCCGTCGATGCAATCCTGCGAACCGCCGCCCGAAAGATATATACCGGCGTTCATCTGATTTTGGGTCTCCCCGGAGAATCCCGCGAAATGATTCTCTCTCACGCGGATAAAATTTCCTCTTTGCCGATTACTACGGTCAAATTGCACCAACTGCAACTGATCCGGAATACGCAACTTGCCCGGCAAGTGGCAGCGCATCCTGAAATTTTCCATACTTATGCGGTTGACGAATATATCGACCTGTGTATTGATTTTATGAAACGCCTGAATCCGGATTTCATCATCGAACGTTTTGTCTCCCAATCTCCTAAAGACTTGCTGATTGCGCCTGCTTGGGGATTGAAGAATTATGAATTTGCGGCAAAGCTGATGAAGCGGATGAATGCTGTCACTTAGCTTAAATTTGTATATTAATCGTGAAACCAAAGGTGGAAAATAAAGTACATCAGCGCGTTGGACGATTGATGCAAAAATATCCTTCCATTCACAAAGATAATCTTTTTGATTGAAAATTGAAATATTATTTTTATTTTCGTATTTTTGCATTCTATTTACAACTTTAAAACTTGTTACTCGTAACTCGTAACTTAAAACTTATTACAAACGATGATTGCAACAAAGTACGACCCCTCCGACGTTGAGAGCAAATGGTATGATTATTGGATGAAAAACGATTTTTTTTATTCGGAACCCGATGACAGGGAACCTTATACGATTGTGATACCTCCTCCTAACGTCACAGGCGTGCTTCACATGGGACACATGCTGAACAATACGATTCAGGATATTCTGGTACGCCGCGCCCGGATGCTGGGGAAAAATGCTTGCTGGGTTCCCGGAACCGACCATGCTTCAATTGCAACCGAAGCGAAAGTCGTAGCCAAATTAGCTGTCGAAGGAATTAAAAAATCCGACCTTACTCGAGAAGAGTTTCTCAAATATGCTTGGGAATGGACGCATAAACATGGTGGAATCATTCTTGAACAGTTGCAAAAACTCGGCGCATCCTGCGATTGGAGCAGAACGTGTTTTACGATGGATGCAAAACGTTCGGAAAGCGTAATTAAAGTCTTTGTCGATTTATACAATAAAGGATTGATTTATCGTGGCGTGCGGATGGTGAACTGGGATCCGCAGGCGCTCACTGCACTCTCCGACGAGGAGGTGATTCACAAAGAACAAAATGGAAAATTGTATTACATAAAATATAAAATTACTGGTGAAGAAAATTTTGCTATTATTGCCACAACCCGCCCCGAAACCATTTTCGGCGATACCGCTATGTGCATAAACCCCAACAACCCGAAAACAGCATGGCTGAAAGGCAAAAAAGTTCTCATCCCGCTCATCAACCGCGAAATTCCCGTGATTGAAGACGAATATGTCGATATGGAATTTGGAACAGGCTGTCTGAAAGTTACTCCCGCACACGATGTGAATGATTATATGCTTGGCGAAAAATACAACCTGCCTTCGATCGATATTTTCAACGATAACGGCTCTTTGAACGAAAACGGCGCAATGTACGCAGGAATGGACAGGTTCGATTGCCGGAACAAGATTGAAAAAGATTTGGAAGATGCCGGACTTTTGGAAAAAACGGAACCTTACACAAACAAAGTGGGCTTTTCCGAACGAACCAACGTGCCTATCGAACCTAAGCTCTCGATGCAATGGTTTCTGAAAATGGAAAATTTGGCAAAACCAGCGCTTGAATCCGTTGAAAATGACACGGTTAAATTTTATCCTGCCAAATTCAAAAACACCTATCGTCACTGGATGGAAAATATCAAAGACTGGTGTATTTCCCGCCAACTTTGGTGGGGACACCAGATTCCGGCATGGTACCTGCCGCAAGGCGGATTCGTAGTCGCCGAAACCAAAGAAGAAGCCTGTAAAAAAGCGCTGTCAACTGTCAATTATCAATTGTCAATTGAAGACTTGCGTCAAGACGATGATTGCCTTGATACCTGGTTTTCTTCGTGGCTGTGGCCTATTTCCGTATTTGATGGAATAAATAATCCTGATAACGAGGATATTAACTATTATTATCCTACCAATGATTTGGTTACAGCGCCGGAAATTATTTTCTTCTGGGTAGCGCGGATGATTATTTCGGGATATGAATACCGAAACGAAGCCTGTTTCCGGAATGTCTATTTCACCGGTATTGTCCGCGACAAACTGGAACGAAAAATGTCGAAATCGCTGGGCAACTCGCCCGACCCGATTGAGTTGATGAACAAATACGGCGCCGACGGCGTTCGCATGGGAATGTTGCTGACTTCTCCCGCAGGGAACGACCTGCCGTTCGACGAAGCGCTCTGCGAGCAGGGACGCAATTTCAACAACAAAATTTGGAATGCTTTCCGTTTGGTGAAAGGATGGGAAACTGCCGGTATTCCGCAACCTGATTCCGCTGCTATCGCTATCCGCTGGTTTGAAGCGCAGTTATCCCAAACCATCGAAAACCTCAACGATTTGTTTACCAAATACCGCATTTCGGAAGCCTTGATGGAAGTTTACAAATTGTTTTGGGATGAATTTTCGTCCTGGTATCTGGAAATGATAAAACCGGCTTATCAACAGCCTGTTGATTTAAAAACGTATGAAGCGACCTTGAAATTCTTCGATGCGTTGCTTCGCCTGCTGCATCCGTTTATGCCTTTCATCACCGAAGAATTATGGCAAGCGCTGGAAGAACGTACCGAAGGCGAAAGCATTATGTTGTCGAGGATGCCGGAAGCGAAAAATGCCGATAATTTCCACGACAGGGAAAAGATGGAAGAAGCGAAAGAAATCATTGCAAACGTCCGTACTATCCGTGCTCAGAAAAATATTCCGAACAAGGATAGTTTGATGTTGCAAGTCGTTGGAGAATACCCGCCGGATTATTATCCGGTATTACTGAAAATGGCTAATTTATCCGGCATTGAAAAAACGACGGAAAAATCAGCCGGAGCCATTTCCTTTCTGGTAAAAACGACCGAATTTGCCGTTCCGATTGGAAACAACAACATCAACGTAGCGGAAGAACTGGCTAAACTCAAAGAAGAACTGAAATACCAGCAAGGATTTCTGAATTCGGTTCTTAAGAAATTGAACAACGAAAGTTTCGTTTCAAAAGCGCCGGAAAAAGTGATTGAAATGGAACGGAAAAAACAAGCCGACGCCGAGAGTAAAATCAAATCATTACAGGAAAACATCTCGGCGCTCTCAACAGAATAATATTAATCATTAATCATTAATCATTATGAACATGTACGATGCCGACAAACAATTAGAACAATCCGGCTTGCACTTGCCTCCCGCTTCGGATCCGAAAGGACTTTATAAATCGTGCCTGATTGACGGGAAACACTTGTATCTGTCCGGACATCTCCCTGTGCAGGACGATAATTCGACAATCACCGGTCGTATCGGAAACGAATTAACCAAGGAAGATGGAAAGTTAGCTGCCCGTCAGGTGGGATTATCCATGCTTTCAACGATCAAAAAAAACTTGGATAGTCTGAACCGCGTAAAAAGAGTCATCAAAATATTCGGGATGGTCAATTGTGTTCCTGAATTTGATCAACAGCCTTATGTTATCAACGGATGCAGTGAATTATTCGCAAGCGTTTGGGGATCGGATAACGGGGTAGGAACCCGCAGTGCGGTTGGAGTTTGTTCACTCCCCGGCAATACGCCTGTGGAGATTGAAGCCATATTTGAATTATATGAATAGAAAATTTTTATTTCTTTTATTGCTGACTTGTACTTCCTGTGCAAGTGTTTACCGGTTTTCGGCTGATGTTCAGGAACCGGCTCCGGTTACTTTACCTGTGTCCGCTCAAAACGTGCTGATTCTGGATAATACTTTTCCTCAACCCAAAGAGTATGGAATCACAAGGGCATTTAACGGGCAATCGATCCGCGCTGATTATCCATTCTCGTTGGATTCAATGAGAATCCGGACGGCAATGGGTGAAATTGCCAACGTTCTAAATGATTCGCATTTTTTTAAAACGATTGCCGTTTATCAAGAACCGCTCCGTACGAATACCGATTGGTTGGCAATAACCGGACTTTCTCCTGAAGATCAATCCGATTTCTATAACAACGATAACTACGATGCCTTGCTTGTGATTGACCGGCTACTGTTTTCCGTAAAAGAAAACGTCAAGAAAGTGCAGTCGATTTATTCTTCCGAAGAACTGACCGATGCTTTTGTTGATTTGCGAACCGACGGTATAATTACTTGCAGTATGTATGTTTATGGGAAAGAAAAGCCGGCGACTACCTTTACCGTTACCGACAGTTTGTTTACGAAATCAATATATGAGGGCGATTCAACATTTTTTTTCAAAGATATTCCGGAGTATATGACTCTTCAATTATCAGTCAGGCTTGGGAATCAAGCGGCAAAGCGTTTTACTCCAACCTGGAATACGGTGGATAGAATGTTTTTTACCGGCTACAACGCCCGAATGCAGGAAGCTACCAGTTATGCGGCAAGTCGCAAATGGGAAAATGCCGAATCTCTTTGGAATATTGAATTGGGAAAAAAGACGAAACCTGCCGATAAAGCGAAACTTGCATTTAATTTAGCTGTAGCTAACGAGATGCAGGATAAATTGGACAGAGCTTGGGACTGGGCGCAAAAAGCTAAAGAGCAGTTGAAAAATGCAAAACAATACGACGATTCTCAAGAAATGGAATTTACAAACAAGTACATTTCCGAGTTAGAACGGCGGATTCAAAGCAATCGTTTGTTGGATATGCAGTGGGGGAAAGAATGATTGACCAGTTTACTATCGAAAAGATTCAGTCGGCGGCGCAAATCGAACAGGTGGTTTCCGACTTCATAACGCTCCGTAAACGCGGCGTTAATTATGTCGGATTGTGTCCCTTCCACGACGACAAAACGCCTTCTTTTTATGTTTCGCCTGCAAAAAATATCTGTAAATGTTTTGCTTGTGGCGAAGGCGGAACACCGGTTCATTTCATCATGAAGCACGAACAACTTTCCTATTCCGACGCTTTGAAATATTTAGCTAAAAAGTACGGCATCGAAGTGAAAGAAACCGAACAGACCGATGAACAAAAGCAAATGCAGAGCGATAGAGACAGTATGTTCATTCTCAACGCTTACGCTCAAAAAGCATTTACATCCAACCTGTTTGAGCATTTGGAAGGAAAATCGGTCGGGCTTCCGTATTTCCATGAAAGAGGGTTCCGTGACGATATTATCAAAAAATTTCAGTTGGGTTATTCTTTAGACGAAAAGGATGCTTTCTCGCGACAAGCCATAAAAGCCGGTTATAATCCGAGTTTTTTGGAAAAAACAGGATTGACGGTCATCAATGAGAATCAGTCGCTTATTGATCGTTTTCGCGGTAGAGTGATGTTCCCTGTACACACTTTGTCGGGAAAAATAGTCGCTTTCGGTGGACGCATCCTGAAAAATGAGAAAACAGCCAAGTACATCAATTCTCCTGAAAGCGAAATTTATCACAAAGGAAACGAGTTATACGGCATTTTTTTCGCCCGCCAGGCAATTGTCAAACAAGACCGTTGCTTCTTAGTGGAAGGCTATACCGACGTTATTTCCATGCATCAGGCAGGAATAGAAAATGTGGTCGCTTCGTCGGGAACGGCGCTGACGCAGGGGCAAATTCGGTTGATTCACCGTCTGACGAATAACGTCACCGTATTGTACGACGGCGACGCTGCCGGAATCAAAGCAGCCTTGCGGGGAATTGATTTATTGCTGGAAGCCGGATTAAATATCAAAATTGTTCTGTTGCCCGAAGGAGAAGACCCTGATTCATTTGCCCGTAAACAAAACGCTTCCTCATTTTACAATTTTATTCAAGAACATGAAGCCGATTTTGTCCGTTTCAAAGCCGGATTATTACTGGAAGAAGCAGGTAATGACCCTGTTAAGAAATCGCAAACGGTTACTGAAATAGTCAATACCATCGCTATTATCCCCGAAGAAATCACACGTTTGGTATATATTAAGGAATGCAGCCGTTTAACCGGAGTGGACGAAGGAACATTGGTTCGCACAATTGCTAAAAAACGGCAAGAAATTCTTCTGCAAAGGAAAAAAACATTGTATCCCGATCCCGAAGCCGATTATCAGCAGGAAAACCAAGCGCCGGAGAATATTCCGGATCTGCGAGAAACGCCGCTACCGGAAGATAACTTCAATTTTGATAAAACCGTAACATTAGATAAACACGAAAAAAACATCCTCTATTATGTTATCCGTTACGGAGAAATTGACATGACAAACGTGAAGTCTGAATACGAAAAAAATGAACCTCCGAAAAAAGAAGTCAACAAAGACGACTCGATTTATGTTATTGAATATATCGTTGAAGAATTGGAGCATGACGACTTGTGCCTGACTCATCCTGTTTACCGCCAAATGTTGGAAGAGACATTTCTCAAATACAAAGAACAAGGGTTTCGGGCAGAAACCTATTTCAAGAATCATATCGATCCGAAAATCAGTAAAATAGCCGCCGAGTTATCAACCGATAAATACATTGAGAGTAAAATTCATTCCAAGTATAAAAATATTCAGAACGAGGAAGAAAAGAGACTGAAAGATATTCTCCCCTACGTCGTTATTAATTATAAGAATGCCGTTTTGCAAAATACTATCGACGAACTGAACCGCCAAATGCAAAAAGAAGAGAACATAGAACAAAATAGTGTTTTATTGAAACAACTATTTGAATTAAATGAAAAGAAAAAACAGTTCGCACTTTATTTAAGAGAACGGATTGTTACTAAGATGTAGAATGGTAAATGATAAAAGAGAAAATAATAATTTATCAGGTACTTCCGCGATTGTTCGGCAACATGAAATCTACCAACGCAATCAACGGAAGCGTGGAAGAAAACGGCGTAGGAAAACTTTCCTCCTTTTCTTCTAAAGTACTGCAAACCATTAAAAAAATGGGATTTACTCATATTTGGTACACGGGGTTGTTGGAACATGCCACTCAAACCGATTATTCAAAATACGGAATCCTAAACGATCATCCTGCAATTGTGAAAGGGAAAGCCGGATCGCCGTACGCAATTAAAGACTATTATGATATTGATCCCGACTTAGCCGGAAACGTTCCGGAACGCATGAAGGAATTAGAGTCGCTGGTTAAAAGAACGCACAAAGCCGGATTGAAAATGATTATCGACTTTGTCCCCAATCACGTTGCCCGTCAATATCATTCCGACGCCAAACCCGAAGAGGTCGCCGATTTGGGTGAAAACGACAATTGCCTCGTTTCTTTCGATCCTGACAATAATTTTTACTATCTCCCTGAACAGGCATTTTCTCCGGAATTTGATTTAACTGCTCAAGGCGGCGCCTATTATGAATTTCCGGCGAAAGCTACCGGGAACAATTGTTTTTCCGCTCATCCCAACCGGAACGATTGGTATGAAACTGTGAAATTGAATTACGGTGTCGATTATTTGAATGGAAAAGAGATCTGTCATCCCGCGCTTGACGCTGGATCCCCTGAAAATACCGCTAATAATCATGCGATTGCGGGTCAAGCCTGCAATGGCATAGTTTCTGCTCCAAGAACATGGACTCAAATGTACGATATTCTGCGGTTTTGGGCTTCCAAACAAATCGACGGCTTCCGGTGTGACATGGCGGAAATGGTTCCGGTCGAGTTTTGGGAATGGACTATTCCTCGTCTAAAACAGGAATTTCCGGATATTCTTTTTATTGCTGAAGTATATGATCCGGGTCAATATCGTTCTTACCTCAGGAGAGGAAAATTTGATTATCTATACAATAAAGTGGGTTTATATGATACTTTGCGCGCAATTATTTGCGGAAATCAACCGGCTCGGGCAATTACCTACTGTTGGCAAGCGGTTGACGATATTCATGCGCAGATGCTTAATTTTCTTGAAAATCACGATGAGCAGCGGATTGCTTCCGATTTTTTTGCAGGAAGCGCATGGAAAGCCCTTCCTGCTTTTGCCGTTTCCGCCCTGTTATTTCAAAACCCTATAATGATCTACGCCGGTCAGGAATTAGGCGAACGAGGCATGGACGCCGAAGGATTCAGCGGATTGGACGGGCGAACTACCATTTTTGATTATTGGAGCGTCGAATCGTTGAGGAATTGGTATAACGCCGGAAAAATCAACACGACGGCTTTGACATCCGAACAAAAACTGTTGCGTGATTCGTATGTTCGGCTACTTGTTTTGTGCAACTCCTCGCCGGCAATACGCGAAGGAAAATTTTTCGATTTAATGTATGTGAATCCGCCATCCCGCGATTTCAATCCTGATAAGCAATTCGCCTTTATGCGCTATGCCGGGAATGAATTGTTATTGATTGCCGTGAACTTCGACGATAAGGATGTAGATATTCGTATTTTCCTGCCGGAGCAAGTTTTTATTTATTTTGATATTGACGAAACATCAATCCAATCGGCTAAAGAACTTATAACGGAGACAACTCAAAATGCAACAATCAAACGAAATTGCGGATATTCAATTCATTTAAAGAAAAACAACATTGGCATTCTTCAATTTTTGTTACCTGAACCACAATAGTAAATGGGCTGTCAAAACACTTATATTCCTCATAAAACTAAAAATGTCTAAAAAATCTAATTTCGTTAAAAATTTTTCCTTTTTTTTTTGATAATTACAAAACATAAATTTATCTTTGTACCAAAATTAGTACAGACATATAATCGTACATTATTATGAGAGGAAAACAAAATGATTTACTTTCTGCAAAAATTTTGGAAAGTATTCCGGAGAACATCAAGCCCATTGAATTCTTAACTGAATTGCTGAACATTGGGAAAGAGTCTGCTTATCGCAGGATGAGAAGTGAAATACCTTTCACTTTTGAGGAAATAACTAAATTAGCGCTTGAACTGGATTTTTCCATTGATGAAATCATAGGGAAAAACAAAGAAGAACGTATTTTTTTAGACTTACAGGCAAATAGTACCGCAAGCCATGAAGAAAGTTTTTTATCGGCGATGCAAGAGTACTATAAATTCTGTGAATTAATAAGCAATGCCCAGACAAAAGAAGTCATGGTAGTGCTTAATAGGAACAGTTTTGCTTCATTCATCGGGTATGAATCGCTTTTCAAATTGTATTATTACAATTGGAAGCATCAAACCTATAATATTTCTCTTAACGATCCCTTTTGTGATACGGTCATTCCGCCTCAAATCAACGCTATCCGGCAACAATTTAGACTCGTAAAGCCCAATTTGTATAATATACATTACATTATCGATCGCGATATTTTTCAAAATGTCGTTCGTGAAATTCAATATTATTATAATCGGAAACTCATTACGGATGCGGAAATCGGAGCTCTGAGGGAAGAATTGCACCAAGTATTGAGAAATATGGAAACTATCATGCAAACAGGATGCAATGATTGTGGAGCTTCAATGAACTATTACCTTTCGTTATTAGACATTGAAACCAACACTAATTACGCCACTTTCGACGGAAACATCGCCTCGCTGTATCTGATGCATCCGGTTAATATCATTTGTATTGTCAATCAGGAAATTTGCAGAATGCAAAAAAGATGGATTGAAGCTATTAAAAAATATTCGATTCTGGTTACTTTATCCAACGAAATTCTCCAGGCAGAATTTATTAATAAACAGATCGAGTATCTAAACAATCTTACAAAAGAAATCATTTATTTCTGAGTAAATACCAAACATTTGAAAGGGCTGTCTCAAAAGTTCCGGTTTCGAGACAACCCTTTTTTCTTTTTACTCCGTTTTATCTCTCAACTTTAAAAAATTTGAGCAGCCAGAACTTTTCCGCTTTCTTCAATGTAAGTGCGTTGTTTATTAAAATATCTTACTTGTAAAATTTCATTCGATTGCGTGATAAGCGTTGCATATTTACGCATGGAGTCGATCCATTTCTTATGTATTCCGCATAAATTCGGATTAGCAATGATAATAGGTTCCATCGCATCTACATAAAATTGTGATTGCACTTGTTCGCCGTATTTAACATACCGGCTGCTTGATTCAACATTTAGAGAAGAAAGATAAATATTATTTTTTGTCCCTGATTTGTTAAGACCCGTTTGAGCAATACTCTCTACCATATTCACCAGTCCGAGTAAATCATCTTTGAGCAAATAAAACTCATTCTCATCAATCAATCTCCGTTTGTAGTAATACTGAATAGATTGAACCAAATTCAAAAAAATATCCGGATCAAAAATGTAGGTATTATTACGAAACTTCCTCATACTGTCGATTGCCTTTTGTTGCAAACTTATCAGTTTCTCCGGCATAATAACATCAGAATAGAAGTATTTGAGCGAAGTTTCCTGATTTTGATGCATCCAACGGTAATACGTAAATTTAAACAAGTGGTTGAAAAAAATGATAAATCCAAGCGGAACGCGATTTATAATTTCAATGGATTCAACTTCTTTCACAAGCGGCAGGTCGAACAGACTTTGAAAATTCTGCCGAAAAATAGTCACATAATTCTCCGAAGGCGTTTGCGCTTCAGACACACGTAAATCAAAAAAGAGACGTGAATGCATATCTTTAATAACCAACTCGTCGATTGAAAATCCCAATTCGACGGATAACTTGGCTATCTCTTCAAGGGTAAATGAAATATCGCCTCTAATTCTTCGATAAACAGATTCTCTACTAATGTTTAAGGCTTCCATTAAATAATCGATTGATTTAACTCGAGGGGGAATGTTGCTTAAAATTTTTGTTGCAATTGTACTTCTTAAATTATCCATAATATAAAAATAAATCATTTGTAATCATTTCAATGTTTTTACGTTGTTGGTAAAGAAAAGAAGCTTGAGCAATCTCATTGGATTGAGAAATCAATATCGAACTTCTTTTCAATGAATGAATCCAATTATTATGTGAGGCAATTAAGTCGTTTTTTCCTAAGGCTTGAGAAGTATCGGCGTATGACCAAAATTTTGAAACTATATTTCCATCTATTTTTCCATATACGCTATTCATATCTATATTTAATAGCGATAGATAATAATGGTTGTTTGAAGATGTTTCTTCCGCTACTCCTCCAACCTGAATATTTTTTTCAATATAATCGATAAAATCGGTTATATCATTTTTTATTTCTTGTAACTCTTCTTCTGTGATTAATTTTCGAATAAAATAATACTGAAGGTCGCTAATCAATTTCTGCAATATATTCCGGTCAAAAATAAAAGTCACATTCTTGATTAATGAGGCTTTATCTATAATTTTTTCTTGAATTGAAACAATATGCGTCGGTATTTGAATATCCGAATAACGAAGATTGAACGAACTATCGCTAAAACGATGCAACCAAATGTAGTAATAAAACTTGAAAAGATTATCAAAATTTACTACAAAAAAAGAAAATAGCCGGTTTAAGGAAATTGAAATTTCAAATTCTTCAGCATTTACTATTGTTTGAAGTATTTTATAATAATTCAAATGACATGTGTAAAAAAATCCTTCCGGACTGTACTGTATCCTTTGCTGAGAATCCGATATTTCCTTGTTGTTCTTTATATTTTTTTCAATAATTTCATCAATCGAAAAATTTAATTTTGATGATAATTTTACAATCTCTTCGAATGTAAAAGGAATGTTACCTCTTATTCTTCGATAAGTTGATTCTCGACCTATATCTAATGTATCCATTAAATATTTGAACGGCTTTACACTTTTTGGAATATAATTCAAAATTGTTTCCGTTAGTATTCCATCTAAATTTTTAATCATAAAATGTTTCAAAGATAAAAAATATATAATTCTTCGGAGTGTACTCTTTTTTTGACGCAGCAAAAGTACAATTTAGTAATGATATTAAATCACATTATTGTTACTTTTTTTGGCAAACATTGAGGCAAGAAAATGCCGAATAAACAAATAAGGGGGCGGCGTCTATATAAAAGAAGGCGGCATAGATAAAATATCTATACAAGAGCCCATAACCCTAATCGTGTGATAAAAAAATCTAAAAGTTAAATATTGAATTAAAAATAATGGCAAATAAAACGCATGAGTAAAAAAAAATGACACACAACAGTCATAATTACTATCAAAACCTGCGATGTCATTACCTTTACTATCATTTAGAGAGGATGTTAACGACTTTGTTCTTTGGAGTAGTCGCTTGAAATTCTTTCAAATAAAATGGCTCGAAATAAGCAGTATTTACAAAAGTTTTTGATAGGTATGCTTTCCCTGCTGCATCCATCATATCCGAAGCTAAGGGATACACTCCATCTGCGAAAATGGCATTTGAAGAATGAATGGCGGTTTTACATTTATCCGCTCCGTTGCCAAAAAAAATTATTTCTTTTTGAGCCAATAAATCCTGATACGAATTTTCATCGATAATAATTGCCCGAGCCGGTTCCAGTTCATTCAAGTTTCCATCGTAAAGCGCAGCATATACTTCCATCCGGCGAGCGTCGAGCATCGGACAAAGATAAGAAGCGGAAGGCGCTAAGCGAGTTGCCATCACTTTCAGTGTCGGCAAAGCTATCAAAGGAATGTTCAAACCAAAACAAAGTCCTTTGGCTAATGAGACGCCAATTCGCAAACCGGTATAAGATCCGGGTCCTTCACTCACCGCTACTGCATCTAACCGGAAATGACGCGCTTGAACAAACCCGACTGCTTCTGCTATGTAAACGCCTAAAACAGCCGAATGGGAAGATAAGTCGGAATTTTCCCTGTTCCACACAAGTTTTCCATCTAAAAAAACTGCTGCAGAACAAGTCTGAGTTGAAGATTCTATTGATAATATACATGCCATTCGTATTTTTTTTTAATTTTTAGCCCGCAAATATACTTTTTTAAAAGATAATACGCTAATTTTGCAAAATATTTTTTATTGAGTATGATTTTATCAATGACAGGATACGGTAAGGCAGATACGGAATTTCAAAACAAAAAAATTACGGTTGAGATTAAATCGCTTAATAGCAAGCAATTTGATATAAATCTGAGAATACCTTCAATATATAAAGATAAAGAATTTGACATTCGAAATAAACTTTTGCAATCCATTGAAAGAGGGAAAGTTGACTTTACAATTCTTATCGACTTTAACGACAGGTTGCAAACCGGCAAAATCAATTCCAATGCCGTAGAAGGTTATTACGAAGAAATTAAAGCAATTGCTCAACTATTAAAAATAAATGAGCCTGCCGATTGGTTTTCCGTATTGCTTCGATTTCCGGATATTGTAAAGATGGAAGTAGCCGAATTGAACGAGGAAGAATGGAAAGCGGTAGCGCAAACCATTGATAAAGCCTTGGACGCTTTTACTCAATTTCGTGTTCAAGAAGGAAAGATGCTTGAACAGGTATTTGTTGAAAAAACGAATAATATCATTTCATTGTCCGGAGAAATAGAGAATTATGAATCGGACCGGATTGAAAAAATTAAAATCCGGATGCAGGAATCTCTTCGTAAATTGGAAATCGAATATGACGATAACCGTTTTGAACAGGAAATGATTTATTATATAGAACGATTGGACATCAGTGAAGAGAAAGCGCGATTGAGCAATCATCTGAACTATTTTTCGGAAACGATGATCAAGGAAAAAAGTCAGGGGAAAAAATTAGGATTTATCGTACAGGAAATCGGTAGAGAAATCAATACGTTAGGATCCAAATCCAATCATGCTGCCATGCAACAAATTGTTGTCAGGATGAAAGATGAATTGGAGCAAATAAAGGAACAAATATTAAATGTTTTGTAGTGGTGAAAGGAAAATTAATCATACTTTCCGCTCCGTCGGGATCGGGAAAATCGACGATTATTAAACACATACTCGGCAAAAATCTGCCTTTGGAATTTTCAGTTTCCGCCACGAGCCGTCTTCCCCGCGGAAATGAAAAAAACGGGGTAGAATATTATTTCCTTAGCCCTGTAGAATTTAAAAAGAAAATAAATGAAGATTGCTTCATAGAATACGAAGAAGTTTATCCCGACCGGTTCTACGGAACATTGAAAAGTGAAATTGAAAAAAAAATAGACGACGGTCGGAACATCATTTTAGATGTTGATGTAGCCGGCGGATTGAATATAAAAAAAATGTACGGAAATAACGCTTTACTGATTTTTATTCAGCCCCCTTCGATCGAAGAATTAAAAAGAAGATTGGAACAGAGAGGTACAGACTCGCCGGAAGTAATTGCAGACCGTATTTCAAAAGCAGCTTACGAATTGAGTTTAGCTTCCGAATATGACGCCATCATTGTCAATGATCAATTGGAAAAAGCAGAAAAAGAAACTATAAATATTATTAACAACTATTTAACACACTCATGAAAATTGGTATTTACCCGGGTTCTTTTAACCCAGTCCACATTGGACACTTAGCCCTTGCAAATTTTGTTGCTGAGTATGGCGAATTTGATGAAATCTGGTTTTTAATTACGCCGCAAAGCCCTTTAAAAAAGAAATCCGAGTTACTGGATCAAGACCTCCGGTTAACCTGGTTGGAAAAGTCGATCAGCGATTATCCAAAGTTCAAAACTTGTACTATCGAGTGGGAAATGTCTCAACCGACTTATACAATCAATACGCTCCAGCGGTTACGGGTTATGTATCCGGAATACGTATTCGAATTAATTATCGGTTCAGATAATTGGGAAACAATTCATCGTTGGAAAGATTATCAAGTCATTCTGAAGAATTTTAAAACTTGGATATACCCCCGGTTGGGTACAGGGAAGATTATCTTTAATCATCCCAATGTTCACATGATCAAAGGCGCTCCAAAAATGGACATCTCTTCTTCGTTCATTCGTAAAGCGATACGACATGAAAAAGACATCCGTTTTTTCCTTCCCGCCGGTATATATGAGGATATTATTGCAAGCGACGTATTGCTCCCGGAAGAGATAAAAGATACAGAGACTGAAAATTCGTAATATTTTTTTAACAAGGAAAGTGAATTTTTAGTACCTTTGTAGCCTATTGCGAAAAAATAAAGCTGACAAGCATGCAAGAATTAAGTGAACAAGAAATATTTCGTCGCCAAAGTTTGGAAGAATTACGAAGTTTGGGTATTGAACCATACCCCGCAGCCGAATATAAAGTAACTGCTTATTCCTCAGAAATAAAAGAAAACTTCAAAGATGATGCTCCGCGCCGTACCGTTCAGGTTGCGGGGCGGATTATGAGCCGCAGGATTATGGGTAAAGCGTCTTTTATTGAATTACAAGATTCCGCAGGAAGAATTCAAATATACATTACCAGAGACGATCTTTGCCCCAGCGAAAACAAAGATTTATACAATATTGTATTTAAAAAGGCGTTAGACATCGGCGATTTTATTGGAATCAAAGGGTTTGTTTTTCGCACGCAAATGGGAACCATATCCGTCCATGCGGAAGAAATGACCGTATTAGCCAAATCCCTGCGTCCGCTCCCAATCGTCAAATACAAAGACGGCGTTGCTTACGACGCTTTCGATGACCCCGAAATGCGTTATCGCCGGCGTTATGTGGATTTGGTAGTGAATGAAGGAATAAAAGCTATTTTTATAAAAAGAACGCAAATATTTAATTCCATGCGCTCTTTTTTCAACGAACACGGCTATATCGAAGTGGATACGCCTGTCTTGCAAAACATTCCCGGCGGCGCAAACGCTCGTCCGTTTATCACTCATCACAATGCTCTGGATATTCCATTATACTTGAGAATCGCTAATGAACTATACCTGAAACGTCTGATTGTCGGCGGATTTGAAGGAGTTTATGAATTTTCCAGAGATTTCCGGAATGAAGGAATGGATCGAACGCATAACCCGGAATTTACGGCGATGGAAATATATGTAGCTTACAAAGATTACAACTGGATGATGAATTTCACCGAGCAAATGCTCGAAAGAATTTGCTATGATGTCTTGGGAACTACCGAAATAAAAGTTGGCGAGCATACGATTCATCTGAAAGCTCCTTTTAAAAGGATAACATTGATCGATGCAATTAAGGAAAATACAGGTATTGATATTTCGGGAATGAACGAAGAAGCGCTTCGCGATGTTTGCAAAAGGTTAGGCATTGAACAGGATAAGAGTATGGGAAAAGGAAAATTGATTGATGCAATATTCGGAGAAAAATGTGAATCGCATTACATTCAGCCTACTTTCATCACCGATTATCCCAAAGAAATGTCGCCGCTAACTAAAAAACATCGCGCGAATCCCGAACTGACCGAACGTTTTGAACTGATGATCAACGGAAAAGAATTGGTAAACGCTTATTCCGAATTGAACGACCCTGTTGATCAACGGGAACGGTTTGAGGAACAGTTGAAACTCTCTGAAAAAGGCGACGATGAAGCAATGTTCATTGATCAGGATTTTCTTCGCGCCTTGGAATACGGTATGCCGCCGACTTCCGGCATGGGAATAGGAATGGACCGTTTGGTGATGTTGTTGACCGGACAATCATCCATACAGGAAGTCCTGCTGTTCCCGCAGATGCGTCCTGAAAAAACACATCAAAAAGAAGAATTAACTCTAATCGACTAATTATGCAAATACCCTATAAAATAGGCATTATGGGTGGCGGAAGTTGGGCTACCGCCATCGCCAAAATTATTTCCATGACGCAAACCAATTTCAATTGGTATATGCGACGCCCC
>Ga0123357_10000660_pt1 | contig 34438 bp, 13 predicted proteins | sample TergutEmb28metaG_FD_89873 | JGI IMG/M metagenome (GOLD analysis project Ga0123357, IMG submission 89873) | Embiratermes neotenicus P4 segment gut microbial communities from Petit-Saut dam, French Guiana - Emb289 P4 | ecosystem: Host-associated > Arthropoda: Insects > Digestive system > Gut ... | reverse complement strand
TCTCCGCTGCGCACCGAATTTCTCCGGCTCCACAAGAGATCCAAACAGCCACCTACTTCAACGCACTCACGCGCCCCCTTGGGGGAACGGAACCGAATCGCAGCATGAACAAAACGGAATCGTTGGGAATTTACCCACAGATTTAATCGCACCCGGCTCTGATTGCCTTCGGTGACTCTGTCGGCAACGGCACCATGCACTGCTTTCATGCCAGAACCGGCGAAGTCTATTACTTCGACTACGACACCGCCCCATGCTGGCACGCTTCTTTGACAACGTTGCAGACTATCTCGACGCACTCATGATTCTATCGCTGGCACAAGTTCACAGACGATGAAGATAGCGGCGAATCGCTTCTCGTTGAGAGTTTTGGTCGGGACTTGGTCTGCAAATGGAGATCTTGGAGATCGATCGCAACGTGGACCTGCCCGTCGCGCACGGAGTTCCTCCGACCAATACGGGTTTGTTGGGGAGGTCCAGTGGCCTGCGAATCTCACCCCCGCGCCGCAACCAGATCCGCCGTCGCCGGCGGGATTTGCCGATTGGAAAGTCCGCGCAAAGCCGGACCACAACTTCACTCTGTCAATTCCTCCTCCAGCACTCCGGCAATTCCGATCGAATCCCCGATCGGCTCCCGATCTGGAGATCCGTTCCAGATCGCCACCGCCCCGTCACCCTCCGACCTCATCTTCACCAGCTCCCTCAACGCCGGATTGGCCGCGAGCATGCCCCGGACATAGACGCCCATCAGCTCCGCATTGAAGGGCGGCATGACCACTCCCGCGCTCTCCAGTTCGTTGCAGCTACGCGCGCAGTCGAAGCGCAGGCCCGACCGCTCGCGCGCAGCCCAGTGGGCCTCCAGCGTGGGCTCGTCCATATCGAGAAACGAATGCACCAGCGGCATGATCGGCAGCGTCTCTCCGGCTTCGGAGCGTTCGCGGATCCGGGTCAGCCACTCCCGGGGTGGCAGAAGCTGCAGCGCCGGTTCGGCGACCTGATTGTAAAACACGAACACATCCTCGATCGGGGTGACGACCTGCGACGACAGGTGGAACACACCACCACCCTCTGCATGGTCCCTGCCCAGCCGGACCAGGGCACGCACCACATAATCGACCGGCGTGATCACCGGGTCATATCGCACCCCGGTAAAGCCGCCACCGATCCGGATGGCACTTTCGAGGAGCCGATGGAAGGCCTGCGCCTCATCGTAACGGCCCAGTTCGCTGTCGCCGGTGATCAGACCAAGCCGGAACACATTGCACGGCAGGCCACGGCGCCCCGCCAGATGGACGAGCTGTTCACCGACCCATTTGCTGGCGGCGTAGCCATTTGCCCACGGATGGCGTTCCGCATCAATCGGCGTGGTCTCATCGACATGACGCAGTCCCTCATGACCTTCAGCACTGAACACCGCCATGGTGGAGAGATAATGGAGCGTCTTGGGCCGTCCGCGCGCGACGATGCGCAGGATCTCGTTCACGCCCTCGACATTGGCCTTGCGCGCGCTCTCGAAACTTTCGAGATGGTTCATACTGGTGGCGGCGTGGAAGATCGCATCCACCTCATCGCAGGCACGGCCAAAGTCGGCCGCAGAGAGGCCGAGTCGAGCGGCACCAAGATCACCCGCCAGCACTTCAATGCGTTCCCCGTCGCCCGCACGCCACAGCGACCAGCGCTTCAGCGTCTCTCGCAGCCGTTCCAACCCGGCCTTCGAGTCCGCATCGCGGCTGAGGCAGATCACGCGCTCCGCCCCCTGATCGAGCAGCTCCCGCAGCAGGAAGCGGCCAACCAGGCCGGTGGCACCGGTCAGCAGAAACCGGCTCGGTCTCCCGGCCGGCGTGGCCGGCAGCGGCTGGATGTCCTCCGGCAGGATCGCGGTTTCAGAAAGCTCGACATAGGTCTCGACCGCGCTCTGCGCCAGCGAAGCGGCGAGGCGCGCCAAAGTCGGTGCCGCAAACAGCACGCGCAGATCCGCTTCAAATCCCTGTTGGCGCAGCCGTTCAATCAGCGTGATGGCGAGCAGCGAATGCCCACCGAGGGCGAAGAAGTCATCGTGCCGCGACACCGGGTCGATCTTCAGGAGTTCCGACCACAAGGCGGCGAGCATCTCCTCAACCTCTCCCACAGGCGGCTCAAAGGCGCGCGCCGAACAGGCGTCCTGTGTGGGCAGCGGCAGCGCGTCACGGTCGAGCTTGCCATTCGGCGTCAGCGGCAGCGCCTCAAGCCGCACAAAAGCAGTTGGTACCATATAATCCGGCAGCCGCCCGCTGAGGTGATCGCGCAAGTCTTCGACGCGGGTTGCGGCTTCTCCAACATAATAGGCCACCAGACGCCTGTCCCCTGGCGCATCCTCGCGCGCAATCACCGCGGCCTCGCACACACCGGCGTGGTCCTTAAGCCGCGCTTCGATCTCGCCGAGTTCGATGCGGAAGCCGCGGATCTTGACCTGGAAGTCGTTGCGCCCGAGATATTCAATGGTGCCGTCGCTGCGCCAGCGCCCGAGATCGCCGGTCCTGTACATGCGCGCACCCGGCTCTGGCGCAAACGGATCGGCGACAAAGCGCTCGGCGCTAAGATCGGGCCGGTTGAGATAGCCACGGCCGACGCCAACCCCGCCGATATGGATTTCGCCGGCCACCCCGGCTGGAACCGGCGCCCCATAACGATCCAGAATATGGATCTGCACATTGGCAATCGGGCGCCCGATCGGCGGATTGCCGCCGTCCTCGGCCCGGCATTCGCCCATGCTGGCGCAGATCGAGGTTTCCGTCGGGCCATAGGCATTTACGTAACGCCGCCCTGACGTGGCCCAGCGCCGTGTCAGCTCGACTGTCGAGGCATCGCCGACCACAACCAGCGTGGTCACGGAATCAAGTGTGCAATCCTGCGGCAGACTCGCAAGCACCGCCGGCGTCAACACCAGATGGCTGACGTTCCAGCGCACCACCACTTCGGCAAGCGCCGCGCCCGCCAGCACGCCGGGAGGCGGGATGCACAGCGTGCCGCCCGCACAGAGCGTGGTGAAGGTCTCCGAAGCGCAGGAATCGAAACTGAAAGACGAGAATTGGAAGAGGCGCGAGCCGGGCATGACCCGGAACAGCCGGTTCTGCGCGGTGGCCATATTGCTTAAGCCCCGGTGTTCAACCATCGCCCCCTTCGGCGTCCCGGTCGAACCCGAAGTATAGATCACATAGGCCAGATGGCGCGGCGTCAGGCCAGAAGCGCGCTTCGGATTGCACGCGCTCTCCTGCGCCCAGGGCGCGTCATCATCGATAGCGATGACCGGTATGTCGATCCTTTGTCCCGCCAGCGCCGCCCTGCCCGCCGCATCGCTCAGCAGCGCCACCGGGCCACAATCGGCGAGCATGTGGAAAAGCCGTGCCTGCGGATAGGAGGGGTCGAGCGGCACATAGGCCCCGCCCGCCTTGAGCACCGCCAGCATCGCCACCACCATGGCGACGCCGCGCTCAACCGAGATCGCGACCCGCTCATCCGGCCCCACCCCGCCTGCGCGCAAATAATGCGCCAGCCGGTTGGCCCGGGCGTTGAGTTCGCCATAGCTCAGGTCTCCGCCCGGCACGACGACCGCAACTGCATCCGGCGCGTGCGAGACCTGCGCCTCGAACAGTTCATGGAGGCAACTGTCCTCCGGCCATACTGCGGCCGTATCATTCCAGTCCTCAACGATACGCCGACGCTCTTCCGCACCAAGCAGATCAACGCGATCGGCGATCTGCGTGTCATCGGCGACCATGGCCTCAAGCAGGCGAAGCAAAAAGGCCAGCCAGCGCGTCACGGTTTCGCGATCGAACAGCGCTGTGGCGTAAGTCAGGTGCCCTGTGATCTCGTCTCCGGTTTGCGCCAGCGACAGGGTCAGGTCGAACTGCGCGGTTCCGCCAGGCCCCTCCATCGAACGCACACACAGGCCCGGCAGCGAAAGCTCCGTTCCGGGCGTGTTCTGCCAGGCAAACATGGCCTGGAACACCGGCGTATGGCTGGTCCGGCGCGGTGGCTGCACGATCTCCACCACCTGCTCAAAGGGCAGGTCCTGGTTCTCCTGCGCCGCCAGGCTCACCGCCTTCGCCCGGGCGAGAAGCTGGCGCAAGGTCGGCGAGCCGGACGTATCAATGCGCAGCGCCACCGTGTTGACGAAGAATCCGATCAGATCCGCGATCTCGGCGCGCTGGCGGTTCGCCACCGGGCTGCCGATCACCACCTCGTCCTGCCCCGACAGACGCGCCAGCAACAGCGCAAAGCCGGCCGACAGCGTCATATGCAGCGTCATGCCGGCGCGCAGGCTCAAGTCTTTGAGACCCCGCGAAAGCTCCGCTCCCAGCCGCACCCCGACGCTGGCGCCGGCGTAGTCGGGCTCGGGCGGCCGCTCATGATCAAGCGGCAGCGTCAACAGAACCGGCGCTCCCGCCAGCGCCTCTTTCCACCAGGCCGCCTGGCGCTGCAGCACCTCGCCGGCAAGAAAGCGCCGCTGCCAAATCGCGTAATCCGCATACTGCACGACAAGCGGCGGCAGCGGATCCTCTTCGCCGCGGACACAGGCGGCATAAAGCGCGCTCAGTTCCCGCGTCAGCACCGCCATCGACCAGCCATCCGAGACGATATGGTGCATGGTCACCAGGAGCACGTGGTCATGTTCTGCCATACGCAGCAGACGGCCGCGGATCAGCGGTCCCCGCTCGAGGTCGAAAGCCTGTTTCGCTTCCTCTGTCGCCAGCCGCGCCAGCGCAGCCTCAGCGTCCGCCACTCCTTCGAGGTCCTGCATCCGAACTGCAAAGCCGCTGTCAGACGGCGCAACCCGTTGCACCGGCTCACCATCCTGCACCGCGAAGGTGGTGCGCAGCGCTTCGTGCCGGGCCACAATCCGGTTCAGCGCCTGGACCAGCGCGCCGTGATCAAGCGCACCTTTGAGCCGCAGGCCGCCGGGCATGTGATAGGCCGCGCTGGCGCCCTCGAACTGGGCCAGGAACCACAGCCGGGCCTGCGCGAAGGACAGAGGCAGCACAGTCCCCTCGCGCCGCTCCGCCACCACCGGCGGCAGCGTCGTCACCGGCGCCAGATTCAGCGCCCTGGCAAGATCCGCAAGAACCGGATGGGCGAAGATCTGCGACAGCTGGACCTCAATCCCCAGCGCCTGGCGCAGCCGCGCCGCCAGCTGCACCGCAAGCAGCGAATGGCCCCCGAGGGCGAAGAAATTGTCGTGCCGCGACACGCCATCGATCCTCAGGAGTTCCGACCACAGGGCCGCCAGCTTCTCCTCAAGCGCTCCCACAGGCGGCTCGGAGCACCGTGCCGCATAGGCGTCCGTTCCGGGAAGCGGCAGCGCATCGCGATCAAGCTTGCCGTTTCGCGTCAGCGGCAGCGCCTCCAGCTGCACAAAAGCCGCCGGCACCATATAGTCCGGCAGCCGCCCGCTGAGGTGCTCGCGCAGGCAATCGGCACTGGCCCCGGCGTCACCGACATAATAGGCCACCAGGCGCCTGTCCCCCTGTGTGTCCTCGCGTGCGATCACCGCCGCCTCACGCACACTGGAGTGGTCCTTGAGCCGCGCTTCGATTTCGCCGAGTTCAATGCGGAAACCGCGGATCTTGACCTGGAAGTCGTTGCGCCCGAGATATTCGATTGCCCCGTCACCCCGCCAGCGCCCCAAATCGCCGGTCCGGTACATCCGCGCACCCGGTTCTCGCCCAAACGGGTCGGCGACAAAGCGCTCGGCGCTGAGATCCGGCCGGTTGAGATAGCCACGCCCGACGCCGACCCCGCCGATATGGATTTCGCCGGCCACGCCCACAGGAACCGGTGCCCCGAAACGATCGAGAATATAGGCCTGCACATTGGGGACCGGGTGCCCGATCGGCGGATTGCCGCCGTCCTCGGCCCGGCATTCCCAGACGCTGGAGGAGATCGCGGTTTCGGTCGGGCCGTAGGCATTGACATAATGCCGCCCCGATGTGGCCCAGCGCCGTATCAGCTCAACGGTCGAGGCATCGCCGGCCACAATCAGCGTCGTCACGGAATCAAGTGTGCAGCCCTCCGGCAGACTCCCAAGCACCGCCGGTGTCAACACCAGATGGCTGATGTTCCAGCGCGCCACCACTTCTGCAAGCGCTGCGCCCGCCAGCACGCCGGGGGGCGGGATGCACAGCGCGCCACCGACACAGAGCGTGGTGAAGGTTTCGGCGGCGCAGGCATCGAAACTGAAAGACGAGAACTGCAGCATGCGCGTGTCGGGCGTGACCCGGAACAGCCGGAAATGCGCGGTGGCCATATTGCACAGGCCCCGGTGTTCAACCATCGCCCCCTTCGGCGTGCCGGTCGAACCCGATGTGTAGATCACATAGGCCAGATGGCGCGGCGTCAGACCAGGGGCGCGCTCCGGGTTGCAGGCGCATCCCTGCGCCCAGGCGGCGTCATCGTCGATGTCGATGACCAGCACATCGATCAGCTGTCCTGCCAGCGCCGCCCAGCCCGCCGCATCGCTCAGGAGCGCCACCGGGCCGCAGTCGGCGAGCATGTGGACAAGCCGCTCTGCGGGATAAGACGGATCCAGCGGCACATAGGCCCCGCCCGCCTTCAGCACCGCCAGCATCGCCACCACCATGGCGACGCTGCGCTCCACCGCAATCGCGACCCGGTCATCGGGCCTCACCCCGCGCCTGCGCAAATAATGCGCCAGCCGGTTGGCCCGGGCGTTGAGTTCGCCATAGCTCAGCTCTCCACCCGGCCCGATGACGGCAACTGCATCCGGGCTGCGCGCGACCTGCTCCTCGAACAGTTCGTGGAGGCATTTGTCGTCGGGATAGGGCGCTTCTGTCGCATTCCAGTCCCGGAGGACACGGCGGCGTTCCTCGGCATCAAGCATGTCGACGCGATCGCCGATCTGCGCCTCATCGGCGACCATCGCCTCGAGCAGGCGGAGCCACGAGCCCAGCCAGCGCGTCACGGTGTCGCGCGCAAACAGCGCCGTGGCGTAAGTCAGCTGCCCTGTGATCTCGTCTCCGGCCTGCGCCAGCGACAGAGTGAGGTCGAACTGCGCGGTCCCGGAGCCGATCTCAAGCGGCGTCACCTGCAGGCCTGGCAGCGCAAGTTCTCCGACCGGCGTGTTCTGCCAGGCAAACATGGCCTGGAACACCGGCGTATGGCTGGTCCGGCGCGGCGGCTGGACGATCTCCACCACCTGCTCGAAGGGCAGGTCCTGGTTCTCCTGGTCCGCCAGACTCACAGCTTTCGTTCGTTCCAGCAACTGCCGCAACGACGGCGATCCGGACGTGTCGATACGCAACGCCACCGTGTTGACGAAGAAGCCGATCAGATCCGCGATCTCGGCGCGCTGGCGGTTCGCCACCGGGCTGCCGATCACGACCTCGTCCTGCCCCGACAGCCGCGCCAGCAACAGCGCAAAAGCGGCAAGAAGCGTCATATGCAGCGTCATGCCGGCGCGCAGGCTCAACTCCTGCAGGGATCGCGAAAGCTCCGCTCCCAGCCGCACCTCGACGCTGGCGCCGGCATAGTCGGGTTCCAGCGGGCGCTCGTGATCGGACGGCAGCGTCAACAGGGCGGGTGCTCCCGCCAGGGCCTCCTTCCAATAAGCGGCCTGGCGCTGCAGCAGTGGGCCTGCCAGATAACGCCGCTGCCACATTGCATAGTCCGCATACTGCACGCAAAGCGGTGGCAAAGGATCGTCCTCGCCCCGGACAGAGGCGGCATAAAGCGCGCTCAGTTCCCGCGTCAGCACCGCCATCGACCAGCCATCCGAGACGATATGGTGCATGGTCACGAGGAGCACGTGGTCATCTTCTGCCACACGCAGCAGACGGCCGCGGATCAGCGGTCCCCGCTCGAGGTCGAAAGCCTGTCTCGCTTCCTCTGCCGCCAGCCGCGCCAACGCCTCCTCCGGCGCAGCCAGACTTTCAAGATCCTGCATCCAAAGCGCAAAGCCGATGTCGGCGGGCGCAACCCGCTGCACCGCCACATCCCCCTGCAGCACAAAGGTGGTGCGCAGCGCCTCATGCCTGGCCACGATCCGGTTCAGCGCCGAAACCAGCGCGGAGCGGTCAAGCGCCCCCTTGAGCCGCAGGCCGCCGGATATGTGGTAGGCCGCGCTGGCGCCTTCCAGCTGGGCCAGGAACCACAGCCGGGCCTGCGCAAAGGACAGAGGCAGCACAGCCCCCTCGCGCGGCTCGGCCACAACGGGCGGCAGCGTCGTCACCGGTGCCAGCTTCAGCACCACGGCAAGATCCGCCAGAACCGGATGGGCGAAGATCTGCGACAGCTGGACCTCGATCCCCAGCGCCTGGCGCAGCCGCGCCACCAGCTGCACGGCAAGCAGCGAATGGCCTCCGAGGGCGAAGAAATTATCGTGCCGCGACACGTGCCCGATCCTTAAGAGTTCCGACCACAAAGCCGCCAGCTTCTCCTCAAGCTCGCCCACAGGCGGCTCGGAGCCCCGTGCCGCATAGGCGTCCATGCCGGGAAGCGGCAGCGCGTCGCGATCAATCTTGCCGTTTCGCGTCAGCGGCAGCGCCTCCAGCTGCACAAAAGCCGCCGGCACCATATAGTCCGGCAGCCGCCCGGTGATGTGCGCGCGCAGACAATCGGCCCCGAGATCCGAATCCGCCGTATAATAGGCCACGAGACGGGTCTCGCCTGGCGTGTCCTGGCGCGCCATCACCGCCACTTCGCGCAAATCCGCCTGTTCCTTGAGCCGGGCCTCGATCTCTTCCAGCTCAATCCGGAAGCCCCGGATCTTGACCTGGAAGTCGTTGCGTCCGAGGAACTCGATGGTGCCGTCCCTGCGCCAGCGCCCGAGATCGCCGGTCTTGTACATCCGCGCTCCCCCCTGTCGCGCAAACGGGTCGGCGATAAAACGCTCCGCTGTCAGATCGGGCTGGTTGAGATAGCCGTTTGCCACCCCCGCGCCGCCGATATAAAGTTCCCCGCAAACCCCGGCCGGAACCGGATTGCACCTGCTGTCCAGGACATAGACCGTGGTGTTGGCGATCGGACGCCCCAGCGGGATGGTCTGCGCCCCCTCCTCAACCGCCACCACTTCATGGGTCAGCGCAAAGGTCGTGGTCTCGGTCGGACCGTAGCAGTGAATGAGATGGCGCGGGCCGCCCCCGGCCAGCATGCGCCGGAACACCGCGACATCGCATCTCTCGCCACCGGTGAGCAGAACCCGCAAAGAAGAGAAGATCCCCGGCACTGCGGCACAGGCGTTGAAGAGCGCCGTGGTCAGAAACATCACGCTCACCGCCTCGCGCTTCAGCAGGGCGGCAAAACGCTCGGGGTCAAGCAGCGTATCCTGCCCGACAATGACGATCGCGCCGCCGCTGAGCAGCGGTCCCCACACTTCCATGGTCGAGGCGTCAAAGGCCGGGTTGGCGGCAAAAGCGACGCGATCGCAAGGTCCAAACTCAGTGTAGCCGTTGTTGAGCACCAGCCGCCCGATCGCACGATGGCTGATCACCACTCCCTTGGGCGTCCCGGTCGACCCCGAGGTATACATCACATAAGCGCTCGAGGCACTGTCCACCGGCAGTCTGAGATCCTCACAGGCCGCAGCAGACGCACAGACCGTATCGACATCGACCCGTGCCGCGCGCACGCCGGAAGGCAGCGCCCTGCCCGCCAGGGTCAGGACAAATTCCGCCGCGCAGTCGCCGATCATGAAGGCCTGACGCGAGTGCGGGAAGGAGGCATCGATCGGCACATAGGCAGCGCCGCATTTGAGCACAGCAAGTTCCGCCACCACAAGCTCGCTCGAACGCTCCAGCAGCAACACCACATGGGCGCCGGCCCTGACCCCGCACTCCATCAGGTGATGTGCGAGAATATTGGCACGCCGGTTCAGCTCCGCATAGCTCACCTGCGTGGCCGGCCCCACCACCGCGACCGAATCGGGCGAGCGTGCGACTTGCGCTTCAAACAGTGCATGGATGCAGCTGTGGTCTGGAAAGGCGCGAGCGGTCGCATTCCAGTCCTCGACCACACGAGCGCGCTCCTCGGCGCCGACAATCCCGATGCTGGCAAGGGCGCTGCCGCCTCCCTGTTCCAGTGCCTCGACCACGCCTGACACGGCTGTCTTCATCAGGCCGCAAAGCCGCAGCGCCCCGATCTCAACAGGCGCCTGCGCGGTGAGCTCAAAGCCCTCACCGTGATCCTCGACCGACAGCGCCAGGGGAAAATTGCTGCGCTCCTCGGCGCTGAGGATCTCCACCCCCTCAAAGCCGGCAAAGCTCTGTGCCTCACCTCCTGCCGAGTGTCGATAGTTCAGCAGGGATGAGAATAGCGGCATTGGCGCCGGCACCGCACTGCAGGCCTGCGCCAGCGTCAGCGGCGCATGTTCATGGCGCAGCAGTTGCGTCAGCAGTTCATGGACACACCGCACGCTGTCGGCAACCGACTCTTCGCCAACATCAACCCGCAGCGGCAGCGTATTGATGAGCATGCCGATGGCCCGATCGGCGCCTGCGTCGCCCTGCATGCGCCCGAACAACACCGTACCGAATACGGCACTTGCACGCCCCGAGGTTCGAGCCGCCACCACGCCCCAGGCCAGATGGAACAGGCTCGCCACACTGACGCCGAGGGCGCGCGCCCGCTCCCGCACACGCCGCGACAGGCTCTTCTCAAGACCAAGCCGCGCCTCCTCAATCTCCGACCCGTCCCCCTGGGTATCGAGCAAACCGAACGGTGCCGTCGGTTCATCGACGTCGCCCAGCAGGTCGCGGAAGAAGGCCTCATGCTCCGCCACGCCCGCGCCACAGCGCGCCTGCGCCACGAAATTGCGGTACGGCACCGGTGGCGGCAGATCGGCCGCCCGGCCGGCGACATGCGCCGCGACTTCGCGCCCGACCAGCTCCAGCGTGGTGTGATCCATCACCAGATGATGGTGCAGCAGCAACAGCAGAAAGCGTCGGCGCCCTTCATCCGCAGCCACCACCAGCCGCAACAGCGGTGCCTGGCGCAGATCCAGCCTTGTGTGTCGCGGGTCGAAACGACCACGCAACTCGCCCGCCGCGTCATCCGGCCCCGCATCCAGCACAACCTCCTCGACCACCAGCGGCGCCCGACGCCACACCACCTGCACCGGCTCCGGGAGCCCCTCCCATTGCACCGAACTGCGCAGGATATCGTGGCGGTCGATCACGTCCTCCAGCGCGGCGACAAAACGATCGAGACGGGCGCGGCTGTCAAACGCCAGCAGGCTCCGGGTCAGATAGGCGTCGGCGTCACCACTCATCAGATAATGAAACAGCACCCCTTCCTGCAGCGGCGCCAGCGGATAGATGTCCTGGATATTGGCCGCACCGCCTGGCACACGAGCCGCAATGCCGGCGATCTCCGCCTGGCTCAACCGCACCAGCGGCAGCATGTCCGGCGTAATCTCCCCACATCCCGCCGCGATCCGGTTGGGGGGAATTTCCGCGCCGGAGTCCTCCCGGAGCATCAATTCGGCGAGCCGCGCCAATGTCGGCGCGGCGAACAGCGTGCGCACATCGGCCCGCAAGCCCTGTTGGCGCAGGCGTTCGATCAGGGTGATGGCGAGCAGCGAATGACCGCCGAGGCTAAAGAAGTTGTCGTATCGCGATACCTGGCCGATTTGCAGAAGCTCCGCCCACAGCTTCGCCAGCATGTTCTCGACGTCACCTGACGGTGCTTCAAAACACGCCGCCGCACCGGCATCCGGCAGCGGTACCGGCAACGCCTCGCGGTCGAGCTTGCCGTTTCGCGTCAGGGGCAGCGCCTCCAGCCGCACAAAAGCCGCCGGCACCATATAGTCCGGCACACGCCCGGTGAGGTGGGCGCGCAGGGTTTCGGCGCGGGCTGCGGCGTCACCGACATAATAGGCCACCAGGCGCTTGTTCCCGGGGCTGTCCTCGCGCGCGATCACCGCGACCTCGCGCACACCGGACTGTTGCCTGAGCCGTGTTTCGATCTCGCCGAGTTCGACGCGAAAGCCGCGGATTTTGACCTGGAAATCGTTGCGCCCGCGATACTCGATGGTGCCGTCACTGCGCCAGCGCCCGAGATCGCCGCTGCGGTACATCCGCGCGCCCGCCTCGGGCGCAAACGGGTCGGCGACAAAACGCTCGGCGCTGAGATCGGGTCGGTTGAGATAGCCGCGCCCGACACCGGCCCCGCCGATATGGATTTCGCCGACGACCCCAACCGGCACCGGCGCGCCAAGACGATCGAGAATATAGATTTTCGTATTCGTGATTGCCCGCCCGATCGGCGGACTGCCCCGTTCGGCACCGCTGCAGGGATGCATGGCCGCGCAGATGGAGGCCTCCGTCGGCCCATAGGCGTTGATGTAACGCCTCCCCGCCGTGGCCCAGCGCCGCGTCAGCTCCACCGATGAGGCATCGCCGGCCACAATCAGGGTGGTCACCGGATCCAGTGTGCAGCCTTCCGGCAGGCTGGCAAGCACGGCCGGCGGCAACAGCGCATGGCTCACGTCAAAGCGCCTCACCACTTCCACAAGCGCCGCGCCCGCCAGCAAACCGTGCGGCGGGATGCACAGCGATGCTCCCGTGCACAGCGCCATGAAGATCTCCGAGGCGCAGGCATCGAAGCTGAAGGAGGAGAACTGCAGCATGCGGCTTTCGCGCGTCATCGCAAACAGCACATTCTGGGCACCGACCATATTGGTCAGCCCCCGATGTTCCACCATGACACCCTTCGGCGCACCGGTCGAACCCGAGGTGTAGATCACGTAAGCCAGATTCCGCGAGGTCAGCCCATTGGCGCGCACGGGGTTCAGCGCGCTCTCCTGCGCCCACACCACCGCATCGCCGACATCGATGACAGGCACATCCTCGGAAAGTCCCGCCAGCGCCGCCCGGCCCGCGGCATCGCTCAGGACCGCCACCGGCGCGCCATCGCCTAGCATCCAGGAAAGCCTCTCTCGCGGATAAGACGGGTCAAGCGGCACATAGGCCGCCCCCGACTTGAGCACCGCAAAGAGCGCCACCACCATGGCGAGGCTGCGCTCGAGCGAGATCGCCACAGGCGCATCCGGCCTCACGCCAAGGCCCCGCAGATAATGCGCCAGACGGTTCGCCTGCGCATTCAGCTCCCCATAGCTCAAGCTCTGCTGCTGCGAGACCAGCGCCACCGCCTCCGGCGCTTCCGCAACCCGCGCCTCAAACAGTTCATGGATGCAGCGGTCTTTCGGCCAGGCGGCTGCGGTGGCATTCCAGTCCTCGACCACACGACGGCGTTCCATGCTGTCCAGCAGTTCGACGCGGTCGACGATCTCTCCATCGTCGGCAACCATCGCCTCCAGCAGGCGGACCCAGTAGCTGCTCCACCGCTCCGCCGTATTGCGCTCAAACAGCGTCGGCGAGTAATAGAGACCGGCGAAGATGCACCGCTCGGTCTCCAGCATCTTCAGGGTGAGGTCGAAGCTGACATCGCCCTCGGGAGGATCCCGCCAGCCGGCAACCTCAAAGCCTCCCCAGGCGATGGCGGGCTCGCCACCGTCATCTGCCTGCGACCTCACCGGCGCTGCCTCCGGGCGCACGCCGCAAGCCGCGCCATCGCCCGCATCCGGCCGGTTCTCCCGCCTGACCGCGTCTGCCAGCCCCTCTTTCGAGTTCACCTCAGCGACCAGGAGCGGGCCGAGACTGCCGGCCTCGCGCGCATTGTGAAAGACGAACAGATTCTGGAAATACGGCGCACGGTCATGCGTCCGGGATGGATTCAGACGCCGTATCAGTTCGTTGAAGGGGTAGTCCTGATTGCGCAAGGCCCGAAAAGCGACGGTCTGAACCTGGCCGATAAGGTCGCGCAACGTCAGCTGTGGCGGAAACTCCGCGCGCAAGGTCACAAAGTTGACGAACGGACCCGTGACATCCGACCACCTCCGGCCGCCTCGAGCCGGCACCGGCGAACCCACCGCGACACTGTCCTGGCCGCTGACGCGATGAAGTACCGCAAGATAGGCAGCAAGCAGCACCACATAAAGCGTCACACCACGGCGCTTCGCCAGCTGACGCAAGCCATCGCGGAATTTTCCCGACAACACGATCTTTGTGTTCTCGGTATCCAGCGCGGTGTTCTCCGATCTCGGGAAATCCGTCGGCAGATCCAGCACCGACGATTCGCTGCCGAGTGCCGAACTCCAATATCGCAACTGCCTTGCAGCCGTCCGGCTCTCAAGCCACGCTTCCTGCTCCTCGACGCAGGAAAAAAACTCTGGCGGCCCCGCCTGGCAAATCGGCTCGCCCGGATCGCTCTTTCTGCCTTCCAGGATCTTTCCCAGATCATCGATCACCCTCCAGAACGACCAGCCGTCGCAGATCAGGTGATCGAAGAGCACAAGCAGGATGCTTTCACCGGCCCCGCGCCGATAGATACAGCCGCGCACAAGAGGCGCCACCGTCAGATCGAAGGGCTTGACCGTTTCTTCGGCGACACGCCGGCCGATCTCGTCGTCGGAAACAGCGTCGTCGAAAACGGTGACCCGGATTGCAGCATGCCGATCCACGGACTGACGGGGCGTGCCATCGAATTCGCAGAACTTCGTCAGCAGCATGCTGTGTCGCGCCGCCAGCGTGTTGAGCGCGCGCTCCAGAGTTCCCGCGTCGAGCTGCCCGAGAACACGGATGCAGAAGCTCATATTGCGACGGCCGCTCGTTTCGGGACGTGTCTTGTACTCGAACCACAGGCTGCGCTGGACTGCCGATAACGGGTACCAGTCGTCCTTCTCAAAATCCATTGCCGCACTCCGCGAACGCCTGGCCTGCCCGCATTGTCATTGATGCCGGCGACCGCACTCCAGTCAACGACACCGATCGGGCAAAATGGCCGGGTGCCGACTGCTGAGATATCGATGATTGAAAACGTCCCGCCTCAGGCAGTCGCGCAACCTCAGGCCGGAAGGTGTCATATCCTTCCCGACACAATTGAAACAGTCGCGGCATTTCGCCTTCTGCCACATCTTACCCGCCGCAATTCAACATACCGAGCGCTGCCTCTGATCCTCCATCAGGACGGCGAACCTCCGAATCAGGACGGCGAACCTCCGATAGCTGCGCCTGGGGCACGCCATTTCTCGTCTTCCCCTTCAAAGGCGCCACCCGCCAGGGTTGCGATAATTTTCACGTCCAGATTGAACCTACACAAAGCCCCTTCAGGCGACAATCCCCCGCTGCCCCGCGCCGCCCTCGCGTGACGCATTATCGGCAGCATGGACGTCATCAACGGCAGATGGAATGCGGATTTGTCCCGGACATTCACGCGGACGGCGATGACCTGCTGTCTCGCCGGAGTGCGCTCCAGGCGGATTTGAGGCGACAGCCTGCAATATAATTGCGACGTGCGGTAAAATAGTAGGCATGATCGAGCCGCTCACGCACTCGCCAACTGTTCACGAAAACCACACCGCGCTGTCGCAGCCGCCGCATTGCGCCGTTCACGTCGCCAGGTGAGCGGGCTTCCTGCCCGCACTGGTGCAACAGCCGAGGCCGCCCCGCGCCTTTTTGTTCCGCCTGTTGCCTTGGCAGCACGGTTGAGGGATCGTCCCGACGCAACCGCTGATCGCGATAGAAGGCCGTGGCGGGGCTCCACCCTGTTCTCTCGGCAACATCGTGCCGGCGGAGCCCGACAGCCGCACCGAACCCACTTCGCAACCTTCTCTGCCCTCTGCCGCGCGGCTCCAGACCCGCAGAAGATCACAGCAGATCCGCAAGCCTCGAACAGACCAATCCTGGGAAATCAGGCCGCGCGACGCTCCGCGTTCCATGCTGTGTCCTCGTCGGGCAGGGTGCGGCGCCGGTCCATCTCACGATCGCCCCACGGACCGCATCGGACACAACCTCCCCGGTCTCAAGGTGCATTCGCAAGAGCCGGGCGCTGGATGTGCTCATCGCGCATTCGACTTGTCCGCGTGTCATGACTCGGCTTCGGGTGCGAGTCAATCTGTGGGCATCTTCGCCACAATCATGCTTTGTTTGCGAGGCGATTCGGCTTTATTCTTCCGACAAATTCAAGAGCGCCGTTGAAACCGCCGAGGGAATCGATCCTGGGAGGCAAAAAATGGCAGCGTAACATCACCAGCAAGGCCAACCTTGGCCGCCGTCAGCAGATCCATCCAGGATGTCCGCCGCTGACTCGATGTCACCAGTCGATCCGGAAACGAGCAAAGCCATACTTGAATCTGCTATCTGCTATCTGCTCCGACCGGCACCAATCACCTTCGCAGTACAGCCACCCATTTGCCGGCTCCTCCGACGACAACTTTCCTGAGTCAATTTAAGTACATAGCCCTCCTAATCACTCATCACTTGCGCTCTACGCAAAATTCAAAATCTATCAGCAACCATGATTCGCAGTCCGATGATTGACAGCGCGCCTGTCGAAGAAACAGCCGCGCCAGGAACGGAAGAGGACGCTTCTGTGAAGCAGCGAATATGCTGGGTATTCCAGAGAGACAGTATTGTTGTCACAGCCTGCAACCTGTAACTATATTGATGCTCTGTTCAGCAACGACCCGCGCAAGACCAACAGGCCAGGGGCTCCGCCCCATGGCCCCGAAGAACCGAAAAAAAGTAAAGAGGTAAGGATTTGAGGGAAAAGCGTCCTCGCGACCCGGAATCCGAGGTAGTTGAGCCGGTTGCGGGTGATGCCCCAGACGACACGGTGTCCTTCGTGGTTCTCGCCAAAAAACAGAATCAGATCCTGTCGATGGATGCGCGGTTGCCTTGATCCGGGATGTTGTCACCCTGACCCATGACCCACTTGCCGTTTCGTGTTTCCGGCACGGGCAGGATGCGTCCCATTCGCAGACGTCGATCGGAAAGAACCGGATCTAGAACAGCGATGCCGGCGGCGGGACGTAACGCGGCGGCGGATGGCTGTGAGCTTTCGGCTTCGGTTTCGGTTTCGGCTTTGCTGCCTCTCCGGGCGCGGGCCGGATCTCCACCGCCGGCGGCAGGGGTGCTGCCCGCGGGGGCGGCGGCTTCATGCTTCCAGGATTGGGCGCAGGCGGGTTTGATGTCGCAGGTGGGGTTTGTGGCGGTGGCGGTGCTTTCGGCTTTGGCGCAACACGACTGCCACGCGGCGGCACGGCGGGCAGAGGATCTTCCGACACCACCAGCTTCGGGCTCGGTATCACCGGCGCGGCCTCATTGCGCTCAATGGCGTCCAGCCGTCGGGTCTCGCGATCAATCGCCCGCACGGCCAGCCACGATGAGAAAGAGCCGAGGTCGACGCTGCGGGTGACGCTGAAGGGGGAGCCGGAACCGAGGACCTGGAGGTCGGGCGGATTGCCCGTAAGACCGGTCATTACAGGCGAGAGCGTGACGCGCAGTTCAACCTGGCCGGAGCTGATATCATAGCCGCCTGCGACGATGGCGCGGGCATTGCGCGCCTCCAGGGCGGTGGCGCTGACCCTGATGCGGCCATCACGGACCGTGAACGGGATCTGCGCGGCTGCAATCCTCAGCGGCCCGTTGCCCTGCAAGGCAGGTTCCACCAGGCGGCGCAATGCGGCATCATCGGCCAGTTGACCGCGATCGCTTGCCGCGATCGCGGTCTCGAAGGCCTGAGGATCAAGTCCGCTGATTTCGGCCGCCTCCAGCGTCACGGTGCCGTTGCCCGCCAGCGCATTTCCGAGCGCAGCGATGCCGCGCCCCTGGCTCGCCAATGCCATCTGCGCCGAGATGCGGCCCTTCGACAACGCAAGATCACCAACGCGCAGGGCCGCCGCATCGACATCGGCAAGCTCAAGGCGGACATTGACGATTGGACCGCCGGCGTCGGGACGGATATCGACGCCGCCGGCGACATCGCCGCCGCCCAGTGCGCTTTTCACGATCTCAAGAGTGAGAAGCCTGCCATCATTGCTCACAAGTGCGCTGAAGGGGCTCAGTTCAAAGCCGCCCGGCAGCACGGCGCGTCCAGCCTCAAGGCCGACATGCGCCTGCCAGCCGGCTCGGCTCAACAGCGGCACCGCGCTGCCCTCGGGCGCCTCGCTGTCCTCGCCTGCAGCCAGCGCAAACAGGGGTGCCAGCTCAAGCCTGTCGACCCCGACATCACCCTCGACCGCGACCTCCGGCGCCAGCGTTATCGCAACATGCCCCTTGAGCTTTGAGCCCGCCAGCGTGGCATTGAGTTCATCAAAGCTGAGGCGCTGGGCCGTCGCGCTCACAAGCGAGGTCAGCGTCACCTCCCGGCCTGGAGCGGCTGCGCCCTCGGTGCGCGCAAACAGTGGCGAAAGATCCGCTTTACGCAGGCGCAGTTTCAGATTGGCCCTGTTCTCCGGCTCCGTCTCGGCATTGCCTTCGGCCTCGGCCTCAAGCGCCGGTGCGACCAGCGTCACCTTGACCTGCATCGGCTCGCGCCACAGCCCGCTGGCGCGGGCTTCAAACCGCCCTGCGCCGTCGCCCGACGCCACCACATGATCAAGGCCGAGCAGGGCCAGGAGATCGCTGGCGCGCTCCGCTTCGACCCTGGCCTCGGCGCTGAAACTCCCCAGCGCCAGCGCATCGAAATCCATGGCGCGCAGATCCGCCACTTGCGGGCTGGCCACAGCCTGGAGCGTTGCCTTGAGCTGAGGCGCCGCCACATCAAACCGCAACCGGCCCAGACGGCGCTCCGCGCCGGCCTTGTCATCGCTGCCAAGGTCAACAGTGAAACTGGCGCTCGCCGGTCCCCCGCCCCCCTTGATCGCGGTCATCCCTGGCCAGACAAGCCGCGACGAGAGCTGTGGAGCGAGCGCCGTCATCAGGGTGGCAAGCCCGTTCAGGGACGCCGCCGTCGATTTGAACTCCAGCCGTCCCTGAAGTTTCTCCCGATCCAGACTGCCGCTGCCCTCAAAGGTCATCCCGCTGCCACCAAAGCGCAACTCTTCGAGATTGAGGCTCGCGGCATCATAGCCCAGTCGCACCTGGAACGGCTGCAGCTCCTGATCGCCGAACATGGCGCGTCCAACCGCGATCGCGATATGCGCCTCATCCGGCCACTGCTGCGACGAGGTGATCGCCCGCGCCAGCGCCGGCAGCGCTGCGAAATCAAGCTGGTCGGCCCGGATCTCGCTGTCGAGGCGCACGGCGTGGCCGGCGGTTTCGGCAAGTGCAATCCGCCCCTCAATATTGCCGCCGTCGATTGCTGCTTTGAGCCGGTCGATCGTCATGTGGCTGGCGGCCAGCGTCACCTCCCCCTGCAGGCGCAGGCCACCCCGGCTGGCGCCGGCAACTTCACTGCGTCCTGCGAGCCAGGCCGAAAGCGCTTCAAAATCGCCCGATTCGACCTTGAGCTGACCGATGAAATCGTCCCTTTGTGCGGCGGTGGAGCTGATGGAAACGGTTGTCGCCCCCGGCGCGCGCAGATCAAGGCGGCGCACATTCCACACCGCCCCGCTGCGGCCGCTGTTTTCCAGCTCCAGGCTGATGTCCTGAAGCGGGCGTCCACCCAGCATCAGCTGTTCGACGTTCAATCCAATCCGCGTATTGAGCGGAGGCGGTGGAATCGCTGCCAGGCTGGCTCGCAGGGCAGGCAGAAACCGCACTGGCCCGGATTTTTCGCTGAAGCGATCGGCGTCCAGCTGGCGCGCGGCGAGCGCCACCGTCAACAGCGGCGCGGCCCCGAATCGGGCCTCGCCACTGCCGGTGAGCCTGATGGCACTGTCCTCAGGCCCGATGCCGGCCTCGATCTGCTCGAGCCGGGCACCGCTTGCTGCATCCGCTTTGAGTTTGCCGGAAAGCTTCCAGGGCGTTGCCGCCTCCCCTCTGGGCGGCACCAGCATCATGGTCACCGCCCCGTCAAATCGCGGCAGGCGATCGTCAAGGCTCAGCGTGCCCTCGAGATCGGCACTGATGGGGCGGGTGCCGGGGTCAATATTGAGATGGGCGAGAATGCCGGAGGAACCGGGGGCCGGACCGGAGGCGACGCGAAACGGAAAACGCTCCCCCGCAACCGTGAAGCTGCCGTCACCACGCACCGAGCCCGCCAGAGAGCGCACATCCCCGGTGAAGACGATATCGTTCAGTTCAATCGTGCTGCGGCTTGAGGCGTCATGGAGCGCGATGCGGCCGCTGATGTTGAGCCGGTCGATGGCAAGCGAAGCAAAACTGAAGCTGCCGCCGGTCCCCGACGGCAGGTCGAGCCGCCCCTCACGGTCAAGCCCCAGATCCACGGCCATTCCGATGACGGCGAGTTCGCTGGCGCGCCATTCCCCGCGCATCAGGGCCCCGAGGCTGAACTCGACATCAAGTTTGTCGGCGCGGACCTTGCCGAGATCATTGCGCCCGCCAAAGGTGACCTCACGCACGCGCAGCGTCGGCGTCGGCAGCAGACGGGCGTCGATCTGCCCCTCCACCCGTACCGCCACCCCGAGAATCCGTGTGGCCTCGGCCTCGAAAGCGGGACGGTACTGATTCCAGTCGACCGCCAGTGGGCCAACGAGCGCGGCGAGGAGCGCGATAATCAGGGCAATCGCGAGTGTCAGGAGCGTTGTCTGCAAAAATCTTCCCCCGCCACATCTGGATGCAGGAGGCCGGATCCAGGAAACATGCGAAAAGGCGTCCCCACTATAGAGCGACGTCGGGGCGACGTCACAAGGGGGTACCCCGGCAGACCCCGGCAGATTTGATCAACCAGGGGGCAGAGCCTATTACGCCTCGAACCCGCAGGACAGACCGTGGAGGGCAGGAGGCGATGGCACAGGAAACCGGAAAGGCGACGACAGCGCCGGGCACGGGCACGACTTTTCGTCTTCTGCCCCTGTTTCGTTCCTTTGCCGGCTATCCGGCAGGCTCTCTGCCCGCCGATATCCTGGCCGGACTGACGCTCGCCGCCATCGCCATTCCCGAACAGATGGCGACCGCCGAACTCGGCGGTTTTGCCCCCCAGATCGGCTTCCTCGCCTTCCTCGCCGGCTCCATCGCTTTTGCCGTGCTGGGCGCCAACCGCTTCCTGTCCTGCGGCGCCGATTCCACCATCACCCCGATCCTGGCCGGCGGCCTGTCGATGATGGCGGTGATGGGATCGGCGCAATATCAGCAACTGGCGGTGGTGCTGGCGCTTCTGGTCGGCGTCATGCTGGTGATCGCCGCGGCGCTCCGCCTCGGCGCCATCGCCAATCTCCTGTCGGTTCCGGTAATGCTCGGCTTTCTCGCCGGGATCTCGCTCCACATCATCGTCTCCCAGCTGCCTCATGTGCTCGGCCTCGCTGCGGTCGGCGGCTCGACGCTGTCCCGTCTGGCGACGCTGATCGGCGATATCGACAGGGCCAATCCCCGCACCATGCTGATCGGCGCAGGCGTGCTTGGCTCGGTGGTGCTGTGCGAGAAGCTCAGCCCGAAAATCCCGGGCGCCCTGATCGGGCTGGTCGGCGCCACCGTGGTGGTGATCGCTGCCGGCCTCGAGTCACAGGGCGTCGCGGTGCTGGGCACGATTCCCCACACAATGCCGATGCCGGAGCTGCCAATGCTGGCTTTTCGCGACTGGCTGAAACTGGTGCCGCTCGCTTTTGTCATCGCCATCATCGTCATGGTGCAGACCGCGGCAACCACCCGGTCCTTCCCCTCCGACCCGCTCCAGCCACCTGATATCGATCGTGATTTCCTCGGTGTCGGGGGAGGAAGCCTGCTTTCCGGGCTGTTCGGCGGCTTTGCCGTCAATGCCAGCCCGCCGCGCACCGGCGTCGTCGCCGAGAGCGGCGGGCAGAGCCAGATCGCCGGCCTTGCCGCCGCCGCCATCGTGCTGGCGCTGCTGCTGTTCGGCACCGGATTGCTGCGCCACGTGCCGGAGGCGGCACTGGGGGGAATCCTGCTCTTCGTGGCGCTGCGCATCCTGCGCCTGAAACAGATCCTCGCGGTCTCACGGCAGTCTTTCAGCGAATTCCTCCTGATCCCGGTGACCGCGGCACTGATCATCGTGCTGCCGATCGAACAGGGCGCCTTTGTGGGCATCATTCTGTCGCTGCTCCATGGCATCTGGAGCACTGCCCATGCCAGTGTGGTACCCTTTGACCGGGTGCCGGGCACCACCATCTGGTGGCCCGCCCATCCCCATATCGCCGGCGAGTGCGTCGCCGATGTCACCGTGGTCGGCCTGCAGGCCCCGCTGTCCTTCCTCAACGCGGCGCGTTTCCGCGCCGAGATGACCACGCTCCTTGCAACCGCAAAGCCACGGCTCCTGGTGCTGGAGGCCGGCGGCATCGTCAGCATCGATTTCACCGCAGCTGGCGTCCTGCGGGAATTCCTCACGGAATGCGCAGCGAAAGGCATCACCGTGGCGGTGGCACGGCTTGAGTCGCTCCAGACCCAGAACGCCTTCCACCGTTTCAGACTGTTCGAGGTGCTCTCCCCGCATCACGTTTTCCACAGCGTCGAAGAGGCGGTGCGCAGCCTTCGGCCGCCGCAACAGGAAAACGACCCCCGGGAAAACCACGCTCCGGTCAACCCGCTCCCCCGAGAGACAGGCCCGACATGACACCGAGCCCCGATGCCGTCCCCTTCCGCTCGCCGATCATGTCGATCGAACCGCACTGGATCGACTTCAACGGCCACCTCAATATGGCTTACTATCACGTATTATTTGACCGCGTCGTCGACCAGATGTGGCTCACGATGGGGCTTGGCGCGGCCTACCGCCAGGAACGCGGGAAATCGACCTTCACCGCCGAATGCCATGTGCGTTATCTGCGCGAACTCCATCCCGACGACAAAGTGGAAGTTGCGATGTGGCTCATCGGGGCCGACGACAAGCGTCTGCACAGTTTCGCCGAACTGCGCCATGCGACAGAAGGCTGGATTGCGGCGACCTCGGAGACCATGACGCTCCATGTCGACATGGAGACCCGCAAGGTGGCGCCGTTTCCGCCCGATATCGCGAGCCATGTCGCGGCGATGGCGGCCGCCCACGCCGCGATTGCCCGCCCGCCAGCGGCCGGACGGGCTATCGCAATGCCGGTTTCGTCGACCGCCTTTGTCGCAGAACACAACTGACCGCGGGGGCGCTTTGACTTCGCCGCAGCCATTGTGGACCATGGACCGGAGAGCTGATTCGTGACCCGGTTTTCCGTTTCACGCAGGCTTTGGTCTGGAAAGACAGTCCTGCGCGTTTCCGGCGCTTCCCGCCAGAGCAGATCAACCAGGGAAAACGGACCAGGGAAATTGACCGGAGTTAACCTGGGCAGTGCGGTGATCCCCAACCTGCCCCTGTCAGGAAAATGATTCGCATGTCCCCCCGCCTGCCCCCGCACCGCCCTGACGAAACCGGCATCGCCGCACGCGCCCGCGCCGCCGCGGCCCATCCTCCCTATCTCAGCGGACTGAACCCCGAGCAGCGCGATGCGGTGGAGACGCTTTCAGGACCGGTCCTGGTGCTGGCCGGCGCCGGCACCGGCAAAACCCGCGTGCTCACCACCAGGATCGCCCATATTCTCAGCAAGGGCCAGGCCCGCTCGAACGAAATTCTCGCCGTCACCTTCACCAACAAGGCGGCACGCGAGATGAAGCACCGGCTCGGCGCCATGCTGGGCGAAGCCGTCGAGGGCATGGCCTGGCTCGGCACCTTCCATTCGATCGGGGCCCGCATTCTGCGTATCCACGCCGAACTGGCGGGCCTCAATTCGAACTTCACAGTGCTCGATACCGACGACCAGGTCCGGCTGATCAAACAGCTGCTGCAGGCCGCTGACATCGATGACAAGCGCTGGCCGGCACGCATGCTGGTGTCGCAGATCGACGGCTGGAAAAACCGCGGCCTGACGCCGGCACAGGTGCCTGCCGGCGAAGCCGCAATCTTCGCCAACGGCAAAGGCGGCAGGTTCTATGCGGCCTACCAGGAACGGCTCAAGACCCTGAATGCCGCCGATTTCGGCGACCTGCTTCTGGAGAATATCCGCCTCTTTCGCACAAATACCGATATTCTGCGGATGTATCAGGAGCGCTTCCGCTATATCCTGGTCGACGAATACCAGGACACCAATGTGGCACAATATCTGTGGCTGCGCCTCCTGGCCCAGGCTCCGGCCTCCCCCGCCAGCCCCGACGCCCCTGAAACCGCGTCCCATCGCCGCCAGCGCGCGATCACGCCGCCACCCGCCAGCCGCAATATCTGCTGCGTCGGCGACGACGACCAGTCGATCTATGGCTGGCGCGGCGCCGAAGTCGACAACATCCTGCGTTTCGAACAGGATTTTCCCGGTGCCAAAGTGATCCGGCTCGAGCGCAACTACCGCTCCACCGGTCATATTCTCGCAGCCGCGTCCCATCTCATCGCCCATAACCAGAGCCGGCTCGGCAAGACGCTGCGCACCGAGGACCAGGATGGAGAGAAAGTCATTGTCGCCGAAATGTGGAACACCGAGGAGGAGGCCCGCGCCGTCGGCGAGGACATCGAGGCGCTGCATCGCGCCGGCCAGCCCCTGAACCAGATCGCAATCCTGGTGCGCGCCTCCTTCCAGATGCGCGAGTTCGAGGATTGCTTCGTGGCGCTGGCTCTGCCCTATCGCGTCATCGGCGGCCCGCGTTTCTATGAGCGCGCCGAGATCCGCGACGCGCTGGCCTATTTGCGCGTCATCAACTCACCCGCCGACGATCTCGCTTTTGAGCGCATCATCAATGTGCCCAAACGTGGTCTGGGCGATGCCACCCTCAATCTGCTCCACGACCACGCCCGCAGGAAACGCATGCCGCTGTTTGAGGCCGCGCGGGCCATCGTGGCAACCAACGAACTCAAAGCTGCGGCGCGGGGAAAACTTCGGCAGCTGATCGCCCAGTTCGACCACTGGCGCGAGATCTGCTCTTCCACCAGCCACAGCGAACTCGCCGGCACCGTCCTCGACGAAAGCGGCTACACCGATATGTGGCGCAAAGACACCGCAGCCGACTCCGAGGGCCGGCTCGAAAACCTCAAGGAACTTTTGCGCTCGATGGAGGAATTTCCGAACCTCCAGGGCTTCCTCGAGCATATCGCGCTGGTCATGGACCGCGACAGCGACCTGGGCGAAGACGCGGTGTCGCTGATGACGCTGCATTCGGCCAAGGGGCTCGAATTCGACAATGTCTTCCTGCCGGGCTGGGAGGACGGGCTGTTTCCGAGCCAGCGCACCCTTGACGGCCGCGACAAAGACGGGCTTGAGGAGGAACGCCGGCTGGCCCATGTCGGCCTCACCCGTGCCCGCCGCCGTGCCAGCATTTCCTTTGTCCGCAACCGCTTCATTCACGGCAACTATATCACCGCCACGCCATCGCGGTTCATTGACGAATTGCCGCCCGCCAATGTCATGATCCGGGATTCCGCGAGTTCCTCGCAATGGCGCGACAGCTACAGCACTTCGCGTTTCGACGATCTCGATGCCTTCGACTCCAGCTATTCGACCCCGGGCTGGCGCCGCGCCAAAGCGAATCCGTCCAAAGCAAACCCGACCCGGGCGACCCCTTCCAGGGCCAGCCGCTCCAGCCCCCACGACGCCGGACCCATCAAGGGTGAAAAGTCCCGCTTCGCGGTCGGCAAGCGCGTGATCCACGACACCTTCGGCAAAGGCATGGTCATCCATATCGACGGCAACAAGCTCACGGTGGTCTTCGAAAAGTCGAAGCCCAGGAAGATTCTTGACAGTTATGTAAAACCGGCATGAGTTGACAACCGATCCATCCCGCATGTTGCACGTTACCCCGCGCACGCATTCTTCTCGCCTTGACCCTGTTTCCAGGCTCTCACTGTGGCGGAAGCTGAAGTCATGAGTTTCGGCCAACAGCGCGGCGATGCCGGGCGCGGAGCTGCGGCCAGGGCATCGTCACCACCTGCCGGGGCATCGATTCCCTTTCGCCGCGACTCAGGGAATGTCTTTTGCGCCACAGCGATGTGCTGTCGCGCGTGCCGCATCGAGGCGCGGCCACGGATTGCCTGTCGCCCGTTTCGCGCGAGACCCAGGAAACGCTTCGCAGAGGAACTGTCCGGAAGACACCAGCCCCGGTGGTGTCCTGGCGGATTGATGAGGCGGGGTTTCCCAAGGGTTCCCACCCACGTCCCATTTCTGCAAACGACTGACTGTGCCCCTTTTTCACGTTGTCGGAGCACAGAAACCGCTCTTCATAATGGTTCGGAAGAAACAGGGGGAAAGAACGGAGTAGGGCTTTGCGCCCCCACCCCCGTTCTTGACATGCTCCAAGACAAGCTCGCCCGGATCAAACCGGGTGGGCTTGGCCGACACCGACATTTCCACTTCAGCGGATGGTTACCGGTGGCGGCATTGGCGGCACGACGTTGCGCGGGGCGTTTACCGGAGGACCGGCCTGGGCGGTCGGCAACCGACCTGGCTGGACGGCCGCTGTAGTCTCAGAACCCGGCAGAACCACCACACGGGTCCCGACCTTCACCCGGCTGAACAGGTCGGTCACGTCATCATTGAGCATGCCGATACAGCCTGACGACACAAACTTGCCGATCGTCGAGGGCTGGTTGGTGCCGTGGATGCGGTAGACCGTGGCGCCGAGATACATCGCCCGTGCCCCCAGGGGATTACCGGGGCCTCCAGCCATGAAGCGCGGCAGATAGGGTTGGCGCTCGATCATTTCCGGCGGCGGATGCCAATCCGGCCATTCCGCCTTGCGGCTGATTTTCTGCACTCCATTCCAGGTGAAGCCGTCGCGACCCACACGGACGCCGTAACGGATGGCACGGCCACCGCCGAGAACAAAATAAAGATAGGTATGGGGGGTATCAACGACGATGGTGCCGGGCGGCTCCCTGGTGGGGAAGCTGACTTCCTGACGCCGCAGATTCGGCGGCAGTTCCGCCGGGCCGGCTTCAGGCTGTTCCTCCGGTGGCAGAGCGCCGATCATCATTGGCTTGCCCGGCTCGCCACCGACGGCCTCCGGGGGGCGCAGATCACCACCTTGTCGCGGCGGCGCATTGTCATCGGACCAGGCCGAGCCATTCAGTCGGCCATAGCGGGGATCATCAGGCGATGTCACCGGCCCCTGGGGGGCTGCGGAATAGGTCGTGCCATTGGCGCGGCCATAGCGCGGATCATCCGGTGCCATTCCTCCGGGCGAGCCATACGGCGCGCCATAAGTCCCGTTCGCGTCCTCGGGACTGTCATACTCCGCCTCCTGCCCGCCATAGCCCTGCTGGGAGGGAGCGCCCGGATAACCCTGCTGGGAGGGATAACCGGCCTGGGGCGGCGCGGCCGGATAGCCGGGCTGCCCCGGATAGCCACGCTGCGCCTGCGCAACCGCAGCCCCCGAAAGAAGCACTGTCGCAGCAAGGATTACTGGAAATTTCCTGATCATCATCGCCCTTGTTCAGTCGACAAACTCATCCGCTTATAATGGCACATGAGCGAAAGAAAACGGCGCATTCAAGACCAATTGCGCCCGCCATGGCGTTGCCTCCCTGCATCACGGAGCACAAATCAACCGCCACAGTTAATGGTTTTGCGATTCCATACCACATCGTTGCGGTATTCTGGAACCGCCCGATTCGCCTGAGGCCCCCTGTTACCGGTATCGGCCCTCAAGCGAAAGGCAAATTGTGTCGTCACCCGCGTTTTCCGATCGGCCCCAACAGCCTTCAGCAGCTGGACGGGAGCCTGCGGCAGCAGGTTTTCCGCGTCTGTCAGGACTGAGAAGGCGGAAAATTGCCACGATGCTTCCCAATTTCCGGTTTCTGTCCACCGCCATTCTGGTGTCGATCTCCTTCCTGGTGTTCGGCCTTGGCCTCTCTGCGCTATTGCGCAACACCCATGACCGCTTCACCGCCCGCTCTCTTGGCGAGCGTGATTCGGGATATGTGCAGAAGCTTGAGCCCCTGCCGATGACGGCCACCACACTCCATGTGGAGCCCCTGGCACCGACCTCCGGGGCACCCGCGCTGGAGGACGATCGCGTCATCGCCGACGATGAGGACGACGAGTTCGATCGCCTGGCGGAAGATTCGACCGGCACCGCCCCCCGCGCCGACGCCGCCTCGGCAACCGGGCCGGCTCCCCATCCGTTATCCCCAACACCAGACGCCGCCACTGAGCTGTCGCCGGTCGCACCAGATGCAGACCGAAAATCCACAGAACTGTCCACAGAGCTGCCCACAGACAGACCCACAGTAAATCCAGTCGCCACGACCGCCATCGACCACGCCATCGGGGCTCCACAGGGACCGCTTCCCGGGCCTGCTCAGGCACCAGGCGACAGCGGCAAAGATCCGCCGGAACTGATCACAGGGCAGATTTCCACCGAACGATCCACGCTGCCCGAAAAGGGCGGCGACAGGCTGACGACGAGCCCCTCGGGCGAATCCGGACTGGACGAAAAAGACTCCTCCGATCAGGACCTTGCCGAACCCGAGGAGGCCCCGTTGGCCAACCCTCCAGAGCAGGGGCAGGCTGTGAATTCCACAGACAATTCCACAGCCCCGAACAGTGCCGGCAGCGTCGTCAGCCAGCACGGCTCAGGCGCCAGGCAGGATAATGCATCCCCCGCTGATCCGGCTCTCCAGCCCCCAGCGACGGAGAACGGCTCCACAGATCACTCCCTGTCGGAAGACTCCCGTGCCAGCGCCGTGCCGACGCAGGACGCTTCCCGGATCGGCACGGCGGTGAATTCCACAGACAATTCCACAGCTGACGCGGCGCCGGACAGCGCTCACGGCAGCAGCCAGCCCGCGGAACTCAGCACCCCACAAAGCGACCACAAAACTCTGTCCGACCCGGCAGGCGCACAGGCCGACAGCGACGCTCTCAATGCCAGCCATGACTCTCCGTCACAGGAGCACGAAAGTTCCACCCGCTCGGGCGACGCCGACCACGGCGCCACCCCTGATGCAGACACTCCATCTGCGCGAACTGACAGCGACGCTCTCACGCTCCGGACCGCGCCCCCCCAGGGCGACAACGCCCCAGCCGTAGAGCCGGATTCCGCAGCACAACCGCACCGTGACAGCGAAATGTCCCCGGCCGCCACGGACGCCGTATCCGAGCTTGAGAACGCCCTGCGCTCCAGTGGCGCTGCCACGCCACCCGCGCCAGCGGACAGCGACGCTCGATCTGCCGCAACAGCCCCGCAAGGCAGCACCGCCACGGCGATGGCACCGGATTCCGCGCCCCAACAGCACAGCAACAGCGAGATGTCCCCGGCCGCCACGGACGCCGTATCCGAGCTTGAGAACGCCCTGCGCTCCAGTGGCGCTGCCACGCCATCTGCGCCCGCGCCCGCCGACAGCGACGCTGTCTCTGCCGCAACAGCTGCGCAAAGCGGCAGCAGCGATGCGATGGAACCGGATTCCGCGCCCCCACGACACGGCGACAGCGGGATATCCCCGGCCGCAGGGAACGCCGCATCTCAGATTGAGAATGCCCCTCTCTCCACCGGGGCGGCAACGGAACCAGCTCCCGCTGATGCGGACAACAGCGAACTGACCACCGGGAGTGCATCGCTGCCCGGCGCAACCGTCACAGCGATAACCAGGACCCCCTCCACGGCGGCCCCGAACGGCGACAGCAATGAAACCGGGATGCCCCCTGCCGCAGCAGACACCGGGTCTGCGCAGCAAAGCGCCCATCTCTCCAGCCAGGCTTCAGGCGAAGCCGCGCCCACAGCGGCGGAAATCACCCCAACCGAGGCCACGCCTGGTTCTGCCGAAGCCACTCTGGTCCCGCCCAGGCCAAAAAAGCCTGCGTACCAGCGCAGCAAAAAACGCACCATCGCCCGCCACGAAGAGGCAGCCGGGAGTGAAGGGGGGGTGTTGGATCTGTTTGGATCGACGCCATCGTCGAACCGGAGGCCGATCTCCCGTTCCAACGAGACGCAGAGTTCACGCCGGCCCAGCCGCGATAGCCGGCCCGTCGACGAGTCCCCATTCTGACCAGGAACCGTCATAAAGCGCGCTGTCGGTGATGCCGAGCCGTACCAGTGCCAGTGTCAGCACCGCGGCCGACACCCCCGAGCCGCAACAGGTCACGACCGGTGCATCGAGTCGGACGCCGGCTGTGGTGAAAGCCTGACGCAATGCCGCCGATGGCTTCATTACCCCGGTCGTGGCATCGAACAGAGCGGTGTAGGGCAAATTGCGGCTGCGCGGGATATGACCGCTGCGCAGTCCCGGTCGCGGCTCCGGCACCCTGCCCTCAAAGCGCTCCACGGCACGGGCATCGACCACCTGCACAGCACCGCTCTCGACGTCGGCCGCAAGCTGCGCCAATGTCCGCACCCCTCCGGCATTGAACGTCGCCGTGAAGGAAGCAGGCTTCACCTGCACCTCGCCGCTTTCGATCGCACGGCCCTCGGCGCGCCATTTCTTCACACCGCCATCCAGGACCCGGACATCGCGGTGGCCGAAGCAGAGAAACATCCACCACACCCGGGCGGAGGCAAGAAAGCCGCCCTGATCCGAGACCACCACGGTATCGCTGTTGCGGATGCCAAGCGCCGCGATGTCGCGACCGAACTGAGCTGCCTGCGGAAACATATGGGGCAGCGGACTGGAACGATCCGACACCTGATCAACATCGAAGAACACCGCGCCTGGAATATGCCCGGCGACATAGTCGTCCCGCGCCGACGGCAACACGCCCGGCATCCTGAAGCTGGCGTCGAGCACCCTGACATCGGCCTCTTTGATGCGAGCGGCGAGCCATTCGCTGGAGACCAGCGGATCCCTGTCCGTCATACCTCAACCCTTCCTTTTGACCCAGGGCTCAACCGCCCCACCACTGTCGCGCCAGGCGGCAAATCCGCCCCGGATATGGGCCACCGGTTTCAGCCCCATGTCCTGGGCGGTCTTCGCCGCCAGCGCCGAACGCAGGCCCCCGGCACAGAAGAAGATGAATTTCCTGTCCTGCTGGAACACCGTCCTGGCATAGGGACTTTGCGGGTCAATCCAGAATTCGAGCATGCCGCGGGGGCAGGAGAAGGCCCCCGGAATACATCCTTCCCGCTCAAGCTCGCGAGGGTCCCGCAGATCGACCAGGACCACCTCGGCATCGCGCGCCTGTGCCATGGCATCGGCGGCCGAAAGGGTTTCGATCGCAGCATTGGCCTCTTCGATCATTGCCGCAATGCCGCGGGTGATGGTCTGGGGCATGTCTTTCCTCCCTGTCTACCGGTTGCGGGCTGATTTCTCCGTCATCGGTCACGCGCGCCGGTGAAAGGGACCCGCGAAACCCGCTTATGCGGTCCCGTCTCAGTGTGTCAGTTCCTTCATCGCCCCCTCCAGTCCCTCGATGGTGATCGGGAACATGCGGTTGGCAAAAATCCGGCGGATGATGGCGGTTGACTGCGAATAGTCCCAGTGCCGGCGCGTCACCGGATTGAGCCAGACCGCGCGCGGATAGGTGCGGACAACGCGATCCAGCCACACCGCACCCGGCTCCGGGTTGATATGCTCGACCGAGCCCCCCGGTACCGTGATCTCGTAGGGCGACATCGAGGCGTCGCCGACAAACACGACTTTGTAGTCACCTGGATATTTATGCAGCACGTCCCATGTCGGGGTACGGTCGGTGAAGCGCCGCCGGTTCTGCTTCCACACCCCTTCATAGAGGCAGTTGTGGAAGTAGAAATATTCCATATGCTTGAATTCGCTTTTGGCCGCGGAGAACAGTTCCTCGACCTGCGCCACATGGGCATCCATCGAGCCGCCGATATCGAAGAACACCAGCACCTTGACCGCGTTGCGCCGCTCCGGGCGCATGCGGACGTCAAGATAGCCGTGACTGGCACTCTCCCGGATTGTGGTATCGAGATCGAGTTCGTCCGGGGCGCCGGTGCGGGCGAATTTGCGTAAGCGGCGCAGCGCCACCTTGATATTGCGGATGCCCAGCTCGACATTGCCGTCGAGGTCCTTGAACTCGCGCTTGTCCCACACCTTGACCGCGCGGTTGTTGCGATTCCTGTCCTGCCCGATACGGATGCCTTCCGGATGATAGCCATAGGCGCCAAAGGGCGAGGTCCCGCCGGTGCCGATCCACCTGCTGCCCCCCTGGTGGCGCTCCTTCTGCTCGGCAAGCCGCTGACGCAGGGTCTCCATCAGCTTGTCCCAGCCCAGAGCCTCGATCTGTTTCTTCTCCTCTTCGGTGAGAAACTTCTCCGCCACCTTCCTCAGCCATTCCGCCGGGATCGCGGATTTTTCGACGGCCTCAAGCAGGCTCTCCACGCCCTTGAACACGGTGCCGAAGACGCGATCAAACTTGTCGAGATTGCGCTCATCCTTCACCAGCGCGGCGCGCGACAGATAATAGAAATTCTCAACCGTGTACTCCGCCAGATCGGCGTCGAGCGCCTCCATCAGCGTGAGATATTCGCGCAGACTGACCGGAACCTGGGCGTCGCGCAAGGAGGTGAAAAACTGCAGAAACATGGCTCCCAGATTGCCCCTCTGCGCCCGCGCGTCAAGGGGCGCGTGAGGCCCGCCCCCCGCCGATTGCCCCGCAACGCAGATTTTCGTCCGCCAGGAGCCGCGCGGAACCAGCGGGCATCCCTCCGCATCCGCTCACAACCCCGGGCCGCTTCCGCTTCGCCCCGGATGGGCGCGTCCAACCCGCAGCTTCGCCACACCCTGTTCGCCGAGACCATGGATGGCGCAGCGTGCGCCAGACCGTGACCACGCCCTGAAAATGCGATTCCTGAAAAGACGTTCAGGAAAGGCCATTCCTGAAAATGCATTCATGAAAGGCACCGCCATACACGTGAAAAACATCTGGAAAAAAATCAGCGGCAAGCTGAAAAATATGCCGCAGGCCTTTCACTGTTCTGCCGCAGAGACACGTGAGCCAGGCTACAGACCGCTACCTCATTACCTGTGCAGCAACAGCCGGCAACCGGCCTGCATTTCCACAGGCGCCCTCCCGAAAATGCCCCGTGGGCGAGGTAAATCGTGGTTTTTCAGGATCTTAGAATCGCCTTTTGGGGCCGCCTTTTTGAACTCCTCCGCAGCTCTCCCGTCTTTGTCTCCGACATCCTGCGTCGACAGACGCATTGAGGAAAATCAACAGCTCGCAGCTTTCGATGAACGGATATTAAGGCAGGCGGAAGTGATCACTTCTTCACGCCTTGCTCTGGACGCTTCCCCATCACTTCCTCTACAATTGCGCGGTCTCAAACAAGAGGGAATCTGGTCGATGGGCATGGGCATTATCATTACCCTTATCATCGGGGGTATCGCCGGCTGGCTCGCCGGCCTTATCGTGAAAGGGGCAGGGTTTGGCGTGATCATCAATGTCGTGCTCGGCATTGTTGGCGCGCTGCTTGCCAACTGGGCGCTGCCGCAGCTCGGCATCCACTTTGGTGCCGGTCTCATTCCAGGGATTATCAACGCCACCATTGGTGCGGTTGTTATCCTGATCATCCTTTCGCTGATAAGGCGACGCTGAAACAGCTCTCAACGACGCCTGCGACGACGGCCGCAGCTCTGCGGCCGTCGTCATATTCCGACCCGGCATGTTTTTCGTTCCGGGCTGCAACCACAAAAAACGAAATCAGGGACCCCGCATGAAATTCACCGGCACCAGCGACTATGTTGCCACCGACGACCTCAAAGTCGCGGTCAATGCCGCAATCGTGCTCGAGCGCCCGCTTCTGGTCAAAGGCGAACCCGGCACCGGCAAGACCGTACTCGCCGAGGAAGTTGCCAAGGCGCTGGGAGCGCCTCTTCTGACCTGGCACATCAAATCCACCACCAAGGCGCAACAGGGTCTTTACGAATATGATGCGGTGTCGCGGCTGCGCGACAGCCAGCTCGGCGACTCCCGGGTGTCCGACATCAGGAACTACATCAAGCGCGGAAAATTGTGGGATGCCTTCACCACCGAACAACGCCCCGTCCTGCTGATCGATGAGATCGACAAGGCCGACATCGAATTCCCCAATGACCTGCTGCTCGAACTCGACCGCATGGAATTCCATGTCTACGAGACCGGCGAAACCATCAAGGCGCGCCAGCGCCCCATCATGATGATCACGTCAAATAACGAGAAAGAACTACCCGACGCCTTCCTGCGTCGCTGTTTCTTCCACTATATCAAATTCCCCGACGCCGAGACCATGGGCCGGATCGTCGACGTGCATTTCCCGGGCATCAAGGCCCGTCTGGTGGAAGAAGCCTTGCGCATCTTCTTTGAGGTCCGCGACGTCCCCGGCCTGAAAAAGAAGCCCTCGACATCCGAACTGCTGGACTGGCTCAAGCTCCTGCTCAACGAAGACATCAGCCCGGAGATGCTGCGCGAGCGCGACCCGCGCAAGCTGATCCCGCCTCTGCATGGCGCGCTCCTCAAGAACGAGCAGGACGTCCACCTGTTCGAACGCCTGGCATTCCTCAGCCGCCGGGACGTCTGAAACCCCGGGGTAAAAGATACCATGGGGAATGAAGGCCGCCGCCGGTTGCCAGGATTTCCTGAGGTTCTCGAATGGAGGCACGATACACACAGCAGGGTGCCATTCATGTTGATCTTGCAGCGATTTTTGTCTCG